>Ga0310786_10005018_pt1 | contig 18130 bp, 15 predicted proteins | sample AusTroGonzalo_MG_FD_203881 | JGI IMG/M metagenome (GOLD analysis project Ga0310786, IMG submission 203881) | Bovine rumen microbial communities from tropical cattle in Woodstock, Queensland, Australia - Gonzalo_03 (v2) (version 2) | ecosystem: Host-associated > Mammals > Digestive system >... | reverse complement strand
ATCCGTATTTGTCGCTCGTGAACAGCTTGCATGTCGAGCAGACAATTCCCTTGAAACGCGAAAGGCCGTATTGCACATGCGGCAGTCCCATCGCCTCCGCAATCTGCGACGCATAGTATTCGGAGTAGGGCTCGAAGCCGGCGTTTGCAGCGCCCTCGGTTCCGCCTTTGTAGAGAACTATATCGTCTCCAATCCTACGCCAGCACTTGGCGAGCATTCCGTTTGTCGTGAATTCCGGCGAAGTGGAGCTGTCCCTGCCGGCGACAAACTCTCCGCGCAGTCCGCCTGTAAACGCCATGACGGCAAGCGTCTTAGAGAACTCGTTGCAATAGAGATTGCAATCCGACCACTTGCCTTTGAAATCTTCTGCAACGACCCAATAGACGTCGTTAAGAGAAAGTCCCTTGCACAGTTCGATTATCGCCCGCGTTTCCATGCGGGTTATTCCAATGTTGCCAAGCATCCGCTGAATGTAGTTGCGATGCTTCGGCACCGTGCGGTGAGTGAGCCATGACCAGAGGGCGTCATCGTCCGCCGCGCCCTTCATCTCGAGCGGCAGGAACTTCCGTTCTGATTCGTTCACGGAGACTACGCGGACGCCTTGCGGTTCGAGCCACTCGAATCGCAAAAGTTCCCGGTCTCTGTGTTTTAAAATCATAATGTCACAATCTTTGGTTTGCCAGTTTGCGGCAACCGATGGCCGATCCTGCCGACCTCTCCGCGGCGGTTCTCGTCGCTTGGCTATCGCGTCCGCGGCATTTCTGCGCAGACATGGATATTATAGCAAATCCGCGGCAAAATTTGGCGAAAATGAAGCGAAGTCGGATTGCGGGTGGGGGTTTGGCCGTGTAGAGATGTAGAATGTGGGTCCAGAGCGCAACAAAGTCGCCGTGACGAGCTCAATGCGGACTTAACTATTGCCGACGCCAGGTTTTTGCCAAATCTGACTTGAGCCACTCCTCAAGATTCTTCTTGGTTTGTGACCTTCCATGGACAAACGAAATGCCGTCCAGGCGCTCCACCTCCGCCACCACGTCTTCCGCAAACTTCCAGACCGCTGGATCGTCGTGGAATTCAAGCGTCGTGCGCCAGACAATCCAGTACATCGGCGACTGATGCAAATTCGCCGCGACGATTCTGCGGCATAGCGGCAGCAGGTCTGCGACAGCCGCATTTCCAGCCTGCGAGGAGAACGCGGAATGCAGAATTTCGTATATGAGAAGCACGACGTCCCCGCAATCTGTCTTCATGCGACCTTCCGCATCCTCGAGAGCGAAGTCAACAAGACGATTTCCCAACGGAACCAGGTCGCACTTCGCCTTCGCGACTTCGTCGGAGCTGAACACCCGCGGCGGTTCGTCAACAGGATGATGGACGGGAATTACCATGTAGTTCGAGCGCCGCGGCTCCAACTTCATGAAAGCCAACCGCTTTATGCCGTATTTTACACATTCATATCTCGAAAGCCGAAACGCTTTGGCAGCCGAGTCCGGCACGCCATTGCTTAGTGCAGTGTCCTGGAAAAAGGCGTCAAGAATATCGTTTCGAGCCCTTTCGAGATCGCTTAGAAAATATGAGCGGGACAAGTTCTCCTGATGACGCTTCTTTCGGCGCACAAGCGCACGCGTAGGGTAGCTTAAATCGAGAATGTGCTCCGTGTGCGGCGCAACATAGACGCCTGGCTGTCGTTCGCCAAGACATTCGCTCAGAAAGTTCACCGCCGCGACAAGGTTGGTGTCCGAGGCAAAGTCGACATCAACGAGGTGTCGTGAATATGCGTACATCGTATTTCTTATCTTGTAGCCCCTTCTGCCGATTTCCCCGCGACGACGCCGAAACTCTTCCGTCAGGGGCGTTGGCCTCCAGTCTTCTTCCGTGGCCTTCTCCAGGGTTTCTACGTCCTTCATGGTCTTCTTGATGCAATCCCAGTATTCCCCTCCTTCACCATCTTCGCAGACAGTCCCGGTCTTACGGCTCTTGTCGGTGTACCATGTCACGCGGTCGCCAGGGATCAAGTCGCAGTATATTTGCCCGACAGTGAAGACGCCCGTCTTGCCCTTCTCGCGGCGGCGGAACATATCTGGATTGCAGCGTTTTAAATAGAGACGCTGTTTCGTTTCTGGATCGCATATCTTGACGAACGACCTAACAAACGCCAAGAACAGGTCCGCCTCCCATTCCTGACACATGTATCCCTCGTTTTCCCCGCCGGGTTGCTGCGCGAAATATCCAGAAGCGGACCCGCCGCGAGACCAGCCGACGGGCGTGCCGAGCTCGCCGCCTCCAAGCTCAAGGATCTTGCGGTCTCCAGTTCGGATGAATTCGTCAATCAGCTCTTCGGTCGACCGCCCCTTGACCACAAGATAGGCCCAGGCCGATTCGTCGTTTCGCATTGCCTGAGGGACGGTCGTCACATGGAGGACATTGTGCCAATTGCACGCAGGGTCTTGCATCCGCCTGGCAACCAGAGGAAGGACTTGCTCGTTCACGACTTCAAACCCAAGTGTATATTCGATTTGCGCGTCGTCACCGACCTTGACGAGGGCATTTGTCACGAACAGCCCAACGCGATACCCTGGTTGCGCATAGGCCTCGGCAAAGTAATCCTCGCCTCTGCGTTCTTCGGCAAAGTCAAGGCCATAGCGACCGTGAAACACATCCCGAATGCGAAGCATGCGGCGGAAAGGAACCTCAGACAATCCTGTTGTCCTGAAAGTCAGTCGCGCATCGCACCTGGACACCTTCTGGCAGGTTCGGCAAGTGTCATAGCGAACCCATGGGAAGCCTTCGAATGGCTGATCAAGTCGGACATAGTGCTCTTTGTCAATGGATCGTTCTCCGAATGGACAACCGAGAAAGCCATGCAGTGCGGAATTAGTGTCAACGGCTATGTCATTGTCGCAATACTCAGGCAACGAGAATCTGCTCCGCCGATCATCGGGATCCGGGAACAGGTACTTCCTTCTCGGACATTCCTTGCGAAGATGGATTTGCTCAAGACGGTCTTCCCAGCGGTCATTCCAGTCACGGCGTTGGCGCTCGGCTTGAGCGACGGCACGCTTTTCGGCTTTCTGGCACAGTTTCCTGGCTTCCGATTCCACTTGTTCTGGCGGGCGTGCCGGGCCTAGCACGAATGCCACAAGCCTATCCAGTTCCAACGTCCGCGCCTTGTCTTTTTCCTGATTGACCAGCTTGTTGTATTCCGGGATGATCTTTTCGCTCAAGAGCCGACTCTGCCGAACGTATTCCGCCGGCTGGGCAAGGCCTTCGCCCTTTCCCACCTCGCGGTTTTTTTCAATCGCTCCTTTCAAGTCGTTACGCACCTTCTCTTTCGCCTTGACCTGTTCGCGCAGTGGCGCAAGGTCGCGCGCCGCATCTCGCGAGCTCTTCTCGCCGACAAGGTTCGCAAGAGAACGCGCGAACGTTCCTGCGAGCCGTTCGCTAAAACACTGATCTCCGGAAGTGGCCTTCACGGTCAATATCCTCGTGCCTGACTCATGCTGGATCCAGATTGACTGCAATGCGGCGCGAAGCGCCTTGTCGGAGACGTCATCTTCGGGATATTCGGCTCGAAACCGCCGGAACGCATGCGACTTTAGCTCGTTCCAACAAGAATAAAAGTCCTCTATGAGCGCCTCAATTTCCCTGCGTTCGTCAGGAGATTCCACGCGCTCGAAAAAGCTTTCCCGAATCCTCGGGAAAACGGCGTCGCATTGACGATAGTTGCGGTCGAATCCGACTTCGTATGACGCCGAGATGCCTTCAGCGGCAGATAGCGTCACGTAGATCATGTCAACGGCAATCATAATCGCGCCGATCACACAGACGATGAAAAACAACCTCAACTTTGTGGACATCGCGGCCAAGCGGGGATGCGTCCCGTTGGGGCCGAATATGCTGTCCTCAAAACTTGACTGTGGATTGTTCAATGGCATTTCAACCTTTGTTCTTAGTGGAAAATGTTAACTGCCGAAGCCTCATTGCAGCACCTCCCAATGGCCGAGTTTTTTGCCTCCGACCTTTCGAAGGCGCTCCTCCCTCTTCAAAACCCCTATCGCATACTCTATGCCTCGCACAGAAAGTCCCAATACTCTTGCAAGTTCTTCTTGCGTCGCACGTGGATTCGTCGTAAGCAAATCTAAAATACGATCATTGGTGCCGCTGTCCGGTTTCTTATCCACAGTCTTATCCACAGTCTTAACCGAACTCCTATATGTCATTCCGCATCATCCTTCCACTTTAGCAAGAATCCACACACTCCAATGCATATTCGCGGCGGTTCTCGTCGCGTGGCTATCGCGTCCGCGGCATTCCTGCGCAGACATGGATATTATAGCAAATCCGCGGCAAAATTTGGCGAAAATGAAGCGAAGTCGGATTGCGGGTATCGGTTTGGCCACAAAGAACAGGAGATGCAGGAGTACTTCCTATCTCTCCTGTTTCTCCTGCACTTTGTGGCTAAAACAAAATCTTCGTACCGTGAGCAGATGCATAGCCACGCAGGGGTAGTGTATAATTCTTTCTGGTTTCGAGGTGCGGGTATCGGTTTGGCCACAAAGAACAGGAGATGCAGGAGTATTTCCTATCTCTCCTGTTTCTCCTGCACTTTGTGGCTGAAACAAAATCTTCGTACCATGAGCAGATGCATAGCCACGCATGGGTAGTGTATAATTCTTTCTGGTTTCGAGGCGCGGGTATCGGTTTGGCCACAAAGATCAGGAGATGCAGGAGTATTTCCTATCTCTCCTGTTTCTCCTGCACTTTGTGGCTGAAACAAACTCTTCGCACCGCGAGCAGACGCATAGCCACGCATGGTTGCAAGGATTAGCACGGGGGTCCGGCCTTCCCTGTACGAGGGTTTGGGTTTGACTGGACGAGCGGCAGCCCTGCCCAATGCGGTCTGGCGGGGTACGCGGCATTATGGGCGGCGGAAGGAACGTCGTGACTGCGGCGCTTGCGATCGGTCGGCCGAGAAGAAAGGATCAGACGCCATGCGCTTCTCTTCGCCACTCGCAAAACCGGCGGCATAAGCCTCTTCTATCATGCGATACCGGCTTTTTGACATTCCATCGCCCTTCGCAGGCTTTGACGAGCCGAACGGCCATCCTGTCAGAGCATCGGCTTCGCCCGCAGAAAACGCACCCATCTGAAACTCGTCCGGCATTTCCGAGACATGAACGCCGTCTTCGTTATTCAACGGCTCCCAGTCGACGACGGATCCGCCCGAGCTTGCGAAATACGGGCTGACGAGAAGGACGTAGTCGCCCTGCTGCACCACCTTGAAGTCCTTCACGACAAACGCCTTGTGTTCGTGGATGTCCATAAGCGTCTGTGTCATCGCGGGCGGCGAGCCGAATGGATAGAGCTTCTTGAGTATCTTTTCCTTCTGCCCGTCAGGAATAAGGTACTCGACCGTATCGCCGTAAAGCGTGGAGATTGGCTGCGTGGGGAATGGCAGCGTCTTGGGCGCAGGATGCGTCCCGTTGGGACCGAATATGCTGTCCTCAAAACTTGACTGTGGATTGTTCAATGGCATTTCAACCTTTGTTCTTAGTGGAAAATGTTAACCGCCGAAGCCTCATTTGGCACGCCCCTTTCCTTTATGCTTGGCAGCATTTCTCGCCAATGCCACGACAAGCTTGCGACCTTTGGATGTAAGCCGATACTTCTGATGTCGGCTGTTGGGCTTGTCCGGGATGGTCCATTCCAGCACGCCATCATCCATCAAAACTCGCAACACGAATCTCTTAAACTTCGTTCTGTCACTACGGCCGACCATGTCCAACAGCTCTTTCGTTGAGCGCGGAACATCACAAAACGATATGACACGCTCCTGAATAGATCCTTCGGTTCCGTAACTAACTGGGTGCCGCGACTGGGTGCCGACTGGGTGCCGACTGGGTGCCGCGACTGGGTGCCGACCAGCCCCGCCTCTTGGGTTCGCTTCTTGGGCCCGCTTCTTGGGCACAACGCCACTAGCACCTTTGACTAGCCCCTGAATAGCCCCCTGGGTGCGATCCGCGCGCCAGATGACCGTCTTGAAAAAGCCGACCGTCGGGTCGAACTCGGGACGCGCCAGACCATATTCGACGCATTTATCAAGAATCTCTCCAGTACCACTGCCCGACTTCTCGACGTAACTCGTCCAACTCATCGCACGGGCAATCAAGCCATTCCTCGGTATCGAATCGTGCGTACGATAAAGATCTTCAACCGTCATACCCTTCGGCAAAGGCCCAGGATTGATGATTTCAAGTCTGTCTCTGAACAGCATCACCTGCACACACGCATTAGACGTGTAATCGCGGTGGCACACTGCATTTACAATGGCCTCGCGAATCGCATCGCGGGGGAACTCAGACCTTGTCGGCGCAGCCGCGTTCTCCCCGTCATGTGCACCCACTGCAAAGTCAACGCGACCCATCACAAAGTCGACGGCTTGATCGACAAGCTCAAACACCGTCCCGTGGTAAGTATGAAGCGAAGGTATCGGCTTGACAACGCGCGTGCCGTAAAATTGAATGCAACGGATCTCCCACGCCGGATTGAACGTCTCGGGGTTCTTGGCGAAGAGCGGAATCGCTCCATTGGCGATCTTCCGTGTCCGCTTGTCCATCAATCCTATGCGCACCAGCACGTCCACGGGTGATATGCGCTTCGGGAATGACACCTTCCCGGCATCGATGACGAGGCGTACATAGTCCTCGAACTTGGATTCGTCCAATTCATCTAATGAAACGTGTCGCGAAAACGACTCGTCGAAAGGCTTGTTGGAAACCTGGTCGAGATCCTTCAAATAACTGACAAGCGCCTTGTAGACCCCAACTCGCAGCCCATCAAAGTCCGAGAAGGCATTCCGGCAGAGTTCCGCATCTATCTTGCACCTGATAAAAGCATCCTCCCGTTTGTCCCGACGAGTAACGTTCTTGATGAACGCCAGCCGAGTCTTGTGCAACTCCGTGGCGTGGTCATACTCACGTTCGGTCGGCGAAACACCATACTTGTCTCGACTTCCGTATTTTGAACCAAAGAGCCCGAGATAAACATCGCAAGCGGCAACCTCTTCCAGATATACGGAATTGGCAGGGCGGTTCTTCGCCGGTTGCTCTTCAAAAAGAAACACTTCAAAGAAGTCTCCCAGCAGAGCATCTTCACGAATATACTTCGCGAGCAACATTCGATCCTTCGCAAACTCGCTCTGCACGCTCGATATGAAGATCTTGAGCTTCATTCCGCATCATCCTTCCACTTTAGCACGAATCCACACACTCCAATGCATATTCGCGGCGGTTCTCGTCGCGTGGCTATCGCGTCCGCGGCATTCCTGCCTGAACGGTTGATAGTATATCAAATTTATGAGTAACCCGCTTGCTGAAGTTCAAATTTTCTTGAACTTCGCATCCCCTGCGCCTCGTCACATATTGCAAGGAGTATTTCCTATCTCTCCTGTTTCTCCTGCACTTTGTGGCTGAAACAAAATCTTCGTACCGTGAGCAGATGCATAGCCACGCAAGGGTAGTGTATAATTCTTTCTGGTTTCGAGGCGCGGGTATCGGTTTGGCCACAAAGAACAGGAGATGCAGGAGTACTTCCTATCTCTCCTGTTTCTCCTGCACTTTGTGGCTGAAACAAAATCTTCGTACCATGAGCAGATGCATAGCCACGCATGGGTAGTGTATAATTCTTTCTGGTTTCGAGGTACGGGTATCGGTTTGGCCACAAAGAACAGGAGATGCAGGAGTATTTTCTATCTCTCCTGTTTCTCCTGCACTTTGTGGCTGAAACAAAATCTTCGTACCATGAGCAGCTGCATAGCCACGCATGGGTAGTGTATAATTCTTTCTGGTTTCGAGGTACGGGTATCGGTTTGGCCACAAAGAACAGGAGATGCAAGGAGTATTTCCTATCTCTCCTGTTTCTCCTGCACTTTGTGGCTGAAACAAAATCTTCGTACCATGAGCAGAAAAATTCTGGGGACAGGCCCCACGGAAGCGGACGGGAAAATTTGGTATAATTCACAACATGAAAAAACAGTGTTTTTTAGCGGCAATGCTTGCGCTGGCATCGGTGGCGTGTTTTGGATACGAATCTCACGTGGACGGCATAATCGCCCGGGTGTCTGAGAATGTCGCCAGGATAAAAGCGGCGTGCCCCGACGCAGTGCCGATGGCATTTTGGGATTTCGACGACACAATCATCAAGGGCGACATCAGCGAAGGACTGGAGGAGAGCGGAAAGGTTTTGTTCAAAGGCCTTATCCAGCGCACGATCGAGGAAGGACTGTGCCCGACATACGGAAAGGACGGCGGCTGGGACCGGTACATAAGACGCGATTATCCTGTCATGAAGGAAATCGGGCTTTGGTTGGTGTGGCCGTACAATGCGCAGATGTACTGCGGCCAGAAGGCGTCCGTCCTGGACTCGTTCTGCAGGTCCGAATGCGAGCGCGTCTATCGCAAATGGTACTTCGACTCTTCCGTGAGGATTCTCAAGGCGTTAGAGCGCGCCGGGGTGGAGAACTACATTGTCTCCGCAAGTCCGGAACTGTTTGTCAGGGCGGCGGCGGACACGCTGGGGCTGCCGCCATGCCGCTTCGTGGGCATCAAGGTCGAGATTGCGGGCGACATGGTCACCTCGCGAGTGGTGCATCCGATCCCAATTGGCGAGGGCAAGGTCGAGAACGTGCGCGCCCTTGTGCTGGCGCGTCCGCACGGCGTCGCCGTCGCAGCGTTCGGCAATAGTTATTCCTCGGACGGACCCTTCCTGCGCTATGTAGCGACACAGCCTTCCTTGCCCGGAGGAGCGAAAGGCACCGCAGTCATGATAAACGGCGGCGCAGACAGGCCGGGCTACTCCGAGCATTTCATCAAGGTCGAGCAGAACGCCACCGTCGCAGAAGCACAATGACAGACACAAGGGATCCGACATCTGGACCCCTTCGTGCCTAAAGCTCAGCCAGTCACAGCGGTTCCTTCCTTGCCATGAAAACCGCCGATAACAGCTTTTTGTAGTCAGCTCCCTTCATCTTCTTCCCGCCGACTCTCGGCAGATGCGCGACAACCATGTCGAGCGCCGGCAAGACGGTCAGCCTCTGCCCTTCCAGCCCACGCGCCGAGAACGCGCCTTTGTACGCCTTGGGGTTCTGCTCCTCGTTCTCGACCCACCACATGTAGCCGAACCCTCCGCCGTTCTGGAACTTGGAGACGACTCCTGTGGACTTTTCCACCCATGACGCCGGCACTATCTGCAGGCCCTTCCACTTCCCCTTGCCAAGCATCATCTGCCCGATACGCGCCATGTCGCGGGCCGAAAGGCAAAGCTCGCAGGCAAGATGTTCTGAGACTTGCAAGTCGCCCGTCCTGCCCTGTAGCGCCAAGTTCCAGTCGCGAAGCCGCAGAGGCTTCGCCACCACCTCGTCGAAGACCGCAATGACGTCGGCATCGGTCTTCTTTTCGAGAATGCTCGCGGCGACGTTGATGTCCCAGTTGCTGTAGAAGAAGCTGTTGCCTGGGAGCCTGGACGTGCGCTCGGGAAGAGTTCTCCCCGGCGGATCGTTCGACGCCCTGATGAAGCAGCAGGAGCGCGATGAGATTACGTCACGAACCTTCGCCGACCGCTCGCGGCGCTCAAGGCCGCCGACTTCCGATATGCCGATGGACTCCAGCGTCTCATCAAGGTCTATCCTCCTCATGTTGACGAATCTGCCGTAAAGAATCGAAAGCATGCTTGCCCAGCACGAGGAGACCTTGGCCGGCCTCGACGTGTCGCCGTGTTCGAATATCACCTTCCCGCCCACGACCACGACCATGGACTCAGTGGCGATGTCGTGCTTGACTATGGCCCGGGAGATCGCGGCAAGCCTCTGGGCGTCGTAGCCCATCTTATCTGGATCGGCGGAAGGCATATCGACCGCAGCGAGCTCAAGGTCCTCCGCAGAGCCCGAGACCGCAAAGGCGCCGCCGCCAGACGAGATGTCGGAATGCTCCTCCCAGAAACCTGCGCCCAAGAACTTCTTGGTGCCCGTGAGCCGCATCATGAACTCCATCTTCTTGCGCATGTGCTCGCTACGCTGTGTGCGCAGGAAAAAGCGAGGTCCCTCCTCGATCATGCATCGGAACACCTCTGCGCGGTCTTCTCCCGGCGTAGTCTGCGCATACGCGTTTATGAACGCCGCCTGCACCGTCTCGTTCGTCTTGTTCGCGGCAATTCGAAGGTTGTCCTTCTTTTTCCGCGATTCTTCAAGCCTCTCTCGCGACGACTTCTCCTTGCCAGCCTTGAGCCGCTTCATGCGCCTCTCTGCTTCCTTCTTGGAATTGTCGTCGTTGCCCGTGAATGTATCCCACGCCGAGCCTTCGTATATGAACTCCTTGGGATTGAGCTCATCCCAGTCGCGGCGCTGGGAATCGGTGATGCAGCATTCAAACTTGTGGAACATTTCGTGGTACACGGTCCCCTTGTCGAACCCGACGGACAGGTTAATCCCCTCTCCGGATGCAACGCCGCCTGCATGCTGCCCGCTCATATCCACGATCTCGTCCGAAAACCAGACGGACCCGATGTTGCACGCCTTGACAAAGCCTTCCGGCAGCTCTTCGAGGACGCTCACGAACCTGTCGTATTCCTTGAGCACCTTCAAAAGGCGGTCGCCCTTGAGCTTTTCCATCTTGCCCCGGTTGAGGAATATCCTGAACGCCTTAGAGCGCTTTTCGACTCGCTTCAGCTCGCGTATGGCCCTTGTGCGCTCCTCACGTGTGATTTCCGTGAGGTCTGGCGTGCCGTAGTTTCTGTTCTCGCTGGGATCCGGCTCATCAACGTCGTCGCCATCTTCCCGTTCCTGGGCGAAGATAGAAAGCGCGGAAAGCGCGATTGCAATGGCAGCCGCCGCCATGCTCCTTTTCGCGGCAAAGGATAGCATTGCAATCGCCTTCATGGCGCAACGTTATGCAAAACCGGCCACTGTTTTAGCGGACGGGAAGCCCGCGCGAGGCGAGGAACGCCTTGAGCTCGGGGATGCCGATTACGTGGAAGTGGAACACCGACGCCGCAAGAAGGACGTCTGCGCCGGCCTCGGCCGCCTCGGCGAAATGCTCCATCGTGCCCGCGCCGCCGGAAGCGACCACTGAGGCATCCGTGATCTCGCGGATCTTCCTGATGAGCGGGAGGTCGTAGCCCGTGCGCACGCCGTCCGTGGACTTGGACGTCGGCAGGATGCAGGCAACGCCATAGTCATTCACCTGCTTCGCCCACTCTATCGCGTCCTTGCCGGTCGCGGTGCGTCCACCGTCGATAAACACCTCGTAGCCAGACGGCATCGCGGCGTTCTGCGCCACGTCAATTGCGACGGTCACCTTGTCGGCGCCGAGCTCCTTGACCATCTCGCCTATCATCTCCGGACGGCGGAAGACCGCTGACGAAGTGGAGACCTTGTTCGCGCCTGCCTTGAGCACTTCCTCGGCGGCGGCGACAGACGAAATGCCTCCGCCCATCGTGAACGGCACTGTGACGGCGTCCGCGACCTTGCGGACTACCTCGAGCATCGTCTTGCGGCCTTCCACGGTCGCCGTGATGTCGAGCATCGCGAGCTCGTCCGCCCCGGCCGCGCAGTAAGCCTTGCAGCACTCGACGGGATCTCCGGCGTCCTTGATGTCCACGAAATTCACGCCCTTAACAACGCGTCCGTTGATCATGTCGAGGCACGGCATGATTGTAAGCTTCCTGTTCATCTTCAAGCTCTCCCTTCTTGGTTTTGTTGCCGTTGCCGGCCCTCCTGTCCGGCAAATTGAGTTAATTATACCAAACTTTCTTGCACTCTGTCAGACGAAATGGTAGAATGTAGCCATGAAAACAACATTCGCAATTGTTCTCGCCTCGCTATTGGCCGTCGGAGCTGCCGGATGCCTAAGCGCCCCCTTCCAGCCGCCGAGCGGCATGGTGTCGATAACGAAAGCCCCGCTTTCCACCGAAGGAAACTGGGAAGTCGGAGAGAAGAGAGGCGAAGCCTCTTCTACAAGCGTGCTTGGCCTCTATGCCTCCGGCGACTGCTCGATAGGGGCCGCCGCGCGAAACGGCGGGCTCAAGAAGATAGGCCACGTCGATTACGAGTATGTCAACGTCATCGGGATCTGGCAGAAGGCGACGGTCATTGTCTATGGCGAGTAGCTTGAAATCAGCCCTCGCCGCCGCAGTTGCGCTCTTGGCTGCATATGGATGCGTGTCCGTCAAGGGAGACGGGACGCTCGTGCCGCCCACGGGCCTCTATGCGCACTTCCGCGCCCCGCTCTCCGTAAACCGCGAACCCGTCCCCTGCGAAAACCTGAAGAGCGGAACGGGGTCAAGCTCGGTCTATCTTAATGAATGGGTGTACACGGGGATAAGCGCAGACATCTGCAACATGGCACTGCGCGATGCAATTGAGGACGGCAACCTAAAGAAGGTGTACTTCGCCGACTACGAACAGCATACGTTCCTCGGCTTTGTCTCGCTCTTCACAGTCACCGCCTACGGAGAATAAGCCGTCCGCGGCAAATGGCGCGATTACCTCCCGAGGCGCACGGTTCCCGCGGCGACTTCGGCGCGGTAAGACGCGACAGTCGCGGCAAGCCCCTCCTCAAGCGATATTCTTGGCTTCCAGCCGAGCGAGCGGATGAGAGACGTATCGCAAAGCTTCCTCGGAGTGCCGTCCGGCTTGGACGAGTTCCACTCAATCTGCGCCGACGACCCGGTCGCGCGCTTCACGGCCTCGGCAAGTTCGCGGATGGTCACTTCCTCGCCGGACCCGACGTTCATGACGTCCGGAGGATTCTCCAGGGAAAGCGCGAAAAGACAGGCCGAGGCGAGGTCGTCAACGTGCAGGAACTCCCTTATCGCGGAGCCTGTCCCCCAGAGCCGCACCGTGCCTTTCGCCGTCTCGAACTTCCTTATCAGCGTCGGCAGCACATGGCCATGTTCGATGTCGTAGTTGTCGCCCGGCCCGTAGAGATTGGTCGGCATGAGCGAGTGGTAGAGAAGCCCCTTCTCGCGGCGCAAAAACCCGCAAAGCCTGAGGCCCGCGATCTTGGCGAGCGCATACCCCTCGTTCGTCTTCTCCAGCGGACCTGAAAGAAGTGCGTCTTCGGGAATCGGCTGCGGCGCCATGCGAGGATAAATGCAGGTCGAGCCGAGGAAAAGCAGCCTCTTCACGCCAGCCTGCGCCGCGCCCCACACCGTGTTCATTGCGATCATGGCGTTCTCGTAGAGGAAGAGCGAGTTGGCGGCGGAGTTGGCGCCGATCCCGCCGACGCGTGCGGCGGCGATGACGGCGACGTCTGGGCGCTCCGCCTCGTAGAACGCCCTTACGGACGCAGGATCCAGTAGGTCCAGCTCCGAATGCGTCCGCGTGAGGATTTCGCACGGCCCCAGGGGGCTTTCCGGCGAAGAGAGCGCCCGGCAGATGGCCGATCCGACCATGCCGCGATGGCCGGCGACATATACCTTCATCATATCGCCTCCTTGACCGCAAGCTCCCTGCGGGCGAGATCGAGGTCTGCATCGACCATCATTGCGACGAGGTCCTTGAACTTCACCTTCGGCTCCCAGCCAAGTTCGCGCCGCGCCTTGGACGCGTCGCCGAGGAGCTGGTCAACCTCCGACGGCCGCAGATAGCGGCTGTCGCACTCGACGTATTCACGCCAGTCAAGCCCGACGCGACTGAAGGCCTCTTCAAGGAACTCCTTCACTGAATGCATCTCGCCTGTCGCGAGCACAAACTCGTCCGGCCTTTCGTGCTGCAATATCCGCCACATGCCCTCGACGTAGTCGCCCGCGTAGCCCCAGTCGCGCAGCGACTCTATGTTGCCCATGTAGAGCTTATTCTGAAGCCCCATCTTTATGCGCCCGACGGCGCGGGTGATCTTGCGCGTGACGAACGTCTCGCCGCGGCGCGGCGACTCGTGGTTGAAAAGTATGCCGTTCGAGGCGAAAATGCCGTATGCCTCGCGGTAGTTCCTGACGGCCCAGTATGCATACAGCTTCGCGACGGCGTACGGCGAGCGAGGATAGAACGGGGTCGTCTCCTTCTGCGGAACCTCCTGCACAAGCCCGAAGAGCTCCGAGGTCGAGGCCTGGTAGAAGCGAGTCTTCTTTTCAAGGCCCGTGAGGTGTATGGCCTCAAGAAGCCTCATCGCCCCGAGAGCGTCCACGTCTCCGGTGAACTCCGGGGAGTCGAACGAGACGCGCACGTGGCTTTGCGCGGCGAGGTTGTATATCTCGTCTGGCTGAATCTCGTACACGAGCTTGATCAGGCTGGAGCTGTCGCCGAGGTCGCCGTAGTGGAGGAAGAGCGTGCGCCCGTTGACGTGGGGATCCTGGTAGAGATGGTCGATCCTTCCCGTGTTGAACGAACTAGACCTGCGGATTATGCCGTGGACTTCGTATCCCTTTTCGAGCAAAAGCTCCGCGAGATAGCTTCCGTCCTGTCCGGTGATTCCCGTAAGAAGCGCTTTTTTCATGTCATCCTTCCTCCTTAAGTGTGCAATCCTGCCATTCTTCCTTTTCGGAAGTTTGAGTTAATTATCCTATAAAAACGCCAACAAGTCAAGCGACAATGGCAAGTCACCGAACCGCAAGGACGACAATGCCTGCAATGAAGCAATATGGGCCGAAAAGCCAGAACTTGTCGCTTCTAAGGGACTTTAGCAGCAGCTTGAGGGCGTAGTATCCGACAACTGCGGAGACTAAAGCGCCAAGGACGCAAAGGCCCCACGACATCTCCGGAGCCTGACCAGCTTCAGCGCCGCTACGGCACGCCTTCATGATCTCAAGCAGCGCGGCACCCGCTATGGGAGGAGCGCTCATAAGAAACGAGAATTCCGCGGCCTTTTCGGCGTCAACGCCACCGGCCCTCGCCGCAGAGAGCGTCATCCCTGAGCGCGAGACGCCAGGCAGTATCGCAACGGCCTGGGCAACACCCATCCACAAAGCGCCCAAGAAAGATATTCCGCCGCGCCCTTGCGGAAGAAGCTTTGTCGCGCTCAAGATAACGCCCGTGAACATGAGAGACATCGCAACGGCCTTGGGAGAGGCAAACGCAGTTTCTATGCAGTCCTTTAGCAGTATGCCGACAATCCCGGCCGGAACCGCCGACAGGACAATCTTGAGGGCGTAAAGGCGATCTTCCCGCCCCTCCTCACCGCGGCGAAACACCCCGCCGACAAGTCGAAAGACCTTCTCGCGGTAGAAAGCGAAGACGGCTGCGAGCGTGCCCACGTGTAGAAATACGTCAAGGCGAATCCCTATGTCTCCGAGGCCAAGGAGGTTCCTGCCGAGGACAAGGTGGCCGGAACTGGAGATGGGGAGAAATTCGGCAATCCCCTGCAAAGCGCCAAGCGCTAGCGCATCCAGCGTTTCAACGTCAATATTCAAGCTGACTTCCTCCTATCGTCTCACGTATTATCGAATCGCCAGGCACTACGTCCGGAGACATTGCAGACACCACCTCAAGAAGCCTTATCATGCCGTTTATCTGATACGTAGGCCCGACTTCCATCTTGGCCTTTTCGAGGAGCCCACCGACATACGGCTTAAGGACCGCAAGCTCGTACGGAAGATACGAGTCGAAAGTCGAATCCGCGTTGCCTCGAAAAGGCTCTATCCATTTCTCCTCGCCCGCAAGGACCTTTGGCCATATCTTCACCGTTACGGCGGGATTCATCTTGCGGAACTGGTTGTCGCGCACCATCCTGCGCAGAAACCTCGCGTTGGCAGGCTTCTGGGTCATTCCGGCGAAAATGTCGAGAGACGGCTTTGGCTCCACGAACAGGCGGTATTTCGCCGCGTCCGGGACTCCCTCCGTCAAGACCGGGTTGAGCGCGTGAATCCCCTCAAGGATCACAAAGCCGCCGGCGCGGAGGGAAAACGATGCGTCTTTCCACATAGGCACGTGGTTTACAAAGTCAAACCGCCTTTCGCGGATGGATTCGCCGCGAAAGAGCGCCAAGATGTCCGCCGCAAGAGGCTCTATGTCGACGCACTTTACATGCTCGTAGTCGAGCTCCCCGTTCTCGTCGCGTGGATTGCGCGCGTCCCCTACGAAATAGTCGTCGGTCGAAAGATGCACGACTTCGCGCCCGTTCACGCGAATCTGGGTTGCGAGGCGCTTCGCAGTCGTGGTCTTTCCCGCAGACGACCCGCCTGCGACGAGAATAAGCCTTATGCCGGGGCGTCCGCAAACTATGTCGGCAATTTTTGAAAGCGCCTTGCACTGCCGCGCCTCCGCAACGCGGACTACTTCGCCGATGGAACCGTCGGCTATTGCATCGTTGAGCTCCTCTATCGTCATTTCAAGCTATTCCCCCTCCAACCAAGTTTCCGGACCATCACTTCACATGGATCGTAGCCCTCAAGCTCCACGAGCTGCGCAGTCCTCAGGCTCTTTGCGATCTCCACCGACTCTCCGTCCTCAAGGGTCATGACATGCTCGCCATCGGCATACACCCCGACCTTGTCGCCGTCTTGAGACGCACGGCGGCGAGCCGTGACCTTGAACCGGACGCCGTCGCTTATGACAAGCGGTCTTACGCCGAGGGCGTGCGGATTCGCAGGCGTCACGACAAAGCACTTGGAGTCTGGCAGCAGCACCGGGCCACCGGCCGCAAGCGAATACGCAGTGGAACCAGTCGGGGTGGAGAAGATGAGCCCGTCCGCCATGTAGCTTGTAACAGGCTTTCCGTCGGCCTCAAGGTCGAGAAGAGTGGAATGCCCGCCCGTCTCCCTTGTGACAACGATGTCGTTTAGCGCGACAAAGCCGCCGCGTGCCTCAAGAAGCGCCCTCTCGGAGATGGAGTATCGCCCCTCAGCCAGCATTTGAAGGGCCTCTTCGGCCTCGTCGCCGCCGACAGAAGAAAGATACCCCAATCCCCCGAGATTGAACCCAAGCACCGGAACGGTGCCAAACTCGTGCACGGCCCTTAGAATGGTGCCGTCCCCGCCGAGGACGATCACCATGTCTGCTTCGCGGCCATCTCCGACGACTTCAAAGCCAAGGCGCACGGCGACGGCCTCAAGGGAGACCCGCCTGTCTTCAGCCCCTGTCTTTCCGGAGTTGGCCTTGAAAAAGAGCCGCTTCACTCCTACTTGGCCTCGGCGGCAGGTTTCGCGCCCTTGGCCGGACGCTGACGCTTGGGAGCCATGCTGGCCATTTCAGCCTTGAGCAGGGAAAGCTGCTCCGGCGTCAGCACGGCCCTCGCCGCTATCAGGCGCTTGGCCTGTTCCTTGGCCACAGCCTTCCTCGCCTCGAAAACCTCGTCGATCACGGCCATGACAGCTGCTTCGTCAATGGTTTCCGCACTCATCAGCTGCATCTGCTTCTCCGTGCCCTGGCGAATCTTCTTCTGGAGGTCGCGATCTGCGCCGCGAGTGCTGACAGTCGCCTTGAGCTTCGCCTTCTGCTCTTCGGTAAGGCCAATCTTCTCGAGCATCTGCGGATTCGAGAGGACGCGCATGACTGGATCAGGCATGACTCCGCCGCCGAACATCCCGCGCTCTGCACGAGGATGCGCTGGACGTATGGACCTGCGTTCAGGGCGAGCGCCATCCTGCGCAACTTTGGCTTCCTGAGCAAACGACACAACGGCCATCGCCGCCGCAACTACCGCCATCAATGATTTCATGTTGTTCTCCTTTCGATTTGTTTACGGACAACTGTGTAATTATACCATTTTTCTCCCCTTCGCGGAAGCGACCTGCGCCGGACGGCCGTTTATCTGCTCGACGATCTTGGCGGTGACGTCTGGGTTCGCCTTGAGATACTCAATCGTCGCAAGCGAGCCCTGCGCAAGCTGCTCGTCGCCGAAGGAAAGCCAGCTGCCGCGCTTCTCAACTATGCCGCGCACGAGCGCCGCGTCGAGGACGCTCCCCTCGTAGGATATGCCGCAGGTGTAGAGGATGTCGAACTCGGCCTCCGTGAAGGGAGGAGCCACCTTGTTCTTCACGACCTTCACGCGGGTGCGGTTCCCGACGACCTGGCCGGCCGTGTTCTTTATCGCCCCTATCCTCTGCACCTGGAGGCGGCACGAGGCGTAGAACTTGAGCGCCTTCCCGCCGGGAGTAGTCTCGGGGTTCCCGAACATGACGCCGATCTTCTCGCGCACCTGGT
>Ga0310786_10005017_pt1 | contig 18131 bp, 14 predicted proteins | sample AusTroGonzalo_MG_FD_203881 | JGI IMG/M metagenome (GOLD analysis project Ga0310786, IMG submission 203881) | Bovine rumen microbial communities from tropical cattle in Woodstock, Queensland, Australia - Gonzalo_03 (v2) (version 2) | ecosystem: Host-associated > Mammals > Digestive system >... | reverse complement strand
AGAGGAACTGACGGCCGACTCCCATGTGCTGCTGCTGACGGGCATTGCCTCGCCTGTGCAAATGCTGATGGACCTGCGCCACTTCACACGCCACATCACTCCCCTCTCTTTTGCCGACCACCACGAGTTCACCAGCACGGATATTGAGAAAATAGAAAAAGCGTTCACTGCCATGCAAGGCAATAAACGCTTGATTATTACGACGGAGAAAGATACTGCAAGACTGCTGCTCGTTCAAGAGCTCTCAACCATTGTCCGTCATCATATTTTTGTACTACCCATAGAGGTAGAGATTCTCCGAGGACAGGACGAAGAGTTTCGCCAGGCTATCCTCGAAGCTATTACCACACCTTCAGAATAAACGGCACCCGTGCATAGACGCACTGGTTGATGCGGCGAACCTGCATCATCTGCTGCATCGTGCTCAGCATGGGATAGAATTCGCCGAGCGATGCTTTCATCTTTGCATCGAAGTAGCTTTCCTGCTGATCGTTGAGCAACTGCTCGAGGAAGTTGGCGGGTGCTGGATAAGCATCCACTGAGTATTTCTCCAGTTCTGCCAACTTAGCAGCCTCAGCCACAGCATCGTTCAGATTACCCAGCTGATCCACCAGACCAATCTTCAGCGCCTGCTCGCCCGTCCATACACGTCCCTGGCCAATGGCATCGACGCTATCCTTGCTGATACTGCGTCCCTCAGCCACGCGAGAGATAAAGAGGTCATAGCCGCGCTCGATCATCGACTGCATCAAGGCGCTCTCATCCGTGTCGAAGCCACGAGCCATCAAACCCATCACGTTGGCGCCTCCGAAGTCAGCATGTTTGTTGGTCTTCACGACATCGAAGTGGAAGCCCAGCTTTTCCTTCAGCAGTTCAGAGCCATCAGGAATCATTCCGAAGATACCGATGCTGCCCGTCAGTGTGCTGGGCTCAGCAAAGATCTTGTTAGCTCCGCAGCTGATATAGTAGCCGCCGCTGGCAGCCATTCCGCCCATGGAGATCACCACCGGCTTCTCGGCCTTCAGCAGCTGTATCTCATGCCAAATCTGCTCGCTGGCATAGGCGCTGCCGCCACCGGAGTTCACACGGATTACCACAGCCTTCACATCCTCGTCCTTGCGCAGTTTCTGCAGTTCGCGGATGGTCGGCATAGTCTCTATCACAGGGCTGTTGGATGACAAGGGATTACCGGCTGCCTGGTCCACGATATCGCCGAAGGCATAATAGACCGCAACACGGCTCTTCTCATCCTTCTTGTCGGCAGCTGCCACCAAGTCGGCAGGCGACACGAAGTTGATGTCCTTCTTCTCCTTCAGCTCCAGTTTGGTGCGAAGCATCTCCTTGAAGCCGTCGATATAGGCCAAAGTATCTACGAGTCCCTTCTCCAGGAGAAATTCCGTAGGTTGCATCGCCATGAGCGTATCGGCCAACACGTTGAGCTGTTCAGCAGACAGCTTGCGGCTCTCGCCCACCTCTGCGACATATTGGTTCCAGATGCTGGTGAGGAAGCTGGTCACCTGCTCGCGGTTCGGCTCGCTCATCTCCGTATTGATAAACGGTTCCACGGCACTCTTGAACGTGCCGACCTTGAAGACCTGCATCTTAATACCGGCCTTCTTCATCACATCGGTGAAGAACATCGGTACGGAAGCCATTCCGTGCCAATCCACAATACCATGAGGATTGACCACCACCTTGTCGGCAACGGAAGCCAAATAGTAGGCAGATTCGGAATAAATATCACCATAGGTATAAATCCATTTGCCGCTCTCCTTGTACTTCAGCAATGCCTGACGCAGTTCCTGCAGCATAGCAGGTGTGCCACCGCCAAATGAAGATGAAATCTCCAGATAAATACCTTCCACCTTCTCGTTTTCGGCGGCTTCCTCGACAGCTGCCAGGAGCTGATCCAAGCCCAACGTCTCGTACTGATTACCCATCAGTTGGGTAAACGGGTTATCCTCTTCGGCGCGCTCTTCCAGCGACCCTACGAGATTAATACGCAGGACAGAGCCTTTCTTCACCGACGCTGTCTGCCCCTCGCTGACGGACATCCCAACGAGAGAGACCATCATAATCACGAATGCAATCAAAGTCCATAGGCCAATACCTACGACCGTAGCAAAAACATACTTGAGAAACTGTTTCATTGTTTTCTAAGTTTTATCTTTTTTATTCGTTTATAGTTCATCCAAGTGAGCCAGCGTCTGGAGTCGGCGCATGGCAGCAGCATCTGACTTGGGACAAATCATGAGCACGCCATTCTCTTCGGTGATGACAAAGTTGTCCAGTCCGCTGATGGCCGCCATGTGCCCAGAAGGCAGACGGACGATGTTGCCGGAAGCGTTGTCAAAGAGCGCCTCGCTATGAAGCATCACATTGTTACGGCCATCGACCTTCACTTCAGAAGAGGGATGCGATGTGTGATGCTGGCTACTGTGCAGGGCATCCGTGGCTATAGACTCCCAGGTTCCTATATCAGCCCACCCGAAACGGCAACGTTGGACATAGCGGTGTGAAGTGTGCTCCAGCAAGGCATATTCCAACGAAAGATTGGGCAACGACGCATAGCACTGCGGCGCTATATCGGTGGTCGCGGTAGCTCCCAAATTCACCAGTTCGGGAAAATCATCACGATATTCCGGCACGTGTTTCACAATATTATTAATCATATATTGTGCGCCGAACACGAAGAGACCTGTATTCCACAGGAATTCACCGCTGTCCATAAACATCTGTGCAAAATCGATGTTAGGCTTCTCGGTGAAGGTCTTCACGCGGAAAACGTCAGCCGACCGCTTGGCCGGTTCACCCACTTGCACGTAACCATAACCGGTCTCAGGGCGCGTGGGTGCCACTCCCAAGGTGATGACCCCCTCGTTGCTGCTGGCAATCTCCATCGCATGCAGGACATCGCGTTCAAAGGCAGACTCGTCAAAGATCACCTGATCAGAGGGTGTGACGATGATACACGCTTCGGGACACAGGTTCGCAATCGCGCTGGTGCTCCAAGTCACCGGGGCCAACGTACCGCGTCGAACGGGCTCCGCCAATATCTGGTGACGCTGCACCTGCGGCAGCTGTTCCTGCAACAGCGGTATATTGTCCACCACCGCGGAAACATAAATGTTCTCCGGAGCAATAAAGCGGGCAAAACGGTCGTAAGTCTGCTGAATCAGAGTACGTCCCGAACCTAAAATATCAATATATTGTTTGGGGGTGTTTTCTCTGCTCACCGGCCACAAACGGCTACCTAACCCGCCGGCAAGGATCAGGCAGTAAAAATTCTTGGTATAAGATGTCATGGTTTCAAGATAATAGTCTATAAGGTGTCGTTTTTTTATGTTTTACACCGCTAAGATAGGTCGTTTTTGCGATTCGAGCAAGCTTCTTCACCATTATTTACCGAAAAGCGTGTGTTTTTACGAAAAAAGCACTACTTTTGTGCACAGAAAAGGTCACTTCGTGAGCTAAAGGACACCTAAAACAGGAAAAAATGGACGTCAAGATGAACGAGAGCTGGCGCAGTCGTCTGACCGCCGAATTTGAGAAGCCCTACTTCGCCAATCTGGTCGCTTTTGTGCGCCGCGAATATGCTTCAGGCATCTGCTATCCACCCGGCAGCAAGATTTTCAACGCCTTCGACACGACACCCTTTGAGGACGTGAAGGTGGTGATACTGGGGCAAGATCCTTACCACGAACCGGGACAGGCCATGGGACTCTCCTTCTCCGTTCCTGAAGGAACGCCCCTGCCCCCTTCGCTGCGCAACATCTATGCTGAAATCCGCAACGAGCTGGGCACAGAGCCCCCCGCCTCAGGCAACCTGACGCGCTGGGCCAAGCAGGGCGTACTGCTGCTGAACGCTACGCTGACCGTTCGCCAAGGGCAGGCAGCCTCCCACCAGCGACAGGGATGGGAAGTGTTCACAGACGCTGCCATCCGCCTGCTGGCTGCCGAACGCGAGCATCTGGTATTCATGCTGTGGGGCGCCTACGCGGGAGCCAAGGCACAATTCATTGACCCGCAGCGCCATCTCGTGCTGCGCTCGGCACATCCGTCGCCTCTCTCCGCTTCGCGCGGCTTCTTCGGCAACCACCACTTCCAGCTTTGCAACGATTACCTCCGCAACCACGGACAACAACCTATCCAATGGTAAAGAACCTGCCCCCCATCCTGGAAGTCGGCGACGTACTCATAGCCACAGACATTCTCACCGAGCCGTTCTGCTGCGACCTCGACGCCTGCGGCGGCGCGTGCTGTATCGAAGGGGATGCCGGTGCTCCTGTGACACTCGATGAAATCGGCGAAATCGAAGCGTCACTCGATGCCGCCTGGCCGCTGATGTCGGCGGCTGCACAGAGCGTCGTTGACCGTCAGGGCGTAGCCTACACCGATGTGGAGGGCGAACTGGTGACCAGCATCGTTTACGGCAAGGACTGCGTCTTCACCTATTATAATGAGGATATTGCCGAACTGCCGAAAGGATGTTGCCTCTGCGCCTTAGAGAAAGTGTGCCGCGACGGACGTAGCCGTTTCATGAAGCCTATCTCGTGTGCGCTCTACCCCATTCGTGAAAAACGCTTTGCCGGCGGCCTCATCGGCCTCAACTACCACCGCTGGGCCATCTGCGAGGGAGCCGTCCGCCGCGGTCGCGAACTGCAAATGCCCCTCTACCGCTTTCTGCGCGAGCCACTGATCCGGCGCTTCGGCGAGGCATGGTATGAGGAGCTGTCGCAGGTAGCCAAGGAAATAGAAGGACTTCAACAAGAAAACGACAAAGAATGAAACAGCTCATTACTTTTCTCCTACTATCACTCATATCCCTGCCGGACGTGGATGCCAAGACACGTATTGTCCGACTGGAGACCACAGCCGGTGTGATTCGTGTGGAGCTGAGCGACGAGACTCCCAAGCACCGCGACAACTTCCTGCGTCTGGTGGAGAAAGGCTATTACGACGGCCTGCTCTTCCACCGCGTCATCAAAGACTTCATGATTCAGAGCGGCGACCCCGACAGCCGCGTCAAGCTGGAGAACGACAGCGTTGTCAGCAGCCCGTCGCGCCAGAAGCCGCTCGGCGACGGAGGCCCGGGCTATACACTCCCGGCCGAGTTCCAACTGCCGTGGCTCTTTCATGTGCGAGGCGCCCTGGCCGCAGCCCGCGAACCCGACGAGGTGAATCCCCAGCAGCGCAGTTCCGGTTCGCAGTTCTACATCGTCTGGGGACGCACATGGGGCGAGAATGCCCTGAAGCAGCAGCGCGCCGCGATGGCCGAGGAAGAGATTGAGATGAACCGTGAGATGTGGAACAGCTATCTTCAAGAAGGCGGCAGCCCCCACCTTGACGGGAAATACACCGTCTTCGGCAATGTCATCAGCGGGCTCAAAGTAGTGAAAGCCATTCAGGCTGTAGCCACAGACAAGGACAACCGCCCGCTGGAGGACGTCATCCTCCTCCACGCCACAGTTGAGCGATAAAACCGTTGATTTTCAGAGCTGACCCACCTCTATCTGGCGAATAATGCGTTCAATCTGCGCATCTTCGCCGTTGGGGTCGTATCCTTTCTTCAGGCTGGCCTTGAAGGTCCATGCAAAAATCTGGTAGAAGACAGCGCGTGCAGGTCCGAGGAACGCCTTCACAATCTCGTAGCTCGACTGGTTACACTCGCGGTCCACCAACTTAATCAGAAGCTTGCCCTGCGTGAGGGTGAGCTTTTTCATTTCCGGAGTATATTGTTTTTTGATTTCCCGCTCCACCGCCTTGATATGAGCATCCTTAGCTTCCTTGGTAGGCAGTTTCTCCAGCGTCTCGTAGGTCTCCTGAAGCATCAGATTCACCTTCTTGGCCAGGGGCAGCACACGCTTGACATTACGCACAAGCCGGTCGTACTGTCGGCGCTCCCTTTCGGTCTTGAAGACAAGAGGCTTATACACCGGCAACTCCGGCATCAAATAGGTCCAAATGGTGTCGCCGTGAAGGGGGTCGTAGTAGGGCTTCTTATAGCGATAGAACTGGAGGTTGAGCAAATCCGGCATCTCTACGGGGTCGCGCAACATGAGCTCCTCATCAGTCAGGTCCTGGTCTTCTTGCGCAGAGGCGGAAAGACAGCCCACCGAGAGGAACAACATGAAGAGCAAAAGCGTATCGAAGCCGCGGTGCATCATCGGCTAATATATTTAGGGAACTGTTTCTTCAATTGTGGTTCTATATCGCGTTTCCAGTCTGTGCCGATCGCCGTGATGACCAGTTTCTCGTCGGTGAGGACATAGAACGGAACCTCCCTGAGACCAAACTGCTCCACGATGGGAGTTCCCCACGACAGGCAGTAGCAGCGCGAATCCCAGTTGACAGAGTCGTAGCGGCATATATTACGGTACTGCTGGGGATCTGTGTCGAGGCTGACGGCAATGGGGCGCAACTGCACCTCCTCCTGACTCATCGACTTCATGAAGCGGCGCAGACTGAAGAAGCAGTCGTAGCTGTCGCGCTTCCACGTAGCCCAGAACAGCAGGAGCACGGGTTGCTTGGCCTTGAGGGTGATGGTGTCGGAGGCACCAGCAGTGATGCCGTCGGGTTGCAGAACAACATCAGGCAGCTTATGCCCCTTGCGCAGTCGCGAGAAGGCCGCTTTCTGCAAAGTTATCTGCCAGCGGAAATAGGTGCTGACACGACTGTCCGGGTGCTCGTTGATGAACGTCTGCATGGCCTCCAAGACCCTGCTGGTTGACTCATCGAGATGCTTGAGACGGAACTCTGTCAGTTGCTCATTGTCGTCATTACCGCTAATGCGCGTTGAACGGAGCTGCTGCGCATCGCCTTTGAGCTTGATGACATCGCCCGGATAGGCGAACACCACCTGCTCGCTCATGTTGGGGAAGATGATGTAGAAGGTAGCCTCGCGCTCGAGCGGTGCTTGCCACTCAAACTGTCCGTCCACCACATGAATGGTGTCGGTGTGGTCCAGTCCCCCGTCGGTGCTGTAGATGAAGAAGTCAGCGTCGCGGAGATGCGAGAAACTGCCCTTCACCTGCACCGTGTCCTTACTGCCGCAGGAATAAAGCATTGCGCATAGTGCCAGGCACCATGCGCAATGGGTAAACAGATGTTTTTTCTTGCGGATCATTCTTAAAGGCTGCTGGCCACTTGTGCAGCATACTTAGCGAACTCCAGATCCTGAGCAGCACGCTTAGCCAAAGCGGGATTCAGTGCAATGGCCTTCTTCAGGTTCTCCGTCAGGGTGTTGGGTTCGTTGGTACGGGCTGCCAGGACAGCAGTGAGATAATGAGTATAGGCATCGGGGTTCTTGATCTCAGCCAGGATGACCTTAGCCTTGGCATAGTCCTTGTTCAGGATGCTGGCCAGTGCAGCGCTGTTGGTGTAGCTGTCTGCGAGGTTGGAAGCAGCGGCAGCATAGTTACCCTTGGCGAGGTTGATGTTGCCGAGGACCTCCTTGTAAGCAGCCGAACCGGCACCCTTGGAGAGGGCAGCCTCAGCATCGTTGACATTACCCTGTGCGAGAGCGATAAGCGCCTCGTTGGTAGCCACCTCTGCATTGTTGGGGTTGAGGTTGCGGGCTTTCTGGGGATAGACCTGTGTGGTCTTCTCGTACCACTGCTGCTTCTGCAGGTCTTCGTCTTGAAGCTTGGCACCATAGAGGAGTTCCTCGACGCTCAGCTGAGTAGCATCAGCCTGGAACTGAGCCTGAATCTGCTCGTCGCTGCGACCGATGACATCGTAGTTGGCGATGAGGCGTGCACGACGTAGCTCAGGCAGAATGCCCTTGGCCAACTCGTCATAGACCACGCTCATATTGCGGATCTGTGTCTCACGCTCAGCAGGATCCTGATACATTGAGAGCACGCGCAGGATCACGTCCTTGTCCTGGATGTTGCTCTCGCTGACGAGCTGCTGGAAGCCGTCCCAGTCCTCAGCAGTGAACTTCGTATCGACGGGGGTGGCAATCTTGTTCTTCTTCAGCTGGTCGTTGACATAGGCGGCAGAGCTGTTCTGGCGCTTCTCAGCCAGCTGTTCGTTCCAGTCGTAGCGGCCTTCGGGGGAGGCATAGGCGCTCACCTCGATGTTCTGGAGGCGCAGTTTCTCCTGATTGTCATTGATCTCGCGGAGGATTCTGCTGAAGTCCTGCACGCTGGTGCTCTTAAGCTCGCTGGCGCGGATGTTAGCCTGGTTGACCAGATACTTGATCTGTGCCTCCTGCTTCTGCTTGATGACACGCTGGTAGGCGTCCTCAGCCACAGCGGGGTTGGCTCCAGCCACCGTGTAGCGAGCCAGGTCGCCGGTAGCAATCACGCCGTAGCCCACCTTCAGGTCGGGGAGTTGCACAGGCTTGTCGCCCATGCGGGCATCGAAGCGCAGGTAGAGGTCGCTCTTCATCATCCCTTCCTGATAGGGGAAGGTGGCACGCATTGTATAGTTGCCGCCAGCCTTGTAGGAAACGGTGGTACCGTTGCCCTGCACCTTCTCGCCCTGGAACGTAGAGCTGGCCGATGTCACCTCGCCGCCCTCGAACTTGAGAACCGGAGTCACTGTGACGGAAGCCTTCTTCTGCATATATTTCTGGGGGAAGGTAGCGCTGATGGTAGCGGGCACTTCATTGCCCACAGCCTCAAGGGGCGTGGGAGTTACTGTTACGTTATCGGCACTGAGAGCACCGAGCTTGCTGCACGAGGTGAGCACGAGTGCGCTCATAGCAGCCAGGGAAAGGAATGTGATATTCTTACGCATTTTGGTAAAGGATAAATTGATAACGTTTTATTTCTTGTGCAAAGGTACGGAGAAAATGTAAAAGAGAACAGAGAAAAGAGAAAAAAAACTTTAAAACCGCCCAAAACTGATGATTTTTGTCATTTATCAAGCACCTTTCACCTGATTGCGAGGGTGGTGCAGGAGAATCTGCTCACGCAGGTGGTGGCGGTCAATATGCATATATATTTCCGTGGTCCCGATTTCCTCGTGGCCCAGCATCTCCTGAATAGCCCTCAGGTTGGCCCCGCCCTCCAGCAGATGAGTGGCAAAGCTGTGGCGGAAGGTGTGCGGCGACACGGTACTGCGGATGCCTGCCTGCTCGCACAGTACCTTGATGATATGAAACACTGTGATGCGGGAGAGCGACGTCCCGCGTCGGAAGCTGATAAAGACGGCATCTTCGTGACCGGGCTTGATGCTGATTTGCTGACGGTCCACGAACCAGAGCTCCAGCTCCTGCACGGCACGCGGCGAAATCGGCACCAGACGCTCCTTCTTGCCCTTGCCGTGGACGCGGATGAAGCCCTCGTCCAAATAGAGGTCGCTGATGCGAAGACCGCAGAGCTCGCTCACGCGAAGGCCGCACGAATAGAGGGTTTCGAGGATGGCGCGGTCGCGCTGCCCTTCTGTCTTGCTCATGTCAATGGTGGCGATGAGGCGGTCTATTTCCTCCACGCTGAGGACATCGGGCAGGTGCTCGCCGCGTGCTGGCGATTCCAGCAGTTCGCAGGGGTCGGTCTCTATCTCCCGTTCCAGGCTCAGGAATTTATAGAAAGAGCGCACCCCCGAGAGGATGCGCGAGATGCTGCGCGGGCTGATGCCCACGTCCATGAGCGAGGCCGAGAAATGTTGCAGCTGCTCTGTCGTTGCCGTGCGGAAATCAATGCCCTCGGTCTCGTAATAGTCGAACAGCTTCTTCAGATCCTTCTGATAGGCGTCCAGCGTATTATCCGAGAATGCGCGCTCCAGCCGCAGGTACTGGTTGTAGCGGCGGAGTAGCTGCGAGGATTGGGATTCAGCCAGGCTCATGTGTTACAGGTCACTTCACCAGATTGCCCAGGATGCTGCGCGTCAGTTCGCGCGTGGCGGTGCGGGTGGCCGAGTTGATGGCCGTCTTGGTCACTTTCTTGGTGACCGATTCGCTGGACTTGCGCTTCTTGCCGGTCACGCTGTTTGCCACAACCGTACCCAGGGCTGCCGTCACGCTGGTGATGACGGCATTCAGGATTTTCTTCCAGATGCTTTTCTTCTTGCCGTTGGCCTTCTCCTCCTTCTCCTGTTGCTTGGCGGCGTCGGCATCGGCTTTCTCCTGTTCGGCAACGGCGCGGGATTCAGCCTCAGCCTGAGCGTCGGCCTCGCTCTTTGCCAGCAGCACCTCGAACGCGCTCTCGCGGTCGACGAGGGTGTCGTAGCGGCCATAGACGCGCGAGCCCTTGATGATCTGTTCACGCTGTGCAGGGGTGATAGCCCCTATCTGACTGAGCGGGAACAGCACTTTGGCGCGCTCCACCACGCTCGGCGTGCCCTTCTCATCGAGGAACGAGACAAGTGCCTCGCCCGTGCCGAGTTCCATGATAGCCTCCTCGGTCTTGAATGCGGGATTGGCGCGGAAGGTCTCAGCCGCCGCACGCACACACTTCTGTTCCTTGGGCGTGAAGGCGCGCAGGGCATGCTGCACGCGGTTGCCCAGCTGTGCCAGTACGGAGTCGGGGATGTCCGTGGGGTTCTGCGTCACCAGATAGACGCCTACGCCCTTACTGCGGATCAGTCGCACCACCTGTTCAATCTTATCTACCAGACTCTTGGGCGTATCGGTGAACAGGGTGTGAGCCTCGTCGAAGAAGAACACCAGTCGCGGCAACTCCTGGTCGCCCACTTCCGGCAGACGGGCATAGAGGTCACTGAGCAGCCAGAGCAGGAAGGTGGAATAGAGCTTCGGCTGCAGCATCAGGCGGTCAGCCGCCAGCACGTTCATGATTCCCTTGCCGTCGGCGCTGCACTGCAGCAGATCCATAATATCGAACGCGGGCTCGCCGAAGAATTTGTCGGCGCCCTGGTTTTCCAAGGCAAGCAATGCCCGCTGGATAGCTCCTACGCTGGCCGTGGAGACATTGCCGTAGGTCTTCGTCAGCTCCGCAGCATGGTCGGCGATATAGGTGAGCATCGCACGCAGGTCCTTCAGGTCGAGCAGCAGCAAGCCGCGCTCGTCGGCCACCTTGAACAGAATCGTCATCACGCCCGCCTGCACCTCGTTCAGCTCCATGAGGCGCGACATCAGCTCCGGCCCCATATTGGAGATGGTTGTGCGCATGGGGTGTCCCTGCTCGCCGAACACATCGTAGAAGCACACGGGGGTGCCATGGAACTGCGGGTTCTCAATGCCGAACTCGGTACAACGTTTCTCGATGAAACCGGACATTTGGCCCGCTTGGCTGATGCCAGAGAGGTCACCTTTCATGTCGGCCATAAAGCAGGGAACGCCTGCCTGCGAGAACGTCTCGGCCAACACCTGCAGGGTCACGGTCTTGCCCGTACCCGTGGCTCCGGCTATCAGGCCATGGCGGTTCGCCATCTTACCACAAAGGCATATCGGTCCGTTGGAACCGTGGGCCACATATAATCTCTTATCGTCTGTAAACATAATGGTTGTTATTTTTGATCGTAAGCGTGCTTGGGATAATCAACGGTATAGTGGAGGCCGCGGCTCTCCTTGCGCTCGATGGCCTGGCGGGTGATGAGATAACCCACATTGACCATATTGCGCAGCTCGCAGATGTCCTTCGAGGCTTTCACGCGCTTGAACAGCTCCTCGGTCTCCTCGTAGATGATGTCGAGGCGCGTCCACGCGCGGTGCAGGCGAAGGTCGCTGCGCACAATGCCGACGTAGTTGGACATAATCTGCCCCACCTCCTTCATGTCCTGCGCAATGAGCACCTTCTCCTCGTTGGTCATGGTGCCCTCGTCGTTCCATTCGGGAACGGCGTCGTTGAACTTATACTCGTCGATGTGGGCGATGCTGTGCTCGGCAGCCTTGTCGGCATAGACCACGGCTTCGATGAGCGAGTTCGAGGCCAGGCGGTTGCCACCGTGCAGTCCCGTGCAGGAACACTCGCCTACGGCATAGAGGCGGTGGATGGTGCTCTCGCCGTTCAAATCCACTTTGATGCCGCCGCACATATAGTGAGCACAGGGCACTACGGGGATGTATTGTTTGGTGATGTCAATGCCTATACTGAGGCATTTGGCATAGATGTTCGGGAAGTGGTGCTTCGTCTCCTCGGGGTCCTTATGAGTCACGTCGAGACACACGTGGTCGATGCCGTGAATCTTCATCTCTTTGTCGATGGCTCGGGCCACGATGTCGCGGGGTGCCAGCGAGAGGCGCTTGTCATACTTCTGCATGAACTCCTCGCCGTTGGGCAGGCGGAGGATGCCGCCGTAGCCGCGCATAGCCTCCGTGATGAGGTAGGCGGGGTGTGTCTCGGCAGGGTTATAGAGCGCTGTGGGATGGAACTGCACGAATTCCATGTCCTTCACGATACCCTTGGCACGATAGACCATGGCGATGCCGTCGCCCGTGGCAATGTCCGGGTTTGTCGTGGTGGCATAGACGGCTCCTGTGCCGCCCGTAGCCATCAGCGTCACGCGCGACAGGAAGGTGTCGATTTTCTGTGTGTCAGGGTCGAGGACGTAGGCGCCGTAACATTCGATGTCCGTCATGTGGCGGTTCACCTCGCGCCCCAGATGGTGCTGTGTGATAATCTCCACGGCGAAGTGGTTCTCCAGCACCGTGATGCGCTTGTTCTTACGCACGGCACGGATAAGACCCTGCTGAATCTCGTGACCCGTATCGTCAGCGTGATGCAGGATGCGGAACTCGCTGTGGCCGCCCTCGCGGTGCAGGTCGAACTCGCCGTCCTCGTTCCTATCGAAGTTCACGCCCCACTTCACCAGGTCGGCAATGCCCTTAGGCGCATTCCTCACCACCTGCTCCACAGCAGCGGGGTCCGAGATGAAGTCGCCGGCCACCATCGTGTCATGGATGTGCTTCTCGAAGTTGTCCACTTTCATGTTCGTGACGCTTGCCACGCCGCCCTGAGCCTTGTCCGTGTTGGCCTCGTCAATGGTCGTCTTGCAGATGAGAGCCACCTTGCCCTTGCCGCTCTGTGCCACCTTCAGCGCATAGCTCATGCCAGCCACGCCCGAGCCGATAATCAAAAAGTCGAATTTGCGTATCATAAATACCTTTTTGAAACGTTTCCGCCTGCAAATTTATGGCATTTGTCCCGTGCCACCAAAATATTTTCCGTTTTTCTTCGCCTGCAACGATATTTATCGTCTCTGAACCATCGCCCCATCGTCCTTGGACCGCAGCCCTATCGTCCTAGGACCATCGACCTGTCGTCCTAAGGCCGTTAGCCCTCATGCCCATACCTTTTTATTATTCCATGACCACCGAATGATTATTCCAAAGTCACCGAATAATCATTCCAAGGCCTTGGAATAATCAACACGTTTAAGTTTTCTAACGTTTACCACTAATGGCGAACAGCAGAAGATCTTTATCCTTCACGTTGAAGATGCACTTGTCCTTGAGGGCTCCCCCAAACCCCTCGGTGTTTTCAGGTATTAGATCCTTGTCCTATGACCTGAAAAATTGCAGTTCTATGTTGAACTTGTGCATTTTTGAGGTGCACTTCAGTTGAATCCATAACTTGCTAGTTGAATACACGATGCGGTGTGCGCATGAATTTTGTTAAAAAATTTTTTACGTTCCTTTTTATTGATGAGGAATTAACCCAGGAACTACTTATTTGTCGCGGGGTGCCAGCGAGAGACGCTTGTCGTACTTCCGCAGGAGCTCCTCGCCGTTGGGCAGGCGGAGGATGCCGCCATAGCCGCGCATAGCCTCTGTGATGAGGTAGACGGGCGTAGCGAGTGAAAATGCTGCGTTTTTTTAGAATTGACAGAATAGCTATTCGGCACGAGTGGCTGACGCAGACCTCTTTTAATGAGCCTAAATAAGTGTATATAAAACAATTATTAAAGTATTAAAATACATATTAATGTATGTTTTTAAGCCTTTTTAACTGTTCGATGAAAGGAAAATGTGAACATATCTTTATATTTGCAAACAAAAACATCTAAATCATAGATTATGAAAAAGCAATTTTTAACAACATTGTTCCTGTTGCTGGGCGTAACAAGCTCATGGGCGGACGACTTCTTCACTCCGAAGACGAGTGCTGACTATCCGGACGAGAAAGCTTTCTACGTGACTCTTACGGTCTCCGATCCGTTTACCACCCAAACACACGATGTGGTGGAACTGGCAGCCTTCATCGGCGATGAATGTCGTGCCCACGCCACGCAGAAGGAGAACGGCACGTACGCACTCCGTGTGGTCGGCGACCTCTCCGAGGGCAAGGACAAAGACAAGCCCGTTGTGTTCAAGGTTTTCTGTGAGGGGCTGCTCTATCGGTTTACGACTGAAAAGACCTTCGACTCTGCCGACGGCGAGTTCATCGACCTGACACTCGACCTGCTGGCCAGAATAAAAATGGACGGTCCCATCAACATCTCTGCTGAGACGCTGCCAACCACGTATAATGCAAGGGATGAGGTGATCGTTTATTTTGGTGGATTTGAAGATTTCAGCCCCCGTGTAGAGTTGGAAAGTCCGTTGACATGGAGCATGAGTGGTAATGGGGCTTTAAGCACCTATTTGGCTAGTGTGGCATCAGACACGAGTAATGATCCCATTGTGCCTGACCCCATCCTGACGACGACGGCGACCGAAGGTTCCACAAAACTGTATCTTCACCTGACAGGTCCAAACTATGGTGGCACACAATTCACCATGAAGAGTTATAATGGAGCTACGGTGACGATTGCCAAGACCACGGTAGCTGTCACGGGCATCACGTTGAATCCAACGAATATTACGGTCAATATCGGTGAGAATATCAACGACAAGTTGGCTGAAGTCAGCATCACTGTACTGCCTGGAGAAGCTACGGACAAGAGCACGAGCTGGGACTTCTCCGGCAGCCCGGTAGAATGGTTCGGTGCCAATGACGGCATTGTCACCACCTATGGTGACTACACGGTGACCTGTGTCTCTAACAGTACTCCTGCCGTGACAGCTGCACTCACCGTACACGTTCCCCAGCCAGTGAGCTTCAACTTCACGAAGGAAGTGACGATGGACATCCGTAACACTGCCACGATCAACTTCACCAATATCGTCGGTGAGAACTTCGACCCCAGCCTCATCAGCGTGACCGCCACCTATCAGGTAGCCATCGGCGACGATCCTTTCAAAGCCACGGTGGCTCAGGACGGCAAGAGCTGCGAGGTGTATGGCAAGTATGCCGGCAACCATGATTTCCAAGTGACCTACGATGGCCTTGCGATGACCTCTGCAGGAGACAATGCCACCAGCGGTACCGTTCACGTGAATGGTCTCCTGGAACTGCCGGGCACAGGCTGGAAGTGGGTCAGCGCCACCTACGTGGATGAAGGAATGGCGCCTATCTCGCTCAAGAAACAGGACAATTCCAATGCCGACTTCATGACCTACGTTGTGGAAATACGCACCCAGGACGATATGCTCTATAACGATGCTCAGTTAGGTCTGTTCGGAAACATTGCCGAACTCGACCCCGCTGTGGGAATGTTCAAGATCAGAGGAACGGGCGATGTGGCCAACATCATTAACTGCGGTTCCAACGCCATTGTCACCTCCTCTGCCGCCTATAATCCCCTACCCTTGCGCAAGGGCTACAACTGGGTAACCTATCCCCATGAGTTCGACCTTCAGCTGAGCGAGATTCCTAATTTCGCCACTCCGCAGGACGGCGACATGATTATCGGTCAGACCTCCTCGGCGGTCTATGATGCTGCGAACGGCGAGTGGGTGAGCGCAGGCTTCAAGTTTGAGGCCGGCAAGGGCTATCTCTACTACACCACCGACGAGAATCCTACCGCCCTTGACTTCTTCTTCGCCGGCACGCCTCTGTGCTACCAGCCCCAGCCCAACAACGCACCGCGCGTGAGACCGACCTATGTCTGGTCCCTGAAGAACGAAGGCTTTATCAACAATATGCCGGTCTTTGTACGCGTGAAAGGACTGAAGGATGCAGAGAACTATATGATAGGCGCTTTCGTGGGCGATGAATGTCGCGGCGAAGGCTCGGTTGCCGTAGATGATGTGATGCTGCTCAATGTTGCAGGATCGGCAGGAGAAACCGTGAGCCTGCGCCTCCTCAACAAGATGACCGGTCAGGAAGTCTCGTTGGGCACTACCGTCAGTCACACATCCATGATCGGTTCGCTGCGCAACCCCATGCTCGTTGCTATTCCCAATGCCACAGGCATCAGCACGATTCAGACGCAATCGAAGGGTGAGCATCAGATCTACTCGATCTCAGGCCAGCGCCTGTCCGCTCCCCGCAAGGGCATCAACATCATCGATGGTCAGAAAGTTGTCAGATGACAATACGGTATAAATACTATTATATCATTCTCCTCTCCTGCCTCTCAGTGCTTCCCCAAGTGCTGAGGGCGCAGGGCTATCAACTGTCTGACAACCTGCCTTACCATGCCTCGTCGGTCTATTTCCTGACGCTGGAAAATACTAACCACGAAAACGTAAACAGCATCTACTCTTCTACTGAAGGTGCCATCGGAGCCTTCGTGGGCGATGAGTTGCGTGGCAGCAGCCAGTGGTTCTCCACGGGCGCAGCTGCAGGCCAGGGTTTTTTTCTTATCCGCGTCTGGGGTGCCAAAGATGACCCTGCGACTGTCACTTTCCGCCTTCACGATACAAGCGGTCAGGAACAGGAGATTGGCACCCAGCCATTCGCACAAGAGCAGGAGGGCACTTACGGTACTCCCTCTGCCCCCATCACACTGACCGTTCAGGAGCCCGAAGTGCCGGAAGTGACCATGGCCTTCGCTGTTCAGGAGTTGACAGCATCTAAACTCCGCGACACGGAACTCACCCTGACGAAGTTCGGCACAGCCGTTTTCTTTCCATCGAAGGTTGAGCTGGTATTCAGCCATGCAGAAAACGGCGAACCCGTAGGTGTGGCCACGATGGCCGATGCCACGGGGCTGAAGTGGACCATTCGTGGCAAGTATGTCGGTCAGCACACCATCAAGATTAAGTATAACGGTATAGAGCAGTTGAGCAGCTGTCATCTAAACATTCCAGCCGAATACCAGATAGAGCCAGGTTGGAACTGGATGTCGTTCTATGCCGTTTCCGCCAGCGATGCCTTCTACCTGAAGAATGGGGATAACTACGTAGGTATCAGAACGGATGAAAACAACTTTGTGGCCGACATACGAACCCAGAGAGGAGTGTTGCACTACGACCCGCAGATAGGATATATGGGCAATCTCAATATCCTGTCAGCCAGCGGCGGAGCCTTCAAGGTTCGCGGTGAATATGACGAAAACAGCACAGATCGCATCATCCTGAATCTAGGTTACGAGTTCCTCATAAAAGGAAGTTCACTACCCAACCCCAAGGTGAAGCAAGGCTATACGTGGGTGAACTATCCTCATGAAGTCACTCTTTCTATCGATGACCTCAGTCCTTATCTGTCCAAGACCGCTACCGATGGCGATATGCTGATAGGCCGCGACGGCTTTGCCGAGTTCACTGGTGATGAATGGATTACCTCCAGCGACTTCCAACTGACACCCGGTAGCGGATATATCTATTATACGGAAAGCACCGTCAGTCGCAATCTCGACTGGGGAACAGCCTTAAAGCCAACCCTTGCTGCATCCAAGCGTAAAGCTGCCAGAGCAAAACAGGACCCGTCGCCCTGGGAGTATAATCCTGCACGCTATCCCGACTGTATGCCTGTCGTGGCCCAGCTCGACGGCATCGAGAATCCTGAAGACTACTCCATAGCCGCTTTCGTTGGTGATGAATGTCGTGGTCAAGGCGAAGCGGCCGACAACGGTCTGATGTATATTGCCGTCAGCGGTCAGCGTGGCGACCGTGTAAGCTTCCGTCTGTTGCATAAGACAACGGCGACGATTGCAGACATCCCGGATACAGAGGTTGCTTTTACGGGCCACATAGGCAGTTCACGGGCACCGCTGCAGCTCCATCCCTTCCAGAACGATATACAGCATCTGGACACAGACACTCAGTCAGGTGTCACAGAAACCTATGATATGCTCGGACGCCGTCTGTCTTCAGCCTCCACTTTCCAGGGCCAAGGCAAGGGGCTCTATATCATCACCGTCACCAAGGGCGATCATCGTGTAACACGTAAAATCCTCTGCAAATGAAAAGTAGAACACTCCGAATGATATCCGTGTCGGTGAGGGCTATAGGCCTG
>Ga0310786_10005016_pt1 | contig 18135 bp, 14 predicted proteins | sample AusTroGonzalo_MG_FD_203881 | JGI IMG/M metagenome (GOLD analysis project Ga0310786, IMG submission 203881) | Bovine rumen microbial communities from tropical cattle in Woodstock, Queensland, Australia - Gonzalo_03 (v2) (version 2) | ecosystem: Host-associated > Mammals > Digestive system >... | reverse complement strand
CCCAACGTTGGGGTCTTGATTTTTAATACTGGCGGAGAGGGAGAGATTCGAACTCTCGATACGGTTTCCCGTATGCAGTCTTTCCAGGACTGTGCCTTAAACCGCTCGGCCACCTCTCCAAAAGGTTTCGTCGGTAAGTACATATATTATATCAAATTCAAACAGATTTGAAAAATCAGATCGTCTTACAGTGCTATTTATCTTCTAGAATGCTCCGCCGATTACAAAACCTATTTGATGGCTTCCGTCTTGCAAATTATGCGTATAATTAAGCCCGAACGGCAAAGGAAAGCGCCACAGTTTGTACATCAGGCTTACCCCCGCGCCGCTGTGCGGTGTATAAGCATTACCGGTATCTATATAAGCTAATTCATAGAAGGGAGCCAGAGATAAAAGCCCGGTTTGATTACGTATTAAATAATATACAAAAGTAGTACCCAACCCGACGCCGCGTTTGCCGCGTAACTGACGGTCATAACGCCCTATGCCGCTAAGTACTTGTATAGAAGTAATTTGGTCACTAAACGGTGCGTCAAAAGCATTTTCTCCATGTGCTTGCAGCATAAACACGTGCCGCTGTTTGAGCTCTAAGAACCAAGCCGCTTTTAACGAGAGTTTGGAAATAGCATAATCGCTTCCCGTAAAATCTCCGCCGCCCGTATAAGTTATTGCGCCGGTGTAGCCGCTGCGCGGACGGGATAAATCCTGCAAGCTTTGCTTTTTGTCTGTCAGCCCGTAGCCTGATAAAGCCCCCATATTCATACCGGGACGAATATCGTCGGCAAATTCCAATCCGAAAGAAATTTGATGATGTTTGCCGCTGTCCAGGGCGCCGTTTTGATACGATACATATTTATACTGCGGGCGCAAAGCAAGGCGCAACGTGCGCGAAATACGGTATTTGTAAACAAATTCTACTTGTTGTTGCGTGCCGGAAATTTCCCGCAACAGTTTAGTGCCGTGGTCCTCTTTATCGTCTGCGGTGGAAAAGACCGACGGGATATTCATCCAATGTCCGCTGTAAAAACGCTGGTCGGCTTCTAAATGTGTGTAGCGTATATTAAAAAAATGTTTCGGCGTGACCCAACCGGCATAGGCGGTCCAGCCGTCCGCGCCGCCGCCCGCAAATGCGAAAGTGCTTTCACCCTGCTTGAATAAGTTTCCTGCCGCAAGTGACACGCCGCCTGCGCTTTTGGATCCGCCCGTAAAAAATCCCATCGGAAAAATATACCAGCCGTCTTCGGCAGAGATATGAATATTCATTTGTTCATTTTGGGGAGTGGCTGTAAAATCCAATTTTTTGAACACACGCAATTTGTGCAATTCATCTTGCGCCTGTTCATAACGTTGTGCGGAAAATTCTTCGCCCGGTTTTAATAAAAAATGCCGCTTGAGCGTATTTTCGGACATGCGGGTAGTGTCGGCAGAAATTTGTCCGACCGTATAAGCTTGCGTATATAAAGGTATTGCTAACAATAAACAGATTATCAGCTTTTTCATATATTTATTATACGGATTTGTTTTTTACTGGCCAGAGGATATTTTATATTAATCAAAAAAGCCCCGGTACAGGGGGGCTTTTTCTATTTTATTTCTTCTAAATATTTTTCCAAAATATCCGCGGCACTTTTGACTTTATCCGGGCAGGGACGGCGTGCATAATAATGCGCGGTGCGCGGGTCGGGTGTCGGGCCGGATGGACCCGGCGGCAAACTTAACAGTTCGCGGCAAATAATAGAACCGTTATCCTCTTTGAAACGTTTACATAACTCTTGTATATGTGCGTAAAAAGTAGCTTTTGCCGCGGCGTCTTTGGGGTCTTTTGGGGCATATTTTAAGGAAAAGACCATGCATATACCGCTGACCGCACCGCATACTTCGCGCTGACGGCCCAGTCCACCCCCAAAACAGGCCGACATGGCAATGGCTTGCTCTTGGGATAAACCCAACTCGTCCGCATAGGCGCATACTACTGCCTGCGCGCAATTATGACCACTTAAAAAAAGTTCTTTTGCTTGTTCTGCTTTGTTCATACGTATATCATAACAAATCTAATCAAAATGTGCGTTTGGTCGGCGGCGGGGGATTTGGTATGATATACAAAAGGGAGGATTTTTATGCAAAATTGTGAAGATTGTGTCAATTTTAGAAAAGTAGTGATTGTAGGATGTGGTTTTGTAGGTTCGGCTTCGGCATTTAGTTTAATGCAGAGCGGATTATTTAGTGAAATGGTCCTGATTGATGCTGACCCTGCCAAAGCCGAAGGGGAAGCGCTGGACATCAGCCACGGGGTAGCCTTTGCTAAACCGATGAAAATTTATGCCGGAACGTATGAGGATGTAAAAAATGCTGCGGTGGTAATTATTACGGCAGGGGCCGCGCAGAAACCCGGCGAAACACGCTTAGATTTGGTAAAGAAAAATATTTCTATTTATAAATCCATTATTCCGGAAATTAAAAAGCGCAATTTCAAAGGAATTTTACTGATTGTATCTAATCCGGTGGATATTTTAACAACGGTAGCCGTCAAATTGAGCGGTCTGCCGGAAAAGCGCGTGATTGGTTCGGGGACGGTGCTAGATACGGCTCGCTTAAAATATGAAATCGGCAGGCACCTAAATGTAGATAGTCGCAGCGTGCATGCCTTTATTATCGGCGAGCACGGCGATAGTGAAATTGCCGCTTTTAGTGCGGCGAATGTATCGGGTATTAAACTGGATGATTTTTGCGAAATGCGCGGTCACTTTGAACACGATAAAGCCACCGCCGAAATTGCCGAACGCGTGAAAAACAGTGCGTACGAAATTATTGCCAAAAAGAAAGCTACCTATTATGGAATTGCGGTGGCGGTCAAGCGTATTTGTGAAGCCATTGTGCGCAATGAACGTTCTATTCTGCCGGTATCTTCTATGATGCATGGCGCGTATGGCGTGGATGGTATTGCGATGAGTATGCCTGCTATTGTCGGCAAAGATGGGGTGGAAACACTCGTGCCCCTTAAACTCAATGAAGATGAAACCAAGCGTTTGCAATCCTCAGCAAAAGTATTGAAGGATACGCTGGCGCAGAACGAGATATAAATTAAAAATGAAGTGTCTTGCAAAGTGGTTGCACGTTCTTCGAACAAACCGAAGACGGATCTATTAGCTGCAAAAAGTATCTTATCAAAAAAAACAAGGCAAGTCCTTCTCTATTCTTATCCAAAAAGGCCTTCGCATTTTGGTATAATATATATAAGGAAGATTTACGTTTCAAAAGCCTTAAATTTCTGCTATTTTCAAATTTAGCAAGGACTAAAAAATGAAAAAATATATTTTATTATTGGCAATAGTATGTATGGCTTTGCCTGCGGCCGCGTTTGACCCGTTAGGGGCGCATAAAATACGAGCACCGCAAGGATGTATTGATAAAGATATCTGGACGCAAGAACTGACACTTGATGATTTTGTGCAAGTCATCTTATGTACCAATCCGTCTTTAAGTGCCAGCTATATGGGTGTAAAAGCAAGCGAATCCGGATTGGGAATGTCTCGCTCGGAATATTTGCCCGTGGTGAACCTCACCGCAACCGGTAATATTACGGGAGAAAAAATAGAGCGTGGCAATTATGTACAAGCAGAACCGTACACGGCCAAAGCAGAAGCCTCTTGGTTGCTGTTTGATTTCGGCGGAAGAGAAGCCCGTATTAATAGTGCGCGTGCCTATGTGGAGGCGGCCCGTTACGGATATAATGCTTCCGTGCAGCAAATGGTATTGACGGTACAAACGGCCTATTTGAATTTGTTGGCTTCTCAGGAAAGTTTGGTGAGCGCGCAAGCTAGTTTGGATACCTATAAGCAGTCTTATCAAGAAGCAGAAAAACGTTATAAATTAGGTATGGTTTCTTTGAGTGATAAGCTGCAAACCAAAACTCGCTATGAGCAAGCGGTTTTAGAAGTGGTATTGGCAGAAAATCGCATTAAACAAAATAAGGGTGCCTTGGCTATTTTGGTTAATTTGCCTCCTAATAGTGAAATACAGTTGGCCAAACCGGTATATACCGATGATACGATAGCTATTGAAAATGATGATGTGAATCACCTGATGCAAACAGCTTTGGAAAACCGCCCGGAAATGCGCGCCCAAGAGCGTGCCGAGGCGGCCGCTAAGTCTGATGTAACCGTAACCAAAACTAACTTGTTGCCGCGTATTAGTGCCAATGCGGCGGTGGTCTATAATGACAATTGGAAACACAGTTCGCCGTATTTAACAAATAATAGTGCGGGATTATTGGTAACTATGCCGTTGTTTGCCGGGTTTTCAAATGCCTATCAAATACAACAAGCCTCTTATGCCTATGAACAGCAGCAGCACAATACAGAAAACCTGAAATTACAGATAGAAAACGAAGTTTGGCAAGCCTATCAAAATTATAAGACGGCTGCGCGATCTTATGAAATTAGTCAGGCTGTTTTGGAAAGTGCCGAGGAAAACCACCGGGTAGCTTTCCGTTATTATGAACTGGGCAAAGGAGATATCTTAAATTTACTTAGTGCGGTATCACAATTGGCAGATGCCCGTCAAAATAAAATTACTGCTTTTTACAGCTTACTCTTAAGCAAAGCAAATTTATATAGAAGTATTGGGAAATAATTATGAAAATGAAAGAAATGATAGCAAAAATGAATAAAGAAAAAGTATGGTATTGGACAAAATATGCGCTTGTCTTGTTGGCAGGTATCCTGTTGGGGTTTTTCATAAAAGGGAAACTGGCAGGTGCTGCTCCGGCTGGTTTTGGTATGGGGGGGCAAATGACGGTACTCACGCAAACCATGCAGAAACGTCCGGTGGCGCTGGGTAAAAATTTTATTGCCAAAGTAGAAGCAATTAATGCTTCGGATGTAATTCCTCAGGTGTCTGGTTATATTGACCAAGTCTTATTCAAAGAAGGTTCTTTGGTGCAAGAAGGAGACGTCTTGTTTGTGATTGACCAAGACCGTTATAAAGCAGCGGTGATATCGGCAGAGGCGGCTTTAGAAAAAGCGCAAGCCACCGAAAAACAACTGTCCAGCAATTACAAACGCGAACTGTCTTTATATAAGGAGAAAATGTTATCTAAAGCGGATTTAGAAGTGGCGGAAAGTAATTTGGCCAACGCTACCGCAAATGTCAAAGCCGCGCAAGCCAGTTTGGATTTAGCCAGGCTTAATTTAGAATATACAGAAGTACGCGCCCCCATTAGCGGGTATATCGGCAAAGCGTTGATGACGAAAGGCAATTATACCAATGCCGCTACCAGCAAGCTGGCGCGTGTTATTCAAATGGACCCGGTGCGTGTGGTATTTTCGATTACCGATAAAGAACGTCTGTCCGGTATGGATCAATTGGCTAATACGCAGCCGGACATTCAAGTGTCTTTGCCAAACGGCGAAGTAATTGATTTGCCAGCTGCGGCGGTGTTTTCCGATAACGAAATTAACGCCCAAACGGCTACTATGGCTGTGTATGCACAGGCAAATAATGCCAACAATAAATTAATTCCAGGAAACTATGTTAATATAACGGTTAGTATGGATAAATTGCGTCCGATGATTTTGGTGCCGCAATCTGCTGTTGGACAAGATGCTAACGGACAATATGTGATGACGGTGAGTGCCGACAATACGGTTGTACAGAAATATATTACCGTAGGCGACAGCGTAGGAACGAATGTGGTAGCGGTTAACGGACTTACTGACGGAGACCGCGTAGTGGTAACCGGACAACAGAAATTGCAACCCGGCCAAAAAGTAACGGTGAGTGAACAATCTGTTCCGGGTGTACAAACGGATTTAGCAGCCGCTCAGGAGGCATAAGTAAGTTATGTTTTCTAACTTTTTTATTCGCCGCCCCCGTTTTGCGTTAGTTATTTCGTTGGTGCTGTGTTTAGCAGGTATTATTGCTCTTAATTCCTTGCCGATTGCTTTATATCCGGAAGTAACCCCTCCCGAAGTAGTAGTCATGGCCAATTATCCGGGGGCCAGTGCGGAAACGATTGCTAAAACGATAGGAATCCCGCTAGAAGCCCAAGTAAACGGGGTGGAGAATATGTTGTATATGAGTTCCACTTCGTCGGATGGCAGTTATACGCTAACGGTTACCTTTGAAACAGGTACAGATCCTGATTTAGCGCAAGTAAAAGTACAGAATCGTGTTGCTCAAGCCAGCCCACGTTTACCTACCGAAGTAACCCGAATCGGGGTGAATGTATTTCGCCGCTCCTCTAATATTTTAGGGATTATTTCGTTTACTTCTCCCAAAGGAACCCTCTCCACATTAGATATTGGCGACTATTTGAATAATAACGTGGCTAAAAATATCAGCCGTATTGACGGAGTGGGGGAAGCCTTGGTATTCGGTGCGGCAAAAAGTATGCGTGTTTGGTTGGATGCGGACAAAATGGCCGCTATGAATATAACGGTAGCGGAAGTAACAAAAGCCATTACCAGCCAAAACTATCAGCCGTCTTTGGGTAAAATTGGGGCGCGTCCACATGAGGGGCAAGTTATTAAGGTGTATGCTTTGCAAACGCAGGGCCGTCTCAATACTGCAGAGGAATTTGAAAATATTATTATCCGTACAGATGAGCAGGGCGGTTTGGTACATTTGAAAGAAATCGCCAAAGTAGAAGAGGGAAAAGAAAGTTATAGTTATTCCGCTACGTTTGATGAAAAAGAAACGGTGCCGATGATGATTAACTTGTCTTCTGGGGCAAATGCTATTGAAACCATGAAGCAAGTCAAAGCGGAAATGAAACGGTTAGCCGAATTTTTCCCGGATGATTTAGCCTATGATTTTGCGGTAGATACAACAGACTTTATTTATGCCTCTATTGAAGAAGTGGTCTTTACATTACTCATGACCTTTATCTTGGTGGTGATTGTTTGTTATGTTTTCCTGCAAGATTGGCGTGCTACGCTCGTTCCGGCCGCTACGATTCCGGTGTCTCTATTAGGTACTTTTGCCGTCATGCTTGCTATGGGATACTCGATCAATATGTTTACGCTGTTTGCTTTGGTATTGGCTATCGGGCTTGTAGTAGACGATGCTATTTGTGTGGTAGAGCGTGTCATTTACTTAATGAATAAAGAAAATCAAGCTCCTATTGATGCCACCACGCAGGCCATGGGTGAATTGTCCGGCGCTCTAATTGCCACGACCTTGGTCATTTTGGCTATTTTTGTACCGATTACATTTATGGGCGGTATTACCGGTGAAATTTACCGTCAGTTTGCGGTAACGATTTCTACAGCGGTATGTTTTTCTACGTTAAATGCCTTGTCTTTGTCTCCGGCTATTTGTTCAACTATGTTGCGCAAAATTCCGGAAACGAAGATATTTGCCTTGCGCTGGTTTAATATGACGATACAACGCGGGGCGCGCAGCTATAAGAAAATGGTTAAATCGGTTGCGCGTAAATTAGCAGTGGTTGCAGTTATATTTTTAGCAATTCTGGCTGCCAATATGTTGTTTATGCGCTTTTTCAGTACCTCTTTTATTCCAACGGAAGATCAAGGCGTTATTATGTTTGATGTGCAATTGCCGGAAGGAGCTTCCTTTTCTCGTACGCAGGCCGTCATGGATAGAATATTGCCCCAGTTGCGCCAAGATCCTAACATCGCGCATGTGGTTAATATTATCGGGTATAGTATGATGTCCGGCGCCGGTGAAAACGTATCCATGGGTTTTATTCGTTTGAAACATTGGGATGACCGAAAAAAAGCGGCTCAAAAGCAGTCTGCTATTGTCAATAAATTTAATGGACTGTTCAGTACGATACAAGAGGCTTCTGTCCGTTTAATAGAACTGCCGTCTATTCCGGGGTTAGGCGCTTCTGGAGGGTTAGATTTGCGCATTCAAACCTTAAATGATTTTGATTATACGCGTCTGGCTAATACGGCGGCCGGGACCTCTTTGCAAATGATGATGGACCCCTCTATGCAGCTGGCTTATACGGCTTTTAAGGCAGATACGCCTAATATTTATTTAGATGTAGACCGTGCCAAAGCCGAAGCGATGAAAGTGCCGGTATCCAATATTTTTTCTGTTTTGGAAAGCTATTTGGGTTCTGCTTATATATCAGATGTTAACTTCGGCACCCAAGTGAACCGGGTCATTTTACAGTCTGATTGGAAATATCGTTTGACGCCGAAAAATATTGACAAAATGTATGTGGCTAATACGCAGGGGGCTTTGGTGCCGTTAGGTGCTTTAGTAAGTCAACGCAATGTACTTTCCCCGCGTCAAATTATGCGCTATAACCAATATCCGGCTGCTTCTATAAATGCCTCTCCCGCACCGGGTTCCAGTACCGGGGAAGCGATGCAGGTAACAGAAGAAATTTTGAAAAAGCTGCCGTCGGATTATGCGTATGAATGGAGCGGTATGAGCTATCAGGAAAAGAAAAATAAAGGACAAATTAATGTGCTTATTCTGCTGGCTGTCTTATTTGCGTATTTGTTCTTAGTAGCACAATATGAAAGTATGACTATTCCGGTGCCGGTGCTGATGTCTGTGGTGGCAGCGGTATTGGGGGGAATTTTCGGCTTATGGATTAGCGGCCTATCCTTAAGTATTTATGCACAATTGGGGCTGGTGCTGCTTATCGGTTTGGCGGCCAAGAATGCTATTTTGATTGTAGAATTTGCCAAAGATGAGCGCGCAAACGGCGCTACAATAGAAGAAGCCGCCTTAGACGGCCTTGCTCAGCGATTCCGCCCGGTACTCATGACCGCATTTACCTTTATTTTGGGTATGTTGCCGATGGTGTTTGCCACGGGTGCCGGAGCAGCCAGTCGCCGCGCTTTAGGAGTGCCTGTGTTTTATGGGATGTTGCTAGGCACCATGGCGGGACTTTTCTTAATTCCACTATTTTATGTGCTGATACAAACGGGTGTAGATAAGTGGATGAACCGGAAGCGGAATAAAAAAGTTAATCCGTAAAAAGCCGGATTTGCCAATAGAAGAAAGGGGAAAAGATATAGAGCTTTTCCCCTTTTTAAATAGGGACTGAAAGGGCTTTTAGTTGGATAAACCGGACAGAATTTATATAATAAAATTATAGTTGAAAATATATGATTTATACGGTTACTTTTAATCCTTCTTTAGATTATGTAATGTTTGTGCCGCAGCTGCAGCTGGGCGGTATTAGCCGTGCTACACATGAGAATATTTATCCCGGCGGAAAAGGAATTAATGTAGCGATTGTGTTGGAGCGGTTGGGTCGCCCCTGTACAGCGCTTGGATTTATTGCCGGACATACCGGAAAAGCAATTTGCTCGCTGTTACAAGGGCAGTTGTCTTGTGTGGATTTTGTTGAATTGACTAACGGAGAAAACCGTATTAATGTCAAAATTAAATCTACGGTAGAAAGTGATGTAAACGGCTGCGGACCACAAGTGCCGGTTGAAAAACTACAGGAATTATTGACTAAATTAGACCATTTAAAAACGGGAGATATATTGATTTTATCGGGGGCGGTTTCTCCCGGTGTGACAAAAGATGTATATGGACAAATTTTACAACGTTTGCAAAACCGCGGTGTATTATGTGTAGTAGATGCGGTTGGGGAACTGCTTAAAAATGCGCTTGCTTACAAACCTTTTTTAATTAAACCTAATGTGGCAGAACTGGCCGATTTATTTCATACAGCCATTCAAACGGAAGAAGAAATTATTGCGTATGCACGGCAGGCGCAAGCGGCAGGGGCTCAAAATGTACTGGTTTCCCGCGGGGCAGAGGGTGCTTTGCTCCTGGCTGAAAATGGGGTGATTTTGCGTGCTCCGGCTGTACATTTGAAGAGCCCGGTAGTAAATTCAGTTGGAGCCGGGGATAGTATGGTGGCCGGATTTTTGGCAGGGTGGTTGCCGGGGCATAATTATCAAACAGCTTTACAATGGGCCGTTGCGGCAGGCGGTGCCTGTGTAACAAAAGAATGGTTGCCGGAAAAAAATGAAATTTTGACTTATATCTCACCATCTACCCAAGCGGAGACGGAGGAACAAAAATGAAAATTACCGATTTAATCAGTACCGCCGCCATCAAATTAGGCGCGCGCGCGAAAGATAAAGCGGAAGTACTTACTCAAATTACGCAATTAATGAAAGAGCAGGGGAATATATCGGATTTGGCGGCATACCGTCAAGCGGTATTTGCCCGGGAAGAAGAAAGTAGTACCGGAGTAGGGGAAGGCATTGCCATTCCACATGCTAAAACAGCTGCTGTAATAAAACCCGGATTAGCCGCTATGACTTTTCCGGACGGAGTAGAATTTGATTCATTAGATGGCGAACCGGTACATTTGGTATTTTTAATTGCCGCGTCGGAACATGCAGAAAACACGCATATAGATATGCTGAGCCGTTTGTCAGCTATGTTGATGGATGAAGATTTTCGGGCGCGTTTATTGGCTGCCCAAACCCCACAGGCCTTTTTGCAAGAAATAGACCGCGCAGAACAAGTCGCTGCCCCGCAAGCCAATCTATCCGAAATCCAAAAAGTGCGCTACGAGGTGCTAGCAGTAACTGCTTGTCCTACCGGGATTGCACATACATTTATGGCGGCGGAAGCTTTGGAAAAAGCCGCGCAGGAAATGGGCATTTCTCTTAAAGTGGAAACCAACGGATCCGGTGGTATTAAAAATGCGTTGACTGCTCAAGATATTGAACAAGCGACGGCTATTATTGTGGCGGCGGATAAAACGGTAGAAACAGCCCGTTTTCATGGGAAAAGAGTTATTTTTACCAAAGTGGCTGAAGGAATTCATCATCCGAAAGAGTTGCTGACCCGTGCCCAAAAAGCAGATGCTCCGCTATTTAAGGCTGCTGCGGCAGCTGTAGCACCCCATACCGAACAAACAGACGGTGTATGGCGTAAGATTTATAAGTATTTGATGAATGGCGTATCTCATATGTTGCCGTTTGTAATTGGTGGGGGAATTTTGGTAGCTTTATCTTTTATGTTCGATGGAGCCTCTGCCGGAACCCCGCAATTTGGTACCGGCAATCCGCTGGCTGCTTTCTTAAACCAAGTAGGCGGATTGGCTTTTGGGATGATGTTCCCCATTTTGGCCGGATATATTGCAGTAGCAATTGCAGACCGTCCGGCTTTAATGCCCGGCATGGTGGGCGGTTTACTAGCAAAGACGGGTTTTTCTTTATACTTGCCGCCGGAAATGTGGCAGCCGTCCGGTTTCTTGGGTGCTTTGGCTGCCGGATTTTTGGCCGGATATTTCCTCTTGGGGCTTAAAAAACTTTGCAGTCGTTTCCCGGCTTCCTTGGAAGGGATTAAACCGGTGCTGATTTATCCGGTGTTGGGTATTTTGGGAATTGGTTTTCTGATGGTATTTGTCATTAATCCGCCGATGGCTTGGCTGAATACGGCCGTAAATAGTTTTTTGGCCGGAATGAGTACCGGAAGTAAGATTTTGTTAGGGTTTGTATTAGGCGGCATGATGTCAGTTGACTTTGGCGGACCGATTAATAAAACAGCTTATGTATTCGGTACAGCTGCATTAGCCAGCCAACAGTATGAGATTATGGCCTCCGTGATGGCGGGCGGTATGGTGCCGCCGTTGGCAATTGCACTAAGCACTTTGTTTTTTAAGAACCGCTATACCCCTGCAGAACGCCAAACCACAGCCGGGAATTTTGTCATGGGTCTTTCGTTTATTACAGAAGGCGCTATTCCTTTTGCGGCGGCTGATCCGTTGCGGGTTATTCCGGCTTGTGCGATAGGTTCGGCGGTAGCCGGAGCATTAAGTATGTATTTCGGTTGCGGACTGCCTGCTCCGCATGGCGGCATTTTTGTAGTGGGGATTATGACGCATGCATGGGGGTTTATTATGGCGTTGCTGATAGGTTCGCTGGTAGGTATGATTTTGCTTGCTTTACTTAAAAAACCGCTTAAGACGATTTAATAACAATAAGGAGAAAATATGAAAGAATTTACACATATTATTCAAGACCCGGCCGGTATCCATGCGCGTCCTGCGGGATTGCTGGTTAAAGAAGCCCGTAAATTTTCCAGTACAATCACCCTTACCAAAGGAGAAAAAACCATTGATGTGCAGCGGATTTTTGCCTTAATGGCTTTAGGAGCCAAACAAGGAGATGCGTTGGTGGTTCGGGTAGAAGGACCTGACGAAGAACAAGCCGCAGCAGCGATAGAAACCTTTTTGAAACAGCGTTTATAACGGTTTCTAAAAATAGGGAAAAATAAAACCTCTGTTTGTAGCAGAGGTTTTACTTTTTTCTATCGAAAGCTTTTGGAAAAACGAACTACTCGGCTATCGCATAAAATATCGCGGACGGTGAGGGGCTTTTTGAGTTGTACCCCTTGTAACGAACGGCATCTGCTCAGCGCAACATAGGTTTGACCCGGTGCAAAAGCCCCGCTACCCATATCCAAATAAATACTGTCAAAAGTCAGTCCTTGGCTTTTGTGTATGGTAATGGCCCATGCCAATTTGAGGGGATATTGCTTAAAAAATCCGTTTACTTTAGGTTCCCATTTTTGGTTTAGTGGGTTAAACTCATAGCGTATATCTTCCCATACGTGCGGTTCTACTTCGTAAATATTGCCTTTGATTGCTACTTTGATAAAGTCGCTTCCCAGCGCGTATACCGTGCCAATATCGCCATTGACCCAAAAGCCGTCGCGGTGATTGGTCAACATCATGATTTTGGCCCCTTCTTTGAGGCGCAGCGTGGTTTCGGCCTGTACATTTTTCTTCTTGAACGTATCATCTACTACTGCCTCATAGATAAATTCTTCTCCGGGCAGCCGGGCCAAGCGCATATGATTGCGGCCGGTGGCGCCTGCATTGGTGGGGGATAAAATAATGGTGTTTTCTTGGTCCGTAGGTTCTTGGGCGGCTAAACGTTTATTGAGCCAAGCATCCAAAGCCGGTTGCGTAACGGTATTTTCGCGGATTTTATTAAGTAAAATAGCAAAGCCTTGGTCGTTTTGTTGACGGAAAATACGATTTAGCTCAAAGGTTTCTATTTTAATATGTTGTACAACTTGCGCATCAAAAAAATACGGGCTTTGATAACGGGTGTGAAATAAATCGAATAAACCGCCGGAAGGAGATTCTTCTACAGGCGGCAACTGAAATAAATCGCCAAACAGCACAATTTGTTTACCGCCAAAAGGCATTTCTTGTTTCGTGGAAATGCGCAAAATATAATCCATGGCATCCAATAAATCCGCGCGTAGCATGGAAGCTTCATCTACAATAATGGTTTCTAGATTTGCTACCGTTCGGCGCGGGAGTTTTTTGAGGTTTGCCGTATCTAATAAATTGCCCGGTTTGAGATGAAAAAAAGAATGAACTGTTTGCCCGTGCACATTTACAGCGGCGATGCCGGTGGTCGCCAGTACAACGGCATTTTTTGGGGTATGATGTGCAAAATATTTCAGCAGTGTCGTCTTTCCGGTTCCGGCTTTTCCGGTGATAAATATAAGCGGATGCTGCGCGGCAGGAGCCTCTAAAAGCTCCAGCGCGTGCTTAAATTCATCGGTAATCTCTATGGATTTATCGGAATGTTGCAAATCGGACATATCATATTATAGCAATTTGATTTTAGGGGGAATTTTTCCGTTTTCCTATCGGGAAATAAAGTTTTTCTCGTCGTAAAATGGAGCTTCTTTTTTTGATAGATAAAAGGGAAAAGGTATCCTGTACGATCCTTTTGCATAACAATCCTGTGGAAAGATGAACGCTTCAGAAAAGGCTTTTAGAACAAATACGGAGCAATTAAGAACGATAAAATCATTCCCACGGAATAACTGGTTACGTTGATAGCAAAGGAAAGTTCCAAACTGTCTCGCGCGGTGATACGTTTGTGGTTGAAAATCCAAATCAGCAATGCTTCAAAAATCAGGCAGAAAAACCAAATAAACCAAGGCTCGGTGACCAACGTGCCAAGTATTTGCCAAGATATCGGCATGCTAATAAGGTTTGCCAGCACAACCGCATATAAAATGCGGTAACTTTTTCCGGTATATTTCAGATAGGCCCATGCCGCAAAAATTTCCAAAAGCAAAATAATCATCAGCGACATCCACGCATCGGCACGCAATAAAGCATTAAAATTTTGCGGTTTGACGGAGGGCTCTACAATTAAATCTTTTTCCCGCACCAGTACGGTAAAACTATTGCGCAGTTTATTGGGAGTATGAAATACATTGCTGCTGCGTTTTATTCCGTCGGAAAAATCTAATACTAATTGTTGGAATGGGCCATATTCATACGCGATAGAAAAACAACCGTCAGGTTTGCAATATAATTTTTGAATCCCATATTCGCCTAGTGGATCTGATTGCAGACATTGATTGTCCTGGCATTGAATTTGTTCGCTGGTAGCAGGGCGGATAGTCGGTTTATTTTCCGTCTGATAAACCAATGTAAAATCCATTTCCGGTTTGGGCGCAATGCCGGCCCATAAAGCGGTGTTTGTTACAATCAGTACAGCAAGAAATAAAAATTTTTTCATAGTTCTATCCTCGGCCCTATATTTTGTATTATAACATTATATTAAGGTAAGGAGAAACGTATGATTTTGACAAAAAAGCAGTTGGACAATTATGCCGATGTTATGGTGTGGGCGATGGAATATGGCCGCTTGGGTGGTAAATTTACCAAATATGACAAAGTATTAGTGCGCACCGAAGTGGGCGCGATGCCGCTGGCGCAAGCGATATATGCGCGTTTGTTGGATAAAAAGTACAATCCCATTTTGCGTTTTATGTCGCCGGAAGGATTTCAGCAAGCCTTGTACAGCAAAGCGGATGATAAACAGTTGGCCTACATTCCGGCGGGAGAAGCGGATTTTCAGGAAAGTTTGAATGGATTGATTGCCTTGCGCGCACCGGAAGATTTAACTGCGCTTAAAAATATAAATCCGGCTCGCATCGGCAAAGCCGCAGTAGCGCGCAAACCCATTCGCGATATTTTAGACCGCACGGAACAAGCAGGCAAATTCTCTTGGACTTTGTGCAATTACCCGACGCAGGAACTGGCAGATAAAGCCGGGTTGAGCTTGAAAGAATATGCCAATCAAATAGTCAAAGCCTGTTTCTTAAATGAGAAAAATCCGGTAGCCAAATGGAAAGAAGTGATGAAACAAATTGGCGAGATCGGCCAGTGGTTGAGCCAACTCAATATGGAGCGTTTGCAGGTGCAAAGCGCGCATATGGATTTTGAAATTTTACTGGGCGAAAAGCGCAAATTTGTCTCCGGCAGCGGACACAATATTCCCTCCTTTGAAATTTTTACGTCGCCCGATTGGCGCGGTACGCGCGGAGTGTATTTTGCGGATTTATCTTCCTATCGCAGTGGCAATTATGTAAAAGGGATGCGCTTAGAGTTTAAGAACGGGCGTGCGGTAAAAGCCACGGCGGAAAAAGGGCAAGACTTTTTGCGCAAGATGCTTGCCATGGACCGCGGGGCGGCCCAAATCGGCGAATTTTCTTTAACCGACCGCCGATTCTCTAAAATTGACAAGTTTATGGCAGATATTTTATTTGATGAAAATTTCGGTGGCAAATACGGCAATTGTCACGTGGCTATTGGTTCGAGTTATGCCGATACTTTTACGGGGGACGTCCGCAAATTGGACAAAAAACTCAAAGAAAAACTGGGTTATAATGAATCGGCCTTGCATTGGGATTTAATTAATACGGAAGATAAAACCGTGCATGCCACGCTTAAAAACGGCAAAAAAATCCTGATTTACGAAAAAGGCCAGTTCCGTTTCTGATGACTAGGAAGAGCTAAAAATACCGGGCAATTTGTCCGGTATTTTTTATGTGTGTTGAAAATTTATATAAATATTTATTGTTTTTCTCATCGGTAAAATTTCGCTTGACTTGTTTTTTTTTTTTGATAAAATAGTATGCGCAATCCTGTTCGGTCTAAAGGTTGCAAAATTAAAATAGGAGAGGAAGTAAAATGAACAATAAAGCATTCACACCAAGCAATAACCATTCCCGAATGTCTCTATCGGGAATCTTAGCCTTATTCAAAAAAGCGGCTGAGACCCCCGATTACGAATTTCGGGGGTGGGATAAAGTTAGAAACAACAAGAACCATTCCCGAATGTTTTTATCGGGAATCTCGGCATTGTTTAAAAAAGAGGATGAGACCCCCAATTACAACTCTCGGGGGTGGGCAAGAGGTTTCACGCTAATAGAACTGTTAGTCGTCGTACTGATTATCGGCATATTGGCAGCGGTAGCGTTGCCGCAATATCAAAAGGCAGTAGATAAAGCTAGATATATGCAAGCTAGGACGCTAGTTGAAAGTGTCTGGAACGCCGAACAGGTTTATAAACTTGCTAATGGAAATTATTCTAAATCATTTGCTGATTTAGATGTTCAACTTCCTAACCCAATTTCAACCAGTACAGCTGATGGGGATATTTATAATTATAGTTGGGGGGAGTGTTCTATACATGATACGGGGTATATTGCTTGCAAAGTAAAAGTAGGTAGCGGACGAGCATGGTATTTTGCAGATCCACATCACGTTGCTCGCTCCTGCTGGGCTTATCCGTCAGATAATATCCATGCCAATGCTTTGTGTCAGACCATGACCGGAAAAACAACCGGCACTACGAGCGGTTCGTACACAAAGTATTCTTTTTAAGTTTTTTCTTTTGATAGAAAATAAAAACCCCGCTCATTTGAGCGGAGGTTTATGCAAAGGATTAAAATTATTCTTCCTCTTTCTTTTTCTTAAAACGGCGGGCTAAATCCAGACCAAACCCTAACGCTTTGTACAGGCCGCTGTCTAATACAGAAGACACATTGTCGATTAGTTCAAACGTACGATTTGTTTTGTCCACTTTTTCAGCAGTTGTCAACGCTAAATATTCTATGGACTCGGCGGTCTTTTTGATTTGTATTAAGGTGCGCGCAGCATAAATTACGAGCACTACAAACGCAATTACAACTATCAAAGCCAGAATTTGATAAAAACACATAACTCGTTCCTCCTCTTTCTTTTTATTTAATCAGTTTGAGGGCGCCGGGTCAAGTGGAGAAAAAGATTATCTGTTTGTCAACTATAAAAAAGTCCTATAAAAATATATAGGTCCAAAAAAGCAACCTTTTTTTGCGGGGGAGTTGTAACAAAAGGCAATCTTATTTTTCAGTCGTAAGCGTATGATTTTGGGGGAAATGCAGAGCGGTCGTTTACCGACGATGATTTGCAAAAAAAGTTTATATATGTAAAAATTTATAAAGCCGCAAATTAAACCCGCGTGCAGATCAATTAAGGAAGAAATACCATGGAAAACGCAGAAGTTATCACTCATATCGTCAAACGTGACGGTAGTATTCAACATTTTGACTCTAAAAAAATTACCCATGCGATTAGCAAAGCAGCCGAAGTAACCGGCGAATTTGATGCAGAAACCGCTAAAAAATTAACCATCCGTGTTATCAATATTATTCAGCAATTGTACGGAGATACCACGCCCAACGTGGAAAATGTGCAGGACATCGTGGAAGATGTGCTGTTAACCTCTAATTATCACAAAACGGCTAAAGCTTATATTTTATATCGCGATCAGCATGCGCGTATCCGTGAGATTTCCTCTAAATTTAATGTGGATTTGGTGGATCAGTATTTGCAACAACTCGATTGGCAAGTCAATGAAAACAGCAATATGGGTTATTCCTTGCAAGGGTTAAATAACTATATTTCTTCCGAAGTAAGCAAAATTTATTGGCTCAATAAAATCTATCCGGAAAAAGTAAAACGCATGCACCTGGAAGGGGATATCCACTTGCATGACTTGGGGCTGTTAGGTGCGTACTGCGTAGGCTGGGATTTGCAAGATTTGCTTTTGAGCGGTTTTACCGGTGTAGTCGGCAAAGCCGAAAGTAAGCCGGCCAAACATTTCCGCACCGCACTCGGCCAAGTGGTAAACTTTTTCTACACCTTGCAGGGCGAAAGTGCCGGTGCGCAAGCCTTCTCTAACTTTGATACGTTGATGGCTCCGTTTATCTACTATGATAAATTGACCTATGAAGAAGTTAAACAGGCTTTGCAAGAATTTTTATTTAACGTAAACGTACCGACCCGCGTGGGTTTCCAAACGCCGTTTA
>Ga0310786_10005015_pt1 | contig 18138 bp, 15 predicted proteins | sample AusTroGonzalo_MG_FD_203881 | JGI IMG/M metagenome (GOLD analysis project Ga0310786, IMG submission 203881) | Bovine rumen microbial communities from tropical cattle in Woodstock, Queensland, Australia - Gonzalo_03 (v2) (version 2) | ecosystem: Host-associated > Mammals > Digestive system >... | reverse complement strand
ATGTAAATTGTTTTTACAATAGTGAGGGCTGCCGCTTACTTTACATAAATGTTGAGATGTGATATAATTAAAAATTGATAAGTGAAGCTATACGGCTTAATAAACATTATTAACAAGGAAAGATCGAATATGAGTTCTTACGTTGAGTTTAAAAATGTCAGAAAGACATACAAGACAGGCGAGATAGAGATAAATGCTCTCAGTGACGTGAATTTTGAGATAAATAAAGGCGAATTCTGTGTAATAGTCGGCGCATCGGGTGCAGGAAAGACCACTATCCTCAATATCCTTGGGGGCATGGATACCCTTACATCGGGAAGTGTGTTCCTTGACGGTACGGAGATATCCGCCCTTAACAAGAGAAAGCTGACTGCCTACAGACGCTACGATGTGGGATTTGTTTTCCAGTTCTACAACCTTGTGCAGAACCTTACAGCACTTGAAAATGTTGAGCTTGCTGCACAGATATGCCGTGATCCTCTTGATGCGGGAAAGGTGCTTGAACAGGTGGGACTTGCCGAACGAAAGGCGAATTTCCCTGCACAGCTTTCGGGCGGTGAACAGCAGCGAGTGGCTATTGCCCGAGCTCTTGCGAAAAATCCAAAGCTCCTGCTCTGTGATGAGCCTACAGGTGCCCTTGATTATGAAACGGGCAAGGCTGTATTGAAGCTTTTACAGGATACCTGCCGGAAAAACGGCATAACTGTTGTGGTCATAACTCACAATCAGGCACTTACACCTATGGCTGACCGTATAATAAAGGTCAAGAACGGTACTGTTTCAAGCGTGCGTATGAACGAGAATATCGTTGATATCGAAGATATAGAGTGGTGACAGTATGGGCTCGGCAGTAAGAAAAACTACGCTACGCGAAATACGCGGAACATTCGGAAGATTTTTTGCCATAATGGCTATCGTTGCTCTGGGAGTCGGCTTCTTTACGGGTGTAAGGATAACTACTCCCGCAATGGTGAATACGGTCAACAGCTTTCTTGCAGAAAAACAGCTGTATGACTACAGGCTTCTGTCCACACTGGGCTGGCAGGAGGAGGATATTGAGGATTTCAGGAGCCGTCCCGATGTTAGAGCGGCTGAGGGGGCATACAGCCTTGATATACTTACGGCAGGTCAAAGGCAGTATGTTTTCAGGGTACATTCTTTTACCGATGATATAAACGGTATAAGGCTTACAGAGGGAAGAATGCCTCAGGCTCCCGATGAATGTATAATGGAAAAGGGAAAGCTGTCTGTAGGTACGACATTTTACTTGTCGGATGAGAATAGCGACAGCGTGAGAAAGGCTCTTAAAAGTCATAAATACACTGTTGTAGGTACTGCTGAGTCCTCGATGTACATCAATTTCGAGCGAGGCACTACTTCAGTGGGAAATGGCGAGATACACGCATTTGTATATATGCCGAGAGAGGCTTTCGACCTTGATGTGTATACGGAAGCCTATATCCGCTTCGATCAGGACTTTACCATATATTCCGATGAATATGAGGAGTTCATGGACGGCAGGGACAAGCAGTGGGAGAGTATCGCACAGTCCCGTGCGGATATGCGCTACGGTGATATTTACTCGGGAGCCGAGAACAAACTCAATGACGGAAAGGCTGAGCTTGAAAAAAAACGGAAAGAGGGGCAGGAAAAGCTGGACTCGGCCAAGTCAGACCTTGATAATGCCAAGACTCAGCTTGACGAGCAGCTCTCACAGCTTGAGCAGATAAAGGATATAATGCCCGAGCAGTATGCTTCGGGTATGGAGCAGTATAACAGCGGTCTTGCGGAATATGAAAGCGGACTTGCTGATTACGAAAGCTCACTTGCTGATTTTGAAAAGCAGATATCAGATGCAGAAAATGATATCGAAAAGGGCGAAAAAGACCTTGCGGAGCTGAAAGGGCCTGAGGTTTTCGTACTGGACAGAAATACCAATATAGGCTATGCCTGCTTTGACAGCGATTCGGAGATAGTCGCTCAGGTGGCAAGGATATTCCCGGTATTCTTTATTCTTGTTGCGGCTCTGGTCTGTATGACCACTATGAGCCGTATGGTGGAGGAGCAGCGTACCCAGATAGGTGTTTTCAAGGCTTTAGGCTACTCAGAGGGCACTATTATGGGAAAATTCATGTTCTATTCGGGGCTTGCGGCTCTTATCGGCTGTGTGCTGGGCTACGGAGCAGGCACATATCTTTTCCCGAAGATAATCTGGAAAACCTATGAGCTGATGTATCTGAAGCTGCCTATGCATTATCTCTTTGACAAAAAGCTTGCTCTTATAGCATTAGCTGTATCACTTATATGCTCCGTGGGTACTACATGGTTCAGCTGTCGTATGGAGCTTTCGGAAACAGCCGCAGGACTTATGAGACCAAAAGCACCAAAGGCAGGAAAAAGAGTATTCCTCGAATATGCAGGCTTTATCTGGAAGCGTTTGAAATTCCTGCATAAGGTGTCCATACGCAATATATTCAGGTACAAGAAGCGTTTCTTTATGATGATGCTGGGTATCGGCGGCTGTACCGCTCTGCTGGTGACAGGCTTTGGCTTGAAGGACTCTATCGCAGGCTTTGCTGAGATGCAGTACGATGAGATACAGGTGGCGGACGCTTCTGCTTCTCTGAGAAATATAGACGATGAGCTGCCCGAGGAGCTGAAAAGCCTGCTTGCGGAAAATACCTCGGATTATTCTCTGCTCTATACGGGAGCATGGGATCTGCTCTACGGGAAAAAGGTAAAAAGTGTTACGGTAAATGCTGCCGAGAGCTTTGAGGGTATGGATAAATACTTCAGATTCAAGGACATGGACGGGAATGTGCTTCCTCCTCCTGCTTTGGGTGAGGCAATAGTCAGCCACAGTATTTCGGAGCGTTACGGCATCAGAGCTGGTGATACCATGAAGCTGCGCGATGAGAATATGCGCGAGCTTGAAGTGAAGGTCAGCGGAGTCTTTGAGAACCACGTTTACAATGTGGTCTTTATGAGCAGAGCTACAATGGAGCAGCAACTTAAAGAGAAGCTCCCCGTAAACTACGCCTTTCTCAATTTCAATGAGGGAACGGATATCTATAAGGCTACGGCTGAACTTTCCAAAAGCAAAAATACTTCCGCTGTTATGGTTTTCAGTGATCTTAAAGAAAGATTGAGCAAGATGATGAGCAGTCTTGATTATATAGTCCTTATAGTTATAATCTGTGCGGCAGGTCTGGCGTTCATCGTACTTTACAATCTTACCAATATCAATATTACCGAGCGTGTCCGCGAGATAGCTACAATAAAGGTGCTGGGCTTTTTCAGGCGTGAGACTTCTTCGTATGTGCTCCGCGAAAATATCGCACTTACTGCTGTCGGTACAGCCATAGGACTTGTGCTTGGTATCTTCGTTCACCGCTTTGTCATGGCTCAGATAAAAGTGGATATGGTTGATTTCAGTGTCAGGGTAATGCCGAAAAGCTTTATTTACAGCGTGATTCTCACCTTCCTGTTCACATTTATAGTTGATCTCTTTATGGAGCTTAAACTTGAAAAAATCAATATGGCCGAGTCACTTAAATCTATAGAATAAAGCATATTAAATCATAATAGAAAACTGCTTAAACAAATAGTTGAAATTTACTCTCCCCGCAAAGAGGGGAGAGTTTTTTTGTATAATTCTTACGAATTATGGTAATACGAAACTACAGCATATTGACTTTTTATCACTTTTGTGCTATAATAATTATGAACTAAAGAGAGTTCAGGGGATATAGATCGCTGTTAGATCTGATAAGGAGAAAATTTAATGAATTACAAGATCAAGAGAGGCGTACTTAAAAGGTACAAGGACGAAAAAGGCGTTACTGAGATCTTCATTCCCGATAATGTAGGGATAATCGATGAAGGAGCGTTCTGCGACTGCACAAATCTTGTTAGAATTCTCGTTCCCGATACTGTTCAGGTGATTTCTGATACAGCTTTCAGCGGTTGTGAAAACCTCAGAAGTATTGAAATACCTGAGAGTACCATGCATCTCGGTTGGTATGCTTTTAGGGGCTGCCGTAATCTCAGTGACCTGACAATCCATTCATCTCTGGAAGAGATAGGCAAGTTTGCTTTTGCAGGCTGTGAAAATCTTTACTGTGTAAATGTAGTACACGGTGATAAGATTTACAGGGTTGGTCTGAAGGGTGAGCTTGACAACGAAAGATGGCAGAAGATACGCCATAAGGTCATCAGCCTAAATAAACCAATAGCTTCGTAATTGACATTGTAAAATGATTTCTTCATCACCCCCGTCCGTAATAATGGACGGGGTGTTTCTTTTGTGCTGGCAGATATCTTAACTTCCAACTTTCACCTTTCGGGCGGATAATACCCGCTCCTGCTTCGTTCTTTTTATTTCTCTCTCTATTCGTTTGCGGAGCGTCTTTCACTATAGGGCTGAAAAAAATTGAAATTCAATGGAAAACCATTGATTATCAGAAAAAAATATTTTTTAGTTCTATGTTTTGAACAAAAAAAACCGCCTGTATTTGTGAGACATTCACAGTACAGGCGGCTTTTTATATATTTATTATGGTTTGAACTCAAATTTAGGCATGAGCTGGAGCTTATGGAGATTAGCTCTGTGCATTCTGTCTATCTTCTCCTTTATTGCAGGCTCTGAGCTGAGGTCATCGAGTCCGCGGATATATCTGTCCAGCATAGCGTAAGTGAAGCCGAGGTTTTCCTCGTCAGTCTTGCCGCAGAGTCCGTCAATAGGCACTTTATGTACCAGCTCGTTGGGAAGTCCGAGATACTCGCCTACCTGTAATACCTCTGTAACCGTAAGGTCTGAAAGGGGAGAGAAGTCTCCTGCGGCATCACCGAATTTTGTGGAATAGCCCACCCAGTCCTCAGACATATTGCAGGTATTCACAACTCTGCCGTTATGGCAGGCTGCAACTGCATAAAGAGTTGTCATTCTGATACGTGCGGGAGTATTTACAACAGCCTGATTTGAAGGCTCCATGTGCTTTTTCAGCTCGCCCATGAATGAGCTTACTGTATCACCGATATTGATAGTATAGCTCTTTATGCCAAGAGTATCTACTAAAAGGCGGCTGTAGGCGATATCTGCCTGTTCGCCCTGTGGCATGAGAACTCCGATGACTCTGTCTTTACCAAGTGCCTTTACACATACTGCTGCTGCAACTGAGCTGTCCTTACCGCCTGATATACCGATAACGGCATTGGTCTGGGGAGAAGCTGTCTTTTCAAACAGGTCGCGTACCCACTGTACAACATCATTGGTCACTTTTTCTGCATTAAAGCTGTAGCTCATTTTTATACCTCCGTTTTATCAGTCTGAGACTGTGGTTTATGGGCGGCAACTGCCGCCCGTTTATGCTTTAGTCAGCCATTGCTTTCTTGATAGCGTCAAGAAGCTCGTCATATGTCTCGAAAGCAGGAAGCTCGGGGTGATCCTTCTTGATCTGCTCGGTGCTTCTGAACAGGAAGCCTGCCTTGCTTGCCTCTATCATACCGAGGTCGTTGTAGCTGTCTCCGCTTGCTATAGTATCATAGCCTATGGACTGGAGTGCCTTTACTGTTGTGAGCTTTGACTTCTCACAGCGCATCTTAAAGCCTGTTATCTCGCCGTTATCTGCTACTTCAAGGCTGTTGCAGAATATAGTAGGCCAGCCCAGCTTCTTCATTAAAGGTGCGGCAAACTGTGTGAATGTATCGCTTATGATGATTACCTGACCAAGCTCGCGGAGAGAGTCGAGGAACTCCCTTGCGCCTGGCATTGGGTCAATTTTAGCGATAGTGTCCTGAATTTCCTTGAGTCCGAGACCGTGCTCCTTGAGAACACCGATACGCCACTTCATAAGCTTATCGTAATCGGGCTCGTCACGGGTCGTTTTTTTGAGCTCCGGGATACCGCTTGCTTCTGCAAAAGCAATCCATATCTCGGGAACGAGTACGCCTTCAAGGTCAAGACAAGTTATATACATAATGAATTCCTCCGTTTATTTAAGATATTACTCTACTATTATACTACGTTTTGAAGCTTTTGTAAAGAAAAAACTTTCCCCTCGGAGTTATGAGCTCCGAGGGGGAATATCTGTTATTCATTTTTATTCTTGAGAAAATCGCGCAGAGTACCGCTTCCGCCTGTAGACACGTGGGTGTAGTATGAGAGGATACATGATGCATCGACCGCGTCAACACTACCGTTTCCGTCAACGTCCATTCTCTTTATGTCAGCCTCGCTGAGTGCAAAGTCGTTGGAGGTCTGCACCTTTGCGTAGGCGGAAAGGATAACAGAAGCGTCTAATGAGTCTAATTTGAAATCGCCGTTACTGTCGCCGAGAAAGCTTATGTATGGCTTAACGTCAAAGCCGACTTCCTCTGAATATCTTGCAATATCGATGCCTGTAAATCCAGGGAGTACATCATCGGCGAACACTATGAGCTGAACATTGCTGTTAGTATTTATGGAACTGTAGACACCTCCGCTGAATGTATCAATTGGCGAGCCCCACATAAACCTACCGCCTTTATTAAGCTTGTCAACCACTTTGTCTATTTCTTTTACGTCTGAAAGTCCGTATACGATAAGATAATTGGAGGCTTTATCTTTTCCGCTGCCCATTATCGCATCTATTTTTATATCATCGCCTAAAACAGGATTGCCTGCGGTATCTGTTGTGAAGAATTCGATGAAGCTGTTTTTATCAGCAAATTCTGTCAGTGGGTTAAGGGTAAAGTTGCTGAAAACTGTTATCTGATCTATGTTTTCAGATTTTTCGGCAGCTTTCAGCTGTTCGTCAGTTAACTCGCTTATTATAAGTGGAGTATAGCTTGAACTAAAAACAGCCAATTTGTCAAGTCCAAGTTCATCAATGATCTTTTCTGCTGCTTTTTTATATGCTTCCTTGAGAAGTCCGAGCCTTATTTCCTGAGAATAATCAGAGACTTTCTTTTCAACTTCACTGCCGCCCAATCCTTGTTCATACAGTGAATATGTATAATCGTGTCCTTTTCTGCAACGATTTCGTCGATCTTCTTTGTGTCGATGTCCTTGTAGAAAACATAATATGATTTGGCTTTTTGAGTATCCTCGGTATCTGTGGACACTGCGGCTTTGTCCTCCGCAACAGCGTATATATTTGTAAAAGACAGAGATGTCAGGCCAAGTGTCAGTGCAGAGATAAACGATAAATATTTCCGTTTATTCATAATAGGACCTCCTTTTATTAAGGACGGAGCAGCTTGAAAAGCTGCCTGATTTATGCTTTTCACTTCTTAGACGTTTGGAAAAACAAAAACCCTTATCTTTTAGAGAAATATTTATCTTTTAACACAGGGGATATCAGTTCTGTTATTCAGCCTTTCTAATTCTGGGTTTTACATAATCCTTTAATGTACCTTCTCCGCCTGTAGAAGCGTAAGTATAAAAGGATAAGATGAGAGATGCATCAACAGCGTCAATGCTGCCGCTTTCGTTAACGTCCATTATCTTGAAATCGTCTTTGCTGAATTCATAACCTATAGATGGAACCTGGCTTTTGGCATAAGCCAAAAGAATTTTGTATGCATCTATGGAATCGGCAAGATAATCGCCGTTTGTATCGCCAAGAGAGATTATATACGGTCTTGCGTCAAAGCCGACTTCCTCGGAATAACTTGCTATGTCATCGCCAGGACGTCCCGGGATGACATCTTCGACAAACATGATGACCTGAATTTTGTTCTTTGTGGGCAGACTTGTTTGGGCGATCAGGAAGGCACCGCCGCTGCGGAGGGCAGCAAGCCGGCCCCATGTTAAGCGGCTGTTTTCTTTCAATTTGCTGAAGGTTTTATCTATGGCTTCTACATCGGGGAGTCCGTATACGATAAGATAATCTGTATCCTTGTCCTTTCCGCTTCCCAATATCGCATCTACCTTTACATCATCGCCCAAAACAGGATTGCCTGCGGTATCTTTTGTGAAAAACTCGATGAAGCTATCCTTATCGGCGAATTCTGCCTTCGGTTTATCGGTAAAGTCGACAAAAATATCTGTATCTTTTATTAAAGCATCTGTTTCTGTGATGTTTGCTGAATTCTTTGCAATTTCAAGCTGTGCATTGGTAAGGCTGCAAATTATCATGGGAGTGAAGCTTGAGCAGAATACACCTGTGCCCTCAACTCCAAGCTCCTTGAGTATCTTTGAAGATGCTTCCTTATATGCTTCCTTGAGAAGTCCGAGTCTTATTTCCTGAGAATAATCAGCCGCTTTCTTTTCGGCTTCTGTACCGCTCAAGCCCTGTTCGTACAGTGAATAGGTATAATCATGTACCTTTTCTGCAACGGTTTCATCAATTTTTGCCGTGTCTATGTCCTTGTAGAAAACATAATATGATTCGGCTTTTTGAGTATCCTCGGTATCTGTGGACGCTGTGGCTTTGTCCTCTGCAACTGCATATGTATTTATGGAACAGAGAGATGTCAGACCAATTGTCAGCGCAGAGATTAATGATAAGTATTTACGTTTATTCATTATAAGACCTCCTTTTTTTAGACCAGATAAACTTCCTGATTTATACTTTTCACTTATTAGACATTAAAAAACAAAAGTATCCGCATTTAAAAAAGCGAATTATTATATAATACAAGTCACTCTGTAAGACACAGAGTGACTTGTTTGTGATATTTTCTTTAGTATGAAAGCACGGTATTGATTATGCCCTGATAGAGATAGCCTGTCTGGCTTGCGAAATCAAAGCCGAAAGCCGCAGGGTTCTGGAGCTGCATAACGATTATGTATGAGCCGTTGGGCTTATATTCCTCATAGTTGGAATAGGTTATCTTCTCACCTGTGCGGTCGTAGATGTTTTTCAGGCAGCCTGTGATGTACAGGTAATCTCCTGCGCCTGTTTCGGCTGTGCCTGTTTTTGCATAGAATTCATAGTTCTCGGGGATATAGAGCCCGAGATTTCCTGCAACTCCACGCATACCATCAAGAAGATTGCCGCGGCAGTTTTCGGGGATACTGCCAAGCAACTCATAAGGTGTGCTGCCGTTTACTGTCTGTGTGTAAGGGTCGTTGGTGTCAACTACCTGCTGCAGTACGAATGGCTTTACCATATCGCCGAATACAGCCTCTCTGCCGAGAGCTGCAAGGTATATGGGGCAGGTGCGGACATAAGCCTGACCGAATGCGCTTCTGCGCAGGTCATCAAGGCAGTATATCTCTATATTGTTCTCGATTGGCCCGAAATCGCACTGTATAGGATCGCAGAAATGGAATATACTGTTAAGATCCGAAAGCACCTGTTCGGAACCGAGCTGGTCAAAAGCCTTTGCGAAGAATATATTGCTGGAATTAACGAATGCAGATGTAAGAGTTCTTTCAGGTACAGGATAATAGCCTGTATCGTGATCCCAGTTGACTATGGTAGCACCGCTGTCTACCCATGTGCCGTCATCATAAAGAGTAGTTATACCGTTCTTGTCGGCAATTACTTCGGACATTATCTTAAAGCATGAACCCGGGGAAGCGTTCTGAAAAGCCTTGTTTGCGATAGTTCCGCCCATAAGGTTCTCACCGTATGAAGGGTCTGCGAAGAAAAGCTCGGGATCATAGTTTGGGTATGAGACCTCGGCAAGTATCGAGCCGTCTGTTCTCATTACCACGATAGAGCCTGCCATGCCCATATTTGCCATATATGCTGAAAGTGCGTTCTGAACGTTTGCGTCTATAGTAAGGCGCAGGGACTGCCCGACATTAGCCCTTCCTTCAACGGGAGAGGGATTGTTTGTCCTGAGCAGATCGCCGAAAACATCGTCAAATCCTGCTGATGCCGCACTTATGATATTACTGAATGAATAGCTGTAGCCCTCGCCGTAAAAACGCTGATCCATGTTTTCGTTGGCGTAGGTGCCATATGTCACGAGGTTATAGTTGGTATCGTATATATTGCCTCTGTAGACCATAGTTGTAGTAGTTGTTGTCGTTGTTGTTTCCTCTGCTGTCGTAGCGGCTTGCGCCCCGTTGTTTTCTTGCTGATCAGAGCTTGAAGCTGAGTCGCGGTGGACTGTGACTTGTCCTACTTCCGCTGAACAGGACGGAAACGACAAGACCGCAGCTGCCGAAATAAGCAGCGGAATTAGCCATTTTCCCCTAAAAACCATATGATTACCGTCCTTGTATATGTATGTATATTTGTGTGTTTTCCCATTTTAAATAAGTGGGAGATCTCTCATTTTTTATTATACATTTTTTTTATGTTTTCGTCAATATGTTTTAAAAAAGAATATAAAAAATTCCCTTCTGCAAGTGCAAAAGGGAAGATTTTACAAAAAAGCTGTATCAATTTCCTGCAATTATGTTTAAAATGCCACTGTAAAGCCCTGCGGACTGAGATGCAAACTCAAAGCCGTGAGCCTGAGGATTTTGTATCTCCATTACCAGTACATATGAACCTGTTTCGCCGTAGTTATCATAGCTGTCATAGTTTTCCGAGCCTGTACCGTTATTGTTCTTTGCACAGCCCGTAATATAGAGGTAATCGCCTCGCCAGCCCTCGGCTGTACCTGTCTTGGCGTAGAAGCTGTAGTTGCCCTGTGTGTACACTCCCACATCGGAAGCTACGTTGTACATACCGTTGAGGAGATTGTCACGTAGCTCAACGGGTATGGATGCTATGACATCGTATGGCTTTGAGCCGTCACCTGTTTTTGTTCTGCCGTCAGCAGGGTCAACGATGCTTTTCAGTACAAATGGGGTTACCATATCGCCGAATACAGCCTCTCTGCCAAGTGCGGCAAGGAAGATAGGGCAGGTGAGCACCTTTGACTGACCGAAAGCACTTCTGCGCAGATCGTCAACATCTTCTATTTCTATGTTATTGCTGAGGTCACCGAAATCGCAGTGTATATCGTAGACATCGTCCTTGCCGAAGTGGAAAATGGTCTGTAGGTCGCTGAGGACTGCCTCTTCGCCTATCATATCGAAAGCCTTGGCAAAGAAAATGTTGCTTGAATTGATAAATGCAGAACTGAGAGAACGCTGCATAGGATAGCTTGATTTATTGGTCTTGTGATCCCAGTTTACAATAGGGTGGTCGTTTCCGAAATCCCATGTACCGTCATCCTGTACTGAATATACTCCGTGCTTGTCGGAAATTACTTCGGACATTATCTTGAAGCATGAACCCGGCTCATAGTTGCTGAAAGCCTTGTTGCCGTTTTCTCCCCATGCAAGGTCCTCATCGTACTTCTGGTCGGCAATGCTGTTAGGGTCGTAGGAAGGATAGTTCACCTGTGCCATGATAGAGCCGTCTGTGCGGAGGACTACTGCTGCACCTACGATGTTATTGCTTTCCATGTAGCTGTATATCTGGTTCTGGATATCTCCGTCAAGGGTGAGCTGTATGGACTTGCCCATGCTTCCGCTGGCAGGAGTTGTGAGTATATTCTCAAAAGCAGTGTCGTAGCCGTCAGACATTGTTGTTAGGATATTTGCAAAGGATACAGCATATCCATCGGCGTAAACCCGTCGTTTGCCGTCCTCAGCCGTTGAAGCGAGGAGATTGCCCTTGCAGTCGTAGATATTTCCCTTTATTGCAGTACCTGTGGGAGTAATTTCTGTTGGACTTTCGAAAGCTGCTGATGCGGCTTCCGTTGCGGCGGCTTCGGTGGCGATTGTGGTATCAGATGTTGTTGTATCGCTTATATTTGCCTGTCCTACATTAGATGATGAGCAGGAGGCAAATGATGCGGACATTGCTATTGAAGCAGCAAATGCTGCGATCTTTCTTTTAGTCATTTGTTTATCCTCGTTTTATTGTAGATTAGCAGGGAACGCCGTTCTCAGCGTTCTTTTCGTTATACTTAACTATTATATCGTATAGAACGGTGTTAGTCAACCGCTTTGAAAAAAACTTTGGAAAATACTTGACTATTTCCCGATAATATGAGATAATAGTACAAGTGTGTGATTATTAATGAAAGAGAGTATAAATATGAAAAAGTATATCTTTACATTTTTGTTGTCAATGGTGCCTATCTTAGAACTCAGGGGCGGTATACCTCTGGGTGTTACTATGGGTGTAAAGTGGTATCACGCAGTTATCATATGTATGATAGGAAATATGATACCTGTGCCGTTTATCTACCTCTTTGCAAGAAAAATACTTGAATGGGGCGCAGACAAGCCCGTTATTGGCAAATTCTTCACGTGGTGTCTTAAAAAGGGACACAGCGGCGGCGAAAAGCTGAAGGAAAAGGCAGGAAAGGGACTTTTCTGGGCACTTCTTCTATTCGTCGGAATACCTCTCCCGGGTACAGGTGCCTGGACAGGGACTCTTGCAGCAAGCTTCCTTGAGGTTGATTTCAAGAAGACCATTTCTGCTGTTACTCTGGGAGTTATCCTTGCAGCTGTTATCATTACAACTGCTACTCTTCTCGGTTTCGGAGCATTTACAGCAGTCAAGGGCTAAAAAATATGCCGCGTACTTTGATGAAAGTCATGGTGCTGCGGCTTTTTTATTTAACATAGTTTGTGATGTGCGTAAAGACATTCATCTGTTTTTTATGTAAATCCGAGGATATTTTTTGAAAAGAATAAATGCGGAAAAACAGCCTTTAAAGGCTGGTTTTTTATGAAATTTAATTACAGATATTTCATAAAAAATATAATAAATCTTGACATTGCTATATAAATATGATATAGTAATATTATGGTTTTTAATATAAAAGTAGCATTATTTTGTATGATTGATACAATTAGCAAAGGGAGAAATAAATTGAAATTCAGGAAAATATCGGGCTTTTTTCTTGCACTGACCTTATGTCTCGGAGCTTCGTGCATCAGAGTATATGCTGCGGAAAAGACACAGGACGGAATCAAGCTTACCATATCTGCTGATAAGACTGATTATGTTGCTGATGATAAAATCTCTGCAAGTATCACACTTGAGAATAACAGCGCAAATGACATTACTGATATTACGCTTGAAGGAGTTATTCCCGAAGGCTTTCGTCTCTCGGATGAGAGCAGCGGAGTAATGAGAGAAACTTATTTGCGATCGGGTAATTCTATGAGATCTGAGCTTATATTCTTGCCTGACAGTAAAGCGGAAAAGCCTACTGGCGAAAAAGAAGAAAAAGCCGTTGTTACCGAAAAGAACGAGATACAGGAATTAAAGCATACGGAAAGCGTTGCATCAAATTCCGATGAAAAGCTCAGCAGCAAAGAAAAAACAAAATGCTCGGGACTCACGGTGAATCTTATAATAGTTGGAGTGCTCGTCCTTGCAGCAGGCGGAGCTTTTGTTTTTTTCAAAGCAAAGGGCAGAAGAAACGGCATTATGATACTGGTCTGCATGACGGCAGCAGGCTCATTCAATATCGCGCAGCAGGCAAAAGCCGAGTCTGAAACGAAAAACATGACGGTCAGCGAAACAGTTTCTGTTGCGGGCAAGAAATATGAGCTGACCGCAAATGTGAGATTTACTATGGATAGACCTGATATGCAGGCAGCCGTTGAGGAATATTACGAGGAGAATTCCGAGGAAATAGTTGCTGTTGAGGCTGTTGAAGAGAATAAAGGAGTTTTCAGCGAAAAGGAAGCTATAAAGTTTATGTCGGAAAGAGGATTTACAGAGTATCCTCTTACTTATGATTATAATATTGACGGTACTTATACCGATGAGGCTGAGGCGTCTCCCGAGTCGGACGAAAAGCACCCCATGTATATGACATATTTCGTAGCCGAGGACGGCGCGATATGGTCAGTATTTATCGTAGGCAGGACGATAACTGCAAATCCGGCTTCATATAATCTTGAATCAGATCTTGATGCACAAGTGCTTGTCTCAGAAACAGAGACTATTACAAGCTATACAGAAATGGGCAATAGGTTCTATGAAACAATTCCGAAAGAATCCGCGGTCAAATTAAAGGTCGTGGATAAAATAACAAACCAAAAACTGAATGATCTAACTTATGAGGAGGTAATTGATCAATGAAGAAACACTTAATCCAAAAGGCAGTATCAGCATTACTTTTATCTGCAATGCTGGGTGCGGCACTGCCTGTAAATGCATCAGCCGCAGCAAATGACGATACAATGATCGTTGTATCTCTTGGTGATTCTTATTCATCAGGAGAGGGTATCCCTCAGTTTTACGGACAGAATAAATCGTGGGAGGAAAAGATCTACGATGAGGACTGGCTTGCACACAGATCCACAAAGAGCTGGCCGGGAATGCTTGAGATCCCGAATGTAAGCGGAAAATTAAAGGATTATAACGTCAAGCAGACAAATTCTTCAAAATGCAAATGGTATTTCGGAGCTGTATCAGGTGCCGAGACAAGACATTTCAAGAAGGAGCGTCAGGTAAAGAAAACATATAAAAGGATTTCCTTGTTCAAAACATTGAAAACGACCTATAATATGCCGAAGCAGCTCGATATTTTCAACAAGGTAAGCGGAGATGTTGATTATGTTACTCTGACGGTGGGCGGAAATGACGTTAAATTTGAAGATATAATCACTACCTGTGCAACAGGAAGTACATACCTCCATTTCGGAAATGACAAGCTCAAGATCGAAAAGATGATGGACGAGCTCTGGGCATCATTCGATACCACAAGAGCAAACATCAAGGGCGTATATACAGATGTCCAGTCCAAGGCTGGTTCACAGGCTAATATTATCGTAGCAGGCTATCCTAAGCTTCTCGATAAGGAGGGCAAGGGCGTTCTTATCAGCGAGAAGGAAGCAACTATCGTAAATCAGAATGTAACCAAGTTCAACAATGCTATCAAGAGCATAGTAAACGAGTGCAGAGGACAGGGCATGAATATCCATTTTGTTGATGTTGAAGCTGAATTCGACAAGGACGGCGGACATCAGGCTTATTCTGACAATGCATGGATAAATAATATCATTCTTCTCAAGCAGTCTGAGGATCTTGACCAGAGCGGCATCGGAAGTGCTTATTCCGTACATCCTAACGAGGAAGGCGCAAAGGCATATGCAAGATGTGTAAATGCAAAGATCAAAGAGATCGAGAATGCTAAGAACAAGAAGAGTGTCAAGAGTATAAAGAGCAGTGCACGTATTCTTGATGCTGAACCTGTTATTGAAACTGTAACAGAGTATGTACCTAAGCTCGAAGTATCAGGAAAGCTTGCAGACGCAGTTGTTGAAGAGACAACTACAACAGAGGCTGTTACTGTAAACGAGGACGAGATCACTACTGTTGCAGCAGAAACTACTACAGCTGCTGCAGATGAAATAGTGGCAGAAGATGAAGTGCTTGTTAAGGAAGCAGGCTGATAAAATTTATTGATTTATCAAATAAAAATAATACTCTTTGTTTAAAGAGTTATATGAGATAACAAACAGCAGTCTGTGCATAGTGTGCGGGCTGCTGTTTCTTTGTTAAAAGGATTATGGGTTAAGCTTGGAGCAGAGTCAGCGTATTACAGTTTAGTGAGCGATTGGCAGTGATGCTTTGGAATATAGGGAGGTGTGTATGTCGATTTAAGCATATAAATGGTTATACAATTTTTAAATGCTACAAAAAATTCTCCTTAACGTATAGTTTTTAGTAACATTTTACCAGTGATATATATGTTGTTTTTGTGAAAAATCACAAAAAAACAGGCGTTCTCGGAATTCCCCAATTTTTCCGCTTGCTTTTTTTTATGCCAAAGGGTATAATTAAAAAGTACAGGTTTTGAGAATAGATACAGTTTTAGTTTCACTTCATATTCTTCAATAAGGCACAAAAATATGTAAGGGCATATTTGTGCCAATATTTGTATGCCTACAATGTGCAATTTTTGAAGTAAATGAAGCTTTGTGTTCTGATATGGGACACTGAAAGTAAATAAAGCTTTTTTTATATAATATTAAACTTCTGATCGTTTGGATATACTGCATGAAAAAGCAGAATATTCAGGCGGCTGTGCTATGTCTGCACAGAAGTTTGATCAAAAACGGCTTTTTGTTTTGGATAATGTTTATTTATTCAGCAGAGCCGATCGGATAGGAGAAGAAGCAGTAGATGTTTGTAAACAAGAGCAACATTAAACCATTTGAAAATAAAATATGGCTGTCATCACCTACAATGCACGGAGATGAGCAGAGATGGGTAAACGATGCATTTGAGAAGAACTGGATCACAACTGCCGGTGAGAACGTCAACGAGGTCGAGAGACTCGTTGCAGAGTATACAGGTGTTAAGTATGCTGTAGCTCTTTCCTGCGGAACAGCTTCTCTCCATCTTGCTACAAAGCTTGCAGGTGAAAGGCTCTACGGACAAGCTAAGCCGAATTGCGGAACACTTCAGGGTCATAAGGTATTCTGTTCAGATATGACATTTGACGCTACTGTTAACCCTGTTGCATATGAAGACGGCGAGGCTGTTTTTATTGATACGGAGCGTGATACATGGAATATGTGTCCTGATGCTCTTGAAAAGGCTTTTGAGATTTATCCCGATGTTAAGCTTGTGGTAGTTGCACATCTTTACGGTGTTCCGGGAAAGATCGATGCTATCAGAAGAATATGCGACAGACACGGTGCTCTTATAGTTGAGGACGCGGCTGAGTCTTTCGGTGCTACATATAAGGGCAAGGAAACAGGCTGCTTCGGCGACTACAGTGCTATTAGCTTCAACGGAAATAAGATAATCACAGGATCATCAGGCGGTATGTTCCTCACAAACAGCATTGAAGATGCGGATAAGGTTCGCAAGTGGTCAACTCAGAGCCGTGAAGCTGCTCCATGGTATCAGCATGAGGAGATCGGTTACAACTACCGTATGTCAAATATCATTGCAGGTGTAGTTCGCGGACAAATGAACTATATTGATGAGCATATTGCTCAGAAAAAGGCTATATATGAGCGTTATAAAGAGGGGTTCAAGGGACTTCCTGTTACTATGAACCCATTCGATATAATTGACAGTGCGCCTAACTACTGGCTCAGCTGTATACTTATAAATAAGGAAGCAATGTGCAGGCAGGTTCGCAGCGAAAATGATATGATATATACCGCAGAGCATGGCAAGACCTGTCCTACAGAGATCCTTGAGACACTTGCGAAGTTCAATGCGGAGGGACGTCCGATATGGAAGCCTATGCATATGCAGCCTATTTACCGTATGAACGGATTTGTTACTGCAAACGGAAACGGAAGAGGTCAGTCAAATGCTTATATAGACCGCGGTGAAACTGTTGATATAGGTGCGGACATCTTTGAGAGAGGTCTTTGTCTCCCGAGTGATAATAAGATGACACCCGAACAGCAGGATATAATAATTACTATTATTAAGAGTTGCTTCGAATAAATAAGTGGTGGGTTTAAAATGTATTCAATAGTAATAAAACGACTTTTAGATATTATATTATCATTTATATCATTAATTGTATTATCGCCGGTTTTTTTATTTGCAGCAATCGGAGTTTGGATATCTGATCCTGGACCTGTTTTGTATCATTCAGAGAGGGTCGGGAGCGATTATAAACCGTTTCATTTTTATAAATTTCGTTCTATGAAACAAACAAAGCATGATAAAGGATTGTACATTGCTGATCCAGAACGAGTGTTTCCTTTTGGTAAACTTATCAGACGTCTAAAAATTGATGAGTTACCGCAGTTAATCAATATTATTAAAGGTGATATGTCAATAGTTGGACCAAGACCGTTACCTTTAGAAACTGCTAAAAAACATTATTGTGGGAAATATGCTCCGATAATTAAAATGCGTCCGGGATTAACGAGCGCAGCAAGTTTGTATGATTATATGATTGGCGATACATATAATGATGACGAAGCTTATCAAAGAGAGGTACTTCCTGTTAAGTTGGAAATGGAATTATATTATATCAAACATGAGTCGTTTATGTATGATTTCAACTTAATTATTCGTACAGCGAAAACTATATTAAAGGTTGCTTCGGGAGATGAAAAGTTCAATACGATGCCTGAGTATATGAAGATAAAAAACAAAATTAGAAAACATTGATTTTTCTAAATCATTATTAGCTTCATGTTTATTATCTATGAAGGATAATGTTTGATTTGAATAATAGTCCCTTACATGAAAACTATTGTTTCCTAGGTTAATAAGACTTTATGCCGTTTTTATATGTGTTTTTAGCATTTAT
>Ga0310786_10005014_pt1 | contig 18141 bp, 12 predicted proteins | sample AusTroGonzalo_MG_FD_203881 | JGI IMG/M metagenome (GOLD analysis project Ga0310786, IMG submission 203881) | Bovine rumen microbial communities from tropical cattle in Woodstock, Queensland, Australia - Gonzalo_03 (v2) (version 2) | ecosystem: Host-associated > Mammals > Digestive system >... | reverse complement strand
CGATCGCCTGGCCGGCGGCGCTGGCGAATGCCGTGCGGGTCTGTTTGCCGCCTTTCGCTTCGAATTCGACCGTGTGGAAGCCTTGGCCGATGTCAAGCACGCGGCTGTAGTTCTTCACCTCGGATTCTCTGATGCCGTCGAACTTCACCTTCAGCGTGCCGAGCGGCAGATAGCAGCCCATTTCCGCGTAGTTCGCGTCGGGGTTGTCCTTCAGTTTTTCGGTGGAGTACGGGCTCCCGCTCCACAGCGAATCCAGGTTCAGCTGGAGGATATCCTCCGCGATCCCGCCGTTCAGCATCGCCCCGAGCGAGCCGTTCCCGATCGGGAAATACTGCGACTCCCAGTCCTTCGCGGGCGCGTCCTGCCGGAGCAGGAGATCGGCCGCAAACGAGGCGGAGAGGGCAGCGAGGAATACGAACGCGGCGAGCAGTGTCTTTTTCATGGTCCGGGTCCTTATTTCAGCGGGTGAAGAGCTTATTTTCAGTAGAATATATCATCCGCGCGGGAAAAAGTCAAGACACGCCGAAACGATAATCGAACGTTAATTCTTTGAGAATCCCGGTTGTTTCAGCGAAATCTGCTCGACCTGAGGACAAAAAAAAGACGCCCCGACGAGGGGGCGTCCCGCAGAAAGGAAAGATCAAAAATCACTTTTTGAACTTGTCCCAGTCTTCCTTCTTAACGAAAGCGGTCAGGGAGCGGCCATCCTTCGTCAGGGCCTTGAAAGCGTAGCGGGTGCGGGTGCCTTTGCCGAATTTGACCGCGGCGGTGACATCGGCAGAGACTTTCTTCTTCATTTTGACGTCGTAGAAATTGTGTTTCATAGACACTCCTCCAGGTTAAGGGTTAGCGAAATATATCTCCTCAGACGAGCATTGTCAAGCGGAAAACCAATAAAAAATGCGTTTTTTTCGAAAAAAAGTCGATTTTGCGGAAAAATGGCGCAATTTCAATGGTTTTTCAAGTATTGAATATGTCTGCGCCGAGCTTTCCCGGGAGTTGCGGACCGATATGGCGTTTCAAGCTCACTTTCGAGCTTATGGGCCGATGTGGCGTTTCAAGCTCACTCCCGAGCTTGTGAAGCCGATTCCCGCAGCGTATTGTTCCGAGGCGGGATGACGGCGAAGAAGACGCTGCGTTCCTTGAGCTTGCCGAACGGGGCCTGATAGCGGAACACGAACCTTTTGGATTCTTTTTCGAGTTCGTCCGGATCAAGTTCGAGCGCGTTTGCAAGTTGGACCCGCTGCTCTTCGTCCAGATAGACGCCGAGTGCGCCCTCGTTGTCCAGGACCGAACGGAACCGGAACTCGTCGTAGGGGTCCTCATCCGAGCCGGCATACGGATGTGACGGCAGATACTGCATGATGCATCCGGCGAACCACATTTCACCGAACGCCAGCGGGATGTCGCGGCCGGTCTGTTCGCGGTAGAAATCATGCGCGGCCGCGGCGAACTCCCGGGCGACGAAATGGCCGCGCAGACGTGTTTTCGTGAACCAGTAGTAAACATCGGACGCCTGTACGAGCACGAAGAGCGTCATGAGCACGAAAAACAGTTTTTTGAACTCGCGGAAGGAGACGGCGTCTTTCCAGAACGCCATCAGGAAGAACCCCGTGATGAAGTAGACCGGGTATTCCCACATCGAATCGATCGTCATGCCCGTGCCCGCCATGACCGTCAGCAGCACGATCGGCGTGAACTGAACGCAGAGGGCCAGGCGCGCCGCAGCGGGATCGGACGGGCGCAGGTCGCGCGGCCGGAAACGGAGCAGGGAATGAACAGGGCGGTCCATCGTGAGCCACAGCAGGAGCAGCGGCATCGCCAGCGGGTACAGCGACTCGCCCAGGATCGAGAAAAAATTCACGACCGGGTCCAGTTTCTCCTCGGAAACACGGTTCACGATGTAGGTGAACGGCGGGAAATCGTTCCGGACCAGCCAGACGATGTAGGGCGAGAGCACCAGCAGGAAGACGGCGAAAGCAGCATACGGGCCTGGCCGCCGGAAATACTTCCTCGTTTCGCGTCCGGTCAGGATGAACAGGAACAGCGCGAGCAGGAGCGCGAATCCGAAGAACTTGCTGAGCACGGAGAGCGCGGATACCGCGCCGAACAGGATCCAGTCGCGCATGCGGTCATATTTCACCCCGCGGCAGCAGTAGAACGTCATCATGGGCCACAGCGCCATGTGCGGCAGGTTCACATTGAACTTGGCCGAATCGAACGTGTAGAAGATGATCGTGCTCAGCAAAATGACGGAGAAGACAGCCTTTTCCGTGCTGAAAAACTCCTTTCCCAGGCGGTACAGGTAAACGAACCCGACGACCATCATCACCTGGCTCAGCAGATACATCGCAAAATCCGTGTGCGCGAACACGACCGTGAAGATGCCTGCCAGCCACGCCGCCAGTGGCGGATGCTTCGCGTTGCCCATGGAGAACGGGTGGCTCCACATGACGGTCTCGATCGTATCAAGCGGGAGGGCCGTGTAGAAGATGGACGGGATGGCGGTCAGGAGAACCAGCCAGACCGCCATGAAGATCAGAAGATAGCGCTCAAGGCGCTTGTCGTGGTCGTTTCGGTTCATGGCAGGATCTTGTTGCGGAAACGTCCGAGGATTTCCGTGTCGGAGAATGGCTGTTTGCCTTCGCGCGTCTCCTGCCAGGTCTCGTGTCCCTTGCCCGCCACCAATAGGATGTCGCCCGTATGCGCCTCCTGCACAGCGAGTTCGATGGCCTTTGCGCGGTCCGGTTCCACGAGGTAATGCGTCCCCGGCGGAATACCGGCTTCGATCTCGCGGATGATGTCCATCGGTTCCTCGGACCGCGGGTTATCGCTGGTCAGAACCGCGAGGTCGGCGAGACGCGCGGCGGCTGCGCCCATTCTGGGGCGTTTCGAGCGGTCCCGGTCGCCGCCGCACCCGAAGACCGCGATCAGGCGTCCACCCGGTGTCAGGACCTCGCGCAGGCTGCTTAAAACGCGTTCCAGCGCGTCGTCCGTGTGCGCGTAGTCCACGAACCCGGTCGCGCCGGAGGCCAGCGGGACCGCCTGAAGCCGTCCCGGAACGTGCGGCATTCCGGCCGAAGCTTCCAGCAGTGCATTGAACGGCAGGCCGGTCCCGTACGCCATGCAGAGCGCGGTCAGACAGTTCGCGGCATTGAACGCGCCGGGCAGCGGCAGACGCAGGGCGGCGTCATGTCCGTCGAGCGTGAATTCAAGATCGGAAAAGGCAGGGGCCAGGCGAAGTTTGCGCAGGGAGCAGAACGCGTCGGAACGGCCCGTAAAGGAAATCGGGAGGATACGGACCGCCGACCGTTCCTTTTTCAGCTCGGAAACGAGCCGTGCGCCCGCCGGGTCGTCGATGTTGATGACAGCCGGGGCGCCGTCGGCGAGAAGCTCGCGGAACAGGATCTTTTTCGCCTGATAGTAGTTCTCCATCGTGCCGTGATAGTCCAAATGGTCGCCCGTAAGGTTCGTGAATGCCGCCGAGGCAAACTTGAGCGTGCCGGAACGATGCTGGTGCAGGCCATGGCTGGAACTTTCCATGACCGCATCCGTAACGTCGTGGTACAGCATTTCGGTGAACATTCGCTGCAGGGTGAGCGCGTCGGGCGTGGTGTGCTCGGACGGCTCCGGCCCGGCACCGAGGTCGCAGCAGACGGTCGAGACCAGTGCGGTCTTCGTGCCGGGTTTGACCGTGTCGAGGTAATGCCTCATGAAGTACGCGGTCGAGGTCTTTCCGTTGGTCCCGGTCACCGTGTGCACGTTGAAGGAGTCCGCTGGCTGCCGGAAAAAGGTCTCGCAGACAATCGCCCAGGCGAAATAGGAGTCCGTGATCCTCAGAACCGGCAGGCCGGAGGGCAGAGGACCGTCATAGTCCGCCGAAACGACGAGTGCGACAGCCCCTTTCTGAACGGCATCGCGGAGAAATCCGTGGCCGTCGGCCTTTGCTCCCTTGATCGCTGCGAAAAGCGTGCCGGGCGTGACCTTCGACGAATTGTTTGCGATCTGGTCGACGCACGGATCGGCGGCGGAGTCAAACGGCGACGTCAGAAGCGGCTTCAGAGCTTTGGCGTAGATGGAAAGCGGTAACGGAGGGATCGGCAGCATAACATCAGGCCCCGGCTGGTTCCAGCAGCTCAAGACGTGTCGAGCGGGACGCCTTCAGGAAGATGAGGCTGCCCGCCTCGATCTGAATGGATGCATTTGCGGCGTCCTGCGCCGACGGATACGCGGTGCAGTCCAGTCCGGTTTCCCGCGCGGCGGCGGTCATGTGCGGGCCGACGACGATGAAACGGGCGTCCGGGAAAAGGTGTTTTGCGAGGGCGCAGACGGAACGGTGCCCCTCGGCGCACGATTCGCCGAGTTCGCCCATGTCGCCGAGGATGAGCACGAGCTTCCTCGGGTCGGCGAATTCGGAAAGCCAGTTCAGCGAGGCCGCCATGCTGTCGGGGTTGGCGTTGTAGGCGTCGTTGATCCACGTTGAGCCGCCGTGATCGGAGATTCGCATGCGGAGGCCGGGCAGCGTCGTGTTGGAAAGCCCCTCGGCGATCGTTTTGAACGGCACGCCGAACATCAGCGCTGCGAGCGCGGCGGCCGCCGCGTTGCCGGCCTGATGGCGGCCCGGGATGCCCCACTGCACGGAGACGGTCTCGCCGGTCGAGTTGCGCGTGAGCGTGAACTTTGCGCCATGCAGATTGCCGCCCAGATAGTTCGTTGTGAGGTCGGCGTCCGTGTCCGCGAATCCGAATGTGCTGGTGCGGAACGGCGCGGCGGCGCGGGCGAGGATGTCCTGCCCGGGGCACTGCGCGGGGATGACGGCGAAGCCGCCCGGCGCGAGGTGTGTGAAAAGCCTGGATTTTTCCTGCGCGACGCCTTCGAGCGAACCGAGGAATTCGATGTGGCAGTTCGCGATGGAGACGATGATCGCGAGGTCGGGCATAGCGCAATAGGAGAGCGGTTCGAGCTCGCCGTGGTGGTTGGTCCCGGCTTCCAGGACCGCGATGCGGTGGCGCGCGTTGAGGCGGAGGAGGTTCTGCGGGAGCCCGATCTGGTTGTTGGTGTTGCCTTCGGTTGCCAGCACGCTGATGGAGTCCAGCGCGTGAACGAAGATCGCACGCAGGGATTCCTTCGTGCTGGTCTTGCCGCAGGAACCGGACAGCAGGATGACCTTCAAATTCGGGAAGCGCATACGGTGGAACCGTGCGATCCTCTGGAACGCCGTTACGGTCGAAGGGACGGCAATGGCGGGGACGCCGGGGGGGAGCTTGTCCAGCTTGGACTCCTCAATGCAGAGAAGCGAGGCCCCGTTTGCGACGGCCTGTGCGAGGTAGTCGTGCGCATCGAACTGTTCGCCGGAAAATGCGACGAACAGTGCATTGGGTGCGGATTCGCGGGTGTCCGTGAAGACGGAATCGACTGCGGCGGGTGCATTGTCGCCTACAAGCCGGCCTTCTGTGGCACGGAGCAGTTCATGGAGTGTGAATGAGACGTCAAACATCAAAAATCCTTCAGGTTGCGGAAATAGTCGATGGTCCGCCGGAGTCCGTCCTCAAGATCGATTTCCGGCTTCCAGCCGAGGAGTTCCCGGGCGAGTGATATGTCTGGCCTGCGCCGGGAGGGGTCGTCCTGGGGAAACGGCTTATAGACGATTCTTGATCTCGAACCGGTGATGCGGATGATGGTTTCGGCGAGTGCGCGGACCGTGAATTCGCAGGGGTTGCCGAGGTTGACCGGGCCGGTGACACGGTTCGGAGTGTGCATCATGGCTTCAAGTCCGGTAATCAAATCGGAAACGTAGCAGAAACTGCGCGTCTGGGAACCGTCGCCGTAAATGGTGATGTCGCTGCCCTTCAGCGCCTGCACGATGAAATTGCTCACGACGCGCCCGTCGTTCGGGTGCATCTGCGGTCCGTATGTGTTGAAAATACGAACGACTTTAATCGGGATCCCGTACTGCCGGTGATAGTCGAAGAAAAGGGTTTCGGCGCAGCGTTTTCCCTCGTCATAGCAGCTGCGGATGCCGATGGGGTTTACATTGCCCCAGTAGCTCTCGCGCTGGGGATGCTCCTTCGGATCCCCGTAGACTTCGCTGGTGGAACTCTGCAGGATCGGAATGCGGAGACGGCGCGCGAGCTCAAGCATGTTCGTTGCCCCGAGGATGCTGGTGCGGATGGTCTGGACGGGGTCATGCTGGTAGTGGATCGGCGAGGCGGGACAGGCGAGGTTGTAGATGGCATCGACTTCGAGTTCGATCGGGATGGTGACGTCGTGGCGGATGAGTTCGAAGGACGGATTGGAGAGCAGATGCCGGATGTTGTTTTTCGAGCCGGTAAAGAAGTTGTCGAGGCAGATCACGTCGTTGCCGCGGGAAAGCAGCAGTTCGCAAAGATGGGAGCCGATGAATCCGCCTCCGCCGGTGACCAGAATCGTTTGTTTATGCATGGGTTCTTCCTGTTGATCTTCGGGTGCTGGGTTCGGACGGTTAGCGATTCTTTCCGGCAGAAGAGGATTTCGTCGAGGATGATTTCGCGGGGGGCGATGTCGTTTTCGGTTTTGCGACGCCGATCCTGACATAGCCCCAGTCCAGGAGTACGCGGACGAAGTTGTCGCGATCGGCGGCCGAAGGGAATCCGGTCACGACGGCCAGCAGATTGCGCCCGCTTCGTTCGCACGAGGCTGCCACACAGAAACCGGCTCGGTTGGTGAATCCGGTCTTGATGCCGTTCACGCCGCTTGCGGCCGTCTTCGCGCCGGGGAGCAGGTTGTTGTGGTTCTGCAGCAGGATATAGTCCGGAGAACCTTTCTCGCGGAACGGCGCGGTGCGTTTCCCGGCGAGCTCCATGAGGTAGGGATAGTTTCGAAAGACGAGGCAGAGCCGCGCAATGTCCTCGGGCGAACTCTGATTGTCGAGCGCCTTGGTCTTTCCGGGAAGGCCGTGCGCATTGAAATAAGTGGTGTGCGTCATTCCGACCTCCTTTGCCCTGCGGTTCATGTCCTCGATGAACTTATCCGCTTTGCCTCCGCCGAGGTGCTCCGCCAGCAGATGCGCCGCATCGTTCGCGCTTCGGACCGAGGCCGCCACGAGGAGTTCGCGCAACGTGAACATCTCGCCCCTTTTGAAATATACCTTGCTCGCTTCGGTGTTGATGGCTTCCGTCGTGACAGGGATCAGGGATTCGAGCGTGTACGGGGATGAGTCGTCCAAGGCGATCTCGTAGGAGAGCATGATGGTCATGATCTTTGTGAGGGATGCCACGGGGACGGGCTTGGACGGATTCTTCGCCCACAGGACCTTGTTGTTGTCCATGTCGATCAGAATGCCGGCCGTGGCAAGCGAAATGCCCTTCAATCCGGAGATGTCGTCTCTTGCGGCGCCCGAGAAATCCAGCTTCGGGACGGTGGTCTTCTTCGGTTTTCGAACGTAGGTCGTGGACGGCACGGACGGTATGGGCTTGTCCTTCGCGGCGGGGAGTCCGGCGAGCGGGTCTTTTTCTGTGGAGGTTCCGGTCCCCGGCTTCCCTTGCGAGGCGGCGGAAGTCTGAGCGGGATTGGTATTGTCCGGTTTCGTGGCGGAGGTCCCTGTTTCCGGGGGCTGAACGGATGATACTGGTTCCGCATCCTCATAATCCTGGGAATCATCGTTGCGCAGGGCGTTTTCCTCCTCGATCTGCCGGAGGGTTTCGGCGATCTGCTGTTCATTGGAGTCCGTTGCGATGACAAGCCACAGCAGGATGCCATGCACGGCAGCGATCGCGAGGATCAATATGATCATGGCGCGGCGGCTCATTTTTGAGAGACCTCCGCCCCATTGGGTAGAATATAAATAAGCTGATTTGACATGACTGGTTCCCGATTTGCAAATATGATTGAGATACTATATCACATTTTCCGGAAAAAGAAACTATGTTTCTTGTTTTTTTCTGCAAAAACACGCATTCCCGACAGAGGGATGGGATCATTGACCGCCGCGGATGGCGCTTGCCGCTTGAAACGGTTTCCGGCTTTTGAAGGCCTTTTCTCTTGACGAATCCTTGTTTTTATGCTATATTAGAACGATATATCTGAAACCGCGGGCCGCCGGACGCTTGAACCGCCATTGAGCCGGACAGGAAGCAGCCCGCGAAAACTCATCTTTTCCGGAGAAAACCTCATGACGATGTATGAACCCGTGATCGGAATCGAAGCGCACGTGCAGATCCGCACGAAGAGCAAGATGTTCTGTTCCTGCCCCAATACCTACGGCGCTCCGCCGAACACCGATACCTGCCCGGTCTGCATGGGCATGCCCGGCGTGCTGCCTGTGGTCAACCGGGAGGCGGTCCGCAAAGCCGTCGTCGCCGGCATGATGTGCGGCTGCGAGATCGCGAAGTTCAGCAAGTTCGACCGCAAGAGCTATTTCTACCCCGACCTCGTGAAGGACTACCAGATCACGCAGTACGACCTGCCCATCTGCAAGAACGGGCGCATCCACATCTTCGGTACGGGATTCTCCGGCGAACCGCTGCCCGACAAGTGGATCGGCATGACTCGCATGCACCTGGAGGAGGACCCCGGAAAATCCACGCATTTCTCCAACTGCACCGGCCTCGACTTCAACCGGTCCGGCGTGCCGCTCATCGAGATCGTCAGCGAGCCGGACATGCGCTCCGCCGACGAAGCCTACGCCTACCTTTCCTCCCTCAAGGAGATCATGCAGTACGCCGATGTCAGCGACTGCGACATGGAGAAGGGCCAGATGCGGTTCGACGTGAACATCTCCCTGCGGCCGCGCGGCACCGAAAAATTCGGCACCAAGGTCGAGATCAAGAACCTGAACAGTTTCCGCGCCGCCCACCGCGCCATCCTGTACGAGATCAAACGCCAGCTCATCGAGCTCGAAAACGGACAGGAGATCGAACAGGACACCCGCGGCTGGAACGACGAACTCGGCGAGACCGTAGTCCAGCGTACCAAGGAGAATGCCAACGACTACCGTTATTTCCCGGAACCTGACCTCCTGCCGATCGTGTTCACGGACGCCGAGCTCGACGCCTTCCGCACCACCCTGCCGGAACTTCCCGCCGACAAACGCCAGCGCTATGTGCGCGACTACGGCCTGACCCCTTACGATGCCCAGGTGCTGACCTCGGACCGCTCCTACGCGGAGTTCTTCGAGGCCGCGGCGAAAGGATCTTCCGCCTCGAAAATCATCGCGAACCTCTTCACGTCCGAACTCCTCCGCAAGCTCGGTGAATCCGGCGGCTCGCTCGCCGACTGCAAGGTGAAGCCGGCTGATCTCGCCGCGCTCGCCGGCCTCGTGAACGCCTCCACCATCAATTCCAAGACAGCCAAGAAAGTCTTCGAGGAGATGTTCGAGACGGGCAAGGATCCCGACTCCATCGTGAAGGAGAAGGGCCTCGTGCAGGTGTCCGACGAGGGCGCCATCCTCGCGCTCGTCGACCAGGTGATTGAGGCGAATCCTGCGCAGGTCCAGCAGTTCAGGGAAGGCAAGACGGCCGTGCTCCAGTATCTGGTCGGCCAGCTTATGAAACTCAGCCGCGGCAAAGCCAATCCGAAGCTCGCGATCCAGATGTTCCAGGAGAAGCTGAAGTAAGCCTTATGCTTTCCTGATGGCAGCCGTCCGGCAGTTTTTCAACGGACTCGGAACTGTATCCCGAAACCTTGTTTTTTCGTAAAAAATGAGGTTTCCGGTTTGCATTTCCCAGCCATGTATGCTATATTATTAACTGTCTTATCTGCGGAGAGATGGCCGAGTGGTCGAAGGCGCAGCATTGGAAATGCTGTATAGGGGCAACTCTATCGTGGGTTCAAATCCCACTCTCTCCGCCATTTTTTGTGCTCGGATTCCGGGATTTTTCCCCATTTTTCAGACTTTTCGACGCGAGCTCGCAGAGATGCGGTTTGCGGCAAAAAGTCTTTTTTTCCTCTTGATCGATGCCCCGGCATGCAGGCAAAATCTCAGCCGGAAACTTTGGGGGACCATTCTGTTTTTTGTGCAAAAAAAGCTGCTGCAAAACCGTGGAGTCTTGCAGCAGCCCTGTAACTGAGCTTGAGAATCGATCATTCAGCGGTAGACGGCTCCGAAGTTCTGGCAGGCACGGTAGTCCGCGCCTTCCTTGTCCATGCCGAAGGCATTCCACGCGGCCGGCCGGAAGATCTTGTCTTCCGGGACATTGTGGAGCGAAACGGGGATGCGGAGCATGGAGGCCAGCGTGATGAGATCGGCGCCGATGTGGCCGTAGCTGAACGCGCCGTGGTTGGCGCCCCAGTTCGCCATGACGCTGTAGACGTCCTTGAACGCTCCCTGTCCGGTGAGCCGCGGCACGAACCATGTGGTCGGCCAGGTCGGATCGGTGCGCTGGTCGAGGATGGCGTGGACCTCGGGCGGGAGTTCGGCGGTGTAGCCTTCGGCGATCTGGAGGACCGGGCCGAGGCCGTGGACCAGGTTCACACGGCTCAGCGTGATCGGCATGCCGCCGCGGGAGAGGAAGCAGCTGGAGAACCCGCCGCCCCGGAAATACCCGTGGCTGGCGGCGCGCCAGCTGGTCGCCTTCAGGCAGGCGTCGGCGTCGGCCTGCGTGAGCTCCCAGAACGGCTTCATGGCGGGCTTGCCGTTGAGTTCGGCGCGGCCGGTGGCGTCAAGCGTAGTCGCGCCGGAGTTGAGGAGGTGGATGAGGCCGGGATACTCCATGTCGTATCCGGTCACGCGCTTCACGGATTCCGGGCTCCAGAACGTGCGGACGTCGGAGAATCCCTGCGCCGTGCCGGTGAGCAGGTGGCCGAACAGCATCGCCGTGCCGTTCAGGCAGTCGTTCTCGGTCGCCACCACAAACGCCTCGCGGAGGCCGTTCCAGTCGAACGACGAGCAGAGCATGGACTCCATGAAGTCGCCGTTCGGCATGTGGTCGGTCCACTGGCGCTGCCCCTGGAATCCGGCGGCGATAGCGTTGTGGCCCTCGGCCTCCTCGTGGAAACCGAGCTCGGCGAGACGCGGATTGCCGATCATCAGGTCGCGGGCGATAATCATCATCTTCACGACATACGCCCAGACCTGGTCCTTCTGTTCCTGCGTACGCTGGTCCTCGGCGGGATTGTTGTCCTTTCCTTCGATGCAGTTTGCGCGTACCCAGGCGTAGGCACGCTCGAACTCGACGGGGTCGTAGATGCCCTCGTCCACGCGGCGGATGATCTCGCTCATGTCGACCGATTCGCAGCGCATGCCGAGGTAGCTTTCAAAGAAATCGTGGTTTACGATGGACCCGGCGATGCCCATGGCCATCCCGCCGATGGAAAGGTAGGATTTGCCGCGCATGAGCCCGACCGCCACGGCCGAACGCGCGAACGCCAGGATCTTTTCGCGGACATCGTCCGGGATCTCCGTGTCAGCGGCATCCTTCACCTCGCGCCCGTAGATGCCGAACGCCGGAAGCCCTTTCTGCGCATAGGCCGCCAAGACAGCCGCCAGATACACCGCGCCGGGACGCTCCGTGCCGTTAAAACCCCACACGGCCTTCTGGGTGAGCGGATCCATGTCCATGGTCTCGGAGCCGTAGCACCAGCAGGGCGTGACGGTCAGCGTGGCTGTCACGTTCATGCCGGCGAACTTCTTCGCGCATGCCGCCGCCTCGTTCACGCCGCCGATCGTGGTGTCGGCGATCACGCACTCGACGGGCTTGCCGTTCGGATAGCGCAGCGTGCCGGAAATCAGCGCGGCCGCGGACTTCGCCATGTTCATGGTCTGTTCTTCGAGCGATTCGCGGACGCCTCTGCGGCGGCCGTCGATCACAGGGCGGATGCCGATGCGCGGAAGGGATTCAATCATAAGAAGCTCCTGTTTTGGATTATGATGGTTTTTTGAGTAGATCAGTATTCTTTTTGGGGGAAACAACGCCCCTCGGGATCACGATTTCCGCCAGACCATTTTATTGACGACGCCGACATAGGACTGGATGATCTTTACGACTTTGTCGGAAACGTTCTCATCCCTGTAATCGGGAACCGGCACGGCGCCGCCGTCCTTCTCCTGCCGGCACATTTCGACGGCGGTATCAACGGCCTGCAGAAGTCCTTTCGCGTCAATGCCGGAGAGGATGAAGCAGGCTTTGTCCAGCGCCTCGGGGCGTTCCGTGGATGTGCGGATGCAGACGGCGGGGAAGGGATGCCCGACCGAGGTGAAGAACGAGGATTCCTCGGGAAGCGTGCCGGAATCGGACACGACGCAGGCCGCGTTCATCTGGAGGCAGTTGTAGTCGTGGAATCCGAGCGGTTCGTGCTGAATCACGCGGCTGTCGAGCTGGAATCCGGATGATTCGAGGCGTTTTCTGCTTCTGGGATGGCAGGAATAGAGGATCGGCATGTCGTATTTTTCCGCCATCCGATTGATCGCCGTGAAGAGGCTGATGAAATTCCTGTCGTCGTCGATATTTTCCTCACGATGCGCGGAAAGCAGGATGTAATTGCCTTTTTCGAGGCCGAGCCGCTGATGGATGTCGGAACCCGTGATTTTATCCAGATTTCTGTGCAGGACCTCGGCCATCGGCGAACCGGTGACGTAGGTGCGCTCCTTCGGCAGGCCGCAATCGGCGAGATAGCGCCGGGCGTGTTCGGAATACGCCAGGTTGACGTCGCTGATGATGTCGACGATGCGGCGGTTGGTCTCCTCCGGCAGACACTCGTCTTTGCAGCGGTTTCCGGCTTCCATGTGGAAGATCGGGATGTGCAGGCGTTTTGCTCCGATTACGGAGAGACAGCTGTTGGTGTCTCCGAGCACGAGGACGGCATCCGGCTTGATCTCGACCATCAGCTTATAGGAACTTGCTATGATGTTGCCCATGGTCTCGCCGAGGTCTTTTCCGACGGCATCCAGATAGACTTCCGGTTCAGCAAGCTCAAGATCCCGGAAAAAGATGCCGTTCAGCGTATAATCGTAATTCTGCCCGGTGTGGGCGAGAATGGTATCGAAATATTTCCGGCATTTCTGGATCACGGCAGCCAGTCGGATGATCTCCGGGCGCGTGCCGACGATGATCAGGAGTTTCAGTTTGCCGTTGTCTTTCCAAGCTGTTTTCTTGTCCATTTGTCAAACCTTTTCGAAGAATGTATCCGGATCGGACGGATCGTAGAATTCGTTGATCCAGAAAATGGTGTATAAATCGTCCGAACCGGTGTTCGTGATGTTATGGGTATACCAGACCGGCATGTCGACAAATGCCGGTTCTTTTCCATCGAGCTCAAATGTCAGTTTTTCGTCTGTTCCGATTTTGCGGAGTTCGATCGTCGCCTGACCTTTGATGACCGCGAAACGTTCGATTTTCCGGGTGTGATAGTGATTCCCGCGTGTAACGCCGGGGCGAGTTGTCGAGAAAGAGACCTGACCGCCGAGCTTGTCAAGCTTTACGGTCTCCACAAAAGTGCCGCGGTCATCGGAGTTTTTCTTCAGTTTGAACGGGAAGAAGCTTTTGTGGTCGATATATCCGCAGAACGTATTGAAAAGCTGAATTTCAAATTTATCATGAAGCTCCGGGAAGATCCCCAGCTCAAAATAAAGCGATTTGAACCGGTTCAGAATGGTCAGGATCTCCGACACTTTCTTTTCCGCGCCCCATGGCACCGGATATGGATTGACACCTTCCCCGGAACGGATCCGGTTGATGAATTCCATGCAGAGATCGCCGACATAGATGAGCTTGATGCTGCCGTCGACCTGGATTTCCGGCGTTTCGCCATGCGTGAGTTTGTGGCAGAATGTCGCGACGACGGAGTTGTAGTTCGGGCGTCCGTAGGGGCCGAATACGTTCGGGATCACGCAGCCGGTGAACTTGCCGCCTGTGCGCTCCGCCCATTCCTGAAGGAGACGGCGGCCTTCTTTCTTGCTGTCGCCGTACGGATTGTTGCGTTCCTCCTGGGTTGAGCTGGAGAAAAGCACATGGGGCGTGACGTTTTCCGCTTCCATTGCTGCGATCAGCTGTTTTACGAGGCGGACGTTGGTCTCGTAGATGACCTGCGGATCCGGGTGACGGTTCATTGCCGCCAGATGCACGATTGCATCGCATTTCCGCACGAATGCGCGGAGTTTCGCCTCGTCCGCAAAAAACGCGTCCTCGCAGGGGATGCGTTCGAATTCGTCCGGGAGCGTTCCCAGCGTGTTATAGAGGTGTGTCCCGACGAATCCGGGCTGACCAGTGATTCCAATGCGTATCATTCGTTTTCGCTCCATGTGATCCAGAGTTTGTTGTCGTATCGCCAGCTGTCCGAATATGCTTCCGGCAGCGTTTTGCCGGAGAACACCAGCAGGATCGAGCCCGGGATGGACGCCTTGATGCAGTTCGCATAGCCTTCCGGCACGCAGATGATCTTGCTTTCCTGTTCGGTCAGGTGGTATTTCTGCGCCTTCAGTTCGGGCGAGGGGTTTTCCCAGTCGTCGATTTCCACGAGCCCGACCGTGAACGCGCCTTTCACGCAGTAGAACCACTTCTTCTCGTGCTGATGGGCGTGCCATCCGCGGATCACCGACGTGTCCGGGTGGTGGATGAAATAGAACCGTTCCACCCCGGGAAACCGGAATGCGTTCAGGCTGGAGATCTGTCCGCGATGATCGTGGAAGATCTCGCCTTCGATGATCTTAACATCCGCCATCGCCGAGTCCCAGGTCCTGCCGGATCAGTTTCAGTTTCTTCAGAAGCTCCTTCATCCCCGCCACGTCCAGGCGGCGCGTGTTGTGGGAATGGTACGTGTCGACCTCGTTGATCCGTTCGGAACCTTCCTTGAAATATTTGTCGTAGTTGAGGTCGCGCGTGTCACACGGGATGCGGAAGTAATCGCCCATATCCTCGGCTTTCGCCATTTCCTCGCGGGTCACGAGCGTTTCGTACAGCTTTTCACCGTGGCGCGTGCCGATGATCTTGACCTCGGCGTCGGAGTTGTAAAGCTCCTTCAGCGCGGTCGCGAGCGTGACCAGAGTCGCCGCGGGCGCCTTCTGCACGAACAAATCGCCGTTCATGCCGTGCTGCCACGCATAGATCACGAGGTCGACGGCATCATCGAGCGTCATCATGAACCGCGTCATCTCGGGATTCGTGATCGTGATCGGCTTCCCTGCCTTGATCTGGTCGACCCACAGCGGGATCACCGATCCGCGGGACCCCATCACGTTGCCGTATCGCGTGCAGCAGATCGTCGTCGCGGCATCCTGTCCGAGGTTGCGCCCCTTCGCGATGGCCACTTTTTCCATCATGGCTTTGGAGATGCCCATGGCGTTGATCGGGTACGCCGCCTTGTCGGTCGAAAGCACCACGATGTTCTTCACCCCGTGTGCGATCGCGGATTCGAGCACGTTGTTGGTGCCCAGCACGTTCGTCTGAACAGCCTCGAGCGGGAAAAACTCGCAGCTCGGGACCTGCTTCAGCGCCGCCGCGGAAAAGATGTAGTCGACGCCGGTCATCGCGCCGTCGATCGCCTGGCGGTCACGGATATTGCCGATGTAGAATTTGACTTTCGGATTCTGGAGTTCATGCCGCATGTCGTCCTGCTTTTTCTCGTCGCGCGAGAAAATGCGGATTTCCTTCACATCCGAGTTCAGGAAACGACGCAATACCGCGTTGCCGAACGACCCGGTTCCTCCTGGAATAAGAAGCGTTTTGTTTTTGAACATGGATCTGCTCATCGTTTATGAAAGGATAGGTTAGTATGATCGTGAAGAAAAAAACTGTTTCCCTTTGCTTCTGACAAAATCAAAACAGGTTAGAGCGGAGTCAAATTCACCTTGAACGTGCAGATGGTTGCCTTGTGTCATAGTTTCAAACAGGGACGTTTCGCCCGAAATCTTTTTCAAAGCCGTTCGTCTCTGCAGCTTCCCGTAATATACACTCGTGCACGCGAGAAAGCAAATAAAAAGAGGAGTTTTTTTCGATTATCTTGGACATGAGGTGTAAATCAGCCGGGAACTCATCTCGGGGGGCGAGAGCGGTTTTTGAGAGGCGCATGAACCGCATGCGCGTTTTTTTCGTCATTCGGGGAGCCCTGGCCCCGCTGAAGGTGGAGCCGAAGAACTCGCGGACAGAGAAGATGGACATGTGGCTGCTGCCGAGGGACAGGCCCGGCGAAGCGTCCGGGAATATCTCGTCCCTGCCGAGTACAAGGCGATCCCGCCGCTCGACATCGTGTCCTTTTCGGGATCATGAGGTCTCCGGCGATGGCAATCCGCAAAGAACGAACTTGCTTATTTCATTTTGGAAGATCATCCGGCCGATACGCCGCATCGCTCTTGCGCCGCCATAATATCAATGGAATCATTGACGCTTCTGAGCTGAAATGCGCTCGAAACGACATGAATAAAATAGTAAAATGCAAGGCCAATGCGAAATTGTCATTTTCCCGTGATCCGGAAAAAATACCATTGCCGTTTCAATTTTTACCCCGGAATCCGTTCCGGTGATTTGCGCGTGGAGCGAGCATCCACACAGCCCTTTACCTGGATTCCATTACGATTCGTGAACCGCAACGAAACAATATCGGAAAGCCCCCGGATCTCGTGCGGGATCCGGGGGCCTGGATTTCAATTGAGCGTCAAGATATCATTTGCTCTTGACCATTTTCTTGAAGGCTTCGCTGAACAGCAGGTAATTGCTGTTTCCGGCGACCGTGCCTTCGTTTTCGCCCCAGAAGAACGGCCAGTCGTCGACGTTCTCGAAGTGGTCGGGTCTGCGGAAGAGCAGGCCGGGGGCCAGGTTGCCGGGGATGAACGAGAGGTCGGCGCGGTTGTTGCCGTAGAACATCGCTTTCGGACGCGCGGCGCCGACCGTGGCCACCAGCGAGTAGTTGTGGTACGGATGGCAGCCGAACAGGAACGCGGCGGCCTTGTAGGCGTAGCTCTTGTCGATGATCTCCGGGAAGTAGAGGTTGGCGAGGGTCGCCGTGAGGCCCATTTCTGTGACGGAGCCGCTGCCGGCCCAGTTGCCTTCGGGGATGGGAACGCCGTACGGGTTCAGGTTCTCGTAGCTGTCCAGATACTCCTTGTAGTCTTCCACATAGGGGGCGAGTTTCTTCTTGAAGTCATCGCTCAGGTAGGGAAGAGCCTCAAGCGCGGGACGGATACTGTTCGAGCCGCGGTTCAGAGACTGCAGTAATTCCTGTTCGAGCCGCTCCTTGTAGGATTCTTCGCCGGTCGTGCGGTACATCTGAAGATTGAAATTGTTGCCGACGCTGAAGCCGGGGCCGCCGATGCCCATGCCGCCGCTCGTCGCGCTGTTGCTGCTGCCGGGCACGAGGGCCGTCAGTTTATACTTCCGCACGAGACGGTAGAAGCCGCGCATCGCGGAAGCGGAGTCGGTCTTGTCGGTTTCGAGGAGCTTCGCGATAGCGTCTGCTTCGATATCCAGAAACTCAAGCAGATCGGACTTCTGCTCTTCGGTCGTGTCGGGGATGTTGACGCCGGTTTCCTTCGCAAGGCTGCGAAGCTTGACGTTTGCCTCGGAGAGATTCTTCTGGATCTTGGCATAGGCGTCTTTGTCCTTCGCTTCGATCTGCTTCAGAGCCTCTTCGCGCGGGGTTTCGGCTTTCAGACGATCAATGGTCTGCTGGAGGCTCTGGGCCGTGGCACCGGCACCGGCCATGCCGCCGCGTCCGCCGCCAAAACCGCCCATGCCGCCGCCGAAGCCGCCCATGCCACCAGCAGGACGCTGACCGGCAGCACCGCCGCCAAAACCGCCCATGCCACCAGCAGGACGCTGACCGGCAGCACCGCCGCCGAATCCGCCCATGCCACCGGCAGGAGCCGCACCTGCGCCGGCACCCATGCCGCCGCCGAAACCGCCCATGCCACCAGCAGGAGCCGCACCGCCGCCAAAACCGCCCATGCCACCGCCGAAGCCGCCCATGCCACCAGCAGGAGCCGCACCGCCGCCAAAACCGCCCATGCCACCGCCGAAGCCGCCCATGCCACCAGCAGGACGCTGACCGGCAGCACCGCCGCCGAAGCCGCCCATGCCACCGGCAGGAGCCGCACCAGCGCCGGCACCCATGCCGCCGCCGAAACCGCCCATGCCACCGGCAGGAGCCGCACCAGCGCCGGCACCCATGCCGCCGCCGAAACCGCCCATGCCTTGACCGGCAGGACGCTGACCGGCAGCACCGCCGCCGAAGCCG
>Ga0310786_10005012_pt1 | contig 18145 bp, 18 predicted proteins | sample AusTroGonzalo_MG_FD_203881 | JGI IMG/M metagenome (GOLD analysis project Ga0310786, IMG submission 203881) | Bovine rumen microbial communities from tropical cattle in Woodstock, Queensland, Australia - Gonzalo_03 (v2) (version 2) | ecosystem: Host-associated > Mammals > Digestive system >... | reverse complement strand
CGTCTTCTCCGCCCAGAGCGAACGGCTGCGTCATGAAACCTTTCTCGTTGAATTTAACGGCCAAAATCTTCATGCTGGGACTCCTTTTGTTTGTCTGGTGAGAGTAAAAAATCAAAGAGATTTGTTGTTTTTGTTCTAAATCTAATAGCAATATAACCGCAAAAATCAAAAAATCAAGCCCTCCCACGAAAAAAATGTATTTTTCAGTGTGAAGCGATTAGTCGCAAGCCGGAAGAAAACCATTTTCGAGATTTCCTCCGGATTGCGCATGGCTCAATTCACGATTCGGATCTTTCCCTTGACTTCGCACCTCACGATACGGGGGTGGTCCTTCGTGTTACGGGAAAAACTGTTGAGGGGGTGTCATGCCTGTTTTTTGCGGAAGACTTTCTTCGGCTGGCCACAAGAACAAGTAACAGCCTTCCCCGGATTACATCATCGAAGACGCAGTCAGCCCCCGGAACCATCTCCGGGGGCTGATGTCTATTGGATCCATGAATCATGCCCGAAAAGCGAAGAGTTTTCGCCTTTGCGTCAAACTTCCTTCCGTCTTCGAAGCAAAGCGCAATGCTTATGCGCCGGGGGTCGCCTCCGGGGCATTGGCGAACGTAATGACGCGCTGCGGGAACGGGATGCTGAGGCCGGCGCCTTCGATGACGGGCTTGAGCTTCGCTTTCATGGTCCAGTAGGCGGGCCAGTAGTTTTCCGAGGAAGTCCAGTAGCGGAGCGTGAGGTTGACGGAACTGTCGGCAAGTTCCGCCACAAGCACTTCCGGCGCAGGATCCTTCAGGACCATCGGCTCCTGCATCATGATTTCCTTCAGGACATTCAGCGCCACGGGGAGCGAATCGTCGTACCCGATGCCGACCGTGATGTCCGTGCGGCGGGTCGGATTGCGCGAATAATTCTTGATCGGCGTCCCGAAGACCACGCTGTTCGGAGCGGAGACGAAGAGTCCGTCCGCGGTCTTCAGCACGGTGGAAAACAGCCCCATCTGCTGGATGGTGCCGCTGATGCTGCCGCAGTCGATGTAGTCGTCCTGCTTGTACGGGCGCAGGATCAGGAGCATGATGCCTGCGGCGATGTTGCTGAGCGAATCTTTCATGGCGAGGCCGATGGCGAGGCCGGCTGCGCCGAGCACGGTCAGGAGGCTGGCTGTGTTGAATCCGAAGAGGTCGAGGATGATGATCAGACCGACCACCCAGACCAGCGTGCGGACGATCATGTATGTCGCGTAGCTGAGGGATTTGTCCATTGCCTCGAAACGGTTGAAGGAGCGGGTGATGAGCTTATTCACGACCACGCAGATGACCTTGATGGCCACAAGGACGACAAGCGCCAGGATGACGGTCTTCCCGAAACGGATGACATCGTCGCTGTGGTTGTGCCACAGGTTGGGGAAGAAGCCGACCCCCTGGTCTTCGATCTCGTGAACGACCTGGTCGGCCTCATTCAAACGGCTTTCGATGGCAGAATCTATCTGCTGGGCATTGGGTGCGACTGCGGCGGCGAGGATTGGGATGATGTTGAGAATCATGATGATGCCTTTCTTTATGAAAATGTGAGTTTGATTTGTTTTCCGAAAACAGTTCGAATCTGAGGAGGCCCCGGCCCGCGGGCATGCGACGGGGTGTTTTGCGGGAATCGCTGTCAGGACCGCACCGTCACTTGACCGGGTAATCGAAATACGTATCCGGGTATGGTTCCCCGGCAAGTGTGAAATGCCACCATTCCTCCATGACGGGCTTAAAACCGTGCTTCAGCATGACCGAACGGAGCAGCATGCGGTTTCGGAACTGGACCTCGTTGATGTTTCTTCCGCTCGGCGGAGCGTTGCCGGGGAATTCCCCGGTGTATTCCAGCGTTTCAGGATTCCCGCACCAGTCGGAATGGCTTTTCATGCCGAACCAGTCGAACGTGCCGCCCATGTCAAAATCCTTTCCCGATTTCATGTCGACCAGAGTCAGATCCACCGTGCTGCCGCGGGTATGTCCCGATTTCGCGGCGAGATACCCGTGCGGGATCAAAAGCGACTTGTCCAGATCCGGATAAAAATCCTGCTTCATTCGCGTGTCATCCGCGATCTTCGTCCATTCCACGATGTGGTCGACGGCTCTCTGCGGACGGTAGGCGTCGAATATCCTGATGCGGCACCCCCGCGGGATCAGCTCGTCGCTCACAGCCTTCAATGCTTTGGCCGCTTCCATCGCGAGCAGAAGCGTCGGCCGTTCGTAGCCGCGGATGCGGTCCCCGATGAAATTGTAAGTGGAGTAATAGCGGACGTCCAGGATCGCATCCGGGATGAACTCGTCCAGATGCACGAAACCCGATTCGAAATTCATTTTCCCATTCCCATGTTTTCTTTTTTCCGCCTCAGCCGGCCTGAGCGGCGCGACATACTGCCGGCGGGTGATCCCGGAGAAAGCACTCCGGCATCGAACCATTCATTTATCGATAATACGATATCACGCGGACGCGTGAAAGTCAACCGCGTTTCCGGGGAAAGCCGATAAAATGCAAGGTGCGGTCATGTTTTCTGAATGGTCACTTTATCGTGTTTGATTTTCAACTCGCTGATACCGGCTATAGATGCGGCTTTATAAAACCATGATTCGACCTGCGCCAATACCGGCAGGGGGGAGGCGAACACATTGCCCCGATGCGTTCTGCGGCCTGCTGGAAAAATTCATTTTGGAACAGAAAAAAGCATGTCCGACCGATTGACCGGGCATGCCTGATTGTTGTTTCAAAAAAACGTTCGGGAGAGGGAGACGCTTAATCGTTGCTCTCCTTAAGTTTTTCGAGCGTTTTCTGCGCGGCTTCGAGTTTCAGCTGCAGGTCGATCACGTCCTGCGCCTGATTGTCACGCTTTGCACCCATGGTATCCACTTCCCTCAGGAGTTTGTTTCTGACGGCGCCGTTGTTGTTGCTGGTTCTAACGCGGCTGACGCCCCACGGGGTATCGATACTGACCCGCGTGTTGTTGTTGCTGGCGACCGTGGACACGAGTGCGTTGCGGTCCTGGCTGACGATGTTTTCCGTATTGGAGAGCTTTTTCTTCGCTTCTTCGAGCTGAAGTTCGAGCTTGCGGACGGTCTGCTCCTGCTGTTCGATCCGCCGCTCCTTGTTGCGCTTGTCCTGTTCGGCCTTTTGCTTTTGCTCCTTGGCCTTCTGCTTTTCCGCCGCTTTCTGGTTGGCCTTTTTCTGGTCATCCAGCTTCTTTTCGTAGCTGGCGGCCTCTTTCGGGTCATAGTTGAAATACTTCTGGACTTTTTCCGGCAGGTCGGGGAAACGGACGAAAGAGCATCCGTCCTTGTATCCGAACGTGATCCCGTTCGGTTTCCTGTCAAGGATGTACGCATCCTTCAGGACTTTTCCGCTTTTCAGCGTGACGTCGTGCTTTTCCACCTTATTGGAATCCGCGGCAAACACGGCAGTACCGGCAAACAGGAGAGCCGCCAGAACAGCAAAATGTGCGGTATGGTTCTTCATCACTTGTCTCCTTCCGTGATGCTGATCATTTCAGGCTTCCGGAATACGGAATCCTCGATGTCGACGTTCGTTTCGAACGAGACTAGCGACAGTTTCATGGCTCCCTCCGGCGAGAAACGGAACATCTCAGACGGGATCGTAACGTCATCGAAGGTGGCATAGTCGAAATACTGCATCGTGTAAACGCCGTCCTCCCAGGCGATCTCGAACTGGCGGAGCAGATCGGTGTACTCCCCGATCCAGAATCTTGCCTTGATGTCCTTTTCTTTGCGGGCGACCGCTTCGATCACCTTGCATTCCTCGCCGCAGACATCCTCTTTTTCCTCCAGAAGCCTGGCATCGGTGAAAATCTCCTGGAAATCCACCTTGAAGGGAATCGTCATAAGCAGGGCGCCGTGCATTTCCTTGATGTCATCCTTCGTCATGTCAAGCACTTCCCCGCGCAAATACATCCAGCCGGATTTGCCGTTCAGGCAGAACACACCGGAATTCTCGCCGTCCAGCACGTCGATGCGGACGTTGTCCGGCGCCTGGAAACGGACCGTGGATGTTTTCCCGTCGCCGAATTCGTACTCGATCCGCGCGGTTTTGATGTCGTTCGCGGTCGAATCGGTCGCAATGGCGTCCTCGGCGTTATCGAACACGTTGTCCGCGGGGGTGCTGAAAAGCCCGCATGCCGACAGGAACACGCCGGCAGTCACAGCCGCAACCGCAAGCACGGTGCGGCAAATCTGATGTTTCATTGTCTGCTCCTGGTTTACAGTTTGTTCCGGGCCGGCATCCGTTTTTCGTTCAACGGAAACTTTTGACCGGATGTTTCATTTGGTTACAATATAACATGGGATAAAAAAAAGTCAAGCCTTCCTGAAGATAAAAGCACCGAGGAAAGCTCCGAGTTGGATTCCCGCCTGCGTTCAAACAGGTTTCGGCAGGGGAGTTTTCCGACCGTCTTTTGTTATGGCGCACAGGGTAACGGAGGTATGGAACGCCGGATAGGACTCGCAGGCAGAAACATCCCGCGCCGTTACGTCCACGTCGTATGTGACCGAGGTGTTTCCGATCTTTTTCCTGGTCACGGTGAAGGTCAGGACTGCCCCGAGTTTCACGCTCTGCGTAAAGGACGCCGCCTCCATGGCCCTCGTCACGAAGCACACGCACGGATAATCCTCGATCGCGGCGAGGTAGGCGAACTCATCCACCCATAACAGCATGTAGCCGCCGAAAAGATTCCCGTGCTGGTTCAGGTGTTCCTGTCTTACCAAAGTCTTAAACTGCATCTTGCGCCTCCGTTGCGGATGAATCGATGGTTCCGGTCCTGTCGTCCCGGTTTTGCCGGGAAGCCGGGCCCGTCGGGGAAAGACCATGGCGCGCCTCCGTGAAAGGAGACGCGCCCGACGAGCTGTTTTGAACTCGGATTATTTTGCGCCGGAGGTGGTGACGGTAAACCAGTCCTCGCCCGGCTTGTACGTGTTGGGGAGATTGTGCGTCTTGCGGAACGTGCGGGACTCCATGACGTAGTTCAGCACGTTCTTCACACTGCGCTGCATCTCGCCGAGGGTGAGGCCCGCCTCGATGCTGTCCGGACGGCCCGCCGCCACCCATGCCTCGTAGGATTCGAGGATGGAGCGGTCGTTGCGTCCCGGGCCGTTGCCCGGCATGAGCACATCCATCTGGGAGCGGACGCGCCATGCGTTGTTGTTGACGTGAAGCAGGTCGGACGAGCTGGCGCGGGTCCCCCAGTCGGTCATGAGGCTTCCGGTCCAGCCCCACTGGCCGCGCAAAATGGTGGTGTTCAGGTCGTAGTTGTAGTAGTTCCAGAAGCTGTTGATCTTGTTGTAGCTGTCCATCATGTTGTACGGCTTGCCGACTTTCAGGCAGATTTCGAACGCGCGCAGGTAGATTTCGCGCATGGCGCGTTCGGAGCAGCGGGAATCATTGGCGTTGCGGTTGGTCTCCTGGTTGTTCATGGCGAAGTGCTTCGGTGTGGCGGAGGCGCCGGCCTTCTGGATGCCGCGCGTCATGGAGGCCGCCATGAGTCCGGTCAGGAGCGGGTCTTCGGAGTAGTATTCGAAATTGCGGCCGCAGAGGGGATTGCGGTGGAGATTCATGCCGGGGCCGAGGATGCAGTCGACGCCATTCATGTCCATTTCCTTGCCGATCTCGTAGTACATGGCCTCGATCAGCTCATTGTTCCACGTGCATGCGAGCAGCGAGCCGATGGGGAGGAGCGAGGCGTTTGCGGTGAGGCGGATGCCGGAGGGGCCGTCGCAGGTCGCGAGAGCCGGGACGCCCTTGTCGCGGACGCTCTGGAGGATGCCGGCGAAGACGGAGGCATTTCCCGCGGGGCCGAGGCGGCTGTTCATGCCGCCGTCGCCGCGGAGGAGCGTTTCCATTTCGGCGGGCGTGAGCTGGGCGACGAATTCATCCAGCGTATTTTTGCCCTGCTTCACATCGATGAGCTTGATGCCCTTGTCGCCGGTTTCCGGCACGGCTTTCGGGAGGCGCTCCTTCACGCGGGCGGCGAGGTCGACTTTCGAGACCGGGACGCGTTCCGTGCCGGGGACGAGCTTGCCGTTCTGCTCGACCGGCTTGATGCGGTCGAACGCCACATCCTCGGAGGCGATAACGAGGGCGGGTTCGAGCTGTTCGATCACGGCGACAGCATCCAGCTTCGCGGTGCCGCATTCCTTCGCGTCGCGGCTGCTGTTTCCAGCGTAGAACTTGTATTCGCCGGCTTCGAGGACCCATGCGGCCAAATGCCCGGTGGCTCCGCTGTCGTCGAACGATGCGAAATCTTTCGCGGGGATCCTGAAGGTCAACTTCTGGGATTCGCCGGGAGCGAGCGCCTTCGTCTTCGCATACGCCACAAGGGATTTCGCGGGCTTGCCGAGCTTGCCCTGAGGCGCGCCGCAGTAGATTTGCACGACTTCCTTTCCGGAGTATTTCGCTCCGGTGTTCGTGACGGTCGCGTTGATGACGACGCCGTTCTTCTCGAAGCCGGCGCTGCCGAAATCCGCGGTGTCGATCTTGAACGAAGTGTAGCTGAGGCCGAATCCGAAGGGATACAAGACTTTCTCAGGCGCGAACGTCTCGAAGTAGCGGTACCCGACGTAGATGTCCTCAACGTAGTTGTTGAATTCGCGGTTGCCGAAGCTCGATGCCGACGGATAATCCTGATAGGTGTTCGCGATGGCGGACGCGAGCTTGCCGGAGGGCGATTCCTTGCCGGTCAGGACGTCCATGATCGCATTGCCGGTCTCCATGCCGCCCTGCCAGACGTACATGAGGGCGTCGATCTTGTAGTCCTTGACCCACGCCATGTCGATGACGTTGCCGACATTGAGCAGGACGATCGTCTTCTTGAACGCGCCGGTGATCTCCTTGAGCAGGTACTTTTCGGCATCAGTCAGATAGTAGCTGCCGGCTTCGAGTCTGCATTCGCGGTCCTCGCCCGCGGCGCGTCCGATCATGAGCACGGCAACATCGGTGCGTTTGGCCGCCGCCTGGATCTGTTCTGTGGTGAGATACATTTCAGGTGCGTAAAACGGCCAGTTGCCCCAGCCGCCCGCGCGGAGCGGATTCGCCTGCGCCCACTTCGAGTAGGTGTCGAAAAGCTCCTGGTCCGCTTTGACCAGTTCATTGCGGGAGAGAGCGTCGGCGAGCGTGACGCGGTACGGCGGTTTCACATCGCCGCCGGAACCGTAGCCGACCAGGAAAGTCTGGATCTGCGTGATCCCGAAGAACGCAACGGTTTCGACGCCGTTTTGTCCGAGCGGGAGTGCCTGATTGTCGTTCTTGAGCAGGACGATTCCTTCGGCTGCCGCGCTTCGGGCGTACTGCTGAACGGACGGGTTCACTTCGGCGAATGCCGGGACCGAGAGCATGGCGGCGATCGCGCAGGCGACCGCGGCAATGCCTTTGAATCGGAGGAACGGGATGTGGACTTTCATAGGTGGAACTCTGGTTTGGGGGTTATGGTTTTTCATGCTTGATCGGAAGCATGGAATAATATACTGCCGATGAATCAGAATACAAGAGGCATCCATGCGGAGATATGAAAAAAAATGACTGCCGGGACCTGCAATTCTTCCTTCTCCTTTCTCTCCTGCCGCGCCGACGGGTTCACAAGCCTGCGTCGAATTCCTCCTGCGTGACATTGGCCACCTCGCCCTGTTCCGGGCGGATATCGGACTTGACGCCCCGCTTCTGCGAGAAAAGCCATTTCCAGACCTCAGGATCCTGATAGGTCCGGGTCCAGCAGTCATGCGGCACGCCGGGATATTCTTTGTAGAACACGACATCGCTGCCGGCTTCCTTCAGCGCGGCATACATGCGGCGGGAAAGCTTCACCGGCAGCGTCTGGTCGGCTTCGCCGTGGAAGATCCAGATCGGAAGGTCCTTCATCTTTTCCGCCCGGGAGGGATCGCCGCCGCCGCTGCAGGTCACGCCAGCCGCGAAAAGGCCGGTCCCGTAACGCGCCATCAGGTCCCATGTGCCGTAGCCGCCGAGGGAGAGACCGGTGATATACACGCGGTCGGGATCGGCGTCGAACTCCCGGATCTTCTTCTGGATGAGGATGGGAACCATGCCGAGCGCCGGTCTGGGCTTCTCGGTCAGCTTCGCTTCCGCGCCGCCGCGATGCCGCGTAGACCAGAGCTGATCGCCGGGGCACTGCGGCGCCAGCAGGATGACTTTCTGTTTTGCAGCCTTGATCTGCTTCACGATTTCGGGGACGGCAAGGCGGATATTGGCGAGATTCTCGCTGCCGCGTTCGCCGATGCCGTGCAGGAAGACGAGGATGGCGGGCCTGCCGGGCTGGTCTTCATTGTAGATTCCCTGGCAGTACCACAGGCTGCCTTCCTCGTTCCGGATCGTCTCCCGCGTCATGTGGTTGTCGTTCAGGATCCGCAGTTCTCCGGCAAACCGTCGCTGAAGCCGTTCGGGCACGGGCTCGCTCTCTGTGATGACCGCGGCTTCGGCCGCCGCCACGAGGACCGGATCGGGCGGCCTTGAAGCGGGTTCCGTTGAGCATGCGGCCAACGCGCCGAGCATGACACAGCCGAGCATGCAGATGTTTTTTCTCATGGTGATGTTTCGCTTCAGTTCCGGCTTTTATTCCGCCCAGAAGACTCTTCCGGGTTTCCGTTCGGGCGGCTTCGGCAGATCGCAGTCCATGAACCCGACGGCGCAGTGCCCGATTCCTTCCCATTCGCCCTCGACTCCGAGGTCTTTCAGGAGCTGCTTGTACGCCGGCATTTCGAATTCCTCCCTGGCGCGATGGATCCAGATGCTGCCGAGCCCGAGCGAATGCGCTGCCAGCATCAGGTTGCCCATGACCAGGCTGCCGTCGTAGACGCGGTTCGCCCAGTTCTTGTTTGCCAGGACGATCAGGATGACAGGCGCCCCGTAGAACGGATCGAAGTTTTCCCAGCCGCCGACCTTGCAGTTGTCGGCGGAAATGCGGTCGCGCAGTTCTTTGTTGGTCACAGCGACGATGATCGCCGACTGTTCTCCCCTCGCGCTGGCGGCGTAGAGACCGGCTTCGATGATTTGCCCGAGGTCGGATTTCGAGGGCATCTCCGGCTTGAACTTGCGGATGCTCCGGCGTTCCACCATAGCTTTGATGATGTCGTTCATGGTTTGTATTCTCCTTGGATTTGAGGCTCGTCCACCGGGAAAAGACCGGCACCTGAGACGAAATGCGTTTGCCTGCGAATAAGATACAACGCGGATGTGAAAATGTCAAACGGGCGTCTGTGCTATCTTTCGCGTTTCCCGGGCATTTGCGGATCGCAGGCCCGAATCGCCCCGTTCAAATTGATTTGTCAATCAGAAAAACTGCAAATCCGGATTTGCAAGGCTATGATGTGCTGCCCCTCCCAAAAAACAGGATGCCCGCCCGTTTCCGGGAGACATCCTGGATTCCCGATCTCTTTTGGATTCAGAAATTGCCACGCCCTCTGCCGAATTGATCGTTGAACCCCATTTCGGCACCCGGCATTCTTCCGGCCACGTTGAAATTGCCCCTGTCGGGGATACGCATCATGCCGGGACCGCCCATGTAGGGCGCGGGCATCACGACAGGGCCACCCATGTAGGCCGGAGGCATCATGCCGAATCTGTTGAACTCCATATCGGCATCATAATCCGCTCCGAAGCCGTCGTAATACGGTTCGACCGTTTCCATGGAGATCTCCGGGTATATTTCCCTGGCTTTCGCTTCTTTGGCTTTGCGGGCTTCGAGCCGCTGAGCACGGCGTTCCGCCACGGATGAACGTTTTGGAGTTGATTCTTTGACTTCAAAGCCACTTGCCGCGGCTTCTGCCCTGGATTGAGCAAAACGGATCGCACCGAAGATCGCGGCGGGCAGAATGGCAAAGGCAACCGTTGCGATGATGGCTGCGTTCAGGAAAGGATTCGTCTGTTCTGTTTTTTGTGCGTGGGTACCGGTTTGTGTTCTCATGGCGTCTGGTCACCTCGTTCAATAAATTTAATTTCTCCAAAGTGGAGGTTTTAGATTGTTTAATTCTTAAAGTAAAAATAGCACATCCACGGAAAAAATCAAGCGCAGAAAAGAAAAAAATGTTGTTTTTGGTTCTTTTTTCGTGATCTTCAGCCCGAACTGCCTCAAAAGTCATTGCCTTTCCCCTGTTTTCAGGGAGATCATGTTTGCTTTTTGTTTTTTACGGCGATATAGTATGATACATCTTTTGATATCGCACCAACCAAGGAAAGATCGAAAAAATGAACGCAAAAAGCCGTTTCTCCGTGCTCTGCACGGTATCCGCCATGCTGATCGCCGTGAACTGCGCAGCTCAAGCTCCGGCCGACGCCGCTCAGCCGGCAGCTCAGACTCCGGCACAGACCGCATCCGCGCCGAAAGAATACAAGCCAACCGGGAACCCGATGTTCTCCCACAAGTTCACCGCGGATCCCGCGCCGGTCGTGATCGGCGACACGCTGTGGATGATCACCAGCCACGACGAGACCGCTCCCAACGGACGCCTGAACCGCAATTTCAGGATGCGCGACTGGTGCCTCTTCTCCACGAAGGACATGAAGAGCTGGACGGAATACCCGACTCCGCTCTCCGTGGATGAGTTCAAGTGGGACGGCACGCATACGGCATATGCGGCGCAGATGATTCCCCGCGACGGCAAATACTACCTGTACATCAGCACCAACGGCAACGGGATCGGCGTGGCGGTCGCCGACAAGCCGGAAGGCCCGTACAAAGACCCCATCGGCAAGCAGCTCGTGACGCCGGCACAGTGTTTCGCCACGACCCATTCCTGGGCGTGCATCGACCCGACCGTCATGATCGACGACGACGGCCAGGCATGGCTCGTGTGGGGCAACAGGAAATGCTATTATGCCAAGCTCAAAAAGAACATGGTCGAGCTGGACGGCCCGGTGAAGACGCTGGACATCGACCTGAAGGACATGCCATTCGAGGAAGGCCCGTGGATCTTCAAGCACAACGGCAAGTATTATCTGGTCTACGCCTGCGGCAACCCGGAAAAGCTCGCTTATGCGATCGGCGACAAGGTCGACGGACACTTCGAGGCAAAAGGCATCCTGATGGAGCGTTCCGGCAACTGCGGCTCCAATCATCCCGGCGTGGCGAACTTCAACGGCGAATGGTATCTTTTCTACCACACCGGCGCCAACGGCGGCGACTTCAACCGCGCGGTCTGCATCGATAAAATGACGTTCAATGCGGATGGGACCATCAACCCTGTGCCGTTCTCGAAGGAAGGCATCTTCGGCGCCGCAGCGGAACAGCCGAAGAAATGACCGGTTTCCTGCTCGCGCCGTTCCACGGATCCATTCTCCATGTCAAATGTCCTGACAAACTATTTTGAACACGGATACCGATTTCACAAGCTGGAATCGGCGCCGGTATCGTGCAAACGGGAGACGAAGGCCGTCTTTCTCATTCACGGCTGGGGCGTGCGGGCGGTCGCAATGGCGCGCCTGGCATCCGCTCTGGCGGATGAGGGTTTCACCATCTACAATTACGACTATCCCACCTCAAAACGGAAGATCGGGGAACATTCCGGGATCTTCCTCTCGTTGTATCGCCAAATCCTGGACGAGGAAAAACCATCGGGTATATTCTTTGTCACGCACAGCATGGGCGGCATCCTTCTCCGGTCGGCTCTGGGACAAATGGACGAGTCCGAATGCCGCCGCATCGATGCGATCGTCATGCTCGGTCCCCCGAACCGGGGATCCGTCCTTGCGTATTTGGGAAAGAGCAAGGTGGCCAGCGGCATCAATGCCTCGCTTGCGGACATGACGCCCGCAGAGGATTCCTACGTACGGCACATCCCGCCTCCGCCGTTCCTGCCACCGGTCGGCATCGTCGCGGCCAAGTACGACGGCAAGGTGGCATTGGGCAGTACGCTCCTGCCGGACGACCAGCCGTGTCAGCGTACCGTCGTGCCGTGTACGCATCCCGGCCTCCGCAATCCGAAATACACGCTCGTCCCGATCCTGAGTTTTTTCAATTCAAAAGCATTTACAGGGGCTTTACCATGATCAACACCATAAAAATCCTTTTTGTTTGTCACGGGAATATCTGCCGCAGCCCCATGGCGGAGTTCGTGATGAAAGACCTGGTCCGCAGGAAACACCTTGAGAACCGGTTCGAGATCGCCTCCGCGGCGACCAGCCGCGAAGAGCTCGGCAATCCGGTCTATCCGCCGGCGCGGAAAAAACTTGCGGAAAACGGGATCGCCTGCGCCGGACACCGCGCCCGGCAGATGACGAAAGCCGATTATGATGATTATGACCTGATCGTCTGCATGGATCAGAGAAACATCCGCAACACACTCAGGATCACGGACGGAGACCCGGAGCACAAGATCGTGCTGCTCCTCGATTATGCGGACCGTGCCGGAGAGGAGGTCGCCGATCCCTGGTACACCGGCGATTTCGATGCGACGTGGGACGATATCGTGAGCGGATGTGAAGGGCTCCTGAAAAAAACATCAACCGAACCATCCGTCAAACAATAAAAGATAGAGGGTTCTCTTCATGAAGGGGCGCATTTCATGACACCCGGGATCGCAATTGGAGTCATCAGTCAGGTGCTGGCATTGTGCGGGCTGGTCAGCATCCGAATGTTTCTGCCTGTTTTTCTGTACTTTCTCACGATGAAGCTGACGCTCGTCTGGCCGGATCATATGCCGGAACTCGTCCGGCAGATGGCGGAACATACCCCCGCATGGCAGGTCTCGCCGGTCTTTCTGGCGGTGTTCGGCGTTTTGTCGGTATTGGAGCTTGCCGCGGTACGGAATCCTGACATCAAGACCTTTCTGGTCGAGGACTTCGACCGGTATGCGAAGCCGGTCATATCGATCCTGCTGGCTTTGGGCGTGGTGACGACCGCACAGGCGCTGGAAACCAAAAAGCTGATCGATGGCGTGACGATGGTCCAGACCGCATCGTTCGGCGGTTTTACCGTTTTCATGATGGCCCTGGCCGGATGTGTGACCGGGTTCTGCTGCCGGATCAGGTCGGCAGTCCTGGAACAAATCCACGTGATCGATCCGGAAGACGATCTCCGATTGCAGTCGCTTTCCAATTATCTGGGAGAGATCTCGCTGGCGATCATTTTCCTGACGTTGGTCTTCCTGCCTTTGCTGGCACTGGTTTTGACGGGGATCGGTGTGCTGGCCGGTGTGCTTTTTCAGCGCCTTTGTGCATGGTACGAGCGGAAACACTCACATTCGTGTGCCGCATGTGCAGCTGCCGGAAGGGAGACTCCGGTTTCCGACTGTGCTCTGATCTGCCCGGCATGCGGAGCGGAACAGCAGGATGTGCGGCAGGTCGGATGGTTCGGTTTTTCCGGAAGCCGTCCCTTGGAGGGGATGTCGCCGGAACGGCATGCCTTCCGGCTGCTGGCCGCTCATCGCTGCCGCTGGTGCGCTTCTCCGCTCGACCGATCCGCGGTCTGTTCCCACTGCGGGCGCAAACAGTGGACGGGCGAATTGCGGGACTTTTATGTTCTGCAGACCGATTTGAGGAGCGGCCTGCTGTTGCTGCTGGCACTGGGGACATTTGCGTTTCCGGTCGGCGGGCTGGTGCTGGTTCTGATCCTCTTCCGGCCGCTGGCGGTGCGACCACTGGCCGTCCATTTAAGCGCGGGCCAGCGTTTCCTGACCGGGCTTCTGATGATGTTTCTGAAACTGCTGATCCTGGTCCCCCTGGTCCTTCTTTCCATGTTCCCCGTTGTGGGGTTGCTCGCTCTCCTGCCGTTTGCCGGGCGTTATCTTTTTGTCAGGGCGGAGTTTTTACGCGCGCTTGAACCGCATATCCTCCTGTCTTCGCCCGATCATCCCAAAGGCGGTTAAGATGGTGTCCACCCGGAACGCCGCCGTGCCCTCCCATGGATTCGGCATGACGGGGAACAAGATGATATCGAAACACATTGAGTGATCGAACCGAGGAGAAAAATGCATTTAGGATTTTCTTATATCGGGCTTGTTTATCTGGCTATGCTGATGATCCCGAATCTCATCTGGACAAGATACAAGCCCGAAAACTACGAGCAATATGTCGGGAAGGAAAACCGGGGGCTTCTGGCGTTCGAACGGTTTGGCGAGGTGCTGGTCAGCGTCTTCGCACTCGTTTTTTCCGATTTTAATCTTCGCCCGTGGAGCGCCTGGTGCCTGTGGCTTGCGCTTTCGTTTGTCCTGATGCTGCTCTATGAGGCGTTCTGGATCCGCTACTTCAGAAGCGGGAGAACGATGCACGATTTCTACCGCGGCTTTGCCGGGATCCCCGTGGCGGGGGCAACACTTCCGGTGGCGGCATTCTTCCTGCTCGGCATTTATGGAAGAAACATCCCGATGCTTCTCGCGACCGTCATCCTCGGCATCGGCCATATCGGGATCCACCTGGCACATGCGAAAGAAGAAAAAGAATCCCGTCAGGCATGACCGGAGTCAGACCTGAACGGGAGAAAAAATGGCAAGGGTGACCGGAAAACCCGGACTGATCCCTGGCCGGAGACCTGTTATCCGCTTCAATCGCCTTCCGCGTAATCCTCGGCAAAGAACCTGCCGGGAATGATCCCGTGCTCGTGACAGCTCACGAGGGGCCGCCGGATATGGAGAAACACCCTGCGTTCGCTCGTGTCGGGATGCTGAAAGACCTGCTCCTCCATGTGCGCGTACGTCGTGGCCGGCTCATCACACTCCGAGCAATGAAAGACATGCGGATCGTGTTTTAGCCAGATATCGACCCGTGAATCGTTTTCCTTGTGTTCGACTCTTGAAATCTTCCACGGTTTGGGAAGCTTCAACTTCTTCTGATACGGTTTTCTTGCAGGCATGACAATGCACTCCCTTGAACTGAATCATCTGTATCTTCTTAACGAGAAAGCGTGTTACTATAATATGGCAAACGCGATTTGTCAAGTCGCCCGATCAAATAAAAAAACACGGAGGGCGGCGCAGGCGAGTTTTACTTGAAAACGAGCCGGAAAGAAAGTATATTATTAAGGTCGTTTCTCTCGCCTTGTGCAATCATGCGATTCGAATCGCGGGCGTCGTTCTGGAGGAACAACAGTTTTTTGGGAGATAGAACATGAAAGTGATCGGGCAGCAGCGAAACAGCCGGATGTGCGTGATCTGCGGACTGGATAACCAGTTCGGGGTCCGGGCTCCATTTTACAACATGACCGACGGGAGCGTCGCTTCGCCATTCCGCTATCGGGCCTGGCATCAGAGTTATCCCGGACGGGTTCACGGCGGCATGATCACAGCCATGCTGGATGAAATGGGGCTCCGGGGATTGTGGGCAGCAAAAAACGACGACACGGAATTCGGCGTCACCATTTCTCTCGAAACCCGTTACCGGAAGCCCGTGCCTTACGAAACGGAGCTTCTGGCTACAGGGAAACTGATCGAGGACCGCTCCCGGCTTTTTGCCGTGGAGGCACGGATCCTGACGCCGGATGGCGAACTGCTGGCCGACGGGATCATCCGTTATCTTCACCTGGCCGTCGACCGGATCGCCGAGGGCGCTTCCGTCCACGAAGAGATGCCCTACAGCCCGGAATGCAGGATCACGGATCTCCAGATCCCGGAATAATGCGGCCAGCCGGCTGTCCTGTATTTTCGCCTTTTTTCTTTTTGAAATAAGGAGCGTTACATACCGTAGGGGTGTTGTCGTCTTATTTGAACTGCACCCAGTCGACGTGCATCAGGACGCCGTCGGGCATCGTGACGAAGAGATTGTGCACTCCCTTCAGCTGTTTCAGGACGGCGGCGGAAGCGTCCTGCCATTCGTCTTTTGCCTCGATCGGGATCCTTGCGATCAGTTCGCCGTCCACGGCGTCCGCATGGAACTCGATGACCCCGCTGCCGCCGACGCGCGCAAACACGTGGACGATGGCGCTGGACAGGTCCGTTTCCCCGAAATCCACACGATCGTATTCGATCCAGATCGGACGGCGGTAGTTGTCTTTGTTGCGGAATACGGTCTTCCATCCGGCGAACGGGTCTTCCGTGCGGTTGTATTCGACCCATACGTGGTTGGGGTCTCCGATGGCGGAATAACGGTCGATCTGGATCTTATTGGTCGCCGGCGTGATGCCCACGCCGCGCTGCGTCGGCACGATCGGCTGGATGGTCCCGTCTTCGTTGAACGTCAGATATTCGGCGCAGATGGAGCGGTTCACATCGTGTTCGCGGCAGTAGTCGTTGTGGTGGTAGAAGAAATACCACTGGCCCTTGTACTCCACGACGGAGTGATGGTTGGTCCAGCAGTCCGTGTTCTGTTCCATGATCTTGCCTTTGTACTCGAACGGCCCCAGCGGATTGTCGCCCATGCAGTAGCAGATGCACTCCGTTTGCCGTTCGCACCACGGGAACGAGTAGTAGTACTTGCCGTTGCGTTTGAACATGAACGGACCTTCCTTCAGGCCGTTTCTCGGCACGTTGTGATTGACCGTGACGACCTCGGAATCCAATTCGATCATATTGTCCTTGAGTCTGGCGACGACCAGGACGTTGCCCTGCGCCTGCCAGGTCAGGTACGGCGTGCCGTCATCGTCGATGAAAATGCACGGATCGATGCCGTTCACGCCGGGGATCGGCTTTTCCTGCGGCACATACGGTCCCTCGGGTTTGTCGGCGATGGCCACGCCGATCGCGTTGCGTCCGTCTGCTTTCTGGCGCGCCGGGAAATAGAAATAATATTTCCCGTTTTTGTAATTGCAGTCGGGAGCCCACATGGAAAAGCTGTTGCCATCCACCCACGGCACGGTTTTCTGGTCCACGATCACGCCGTGGTCGGTCCAGTCGAACAGGTTTTCGGACGAATACACATGGTAGTCCGGCATGTTAAACCCTTTTTTGTTCCGCGAGCCCGGAGGCGCCGGAATATCGTGGGACGGGAAAACGTACATCCGTCCGTTGAACACGTGGGCGGACGGATCGGCGGAGAATGCGCCGGAAATGAGCGGGTTTTCCGCGAAAGCCGGGATCGTGACCGTCGTCGCAAAGAATGCGATGCAAATGTTTTTGATGAGTTTCATGTTGGAACCTTGTTGCTTGAATCGGTTATATTTTAGGGGGTGTTCTGCGTATCGTAGCGGGAGCGTCTTCCGGTTTCCGGCATCCGGCCATGTCGTCTCAATATACAATGAATCCGCGTGTTTTTCAAGCAATTGCAAAATAAAAAACGAAAAAGAACATGAATGATCTACCTCGTGCACCGCAATTCAACGGGATGAGGCAATAAAAGTTGGTATTATTTTATGCCGAAAGGTGACATTTTTCTTGATTTTTTTATTTTGCGGTGTAAATTGTGCATATCGCAGTACACGGTCGAGCTTTCTGCGCCCCAATCCGAGAGTTTTTGGGGGTGCTTTTGATCTAACGCAGCATGGGTCGACATCAACAATCAAGTCCGGCATTTCCTGCCGGACAGTTGAGGATTTGAATATGGATTTTTCAAAACTGATCGAAGATGAATTCACTCCGGAATGGGCAAAAGCGATTATCCATGATCTTTCGCCGTATCCCTATCTCGCCGATATTCTCGTTATTTTAAGTTCGTTCGCGGTCGGTGCGTTGATTTCCCTGTTGTTGTATCTGCTGCTGCGGCGCATCCTGAATCGTTTTTATAGCCGGCACTGCGAAATGAACCCGACGCTTCAGTCTTGTATCAGCGAGATGGTCTTTTCCTTCGTGGGGTGTCTGCCGCTGATCTTCGTCAGTTACTCTGTGTGGTGCGACGGAATCCACGAGTGGGTCGCGGTCATGATCATCAAGCCGTTATGGGGGATCGGTATCGCCCTTCTGGCCCTGACGGGGACATGCGCCATCAAGAGTTTCGGGCTGTGGTACAAGCAGCAGCGCCATGCGGAGCAGCGCCCCATCGACGGTCTGCTCACGCTGGCCATCAGCTTCGTGTGGGTGGCCGCGGTCATTGTTTTCATTGCTATGCTGGTCGAAAAAAGCCCGATTTATCTGCTTTCCGGACTTGGCGCGGCCGCCGCGATCCTGTTGCTTCTCCTTCAGCATACGATCCATTCCTTTGTCGCCAGCGTGGAGATCAATGCCGATCATCTGGTCGAGATCGGCGACTGGATCGCCATGGAATCCGAGACGTTCGGCGGTATCCTTGAACGACA
>Ga0310786_10005011_pt1 | contig 18147 bp, 27 predicted proteins | sample AusTroGonzalo_MG_FD_203881 | JGI IMG/M metagenome (GOLD analysis project Ga0310786, IMG submission 203881) | Bovine rumen microbial communities from tropical cattle in Woodstock, Queensland, Australia - Gonzalo_03 (v2) (version 2) | ecosystem: Host-associated > Mammals > Digestive system >... | reverse complement strand
TCTTCATTACCATATTTCAATAGTAATTTATATATTGATGTATATAAATTCATATTATATATATTATTATATGTAAGGTACTTAATTAAGTACCTCGATTATTGATATGTCAAGTGCATCAACTTTCACAAGTCAATGCACTTTTAAATGTAATTGAAAGTTATAATATGGACGTTGGTAGAGGTGGATTCGAACCACCGAAGTCCGAAGACAAGGCGTTAACCACGCCTCCCATTTGACCGCTTTGGTATCTACCTACTTTATAACTTGTCGAACCTTAGTAACGCACAGAGGTTATAAAGCATATTGGTTGACAGAGATGGATTCGAACCACCGAAGTCCGAAGACAAGGCGTTAACCACGCCTCCCATTTGACCGCTTTGGTATCTGTCGTGTAACATCTATCATTGTTACATCGTAATTATATACCAAAAAGCGACCAAAACCAAATGTCAAATGTTAAAAAGTTTTAAAATATAAAAAAACTTTTTATGTTTCTTCTAATGACCAAGAAATAGGTTCAATTGTAAAATACACTGGATGTGCTGACATTACTTGCGGTTGTTTCGACTTTATTGCTTGTCGGATAATTTCACGGTTTACTTTACCCACTATAGTAACAGTGGTATAATGGTCTTGTGTTACTTGACTAGGGTAATCACCATAAATTATTTTTTGATAATGGACAAAAAACTTTCTCATAGTTCATTTGAGGTATTTGCAACGTGAAATTGCTTCTACAGACGAAATTCGAATATTGTTGAAGTCTGTTGTGAGAAACAAGTCTTGCTTTGTATAATCAGCCCCACCGATGATTTTTGCATCTGCAACGACTGTTTGCCATTCGTTGAAGTAATTATCCGAAGCATTGCCGTACTTGTTGTAAGCACGGTAAATATTTGGATAGGCTCGATTGGTCAAATTGTTGTGTGGGAAGAATAACTGTTCACCGCGAGTAATGGTAAAACCATTTGGATTAAAGCACTTTACTTTGCCCTCTTCTCCGATAATAGGAGTAAGTTGCTCACCTTTTTTACGTAGTACTACGACCACATTGATTGGCTCATTTGTTTTCATACTATATACAGTTTTAATTTGACTGTGCAAATATAGGCATTTTTCCTTGAATAACCAAATTTTTATTGAATTATTTTTTCATTTTAACTATTGTTAACAGTACCCAAGTTTTACAGTCATGAATCGGATTTTTATCCTAGGGATGTCTGTGGACGGCTTTCCCACTGCAAAGATAGGGCTTTTTCACTAGAAAACCAAATTCTTTTGCAATTATTTTTAATGAAAATATTATTATTTTTTTATAAAAAGAATTTGGATAAGTCATCAGAAATGGTTATCTTTGCAGTGGGGAAACAGTACGTCAGAGTCGTCGAACCGTTCTTATCATCAGCGGTGCGATGGATATAAAAAAAAGGAACACCGCAAAAGTTTTGCGATGCTCCCAATTATGAAGAGAAACAAAGAGCCTTAATTAACAAGGTATGGGGTCAATTTCGTAGACATCAACACCCCCATCCATTCCGTCCATAGAGAACGCGATGAAATCATTTGTATGATAAATCACCGAATACTCACCATATTTTTCATACAACTCTTTTAGTGAGAATGTCTTTTTTTTATGGTTTGGATTGGCGGCTACCGTGTTGCAGTATTTGTTCAGCAACATACCAACTACAAATGACTCGTCCATAGTGAACTCGTCTTCATCGTTGTAATGACCGATGAACTCATATTTATCCTCGGCATCATCATTTTGTGCTTGTTTTTTCAAGGATGAAATGGTACGCATTGTTCGTTTCAGCTCCAACTCGATAGCCTCTTTACGAGTTTTACCATAATTAAGCAACAACTCGTCACTGTCAATTTGGAACACGCCATCATTTGCCGATTCGAGTGAAATCCTGACTTGTGTCTTTTTGCAGACAACACCATCGCCAAAATAGCGTTGTGTGGTGAGGTTGATGTTGATGATTAAAAACTCTTCAATATTAGAGTTTTGAACTTTGTAAATTATCTCACCTACTTTGAATTTAAAGGTGGAGAAAAAATTGTCATTGTCTTGTAAGTTTCCCATAATTTGCTCTTTATTTATTTTTCACGATGCAAAGGTAATACATTTTATTGATATTTCCAAATTCTTTTTCATTTTTTTTCAAAAAAAAACATCACCCATTTGGATGATGTTTTTGTTGTGCGCGGCAGCTTATTAATTGGCATTGACATATCTTTCAAGTGACTCTGTACCCATCGGCACATTAGTCACTGATACGTAGTCTTTGCCGACAAGCCGCCTACGAATCAAGCCTTGGATGCGCGAAGTGGATGCCGAGTACTTGGTCTCGTTGAAAATGAGGCGACCATTCACGCGATGCAAGAGGGTGGTGTAATAGTTAATGATTTTGGACGATGTGACGGTCACGTTGGTATTGCGTGCCGTGTTGCCATAGAAGAAAGAATTGACAACTACTTCGTTCGATAGCATTGCTCTTTTGTTTTAGAGGTTAGACATATTTTTTATTTTCACGATGCAAAGATAATACATTTTATTTATATATCCAAATTCTTTTTGAAAAAAAAATAATATTTTTTTATATGAAAATAATCGGAAAAGAATTTGGTTATCTCGTGTAAAAGCTCTATCTTTGCAGTGGGGGAAGCATATACGGAGGCCCTTGAACCGTCTTCCTCATCAGCAACTGTAATGTCTATAAAAAAAAAGCACTACTTGCAAAGGTAGTGCTTTTTTTTTGTTAGAGAGTTGAGATTACTTTGGTTGATACACGTATTCGTCTGCAACGTAGTATTTGTAATTGGTGTTGAAGTCTTCGTAAGGAAGATTCATACCAATACATTCGGTGAGAAGTTCTTCTTCCTCTGCGTCAGTGACGTGGCATAGTTCCTTGATGAACGAAATTGCTTCGCTTTTTGCAGCAAAGTTAGGTATCACGCTCATAGGCTGATGGACACCTCGATTTACAACTACATAAAACATAGAATGATATTTCTTTTTACCAATTATAAGGCTTGTCGAACTGTTCGTGTTTGACTTTTTCAATACTAAAACTATTAAGTCTCATTGGGGCAGTAGAACTTGCAATGGTTTCAACCTTTTTCTTGTTGTTTTCATTCTTAATCACCCCAACATAATTTGTTCCTTGGGCCGAATAGCAAACAACAAGTCGAAGAACAACTTGAGAACACTACCATCGTCAAAAGGCAGACGATAAAAAATACAATTTTTTTCATACTATAATTATTTAATTTAACATTTGTTTCTTTTGTTTATTCATTAAGAAGTAGTTGCATTCAACCATTACATACACGCCTTTTGACAACACACTTGTGGTATCGTGAATAAGGGGTGAAAACCAATTTTCGATGTAACTCCAATCTTTGAGACTTGATGCTCCACAATAGGACTTGTGAGTCACATCATCGTTGGCGAACAAGCCGCAATTGCCACTCCAAGCGCAATCAAAGTATAGCAAGCTATTTTCATCCAATTCGTGGATGCAATTATGAAGCTCCATAAACTTCTCCTTGAAAGCCAAAGTTTGCTGACGCATTTTATCATAGTCTTTGGCTTTCTTCCAAGCATCCCATTGGTTTTGGCTGATGTTGGTCTTGTAATACACAACCACACTAATATCATCACCTCCAAAAGTGGAATGAATGAGACCACACTTAAAACCGTGCTTATTGCAGATGGTTTTGATTTCATCTATTGCAGCTTTGTCAAGATTGCGTGGACAAATGCGGTTTGTTACCGTATACGAAACAATAGATGGCATATTGCTAAACTCATTGTTATGGTTGGTGGTAGCTTGAGTGTATTTCATTGACTTTCATTTTAACACTGCAAATATAATACATTTTATTCATATTTCCAAATTCTTTTTGAAAAAAAAATTATTTTTTTTATATAAAAATAAATGAAAAAGAATTTGGTTATCTCGTGCAAAAGCTCTATCTTTGCAGTGGGAAAACAGTACGTCAGAGTCGTCGAACCGTTCTTATCATCAGCGGTGCGATGGATATAAAAAAAAGCACCACTTTTTCAAGTAGTGCTTTTTTCATTATAAGTGTAGCCGAGGTGGGATTCGAACCCACACGGACATTACTGTCCAAGAGATTTTAAGTCTCTCGCGGCTGCCAGTTTCGCCACTCGGCCATTTTTTTGAACCAATACAATTATATAAAATAAATATGTCAATTCAAAAAATGTTATGAGTTTCTTAACGCATCAAGTTTATCCTCAATAATGTCAGATGTGATTGCGTTTGGGCAATTGATAGTACCATAGTACGTATCGTCAAACGTATCGTAAACTTCGTACATATCGTTGCCGATATGCACCAAGTTTACAGTACCATATTTAGTTTTATATTCCCTTTTCATTGCAGATAGTGAATGGGGTACTTATTTAAGTACCCCAAAGAGAGTTGGAGAAAGTTAGACGGTCACAACCGATACGGAGAGCACTTCGCTCAAAGCCTCCGATACCTTGTTGGCGATGGTAGGCACATCCATACCCTTGTTGAAGTCATTGGCGACATCGAGGGTGTCAATCGCGGCCTTGACATCTTCCACGTTGGAGCAAATGTCATTGTGCACCTTATACATTGCGTGGTACACGCGGTCAGTTGGCGTTGCGTAGCCGAAGTGGGCAGCGAAGTGCTTGGCCATCAGCGTGATAGCTTCTGCGCGTGCGGGATTCCACTTGGCATAGTTGGCGAGGAAGCCGTTGAGCTTGTGTGCCGAAGTGCTCACACCGATATAGGCGAGGAATGACATCGGAATCTTGTTGGTCTCACTGAACTGCACCATTTCCTTGCAGATGCGCTTCAAGGTGGAATAGTTGCCAAGATTGAGACGTGGGTGCTTGGCAAGTCTGCGGACAAAAGCATCAAGCTTCAGCTTGTCTTCATTTGGGTCGATAACGCCCTTGGGCAGATTCTCGACAGTCAGCTTCTTCGCGGACTTGTTGGACTTGTTGTTCTTGTTCTCGGTGGTGGTGGTGTTCTTTGCCATAGTTTCTATTTTTTTAGAAGTTAAACATATTTGCGGTTATAGTCTTTTGTTTTTTTTCACGATGCAAAGATAAGCATTTATCGGGAGATAACAAAATTCTTTTTGTATTTTAACACTTTTTTAACATTTCAAAGTGAATATAATTTTCTTGATTTGCGCACAACCTTCATATCGCGCAAGATATAAGCGATTATCCAACATTTGTTCAGCTTATCAACGAGTTCTTGCGCATCTGCCTTTGTTTGAAAAACTTTGGCATCCTTCTCTTTGTCGGTCATAAAATTGGTGTCCCATTTTCTACCGACAATTTTGGTTAAATCAGTTTCACCCTTAAAATACGAGCGATATGTGATGTGCTTTATTTGGCACGATACCACATAGACGTATTTATCGTCAATTGTTTTGGATTTGCGGTTGTCTTCGATGCGTTTCTTTGCCTTGGCTATCTTTGCTTCTTTTTCTGCTCTGTACTCTGCTGCCTTCTTCTCTTGATACTCACGGATTTTCTTACGTGCCTCTTGAAGACAATCGTCAAGTCTTTCGTCATAATGAGGGTAAAAACGCATATAGTCTTCGGCATTATGTTTTCCCGAATACGTTTCGCTTTCGAAGCTAATACGATAGCAACAAATTACCTCTTTCATTGGTTCGCAAGGATGCGGTTTACCAACATTGAAAATTTGCGCGGTGACATAAAAACCATTAGCGATACAAGCTGTTGCAATTTCATCAGCTATACTTTTGGAGTTGCAATTTTGGTACGTCTTGATACGTGTACCCCAATCAAGATAGGCTTTGCCAACCTCACCTTGCTCATATTTGTCACGTCCTTCGGTAAGCTGCTGAAAAACAGCATCCATAGCTTCCATCAGATAATCACGTTGATTCATAGTCTTATTTGTTTAATTTTTACGATGCAAAGATAATACCTTTTTATGTATTTTCCAAATTCTTTTTCAGTTATTTCCATATTTTTACAATATTTAACATTTTAACATAAAAGTGTTAAAACCAAAAAAAACATCAAGAAGAATTTGGTTATCTCGTGCAAAAGCCCTATCTTTGCAGTGGGGGAACAGTAGAAATTCATCTCAGAATTCTGAGATGAACCAAAAGTTAAAACCACAGCTTAAAGGGTACTTAATTAAGTACCTATTATATAATATAACAAATGAGCATCAGCAATCTCTGCCAATGCTCATTTTTTTTAGTTGTTGGTAAGTTATTCCTCTGCAAGCATCCTCAATGGATACCGCAACATTCTCTTTACTTGTTTAGCCGTTTCATCAGAAGGATTCTCGGTCAGTGTTTTCTCTACATAATCGTAGATTTCTTGTAAGGATTTTGCTAATTCTTCCATAATCAAATATTTTTGGGAAAGTCAACATATGGTCGCCAAATGGCCATCGTACCAACCCTATCGGATGGTTCGTGCCAAGTACTATCATCAGCATCATTCGGTGTGTCGAAGTAGCTGCGATGTGACAAAAAGTCACGCATACGTGCATTACGTTCAGCTTTTGATGCCCTACCAAGTCCCATAATATCCCAAATCTCTTCGTCCGTTACCTTGATTGCATTGCCTTTTAATGGCGAGAAAACAAGTTGGGTGATTTTACCGTTAGGATTGACAACATATTTGTCACCCACCTTGTGCATTTCCTTGACAATGCAAGAAGCCTCGTTGGTTTTGGTTACTTTGAATAGTCCTTTGTATTTGCCCTTTTGGAGCGTGAAATATTCGTACTCAACTTCCGTGAAGAGTACGTCTCGATACATCGGATGATGAATATAATCCTCCTTGTTGGTGTCCCACCATTTGTTAACATTTTTCTTGAAAGGTGATTCAAAGACAATTTCACCCTCATTTTTGTTAGTGTAGAAAATTTTGATTACGTGCATATTTTTATTATTTTTTTATAGTTTTCTATTCAACGTTGCAAATATAGATATAATGTATGAGATAACCAAATTCTTTTTCATTTTTTTTTGAAAACCATATGTTGAGTCAAACGGTTCACCATACCTCCTTATCTGTATCCCACTTTTTCCCACTGCAAAGATAATGAAGTTTTACGACATTTCCAAATTCTTTTTCAAAAAAGTGCAAAAAAAAAACACCCACACTTTCGTGTGAGTGTTTTGGTAAGTAGTGTTGGACATCAGTAGGAATAGCGGTAGCCTCTCTCGCAGTTGCAGTTGCTGACATTCGTCAGCATCTGCTTGGCGGCTCGGAACACGCGCTTGCAGTTTCGCACGCGCATAGTGCGGAAGTCGCGCCAATGCCGTTCGTGCAGTCCCTTGATTTCAAGGACGATTCCAAACTCGGTGTAGCGCACGCGAATGCAAGTGGTCTTGCGGTGCGCGTGGTGCACGAAACGCACCTTGCAAGTAGTTTCGGTAACGTTAGCAACACGCATCAAGATACAAATGGCTAATACCAATACCTCTTTGTAAACCAATTTCGTCATAGTCGAATGTGTATTAAGGGTGAATAATGTTCTTTTTGACGATGCAAAGGTAATGACTTTTTGGCTATTTTCCAAATTCTTTTTCCTTTTTTTTGTTAAAAAATTAATTTTTTTTCCTTGTCATTTTTTTGGAAAAGAATTTGGAAATGTCGTGGAAAAGCTCTATCTTTGCAGTGGGGGAAGCATATACGGAGGCTACGGAGGCCCTTGAACCGTCTTCCTCATCAGCAACTGTAATGTCTATAAAAAAAATGAACGCAGTTTCACAACTACGTTCATCGTTGGTTATTGCTAACCCTAATCTTCTTTCATTTTATCAAAGTGATTAATAAATCACTGAATGTGCGCACATCTTATCACAAGTCATTCGCCATTCTTTCTTTCATCACATTTTCACCAACGTGAAAAGGTGGCTTTCACACAAAGCAAGATAGTCCCTCAATCCATCTTACCTCCTTATAAAGTATGAAAGCACTTGCAGTCATTCTCTTTCCTCATATATAATTATATACAATTTTCTAATAAAATCAAAATCAAACCTTAAAAATATGAAGTAATATCAATAAGAAGGTCAATTTTGTCAAGTTCGTGTTCCTCGTCAAAGACAAGTTCCTCTGCGTGCTTGTCTTCAATAGGATTGCCACACCAAATTTCAATGTTCCCATTTTCTGCATCAAGAACGAGATAATCGATGCGGTTTCCGAAGTAGGTCACTTCAAAGTCCGAGACTGACAACATATCGGTGTCATATTCCTCAAACAATAATAATACCTCTTTATAAATAGGATTCTTTTCACACATAATTTTACTATTTTTTTGGTACTGCAAATATAATATATCATATGTATAGTTCCAAATTCTTTTTCAACTTTAACATTTTTTTATGTTTTGATGAAAAAAACCTGAAAAAGAATTTGGATATGTCGTGAAAAAGCTCTATCTTTGCAGTGGGGGAAGCGTACACGGAGGCCCTTGAACCATTCTCGTCATATCCATCATACTGATGGATATAAAAAAAGCATCAACCTATTTGGCTGATGCTTAATTGTTGCCCTACAAGGATTCGAACCTTGTCCGACAGATTCAAAATCTGTTGTGCTAACCATTACACCATAGGGCAATGTTTTAATAAATATATAAAAAAATATTTTATTAAAGAAAATATAAAAAAAAAAGCCGATGCAAGTTTAGATAAAACTTGGGCATCGGCTTGTGTACCAAAAGTGCTGCTTCTAAAGCGTGGCACGTAGTTATCGGCAACTAACTACCCACACCTTTCTTATTGCCGTAAGTTAGGCTTTGGTTTTGGCTTCTTTTGCCACCATTGGCGATGCTGCGTAGCATATTTGTTTTACGTGCGTGTCCTTTGAAAAGGGCATATTATAATAAACGCGCGTGCCCGTAGCAAGTGCCGTATGGCAGACGATGATTAAAATGTTGGGGAGGAACTTGGGCGAAGTGTGGGCGAATGGGCGGTTAGAAGCGTCCTCGGCCATAGATGTGTCGCAATCGAGTTAATCGAGTTCCCACCCCTTTCTTTCCCCCACCCCATCGCGGTCTCGTCTCATTCTTCATTCGCGTAATGGGCGGGGGAAAAGGAATGCAAGGCTTTTGTGGGGAGGTCAATGCCGCTTTAGTATGCTACCACTTATAGGCCGTAGGACGCGCTCGTCTTATGCGCGGAAAATGGGCGGTATTGGTCAGCTATTTGGCGTATTGTCCGTTTGGAAATGTACCTTGCAACCTATTGTTGTGAAACGCAAGCAACTGTTGGCTCGGACGTTTTGGTCGATTGTGCTATTCGTCCGCATATGCCCTCTACTTGCAATTTCGTTTTATCGAAATCTTTTCCTTATAGCACATACTTGTCGCAATATAAGATATGTGCGTAAAAAGACTAAAGCTGATAAAAGATTAAACAATAGATTAATATTTATAATTATCGGTTTTTCTATATTATGCCCCTAATGGGGGTCGCCCCTACACATTACATACGTTGTCATAGGCTTTTTTGGTTTTTGTGGTTAGACAAGTTCTCTCTCTTCGCTTTATCCTCGCTGATAGAGGTCATAAAGCTGCGTGTCACCCACTTTCTTTGGGACTGCGATGATGCGTCTCTTATTGAGATTCTCCTTCAACGCTCGTTTGCCGTTTTTTACCTTTGTCATAATCGGTGCTTTGTTTAATTTTCACGATGCAAAGATAATGCCTTTTTTGTGATTTTCCAAATTCTTTTTGACTTTTAACACTTTTTTAACATTTGGTGTCTTTCAGTCTTTGGTTTGGTATACACATTCGAATTGCTTGATAACAAAACCAAATGTAGTTGGTTTCAGTTCATAGTCAATTGTCAGCTTATCCTTTGCCGTTTCAATTGTCACTATCACGTGATTGTCTCTCTCTTCGGTGTGGAGGTCTAACGCAATGCCAAATACCTTGCGAAAATTAGATTCGATGGCTGCGGCATTCGCAATTACCATTCCAACACCTAACCCCATTTTGGTAAGGATGATTTCAATTGTGTTCATTAATCAAGTCGCTTCATAGTTCGTTGTTTTTTTAATTTTTACATTACAAAGATATACCATTTTTTGATAATATCCAAATTTTTTTAGGACTTTAACATTTCTTTAACATTATCTACATTTTCTCATATAGACATAAGAAGTGTATTCGCCTTCCTTGGGTTTGTTTCGTTCTTCCTCGCTGCTGCTCGGATATGGACGCATATAGTATGCTCTATCCATTATTATTGTCTGCATTCGTGCCATAGTGTTTTATTTTTTACAATGCAAATATATTAATAATATGTGTAACTTCCAAATTCTTTTTCATTTTTTTTTAAAAAAAAGATAGACATACGAACTCAATGTTCGAAAGGCCACGAGCTTCTGACGTACTGTTTTCCCACTGCAAAGATAATGCTTTTTGGCGTATTATCCAAATTCTTTTTCAAAAAAGTACAAAAAAAATGCAACCACTCGATTGAGTAGTTGCATCAGTTAGGTTAGTCGGCATCAGTCAAGAGATACTGCCTCTTGTTTCCAAAACGATAGTTCGTATTCATCGGTGGTGATGTCCTCGATATTCACACAAAAACTTTTAGTGTCCCATTTGTCAATAACGTTTGCTCTAATAGCCGCGTCAAGCACGTTGTCCTCACCAATTTCTTCGGTTGATGCTACACATACTGAAAACCCATCTTTAGGTTTTTCATCGTCAATGAAGTCAATGCGATAATAATACATAGTGCAATTGTGTTATACGATTTCCATCCAATAGGCAAGGGTCTGAATGACAAACCAAAGTTGTGGCCGCTGAACCTTCTCCAATTTGACCCACTTGAATGTGCTTCCGCAGCGCAAGCAAAGTTCAATTTTGCCATTATCGTCCAAACGTGCCTTGCAAAAATAGCCATCTTCGTAAAAGCAAGTGAACGAATTGGATTCAAACGTAAACGGCCAAGGCACTTGTTCGCCATAGATGGCGCAAAATGTCTCGTCTTTCCAAGCCTCTTCTTCGCTTGCGAATGGTTTAGCATCTTCGTCCCCAAAAACCCCCTCTTCGATGGCTGGAACATCCTCCATCAGCACCTTGATGATGTTAATTTCCTTATTTTTTTTAAGAAAATCAATAACCTTGTTGGTAGCCTCTTTCAACGAGGCATTCATTTTTTCATACGTTTTCATACCTATTTCTCGTTTTTTTTTAACACTGCAAAGATAGGCATTATTTCTTATATTTCCAAATTCTTTTTCGTTAAAAAAAAATATTTTTTTCTTTCATTTTTTCGTGAAAGAATTTGGTGAACTCGTGAAAAATCACTATCTTTGCAGTGGGAAAACAGTACGTCAGAGTCGTCGAACCGTTCTTATCATCAGCGATGCGATGGATATAAAAAAAGTACCAATCTTGGTAGATTGGCACTTTTGTGTTTTGGTATTGGAAAGGTTATTCCAAATTGAGAGCATTGTAAAGTTTTTCGATTTCGTTTTCGGTAAAGAAAGTCATTGGAACAAAATCATCTTGCGTGGAATATACACCAAATGTGCCTTCTTTGAATCCAATTGACGCAACATCAACATAGTCATAGTCGCTCAAAACGATGCGCACATCCTTAACGTTCAAACATTTGCAGTCGAACTTAAATGATGATAATGCTTTCTGCCGCAGTTTGCGTATCAGTTTTTCTCTCATTGCTATTTCGCCATTATGATGGACATTTCACCAAACTCATCCACACCATATAGGGTAGCACTCTCGCAACGTTGATAATCACCAAAAGCTTGGCGATAATCATCATATTCTTGGGTGTCGCTACAATCGGTCGCTAATTGATATGAGACATACTTTGCCATAGTTTTATTTGTTTATGATTTGACTACGTTTGCTATTACCCATTCATTTGCTTGGGGGATGCTCTTAAACTTTTTGGGGTGCATTATCCATTCAGTCCATCTGCCCCTCTTGTATTCGACATAAACTTCGCCCTTGCAAAGCTTTGTCACTCTCGTTTCAAATGCCGCAATTTTTGCCATAGTATTGTTTGATTTACAATGCAAATATAACCATTATATTTCCAATTGCCAAATTCTTTTTGACTTTTTTCGTCAATCAAAAAAAAAGAAAAGTGGGTCGGATTTGCCTAATTCGTTGTAGGTGTAAACCTCCTTGCCTTGATTGTAAGCCAAAAGCAAGAACTCGGCTAATTTTGTGAAAGCATCGACAAACCCATTGGAAATAAACTTTTGTGCTTGCATTGCCTTGATGTTATCAATAGTTTCTTTTACTTCGTCAAGTGGTATCTTTTCGAGATAAAAGACACCATCAATATCGTACTCTCGGCCATTGAAATTGTTGAAGTGGTTTTCAACCCACTCCTTGTGGTTTTCATTAACTTCGAGATTGAAACCGAAAAACTTGATATTTTTTGCCATAGTTCTACTTGTTTAATTTTTACGATGCAAAGATACATATATTATATTATATATCCAAATTCTTTTTCATTTTTTTTGAAAAAAATTATAGACATTGGAACAAACTGTTCTCCATACCTCCTTATCTGTATCCCACTTTTTCCCACTGCAAAGATAGTGAATTTCAACGACATATCCAAATTCTTTTTAATAAAAAAAATAATTTTTTTCTTTCATTTTTTTGAAAAGAATTTGGTGAACTCGTGTAAAATGCTTATCTTTGCAGTGGGGAAACTGTAACGGTTCTGTCATCAGAAGACGCACTTCAAGTGTATAAAAAGAAAGGGCATTGACCTTGATGGCCAATGTCCTTATATTTTTGTTAAAGCGCATATCTTTGTGGTAAAGTGCGATAGTGCGCTCCCTCGATATGCAGCTTTAACGCAGAGTAAAATAATAAATAGTTTCTATATTTCAAAAGTACCAATAATATAGATACTTAATTAAGTACCTATAATAATAAGGCTCACCAATCACTTGATGAGCCTTGCACGTTGTAGCATCAGCCTTGCACGAATGTGATTGTACGCGGACTATTTGCATCGTACTCCATCGCGTCCACTCCTTCGTCCACGATGCGCAGCAATTCGTGAATGCCTTTGCTTGCAATGGTTACGGATTCGGCAATTCGAGAATTGAGCTGCTTGATGCCAAGTCTTTTCCCATCCTCGGAGCCATAGACACATTCTGCATCCTTGAATCTCGGATTGACATAGATTTGAGCATTAACGCAGCCATCTGCAATCCGATTGATGGAAGTCAGCATATCGTCCATAGCGTATGCCAACTTTTCGATGAAGCCGAATATGTCTTTGTCGGACTTCTTGGCAATCTTCTCAATCTGCTTGGCAGCTTCACTTGCTTTGCCGAAAGCTTCAACGAATGACACAAAATGTGGTTCGATGTGCTCATCGTGAATGATGTCACGCGCAATCGTTCCCCACTGTCGATAGCCGTTGCGGAAATACGCACGATAGCTTTTGGCTAGTCGGAATGAATTGTTGATGTCGTCAACACGTGCAGCAATAAGCTGAATGCAAGTCGCATTGCGCTTCTTGCGTTTCTTATTTTTTTCGGCACGTTCATCGGCAGCTTTGCGCTTACGTGCCTCGGCCACTGTCATACGTTCACCTTTGTAATAAGTCTCGGATTCGCCACTGAAAGCGGTATAAAAATTACTTCCTCTCATATTGTTGGATTTAAGTGAAACAATGTTTTTTAACGCTGCAAAGATACATATAATATTTAATAAAATGAAATTCTTTTTGAAAAAAAATCACATTATTTAGTTTTTTTAACATTTGGCCAAAATCATGAATCTCCACAGCTCATCTCAGATGTCTGAGATGTATCCACTTTTCCCACTGCAAAGATAGTGATTTTTGGCGTATTATCCAAATTCTTTTGAAGAAAAGTGCAAAAAAAAATGCCAATCCTCACGGATTGACATTTCCAAAAAATATTGTTCACTTAAAAATCATCCCAATCAGGGGTGTCTTGATGAATGACGAGTTAATCATCGCAATTGCATTTGCATCATACAATTCTTGTTCTTCGTCAGTCAACTTAAACCAAGCCAAGTTATTCAAGCACCACATAATGTAGCCAATGTGGGTGAGAATAATCCTTGTAACGGGTTCACCTTTATACTTGCCGAATGTCATTTTTCTTGCCATACCATTTAACTTTAACATTGCAAAGATAAGACATATTATTGAAATATCCAAATTCTTTTTCATTTATTTTTTTATGTTTTTTTTTGTAAAAGAATTTGGTAGGCTCGTGCAAAATGCTTATCTTTGCAGTGGGAAAACAGTACATCCGAAGCGTCAAGGAAGACGCGCTTCTAATGCTGCTGAAACGACATAAAAAAAGGTATCGGCCATCGAGGTCGATACCTTTCACATTATTCACACTCTCTCTCACTTTGGGGGAAATATCTGCTTGTAGGCTTTGTACAGCTTGTTTAAATTTGACCATTTTGCATCAATTCCATTGCGGTGCAGATTCCCATCAACCACGCGATAACAATCAAATGTTTCATCACCATAAACATTCTTACGCGAAACACGAAGTACAAAATCATTCCCTTGCCCAATAATATGCGTTTTGATGTCATTCAACATCACTTCTTTAACATAATCTCCCACGGTGGAATAGTTGCTGATATTCAATTTATCCATCAAATCAGCTACGGAATGAATATCCCTATTTTTAATGGATTCAATCAAATCCTCCAAATAGGCAATAGAATTGGTTTTTGCCGTTTCGATTTTGTCTGCTATAATTCATTTGTTTTTAACCGCATACTACTGCAAGAACGTGTGCGAAGAACACAAAGAAAAAAACGATTGCCACGAACACGCAATAGACGCACGCGATAAATAATAGATGTTTAATATATTCTCTCATAATCTCGGTGTTTTAATTTTACAATGCAAAGATAATATACAATATTGATATTTCCAAATTCTTTTTATTAAAAAAAATATATTTTTTTTGAACCAAATGGGAATGATGAACCTTGTGCATCTGAGATGCTTCTGAGATGAGCTGTACAGTTTTCCCACTGCAAAGATAGTGCTTTTTGGCGTATTGACCAAATTCTTTTTCAATTATTTTCAAATAAAGACAAAAAAAAGCGAATGGCATCGACTTTCACAAGCCAATGCCATTCTTTATCTTAAAAACATTTGTTTCACTCGTCTTCTTCTTGCTCGGTGGAATCGTTAGAGTCTGCGGTTGTCCAACAAGTAGAATCATTTTCTTGGTCATAAATCTCGATGTCCTCGCCATCACTTTCACCATTCTCATAGTCCTCAATGGCTGAATCAATAACTTGTTGGAGATTGTCGGATGAATAAATCACCTCGCCATCTATCATTTCGCAATAGCGGTCTTCGTCCCCATACTCGTAGTTGTGGCTACGAGCCTTGTAGAACTTTTCGTATGAATCGAAACCGATAAGTCCCACAATATAGTCAGCATCATAGTCAAACAAATCGTCAAGCTGCTCCTCAGACATTTCGTCAGCATTTTCTTCGAGACTTGACAAGATTGTATCAAGTTCATCATCGGTGAGTTGGTCAATGACGATTTTTGCACCACTTGACCAATTTACATCGTTTCGTAAATCAGTAATTTCTCGATATACTTTCATTTGCTTTAGTTTTAGTGGTTACTTAATTTTTACGATGCAAAGATAAGGTATTTTTCTATAATAACCAAATTCTTTTAATTAAAAAAATGTTAAAAAATAATTTTTTTTTTCTTGGTATTTTTTCCCAAAAGAATTTGGTGGACTCGTGTAAAATGCTTATCTTTGCAGTGGGAAAGCTGTCCACAGAAGCTCATGGGCTTCTCATAAGTATGAAGTATCAGCATACCCTAAATAGGTACTTATTTAAGTACCCTTGTACATATAATATATAATATAATGAATGACCATCATCTATCTTGGTTGATGTCCATTTCGTTTTATCATCAGCATTGCGCAGTTCACTGACCTTGTGCATTGTTAAAGGTGGTTCACCAAAGTCGTCGATGAAGTTTACGCCTCAACATCCGTGTACTGTATCCCCACTGCAAAGATAATGCTTTTTGGCGTATTGGCCAAATTCTTTTTGGAAAAAGTGCAAAAAAAAAAGCACCCACGCTTTCGCGTAAGTGCTTTGCAATTCGGCAACTTAACGTTTACCATTCCATAAGAACGCGGTAGATGGCACGTCTCTCGCTGATGCGCGTTTCAAGCATATCGCCACACGCACGCACGATGCGCTTGACGTTGATGATGCGCATAGATTCGAGGTTGCGCCATTTGCGGTCACGCAGCGACTTGATTTGGATAAAATCGTCATCGCCAAGACGAACGCAAGTAGTATGTGTGCGACCATTGCCATACAAGCGCACGCGAACGGATAGGTGTGTTACACCTTTCTTCTCCATAGCTTCGCTGAGGGCATAGGCAAGGGCGCATTTGAAAGTGGAGACGTTGAGTGCATAGGTACACATATACATAGGGGTGTTAGAGGGTGAAACAATGTTTTAATTTTGACACTGCAAAGATAAGACTTTTTTAGCTATTTTCCAAATTCTTTTGTACTTTTTTTTATAAAAAAAACATTTTTTTTATTGCATTTTTTTAAGAAAGAATTTGGTTATCTCGTGAAAACTCGCTATCTTTGCAGTGGGAAAACAGTGTGGGCTTCTCAGAGGCGTGAGCCGCCTACATAGGTACTTAATTTAGTACCCTATATGTATATATATAAAAAAAGCACCCACGCTCTCGCGTGAGTGCTTTGCAATTCGGCAAGCTTGGAGATTACTTGCGCTTGTACCAAAGGTTGCCTTGGTGCAATTCTTTTACACCCTCTACCTTGAAGTCCATCACCCTCACTTGGTCTTCGTCTGCGATGCCGAAGTCGGTCTGCTTTTGGCAAAGCTTGGCGGTGGGAAGGAAGGTCTTGATTTCCTCGGCCTCCGTCTCGGTGGCCTCGCGCCCATCCACGAAGTAGGTGGATTTGATGGCGGTGTTCTTGTTCATCGTGACGCGCAAGTAGAGCTGACCACTGCCGTTATCGGCTTGGAGGAAGTAGGGGAATTGCAGCCACGTTTTCCCCTTCGGCTTTTCAGCCTTATATTCGTCTTGCGCTTGGGGGTTGCGGTTGGTGCAAGCGACTGCATAATCGCGGCCTATTGCGCAATTCGCATAGTGTGTGCGCTTGGTAACGCGCCCAAAATATGGGTTGTCGGTTTTGCGCATAGTTGGAATAGTCTCGGTTTCGAGCACTACACCGAAGGTATTGCGCTTGATAGCGCACACGATGGTGCGCAAGTTTGCGAACTCGGTGGCGGTAAGGGCGGTTGCCATAAGGTGGGTGCAGTTTTTATAGCGGTGCGCTCCGCTTTTAGAATGAAACAAGTGTGAATTATTAATTTTCACGATGCAAAGATAAGGACTTTTTTTTAATTTCCCAAATTCTTTTTGAAAAAAAAATGAAAAAAATAATTTTTAACATTTGTTTACAATTAAGGGGAAAATTCAAAGAGGATGACTCAGAGATGAGCTGTACTGTTTCCCCACTGCAAAGATAAGGACTTTTTCCCTATTTGCCAAATTCTTTTGCAATTATTTTCAAAAATAATTAGACCTCCGTATTTGCATTTTAATGCGTTTTAAGAGCACTTTGCTAAAAGTGGATATGTTTATCGTTTTCAGTATAAAATGCGAAATAGAGCCATTTATACGCAAATAGAGCCATTTTAAGCGCGTTTCACGCACGTTTATAGCTATTGCCTACATATAAGCGTGTGCGCGTATAATATATGCGTGTGCGCGTGTATATACGCGCGTGTGTATATGTATATGCGAGGACTATGCCCTCCCCCTCCCCCTCCCCCTCCTACGCATCCCCTCCCCCTCACCCTATTTTTGACCCCTTTATAAACGGCAACGGTTTCTTAAATAAAATTTCCTGAAATTTTTGTTTAAATGTTAAATAGGGGGGGTATTATTTTCTTTTATTTTATTGTTTAAAAAATTTTCCAGAAAAAATTTTTGAAGAATTATATACTTGATGTATTACATAAAAAAAAAGGCAATGATATAGCTGTTGGCCCAAACTATCTAACTGAACTGTCGATTAGTAGTT
>Ga0310786_10005010_pt1 | contig 18159 bp, 25 predicted proteins | sample AusTroGonzalo_MG_FD_203881 | JGI IMG/M metagenome (GOLD analysis project Ga0310786, IMG submission 203881) | Bovine rumen microbial communities from tropical cattle in Woodstock, Queensland, Australia - Gonzalo_03 (v2) (version 2) | ecosystem: Host-associated > Mammals > Digestive system >... | reverse complement strand
CCTAAAGACACATTCAGCAATATCTTGTGGATTTGACTGTTAATCAAAATAACCTAAACGTGTCTTGAAGGTTTGCTCCGCTAGCCCAACTGGCAGAGGCGCTTGGCTTAGGACCAAGAGGTTCTGGGTTCGAATCCCAGGTGGAGCACCAATACAAACATATATAAATTGTGTGTTTTATAGTAAAGCTCCTTTCTAGAAAAACTGAGATAGTATAAACTTCTCAGTTTTTTTATTAAAAAACTATTTACATTTACTTTAAAATAATTTATAATAATACTGTAAAGTAATGATCTATTTAATGAAAGGAGATTATCATGATTAAGACAACTTATCTAAGCTATAGGCCTATTGTACGCTATATTCCAACTCCTCTCTATGCTCTTACTAAATATGTGCGTTTTGAAAAGTTTATAGCGGAAAATGGAAAGTGTATTTGCGTAGTTGATGGAGAAATTGTTTCTCCAGATGAAGGAAATAAGATCTTTAGAGAGCTTAAAGCTAAGAATCCTGGTTGTAAAATAGAAAAAGAATTTAATAATTTTAATGATGAAGAAATTATTAAATATATTGACAGCAGAATTGATAAATATGCTCATTATATTGATAGTCATCGCCAGAGAGATGAAGCTGAAGATAGAAATTATAAGATAAGAAAAGTAAAAGCTGAATTTATAAGAATAAGTGAGGAGGTATAATTATGAAAATTAGAATAGGTAAAAATATATATTGGAATCCATTAATTTTATTAAAAAATATTTGTATAGCTTTAATAATTATAATTATTGTATGGTCTATTATTTCTTATGCAGAAATATTGATTATAAATACAGATATTTATGCAGTAGATTATCCAAAGCTTTCTGATTGGAATTTTTGGGGTATGCTCGGAGGATTTTAATGGAATTTTGGATGCAGGTATTAGGAACTATCTTAATATTACTAGGATTATTTAATTTTAAATTTGATAAAGTATGTATAATTTTAGGATTTATTTTATGGTTTGTTACATACTTTTCAGATGATGACGATTATATGTAGAAGAATTACTCCGTTCGTTTAATGGACTAAGACATAGAGCTACGGACTCTAAGATGTGGGTTCGATTCCTACACGGAGTACCAAGAGGTAAATTGTGGAAGAAATGATTTTTAGAAGTGAAACATATGGACATGTAAATTTATCTGACATTCCATATAAATTAAACGAATATTATAAAAAGAATAATCATTGGGGAACTGAATTTCAAATTGTTATAGGAACTGATTCACAGAATCATAATGATACAAAAGTAGTTACTGTAATTGCTATTATTTGTGAAGGTCATGGAGGAATATATTTTAGTCATATAAAGCATACAAATAAAATAAAAAGCGTAAAAGAAAAACTTCATTTTGAAACAGGTGATAGTCTTTTAGTAGCTATGAAACTTCTTGAAATAATGGAAAATTCTGAAGAACTTGAAGATCTTTATATGAATGCTCCAATGTCAATTCATATTGATGCAGGAACTTCTCCAAAAGGTAAGACTTATTCATTAATAAATGAACTTACAGGTTGGGTAAATGCTACAGGATTTGATTGTGAAATAAAGCCAGAATCATTTGTAGCAAGCAGTATTGCAGATAAAATTTCAAAGTGAGGGATATAATAAATAGTTTATTAGCAGGAGTTTTAATAGGAGGTAAAAATGAGAGATATAAATAGAATAGAACCAATGATGGCTGAATTTACAGAATTTTGGAAAGCGCATCCAGATTGGAGATTTGGACAGCTTGTTGCTAATTGTATAAGAGCTTATGACGGTAGACTTAACTGTGACCCATTCTTTATTGAAGATGATAAACTTCTTGAAGGTCTTAGAAATATGAGAGGCGCTAAATGAAGGATGTAGTCAAAATGAATCCTATCACAAAATATATTCTTGCTCATGCATACGCATTTGTAAGTCTTTGTTGGATAATGGCTACATATGATAAAGAGCGAATAGATTTTATGTACGATACTGGCATGATAGGGACAGAAGAAGGACAAAAACTTAGAAAGTTTTTTAGAAAAACATATTGACTTATCTTGAATATTTGTTATAATAATGTAAGAAAGAGTTCGTAGTACTAAGGAGGTAAATAGTTATGATGACAAGAGAACTTGCAGAAGAATTCAAGAAGGCTTGTGAAGAACAGGATTGTGAAGAATGTCCATTTTCAGTGGGAATTTATATGGAAGGTCTTGATTATGTTTACTATTCATGTGATATAAGAAAGAAGCCAAGAGAATGGGATATAGAAAAAGAGAGAATGAAGCAGTCTAAAGTTTCTAAGAAGGCTGCTGAAAAAGCAGAAAGAGAAAGAGAGAAAAATAAGAAAGCAGCAGAAAGAGAAGCTAAAAAGAAAGCTATCGAAGAAGAAGAAAAGAAGCTAAAAGAGCAAAAGAAAAAAAAGAAATCAGCTGATAAAGTAGAAGCCCCAAAGAAAAAAAGAGGTAGACCTAAGAAAGTAAAAGAAGCTTATTAAGCTTCTTTTTTATTTGTTGTAAATAATATTAAAGTCGCTAAATTATAGTGAATAATATTAATGTATTTTATAAGAAAAGGTTTTTAATGAAGAGAGGAACTACTCCTACATTAAAGTTTTTAGTGCCATATAAAGTAGATGAAATTGCTTCTGGGTATATTACTATTTCTAGAGGCGGTAATATATTTAAAGATTTTGAGTTATCAGATTCACGAGTATCAATAGAAGATGGAGCTATTTTATTATCACTTACTCAAGAAGATACATTAGATTTTAATTCAAGAGTAAATTATTCAGTTCAGTTAAGACTTATCTTAGCTAATGGTGATGTAAAAGCTTCAAATATAATTACATTTAATGTTGGACCAATACTTAAAAATGGACTTATTTAATGAGTAAAAAAGGTTATTTAGATTTTGATACTATTGCTGAAATTCAGACAGACTTTGAAGATACATCTACTGTAGATGTGGCTTTTAAAGATCTAGATTATTTTAATACAGATCTTGGAGAGCCTCAAGACCACTCAAAACTTTATAATAGAGGCAAAGCAGACCAGCACCCTATAAGCGCTATTACTGGACTACAAGATGCTTTATCAAATTTAGATTGTGGGGATTGTAGTACCATAGAATATGAACGAAGAGGTGATTAAAGATGAATCATCCAGTAATACAACTAAAAAGGGACACTACAGAAAATTGGAATAATGTACAAGGATTTATTCCTTTAAAAGGTGAAGTAATAATCTATGAAGATTATGAAACAAAAACAATTATTGATCGCTTAACAGGCGAGCCAATAGAAATAAATGTACCTAATATAAAAATAGGTACAGGAAATGCTTATGTACAAGACTTAGCTTTTGTAGATGAGAATACAAGAAGAATGTTGCTTAATCATATTCACGATCAAGATGTTCATACAACATTAGAAGAAAAATTATTTTGGAATAATAAAATAAACGTCGATGATGCTTATGAATCTGTTCATGAGGAATTAATTGATGAGACGTTGGTTCTAAATAGGAATTAAGGAAATTATAAATGGCAGAAATTAGTAGAATTACATTACCTTCTGGTAATACTTATGACATTAAGGACGCAACTGCTCGTCAAATGATTAGTGGTGGCGTAAGTTTTATTGTTGCATGGGATGGTGCTAGTACTCCTGTACCTGCAAATATTCCTGCTGGAGTTAAGGTTACTTATGGTGATCTTGAATATACTGGTACATTAACAGCTGAGACAGAGGGAGCAGATCCTCATGCTCAAGCTGGTGCTTTCTATTTAGTAAAGTCAAGCTCTACAACTACAGGATCACCAAGTGATGTTTACGATGAGTATGTTCCAGTTGGAACTACTGGAAGTAAATTCTGGGAAAAAATTGGTGATACACAAGTTGATTTATCAGACGTAGTAACAGGAGTAAGTTTAACAAAGAGTACAGATACAGTAATTGGTTCTGATGCTACATTTACAGTAACTCAACCTACAATTACATTAGCTGAAGACTCTTCAACCGGTGTTACATTTGTAAGAGGTGGAACTTCTAAGTATATGGCAGCTGCTGCTTCTGGAACTGCAGTTACACCTTCAACTACAAATATTAAGGCAACAGCAAGTGGCGGTGGTGCTGCTTGGAATGATAAAGATTCTGTTACAGCAGTAACTGGTTATCCTAATGCAACATCTGATACTTTCGTACAATCAGTAAGCGCTGAGACAAATAAGAATTTAGTTACTACAACTATTAAGCCTACAAATGGTACTGAAACAGTTTCAAAAGTTACAAAGACTGCAAGCAAATTAGTTACAACTTCAGTACCTAATGTAACTGGTAATACAGATGTTTCAGTTCCAAATATTACAGGAAACAGTTCAGTTACTGCTAATAAATCTACTTGGACATTTACTATGGGAACTGGCGATGCTTCTGAAACTCTTATTATTGGTGGAGGAAATGGAAGTGATGTAAGCGCTACAAACACAGTTCTTGGAACAGCAAATACTGCTTCAAAAGTAACTTTAGGTACAGCAATTACTGCAGCAACTGGTGCAGTAGATGCTAATGGAACTGGAAGTGATGTTGTTACTGGAGTTACGATTAGTGATAAGACAGTTGCAAAAGAAGGAAGTGAAGTTACAGTTGCTACAGGTGCAACATCAACTAATGGTACTGGAGATGCTGTAGTTACGGGAGTTACAGTTGGAACTTCTGCAACAGCTATTACAGGTCTTGGAACACCTTCAACGAAATCAGCAATTGGTGCAAGTGCTACATTTACAAATACTCAACCTACAGTTGCTCTCGCTACAGGAGCTACAGCTGGAACTGGAGTAATAAGTGTTGCTACAGGAATTTCTTCAGTAACACAACCTACTATTACATTATCAGCAGAAGATTCAACTGCTACTGGAAGAGCTCAATTCATTCAGAGCGTTGATACTTCTAAGAAACTTAAAGGTACTGCTTCTAGTGGTAATGTTGAATGGAATAGTAAAGATCAAGTTACAGTTCTTACTAATGCTACTGATGTTAGTGTTACTAAAGGAAATGCATAATATAAAAAGGAAGTAAAAAATGTCAGATGGAAGTATTTCAAAGATTCAACTGCCTAACGGTAATACGTATGATATAAAAGATGAGAATGTTGGTATTACTTCTACATATGACAGTTCTACATATACTGTAACACTAACAGTCGGATCATTAACAGATGCAGATAATATAGAATATTAATGGAGATAAATTATGAGTTATACACCAACAGAATGGAAAAATGGAGATATAATAACTGCTGCTAAAATGAATAATATAGAACAAGGAATTGTTGATGCAGCAGGAGGTTCTTTTACAGAAACTGACCCAACTGTGCCGGGTTGGGCAAAACAATCAACAAAGCCTTCATATAATTTTTCAGAGATCAATAATACACCTACAACACTTTCTGGATATGGAATTACTGATGTTGATAAAATTGCAGTAGTTGATTTTGCAGCTAGGAACTATGGCTCTTCTACGAAAAGATATGCTTATATAGGATATGCAATAAGTAGAAATGGTAGTTGGATATTTGCACACAGTAGTCTAAATGAATGTGATGATATTATGGGCTTTGCTAATGACGTAGCAGATATAGCTAGACCACTTCTAATTCCTCATGGAGGAGTAATGTATCCATTTATTATTCTTTGTGATGGGGCTAGAATAGAAACTACAGGAGATATTTCTTCTACTTCTGAAAATTTATATTATTTCTATGGCTCTAGAGTAGAAAATAATTGTTATCGTGTATCAGGAAGTGGTACAGTAACATTTGTAGGACAATAAATTAATGCTTACTCTTATTTGTGGTTTACCTAGAGCAGGTAAAACAACATATTCACAACAATTTAAAGATGTTATTCATCTTGATACGAGTGGAGCTTATAAAGGAGTACTACATAAAGTCAAATACCTTTCTGGTGATATTATAGTTGAAGGTGTATATAGACTTAAATATGAACGTAATAAATTAATAAATACATATAATACAGATAAATATAAATGTATTTGGCTTAATACACCAGATAAAATTAGGCGTTCTAGAGACGGTTGGGATAAATGGTGTGACAAGCCTTTTGAACCTCCAACTCTAGAAGAAGGTTGGGATGAAATTATTATAATTAGTGGAGAAAATGATATTAAACATATCGTTAAGGAGTAATGTAAGATGGCAAAAGTAGCATTAACTGAACAATATTTGGAAGACATTGCTGATGCTATTAGAAGTAAAACAGGAATGCCTTCAGCCACTTACTATCCTTCTGAAATGGCTGGCGCAATTATGACAATCAGTGGAGGAGGTGGAATTACTCCTACAGGTACTATTTCAATTACAGAAAATGGTACTTATAATGTAACTACTTATGCTAGCGCAGATGTAGATGTTCCAACGGGTTCTACTATAAATAATCAGAATAAAACTATAAACCCTTCTACTAGTCAACAATCTGTAACATATGATAGTGGTTATACAGGACTCGGTACAGTTACAGTTAATGCAATGCCAAGTGGAACGGCTGGGACTCCTACTGCGACAAAGGGAACGGTATCGAATCATTCTGTAACTGTCACGCCAAGCGTCACAAACTCCGCAGGATACATCAGCGGTGGGACACATACTGGTACAGCGGTTAGTGTATCGGCAAGTGAGCTTGTATCAGGTACATATTCCGTGACCAGCTCAGGCACTAAGGATGTGACAAATTATGCAAGTGCCTCAGTGCCAGCGGGTACAGAAGGAACACCGACAGCGACAAAGGGAACTGTAAGTAGTAATTCTATTAATGTAACTCCAAGTGTAACTAATACAACAGGATATATTACAGGTGGAACAAAAACTGGTACTGCTGTAACAATAAGTGCTAGTGAGCTTGTTTCAGGAAGTAAATCTATTACAGCTAATGGTAATAATATTGATGTAACTAATTATGCAACAGTTAATGTTAATGTTAGTGGAGGTGGTTCCCCGACTTTACAATCTAAGACATATACTGTTGATAGTTCAGGAACTGTAACAATTGAAGCTGATAGCGGATATGACGGTCTTTCAGATGTAGAATTAACAGTACCAACATTATCTAATTATATATTAGACATAACTCAAAGTTTTACTACAGAAAACTCTCAAAGAAAATGGAAGACATCACCATATTTTCAAGAGGTTTTAGGAAATGGTGGTTTTATTGATGGCTATGCTAGACTTTCTGGAGAAGAAACTACTTTTAATGCTATTCCATTAAACACAACTATTACTCCAACTGAATCATCACAAACTATTGGTGGTGCTAACTACATGATGGAAGGTGCAGTAACCGTAAATGCCATTTCGTCCAGCTATGTTGGCACAGGTATCACAAGACGCTCAAGCACAGACCTGACAGCAAGTGGTGCCACAATTACAGTTCCTGCTGGTTATTATGAAAGTAGTGTTTCAAAATCAGTTACTACTATGACATTACCAACATCTGCAGCTTCTAGTGCGACTTCAGGTTATACAAGTAAAGCTACTATCAGTCGCAGTACTTCTGCACAATATATAAATATCCCACATGGATATAATAGTGCTGGAGCATATTATCTAATAAGTGCTACCCCAAACGGTTCTGCGACTGGTCCTTCTTCTTTAAGTGGAAGTTCTGCATCTGTAAGTACAGGTACAAATACATTAACACTTACAAAAACAGGTGTTACTACTACACCAACTGTAAGTGCAGGATATGTGTCAAGTGCTACTGCTTCAACTGCAACAGTTACACTTACTGCTTCTGTAACAACAAAAGCAGCTACAACTTATCACCCATCAACTTCAGCTCAAACGATTTCTAGTGGTACTTATTTAACTGGTAATCAAACTATTTCAGCTGTTACCACAAGTAATTTATCTGCTTCAAATATTGTAAGTGGAGTTACAATTAAAGTTGGTGACTCTTCTGATGATGATTGCGTGGCGAGTGTAACTGGTAGTGTGGTTTTACAAAATTATTATACGGGTTCATCTACTCCTTCTTCTTCATTAGGAAGTAATGGAGATTTATATCTTCAGAGTTAAGGGGGTAGATTATGGCAACAATTAGATTAGTACCGAGTACATATGCAGTATCATCTACTTCATATTTAAGTGTATCTAACGAAGATAACATGTATACAAATGTTGATAGTACTACATATGCTACTATTACAAATACATATGCTTCTACTTCATCAAGATATTTATATTTAAGAGGATTTAATTTTGATGATATACCAGATGGTGCAGAAGTTACTAGTTTTACTGTAAAAGTAAAAGGGTATGAAACAAGTCTTGCTACCTCTACTTCATATGCTCCAAGATTAGCAAATGGAACATCTGCTATTTCAAATACTACAGCAAGCACAAACTTTGGTACTTCAGCAACTACAATAACAATACCAACTGGTGCTTTAACTTGGTCCCAAATTGTAAATACTTATGGTTCTAACTTTACTATAATGGTATATGTTAGAAGAAGCAGTAGGAATACAACAGGTTATTTCTATTGTTATGGCGCTGAAATTGATGTAACATATACTTTACCGGACCCGCGCACCATTACATCGACATTAAGTGGTAGCGGTACAATTAGTCCAAGTGGTGCTGGCACATATTATGATGGAGATGAATATGAATTAACAATCACTCCAACTAATATATCTAATACAGTTACAGTAACTAATAATAATGTAAATGTAACTTCGGAATTAGTTGAGCATTATTCTGGAGGAACTTCTACATCATATTCAACTGCTTCAGGAACTGGTGTAACAACTGGTTTCGCACGAAGTAATTCTCAATTCTATCGAGGTAATTCATCAACTACTGGTGATGATTGGTTACGTTATGCAATCGGTTATACTGCAGAAAGTCCATATTCTACATCCAATACGAGTAATACGTACTGTAAGGATGGTACGAATGATGCTACTACACAGGGATGGATGAATTATCCGTTTGATTTTAGTAGTCTTCCAGATGATGCTGAAGTTACTGCAGTTGAAGTAAAATGCTATGGCGCGGCAGAAAGCACATCTGAAACTGCACGTCATGCAGATGTTTCTCTTTGGTGCGGAAATGAGCAAAAAGGAACAACTCAGCAATTTACGAGTACTTCAAATAGTACTATGACTATATCCGACCCTGGTGAATGGAATAGGGAAGAATTACAAGATGCTTGGCTTAGATTTGGTGTGGGATATTATGGTGGCCGCATTTTAGGTATTACGTGGAAAGTTACTTATTCATATGGCGGTACATTACATCATTATACCTATACATATGATGTAAATGGAGATGCCACAATTGCTGTTACAATTGGTGGTGGCGGTAGTCAACCTAAAATTTATATAAAAAATAATGGTACTTGGACTCAATATTCAAAAGTATATAAAAAAGTAAATGGTAGCTGGGTTGAACAAGCAAGTTCAACTTGGTCTACTTTATTCAATACATCAACTAATTATCGAAAAATGGAGTAAAAAGAGGATAAATGTCTGGGCAAATTATGAAACATTTGGTAATTGGAAGTAATACATATGACATAGAAGAGTATACTCTTCCAGTTGCTTCATCCTCTACTCTTGGAGGAATTAAAGTAGGATCTGGATTATCTATTGATTCATCTACTGGTGTGTTAACAGCATCAGGAACAAGTGTGACTATAGATACAGCAATGAGTGATAGCTCTACAAATCCAGTTCAAAATAAAGTTATAAAAGCTTATTCTGATGGTTTAATAGCAGCACTTGATGGAGGAACTATTGGAACTCCTGGAACTGGAAAGACAGTTTCTTCAGTTTCTCAGACTGATGGTAATATTAGTATAGGTTTTAGTGACATATCAATTACTAAATCTCAAGTAAGTGATTTTAGTCATGCTCATGGTAACATTACTTCAGGAGGAGATATTACAGCAACTGCTCCAACTATAGCAAATGGAGATCAGTTAGTTATAAATGATAATAGTGCAAGTAAAATTACAAACGGTCCAACTTTTGACGGATCTACCACTACAAAAGCGCTTTCTCAAAAAGGAACATGGGAAACATTTTTAACTGAGCATCAAAGCTTAAGTGGATATGTTCCTACAAGTAGAACAATAAATAGTAAAGCACTTACAAGCAATATTACATTATCTGCTTCAGATGTAGGTGCTTCAGCTTCAGATCATACTCACACTTTAAGTATAGCTTCTGATACTGGTACAAGTAGTTTATCTATGTCTGCGAACACAAAATATAAATTAACTGCAGGCGGAGAAACTTACGTTTTTACTACTCCTTCAGATACTACTTATGAAAGTAAATCAGCAGCAAGTGGTGGAACAGCTGTTTCATTAGTAACAACTGGTGAAAAATATACTTGGAATAATAAATCAAATTTAACTATTGGTACTACAGCTGGTACTGCAGCTGAAGGAAACCATACTCATACACTTACTATTGCATCAGATTCTGGTACTTCAGCACTAGATATGACTGCAAACACTAAGTATAAAATTACAGCTGGTGGAAGTACTTATATCTTTAAAACTCCAGCTGGCGGATCAACATATACTGCTGGTACTGGTTTAACTTTAAATGGTACTGCTTTTGATCATAGTAATTCAGTAACTGCACAAACTACATCTAAATTAGTTCCTATAAAGTTTGATGCCCAAGGACATATTACAGATGTAGGAAGTGAAGTAACAAGTTTACCTGCTTCAGATGTAAGTGCATGGGCTAAGGCGGCTAATAAACCTTCTTATACTTATAGTGAAGTAGGAGCTGCTGCAAGTTCACATGATCATGGAAATATTACAAGTGGTGGTGATATTACAGCAACTGCCCCTACTATTGCAAGTGGTGATCAGCTTATTATTAATGATAATAGTGCAAGTAAGATCACTAACGGACCTACATTTGACGGATCAACAACCACTAAAGCTTTAACTCAAAAAGGAACATGGGAAACATTCCTTCAGTCATTTACTGAAACAGATCCTACTGTTCCAAGTTGGGCAAAAGCATCTAGTAAACCTACTTATACTTACTCTGAAGTTGGTGCTGCAGCTTCATCACATGCCCATGGCAATATAACTTCTGACGGTGATATTACTGCAACAGCACCTACAATCGCTTCTGGAGATCAAATTGTTATTAATGACAGTTCAGCAAGTAAGATAACAAATGGACCTACTTTTGATGGTTCAACTACAACTAAAGCTCTTTCACAAAAGGGAACTTGGGAAACTTTCTTAACAGAAGACAGTGATGAAAATGTTAAATCAACTGCAGTAACTGCAGCTACTACAAACTATATTGTAGGAAGCACAACGTCTACTACAACAACAGGTACTTTATCTAAGCATGCTTCTGCGGTTTTATATACAACGGCTGATACTAGTACTAGTGGATATACACAACTAAGATTAGGTAATACAACTGCTACATCTAGTGCTGGTGGAAAAGAAGGACAGATTAGATTATATGGAACTAATGCCACATATTATGTGGATTTAAAAGCAGGAGCAGTAGCTAGTAGTAATAAAACAATTACTTTACCTAATAAAACTGGTACAGTGGCTTTAACTGATGATGTACCAACAATTACTTTAAACGGAAGCACGACTACTTCTCCGTCATTCTACGCACCAACGAGCGCAGGAACAAACGGGTATTATTTGAAGAGTAATGGGAGCGGTGCGCCAACATGGGCAGAAGTTGCAGCTGGTGGAACGACAGTACAAATAGTGAGGTGGTAAAAGGATATGGCATTATATTTAGGAACGAATAAGGTTGATATAATGGGTCCAAATGATGGTTTTATGACCAATGGACGTTTAATTGCAGAAAAAAATTATGAAGTTAAGCTTTCAGATACTAATTTTAGTTCATTAACTCCTTCAACTACAGCTCAAACACTAACTTTACCCGCAACAACATATACTACATCTGCTTCTACTACAATTACTTGTCATAGAATTGGAGAAGCTTATGATGGAACTATAATCAATAGAACCCAACATGGATATTTAGTATTTTTTGAGTGTCAGATTGAGTATGTATATAGTTCTACAGTATCAGGAACGATTCATGGTATTAGAGGTGGTTATGCTAGAGATTTTCAAAACTATAATTATCAAAGTAGTGTTGATTCTACAACTGGAGAATTAACAAGTATTGTATATTCTGGTACCACATATACAGGTAGTATAAATGCTCTTTTATATCAAAAAGCAGATAATACTTATGCTAGTACTACAACTCAGTGTGGTATTTATACGGCTGCAACTCCCGCATCAATGGCTAGTAATTATATTGATTTAAAATTAGCCTCAGTTTCTATAAAAACTAATGATAGTTATTTTCCAGCCGCAGCTTTTACTGCATTAAATACTACAAATACAAAAATTAAATGTACTTGGTATGTTTATGAAGGAGATCATACTATAGCTGATCAGTTTTATACTAGGGCTTATCAGCTTGCGGCTAATTAGTAGGAGGTATAAATTGTGACAACGACAACAACATTAGATACATTAAAAATCAATTATTTAACCCAAGCACAATATGATGCTGCAGTAGCTAACAATCAAATAAATGCAGATGAACTATATTTAACTCCTTCAAGTGGATCTTCATATATTTTACCAACAGCAGCTTCAAATACTTTAGGTGGAATAAAAACTGGATATACTACTTCTGGAAATAATATTGCTGTTCAAGTAGATGGTAATGGAAATGCTTATATAGTTCAGACAGATACAAATACATATGTAACTCAAAATTCAGATTCAACAAGTACTTGGAGAGGTATTCTTGGAACTTATAATTATGCTTCTTCTGCTGGAACTACTCCAACAAGTGGGGCTACAAATGTAGCATATTATAATGGTACAGTAATGTTTAATCCAAATAGTGGTATATTATATGCTGGAGGTGATTATTATATGGGTTTAGCTACAACTGATAGTTTATATAGTTTAATAAATTCTGCTGGTTGGACATCAGATGTTATAGTATAAGGATAAATTATGGCAAACGAACAATTAAATTTTGATAGACTAGGATATGATGAAAAAGAATTTTTTCCTAGAGATACTATAAATTATCGTATTAATGGAACGCAAACGAGTTCTACGAGTGCGTGGAAAGGTAATTTACCTGAAGGTGTTACAGAATATGGAGATGGTTTAACTATAGATTATTATTTACCTGCAAGTGGAATATCATCTACTCCTGCTACATTAACCTTATCTCCAGGTCCTGCAAAAACTGTATGGTGTTTATCTAATAATAAATTAGTACCTGTAACAATACATATTCCAGCAGGAGCGATAGTTAGATTATCGTATGTATCAAGTTTAGACAATGGGAATGGTGGATGGCTTGCAGCAGGTGATTGGTCTCCAAATCAACAATCTTCTTTAATAAAGACTACAAGTAATGTAAGTAAAATAAGCCATGTAAATTCTGGAACTTTACCTTCATTAGGATTAGAAAGCATTTCACCGCTTAGAAATATTACAAGTTGGAATACAGGTAGTATGTTTGAAGTATCTATAAGTAATGGAGTAATGTCTTTTACTGCTGGTAGTGAACCTGTTTTAGATTTTACAGCTTATAATAATATAAGTGTAGTAAAATCATGGAGCGCAGGAGATTTACCTACAGTAACGTATAGTAATGTATCAGTTCTTGAAGATGTAAATGTAAATGTAAGTGAGATAAATTAATGAGTTATATTGGAAAAGTAAATTATAATGGAAGTCATTTAGTAGCTTCTACACTTTATGGAACTTGTGAAACAGCTGCTTCCAATCCTGAAAAAGTAGTGTTTTGTGACTCTTTTGATCAACTTATACAAGGTGTAACTATTCATGTTAAGTTTACAAATTCTAATACTAGTACGGATCCTACTTTAAAAGTAAATACAACTGATGCTAAACCTATTTATAAATTTGGAGATTTTCGTCCAGGAAATACAGGAAATACTTCTTGGTATCCTGGATCTGTAGTTAGTTTTACTTATGATGGTACAAGTTGGATTATGAATGATCACTTAGACGATACTAATACTTGGACTGCAAATAATGCTACTACAAATGGTTATGTGACAAGTCCAGCTTCAGCAGCAAATGTTGGTTGGGTAACTAATTCTAGTGGGGCACCACAGTGGATGGATAGATGGAAATATGATGTAGCACAATCAGGTTATTTATACAATGCTATCTATGATCTTGGATGGGCAGAAGATGTCTATACTACAAATTAAGGAGTTTTATATGAAAGATTTTTTAAACGATTTATTAGACAAATATGTTGGGATGAATGCAGAAACTAGAGAACGTACAATTCTTGCTTTTTTAATGGCTTTATTAGACTTCTTATCTGCTTTCCACATTATAGAATTTACAGATGATCAAATTCAAGCTGTATTTAAATTACTTCTTGTAATATCAACAGCTATTGTATGGGCTTATTGTTCACACTATAAGAATAATGACTATACAGAAGCAGCATTAAAAGGTACTGGTATAACAAGACAAATTAAGAAAGAACAGACAGAAGGCTATATAGGAGAAAGATTTTATACTGATGAAAACGGTGAACTATTAACTTCTGTTGCTGATTCTTTTGAGCCTGAAGATGAAGATGAAGATGTTATGGAAGCAGAAATGGCAGTTGCTGAAGTTGCTTCTCAAGAAGAAAATCTTGAAAGAGAAGAAGATGAATAAAATAATCTATAAACAATATGATAATAGATGGGCTAATAAGCCATATCCAAATGCTAGTTCTACTTTTTCAGGAAATGGTTGTGGTTGTGTAGCATGTACTCATTTACTGATTGAACAAGATAAATATAAAAATTATACACCTGAACCAGTCAGAAAATATATGGTAAGTCAAGGTTTTGCAGTTGCAGGTCAAGGCACAACTTGGTCTGGTATTACTAAAACTCTTGAACATTATGGATATAAAGTAGTTCATATTGGTTCAAGTGACCCTATGTCCAAAGCTTGGAAGGAACTTGACAAAAAGAATAGAATTGGTATAATTTTATTCAGTAGTGGATATGGACCAGATGGAACTTGTTGGACTCTTGGCGGACATTATATTGCTTTCACAGATTATAAAAAGACGTCTAATGGAAAGCATAAAATGTATATGAAAGACTCAGGTTCAAGAGATCATGATGGATGGTATTATTATGAGACCTCTATGAAAGGCAGAGTCTATCAGATGTGGATTGTAGAAAAAATAAATTCTAAAAGTGATTCTACATCTAAAGATACTAAGCCTAAAGAAACATCATCAAACACTCTTAAAGTAGATGGAGTATTTGGTAGTAAATCAGTAAAAGCTCTTCAAAAAGTATTTGGTACTACTCAAGACGGAGTTATTAGTGGTCAAGTAGTAAATAAAAAATATCATACAGGATTTGCTGATGGTGTTATTAAATATGGAAGTGGTGGAAGTACTTTAGTAACTAAGATGCAAAGATTCTTAAAGCTTTCAGATCCTGATGGTCAGCTTGGTCCTAATACTATTAAAGCTTGGCAGAAATTCTTAAATATGAATGACCCAGATGGATATTGGGGACCTAATACTTCTAAAGCAACTCAAAAGTGGTTAAACACAGATCCTAAAATTACTATTCCATCAACTGATATTTCTATTAAAGGCATAGATATTAGTAATTACCAAGGAAAATTAAGTGTAGCTAAATTTAAAAAGATAAAAAAGAGTGGAATAAAATTTGTTATCTTAAGACTTGGGTATACAGGTAGAGATGATAAGAAATGTAAATTAGATGCTGCTTTTGAAAATAATTATAAAAATGCAATAGAAGCGGGTTTACCAGTTGGAATTTACTACTACTCATTAGCTACATCTATTGATAAAGCTAAGACTGAAGCTGAATTTGTAATTAAGAATCTTAAGGGAAAGAAAATAACTTATCCAGTCTACATAGATATAGAAGATTCTAAACAAATTAATTGTACAAAAACTGCTCTTGCTAATGTAAGTAATGAATTTTGTAAAGTAGTAAATAAAGCTGGTTATAAAGCTGGAGTTTATGCTAGTATAAGTTGGTTCAATGATAAAATTGGTAAAATTACTGAAAAACATAGTAAATGGGTTGCTCAATATTATACTAAATGTGAATATAAAGGTTCATATGATATTTGGCAATATAGTTCTTCAGGATCTGTACCAGGAATTTCTGGAAATGTAGATATGAATTATTGTTATCGTTGTACAAAATTTAAATAAGGAGAACTTAATGGGTAAGTATAAAGGCGAATTTCCAAACGTAACTAAAACCTCGAAAGGAAAGGTTATTAGAAAATATCTAAAAAAAGGTGATAAGGGAGTAAATGTTAAAAAGTTACAAAAGTTTTTAAATTGGGCCTTAGATCTAAATTTAGAAATAGATGGAATTTGGGGAGATGATACTGAGAAAGCAGTAAAAAAGTTCCAAACTAAAGTATTTGGAAAGAAAGAAGCTGATGGCTTATTTGGAAAAAAATCTTTAGAAGCAGCTAAAAAATTTAATAAAAAAGACGCTAAAATAGATGAATCACCTAAAAAAGTAAAGACAACTTATCCAGGAGTTCTTCCTTCTTATATTCTTAAGAAGACTAATTCTCAAGTAATTAATGATGCTATACTTTGGGCTAAATGGATAGCTAAAGATAATGATTTTCATTATGGCTATACTAATAAGCATGGAAGTTCTAATCCTAAAGACTGGTCACCTAATGCACATCATAATGGATGCTATTTTTGTGGAACTAATGGGAGTAAAAAAGGTATGTTGATGCCTGAGCATACTTATTGCTGTAATCCATTTGTTGGTGCGGCTTGGGCACATGGTGGTTGTGATACTAAAGCAATGTCATTATGTTCACATGGTGGTTCTTGGAGTTTTGGTACAGGTACTGGATCATATCATCAATCAGATAGATTTAAGAGAATGGGACATCCAGCTTTAAATAAATTACAAGCTGGTGATGTACTTTGTATGGATAGCCATGTAGCTATATATTTAGGAAATGGTCAGCTCGCTGAAGCTGGAAGTGGTGATGATAATGTAAAAAATTCAGCTAAATGGAATAATTCTATTCATATTAGAACACTTACGGAAAAAGGCTATAAAAATTTTAAAAGAGTATATAGATATACAGGATTTGTAAATACTGAAGTAGATATTAAACATGGCGAAGTAAGTGATAGAGTTAAACTTTGGCAAGCATTTTTAAATTGGTATTTTGATGGAAAAGTAGGAACTCCTGATAGATATTTTGGTGACAATACATTAAAATGGACAAAGAAGTTTCAAAAGGCAATGAATATTAAAGAGACAGGAGCTGTAAATAAAAAGACTTTATCAGCAGCTGTTTCAGCAAAGAAATGATTAACAAATGGAAAAAGTATTAGAGATTTTATTAAATTCACTACCTGAAATGATCGTGGCATTAGTTGGAGCAGGTGGATTTTGGGCTTATATTGAACATAGATATAGTGATAGAAAGAAAGCAAAATCGACAAAGCTTGATACTATCATTAAAGAACTAAAAGAAGTTACAGAAAGTATATCGAAGACTGATGCTACTGTTAAAAAGCTTAGTAATTGTGTAGATGATTTATCTCAAGGTCAAATGCAATGTGCTACTAAGTTAGATAAAATACGTGATATTGAGAATAAATTTGGTGACTTAGAAGATCTTATAAAAGATGTAAAAACAGGAAACAATTTAAGTCTAGCTTTTTCTAGAGATCGTGTGAATCATTTAGCTAATATTTATATGAAGCTAGGATATATTCCTCAAGATGAGTATATTGCATTTAAACTTTTAGGCCAAGCTTATTTGGAGTCAGGTGGAAATTCTGAAATTAAAGAAAAATATGAATATTGTATAGATGAACTTGAAGTTGAAGACAAGCCTAGAAAAACAATACTTAATACTTATGATATTACAGAATATAAAAATAATTAAATAAATAAAAGACCATATATAATATGGTCTTTTTTATTGTAAAAATAAAAAAAATTATTTACATTTATATAAATGTTGTATATAATATAAATAGAAAA
>Ga0310786_10005009_pt1 | contig 18159 bp, 30 predicted proteins | sample AusTroGonzalo_MG_FD_203881 | JGI IMG/M metagenome (GOLD analysis project Ga0310786, IMG submission 203881) | Bovine rumen microbial communities from tropical cattle in Woodstock, Queensland, Australia - Gonzalo_03 (v2) (version 2) | ecosystem: Host-associated > Mammals > Digestive system >... | reverse complement strand
CTATATTACCTACGGAAAATGAATAGTTATAAGACAGCCAAAGAACTAATAGAACAATATGTAACCGCCCACGCAGAAAATCGGTGGATGGATGCAAGTGAACTGGAGGCTTTGCTGACAGAGTTTTCGGAGAAACTGCAAGAGCCTGCAAGTGAGGACTTGGAGAAAGCAAGCAAAGAATGGCTTACTCCGCAACTTGACAAGTCGTATGCTAACTACGGCGAAACAAAGATGATGGAATTAACTCACTTTGATGGTTATGCTATGCTTGATGCTGTTGAGTTTGGCGCACAGTGGCAGAAAGAACGCGACCAGAAAGAACTCCAAATCGCAGAGGAGCATGGCATACTTACAGGCATGAACATGGAACATGAGAAGTTGATGAAGGATGCGGTAGTCGTTTCTTTTGTCCAAGATTACAAATACAAAACTCCCATTCTCACGGGCGATATTAAGAAAAAATTTGCTCTTACAACAGGGCAACACGTTAAACTCATAATAGTAAAGGACGAATGAAAAGAAGATTCATAATATACGTTTCTTCCTGTCCTATAAAGAAACGTGGTTGTTGGGGCTGTCCATACTATGAGGGCTATAATTCATGGGAAGGTACAGTGGATTGTAGTTATAAGAACAAGAGTGATAACAAGTAAAAATACAACTATGGACTACGAAAAAGCATATAACGAGGCTCTTGAGAGAGCAAAAAGCAAGCATAGCACTTGTTTAAAATCAAACTCTCTTACTGCAGCGGAATTGTTGGAAGACATCTTTCCCGAACTCAGGTGCAGTGATGATGAGAGGATAAGAAAGGCTGTTAAACATCTTGTAAACTCTACTAAAGAACTTCACCTTGGTATTGATAATTATGATGGAGTAAAATGGATTGATATTCTTTCTTGGCTTGAGAAGCAAGGCCAGGAGAAGACTACTTGGGTTAAGGAGGATGAAATTGGTTTTATTGATGCTATGTGGGCAATAGAGCAAGCAAGAACTATTGCTAAAAATGAAAATGATATGGGGAATCTTTGGTATGCTGAAAAATGGCTCAAATCCCTCAAAGAAAGATACACTTGGAAGCCGAGTGATGAGCAGATAATTCCCTCGACAAGTGTGTGTTGTGCTGGAGATAAAGAAATTGAATCATTGTAACAGTATTTAACAACCTCAAGAACCTAAAAGGATAAAGTTATGAAAGCAAAAGACATTATTATCGGTAAGAAGGTTTACTACCATCCTGTTATTGGCGGTAAAGAAAAGAAAGAGGCAACCATTACAAGTGAGGTGTTCGCGATAGGTAGTACGGATTGTTGTATGGTTGATTCTGTATCAGGCTGTGTTGCTATTGAAGCATTAAGCGAGAGGAAATAATTTAAGTATTCGGAGATACACTAACTAATATGGGAAGATTTATATTTTGCCAAAGGGTAACAAAGCAAATTGGTGATATGGAGTTTGACACCTGCACCGAGCATTTAATTCTTGATGAGAATGAACCACTATCTAAACTGAAAGAATGGTCTGAAAGACCAAAACCCAACTACTATTGTTGGGGGCATATCGAGTGTAGATACGAAGATTAGTATATTAGGAAATACAAAAACGGATATGAAAGCAGTTTATAAATACCCCTTGCGGATAGACGATTACCAATCGGTACTTATGCCTATGGGTGCAAAGATACTTTGCATTAAGGTACAGAATGGAACTCCTTGCCTATGGGCATTGATTGATAAAGAGCAAACCTATGATGAAGCAGTCACTATTAGGTGTGCAGGTACTGGTCACGATATTAAAGATAATGTGGAATACATTGATACCATTATGGTAGCAGGTGGAGCATTGGTATTCCATTTCTTCAAGGTGCTTGATTAGTGTATTTACGAATCAATAACTGATATGAAAGAAATATGGTTGACAAAAGGCAGTCCTAAATGGATGCCATTTCATTTGATTCTCTTTAAGAATGCAGATTGGTTGATTCTTCCCTGTATTTCGTTTGTTAAAAAGAACAAGGCTCAGTGTTTAGGCTCTGAAATAGTCTTTGGCTTTCTTCGTTGGAGAATGAGCATCTATTTTCACAACGGCAATTAGTGCATCCACGAATATAGAAACATCTATGCGAAAGAATGGACTGGGAACTAGGCTTCTGAACTTGGCTTTAGTTGAATCTAAAGAAAGAGGAATGAAGTTTGTCAAACTGGCCGTTGAAAAAAAGAACGACTGGCTTATTGCGTGGTATGAGAGGATGGGATTCATCAAGGCCACAGAAGATGACAATGAGTATTCAATGGTAAAAGTGCTGTGATATGGGGGCAATAATCGGTAGAATAAGAATGGCGCTTGGTTTATGTCCCTTGTGTGGTGGCGAGTTGAAAATAATTGACCACGATTGTTTGGAGGGAGACACCTACAAATGTAAGTGGTGTGGTAAGCAATGGGTAGACGCATAGCAGTATGAATGACCAAGCATTTTGTAAGGGTACGAATTGTCCGTTAAGGCACAACTGCTGGCGGTATATTCAAGGTCTGGGAGCACCAGAGTTGCTTACTTGGTGGGAGCCACCTCACTATGACAAGGAGAAGAAGATGTGTGATATATATCTGGGAAATTAGGTTATGATAGAGAAAGAGAAGATAGGCGAGATTTGTCAGAAGGCCGTTGACAAGTACGGCCACCAGAGTCAGATTGATATGGCCATAGAGGAAATGGCTGAACTGGCCGATGCGCTGATGAAGTTCCGCAGAGGCCGGGTTACAGAAATGGATGTAGCCACAGAGATAGCGGATGTTTTCATTATGGCATACCAGATGTCTCTGATTTTCGGTAGAGAGGATGTAGTTTCCGAGGTCGAGCGTAAACTGCTTAGACTGCAGGATAGAATGAACAAGTAAAATGTACGATTATGAGTAGAGGAAAAGCATTAAGAGAGGATGAACTGGAGTTCATCAACGCACATCTGGGAGATATGTCAGTAAGTGCTATTGCCAAGAAGTTGGGTAGGAACTACTACACGATTTACAATCTTAGCAAGGAGGCTGGCATAGAGAGAAACCATACCTTCACACAGCAGGAGGATGAGTATATAAGAGAGAACTATGCGAAACTACCAGTTGAACGCATAGCGAGCAGGTTCGGGGTATCGGTAATGTCGGTATATAACCGAGCGAGAAAACTGGGAATAACCAAGAACCAAAGACGTAGCGAGACTGCATAAGCCTCGCTATTTTTTTAGTCTCAATGTGCGATTTTTGTGATTATTATTTTGGTATATAAAATATTATTTGTATATTTGGTTATACAAAATAACACTAAAGAGCAATGAAGAAGTTCAGAGTAATAAGCAAGGAGTTCGGGTATCCGATAAAGTCATTCGATACCGAAAGGGAGGCTAGAGAGTTCGCTAGTAAAGTAAGCACTAAGGTTTATGTATGCGAGTATATCAACGGAGTATTAACCGAGATTTAATCAAGAGAGCAATGAAGACTAAGAGATTCCAAGTAACAGACGAGTTCGGCAGTAACATCACGTCAATCGTAGATGTAGTAAACCAGAACGGAAATTTGCACGTCATCAACGAGTTCGGTGCTGACATCACTGGCATAGTAAGCATAGTAGAGGTTTCGCTTTAATCGGAAGAGCAATGAAGGAGATTCGCGATAAGAAGTTTAGAAGGCTGATGAAAGAGGCCGGACTCGCAAAGGTCGAGTTGATTAAGGGAGAGGGATACCACTACATCACAAGCGATGATGAAGTTCTGAGCAATAAGATAGCGATGATGAACAGCAGTTCGATATACGTTTGCCACTTCAATCATCAGACCCCAGAGCAGTGGGTAGAAGACATAAAAAGAATGTTGAACGATTAAATGATAGAGCAATGAAAGAAATCAGACAAGAAATCAGAGAGTTCATCCTCAAGGACGTAAATCAGACATTGGCCCGTATGGGTGTCAGTGAGGAAGTAAAGGAAACGAAGATATTGACAGATAGCAGGTGCTACGATAGCGTAAACTATCTGTTCGAGTCGAAACCGATTAGACAGATGCCTATGATGTTCAAGGAGGTGGTAGTTGACGGACGTATGTCCACCTACATCCAGAGCGAGCACAGCAGGTACTTCAAAGTCTCAGAGAAGAAAGATGTGGTAGGAGTAGAGTTGCATTATAGTTACAATCTCTGGGGCGGTGGTTCCAATGGTTGCAGGTTGGGTTCGCTGGTCTACTTGGTGGATAAAGACCTGCCAGAAAATTTCGATGACGAGATGATGCCAGTCGAGTATTATGTAAAGAAGGTTGAAGGTTTGACTATCTAAGGTTCAGAGCAATGGAAACGAAGTTTATCAGTCACGGAAAGGTTGAGGTCAACCGCTACGGATGTCTTGAGATTCAGATTTCAGATGACAAGACGAAAGCGAGAATCAAGTTGAACTACAAGGACGAGCCACAATGCGTAAGCAGGTGGCAGTCGATAAAGAGCACCACAAAGGGTAGGGAGTATGTAATCTACTGGGGCAAGAGATATTATATGGATATGTTTTCAAAAAAGTAAGAGCAATGAAAAAAGACGAAAAGACAATGAGAGTAGAGAGAAGAGAGCGTTTTATGGGCAAGTGTCCGATTGGAACGACTCTGAGTTTCAACGAAGGCGGTATCGTGATTACCTATCAGAAGGTAAGCAAGAAGGGTTGGAAGACCAGCCAAGCCGAGTCAGAGAGAAAGGAAAAGGATTTGGCCACACACCTCATATCAGAGCAGGTAAGCGGCATCACGTTTGTTATGAAATGATATGTTGGTAGCAGATTTTAAGATGTATGCACTCCGCACACTGACGGAAGAGCATCTGTGGAAAGTAGGAGAGAGTGACGAATTTACGTTGCTCGGTTACAAGTACGCTATAGAGAAATTGAGCGATGTTTGTTGGTCGCTGACCTATAAGACAATCAATAGACGCGAGACGTTTTCGACTATGAATAGATTGTTTCATCATCTGTTCGAGAAGCACGGAATTAGAGTTTAAGACAATGAGAACTAGAGAGAAACTTTTGGAGTATGCCAACCAGATTAAGGGTTTAGGCTACAAGGTGTATATCAGCAAGGATGTGTATTTCCAGTACGGATACATAGTGAATGAAAAGGATGAGATAGGTTACTTCCAGTTGGACGATTTCGGTACTGGAGTGGTGTTCTCGACCAAGCACAAACCTGCTAACGGGATTGGATGTGGTTTCGGATTGGATGACAGTTTCAACGGCCACAGAGAGATTACAAAGGAGTTGGTAGACAGATGTTTTGCGATTGCCCCCAACTGGGCCACAAGGTCAGAAAGACAGAAGGTTGTCAAGTGGACGGCAACAGAGTATCTAAGTCGGAAGTTTGAAAGGGAAATGGTAGTAGAGTTATGAAAGGGGTAGCAAGCAAGTTTCCTTCAGATGTCAAGAAGGGTGTGGCTCACATAATGCGATACAACATCAACGTAGAGCAGGCAAAGATGTTCAATCTTAGGGAATTGTTCAGCGGAAGTAGTATAACGATGATTGAGCCGGGAGAGTATGTTAAGTTGGGAATCAACGGGGAGTTGATGATGAGTGATACTCCGTTCGAGAGAAGGACGAACGAGGCTTTTGTAAGAAACGCAAAGGGTCACGTTATGATAGCAGGTCTGGGTATCGGTCTGATATTAGAGGCTCTCAAGCCGAAGATTGAAAGCGGAGAGGTAATCGACATAGTAGTCTATGAGAAGTACCAAGATGTGATAGACTTGGTAGGCCCTCTGTATGAGGATATGCCTCTCACTATCAAATGCGAGGACATACTGGAGTACAAGCCAGTCAAGGGAGAGAAGTACGATACCTTGTACTTTGACATCTGGCCGAAAGTAAGTGAGGATAACCTCCCAGAGATGGCCAAGTTGCACCAGAGATGGAAGACTCACAAGAACGAGGGTGGCTGGATGTATTCTTGGATGTGTTCACATCTTAGGTCAGAGAGAAGAAAGAATTACGGAAGTTGGTGGTAAATAGTAATAGAGCAATGGAAAAATTAGTCAAAAAGGTGGACATAGAAGAGTTCCACGAGGATTCAATCCTACTCCTTCCCTATGACGAAAGTTTCGCCAAAGGGGAAATAAGTGAGATTCTCACGCGGTATATCACGATGTATTCAAACAGCGAGCCGGAAGTCAAGGAACACTTGTCAGACGGTGTTCATACTATGGATGATTGCGTGAAGTACATAAGAGAGATGGCACGCAAGTCGGCAAAGGACGGAATGGCTGCTATCTGTTCCGATTTGGTTTTCAAGTGGCTTGTCCACTACTACAGATGCAGTGTCAAGGAAGTCATCGAGAAAGAGCCAGAGAAGCCTACGTTCACTCCCTCTCCAGATTATGAGGCCTTGAAGAAGAAACGCGAGGAAGAGGAAGCGCAGCGCAAGGCTGAAGAAGCGGAGAAGAAGCGCAAGGATGAGATAGCCAAGAACGGATTGTCACTCTTTGACCAGTTGTTCGAATGAAACGCACAGAGAAGGAAGTCGAGGGTTTGAGGAAGTTCCTCAGACCCTTGAATACTAAACAAGAGGAATGGATGAAGCGTGGGCCATATTTGAATGGCGCTTGGCATATATCCGAAAAGTCCCAGAGATGCGCTATCTGCGGTGGGATAATGGACAAGGACACCAAGACGTGTCCGCACTGCGGTCAGAAGATAAAGTACGTCTATCACGGAAGGTCGTACAACCATAAGGCTTGGGCGATGATAGTGACCACCTGCAAGGGTTGGCAGGTCTTCAGAACCTTCGAGGTCAATGCTCACTACACCAGAGACAAGGGATTCACATACGATATCAACGAGGTTGTCCAGAACTGGTTCAGAGGACTGGATAGGGTTATACTGGCAAGGCCGTTTGTCCCGATGTCGAGCATATTCAGCGTATCGAGAGAGATGTCCTATCGACAGATACGGAAGTACAGCACCTACTACATCAACCAGTATGTTTACGATGAGGCAACGGATATTTATCCCTACAAGAGAGTTACAGAGACGTTCAGACGTAACGGATTCAAGGGCAATTTCCACAACGCAAATCCGATTCAGACCTATGAGGCTCTGTTGGGCAACAACAAGTTGGAGACACTCTGGAAGGCCGGACAATATGCTCTGTTCAAGCACCTCTTGTATGAGAGAAGGCCGCTTATCCCAGAGCATTGCATAAAGATTGCGTTGAGGCACCAGTACAAGGTACGCGATGCAGGGACGTGGGCCGATTATCTGGACCAGTTGGAAGAGTTGGGAAAGGACACCCACAACCCCAAACTGATTCTGCGTAGTGATTTGGTCAGCGAACACAGAAGGCTGATGAAACTGGTCGAAATCAAGCGGGAGAGGGAAGAGGCATACAAGAAGAGGTGTGATGCTATGAAAACTAATGCTGAGAAACTGAAAGAGTATCTGAAGTGCAAGAAGCCATATCTGGGCATCAAGTTCGATGACGGCCACCTTTTCTTCCACGTTCTCCAGACACCGCAGGAGTTCATAGAGGAAGGGAAGGCTATGCACCATTGCGTTGCCAACTACTGGAAGTACCCTAATTCGCTGATTATGTCGGCTAGGGACGATAAGGGCGATAGGATAGAGACCATAGAGGTTAGTCTGGACACCTTTACCATATCCCAGTCGAGAGGACACTGCAATAAGGACAGCCAGTTTCATCAAAGCATAATCGACCTTGTTAATGCGAATATGCAGAAAATCCGTTGTGCATCGCACCGAGACAAAGCATTAAGTGTTAAATAAGTGTTAAACGCGCATTTTTTGTGCAAGAAAGTATTTGATGACCAAATAGAAATTATACCTTTGCGTCAGTCGGAATGTTTGTATATGAAGATTTTCAGATACAAAAATTCTGACGCAATAGGTTGATTTTCAATGTAAATCATTTGGTTATATAACCGAAATTTTGTATATTTAGAATATCAAACTAGAATATGAAGATATATACGAGTTACTTCGGAAATCTGAAGGCCTTGTCCAAAAGCGACATCGTTCCGATAAGCATAGCAAGGTGGTCTCCAAAATGGTATGAGGGTCATAAGTTGCTGTATGTTGCGCCCACACCATTTATGCTGAAGGCAGACATAACTCGTGAAGAGTACATCGCGGAGTACAACAGAATCTTGAAGCATACTGACATCAAGTTTTTCGTCAAGAGGCTTGAAGAGATTGGTTGCGGAAAGGACGTTGCTCTGTTATGTTACGAAAAGCCGGATGACTTCTGTCACAGACATCTGCTGGCAGAGTATATGAACGGACTGGGATACAATGTTGAAGAGTTCGTTGCGCCAGTCATCGATGTCAAGGTAGAGAAGAAGAAAGAGCCAGAGCAATTGTCTCTGTTCGATTGATAACTGCGTAGGTGGTGTAATGGTAGCACGATACACAGCCAGTGTATAGGTAGCGGTTCGAATCCGTTTCTGCGCTCTAATTTTTTTTGTAGAGCATATGAGAGTATCTGTAATCGGAACGGGAAATGTAGGAGTCGCTATAGCGGCTGACCTCTCAATCAAGGGCCATTTTGTATCACTGGTCAAGTCATCATCCTACAAGTCTAAGGCTTATGACCTTCTGTTGAAGAACAACAACCGCGTTCATCTGAAGGAGGAAGGAAAGTATAGGGAGACCTATATTGCAGAAGTTACGGACAACCTAGAGACCATAAAGGACTCGGAGGTTGTTTTCATCACTATACAGAGCACCTATCACGAAGAGTTGTATAAGCGCATCTGCAAGTTCCTCAACAGAGAGCAGGCCGTGGTAAGTATATGCAGTTATCTCTCATCCTTCTACCTAGACCATTTCTGCGAAGCGTTTCCTATGGTAGCGGAGACCACTGGCCCATATCTGGAAGGCCGTGTCGAACTGGATGACATCCCCAATGAGGTTGTCTTCAGAGTCGGTTGCAGGCTGACCAATAGTCCGCTGTCGGTATTCAACAAGGGACGTGACGAGGAATGTATGTTCAAGTTGAAGCAACTCTACGGAGGGTTCAACGATTGCTATTCGGTACTTGAGTCTGGCCTACTCAACCCCAATATGGTGTTGCATACGGTAGGAGCCATTATGAGCATACCTAGAATCGAGTTCAGTGACGGCAACTTCTGTATGTACCGCGAAGCGTACTCAAGGAAGAACGATGCCACTCTGAACATAATGTTCAAACTGGACGGAGAGAAGAAGGATGTTCTTACTGCTCTCGGCCAGAGACCTATTGGAATCTTGGAGGCCGGAGGTTTCTTGGACGGAATGAGAAGTTTCTATGAATATTCGGAATCATCTGACAGAGCAATCAGTCCTACATCTATTAGGTCGAGATATATCACGGAAGACGTATCGCAAGGACTGGTTCTGCTTGAGAGCATAGCGGATATGGCAGGAGTCAAGTGTCCTATCACTACTGCACTCATAGACATAGCGGGTGCTGCCTTGTCGGAGGATTTCAGAGCCAACGGCAGGACGGTTGAGAGACTGGGTGCAAAGGATTATATCGAAAGCAAAATAGTGTAATGGACTACTCGGAAGACATAAAGACCAGAACCTTCGGCATCGAGATTGAGATGTGCAATCTCGACAGACAGCAGGTAGAGTTGCCAGAAGGTTTTTCTTGGAGTAAGGATGAAGAGATAGTCAATACAGACGGCTCTTGTAACAAGCGGTTCGGAGGTGAGGTCAATACCCCACCTCTCAACGTGTTCAGTATGAAAGACCTTCACAACCTCAAGAAATGCTATGAGTCTATGGTGAAGGCCGGAGGCAAGATAAAGTGGACCACCTATACGCACGTCCACATTTACGCAGGAGACTTGTCGGTAGAGCAGATAAAGAAGGTCTGGCTGTTCTTCTACATCTGTTATCCGTATTTCAAGAGATATACGAAATTGTCGGATTGGGATGAACTGACATTCAACTGCCAACCCCTGCCTACGGAGAAGTATTACAACGGACTGCTGGAAGCGGACTCCTATGACAATATTCGTGAGTTGTTCACGAACCAGTCGAAGAAGGGATTCATAAGGCACGCTGTCAGTATCTCGGCCTATTTCAAGACAAAGACGATAGAGTTCAGAACGTATCACGGAACGAGTGATTTCTACTCGGCTATGAATTGCGTGTACTCGACATATCGCTTGTTCTACTACGCTATAAGCCACGAACTGGAGGATTTCAAATCCATATCATCATACGAAGAGTTCTGCAAGGCTATAGGCCTCAAATATGACGTACCACCAGAACTGGTGCCGTTGCTTTACCAAGGCAACCCCTACAGCGCCATTGAGACCTTCCAGACCAAATCTCTGGCCTACAACTCGAAGCAGGCTTCGGCATTGTGGGAGGCCATACAGAATCACGGCCACAAGGAATTGTGCATCGTGAACGGCTTTATGTATTACTATGAGTTGTATTTCCAAGATAAGGTCAAGGTGTCGATATACGCGCAAGACCCCTACTGCCATTTGCTGTATCTGATTGCGAACGGCAAGATGAACCTCAAGTACAGAGACAAACTGGGGTGGCTGGAGGAATACAACAACGGCTCGGTGGAGAGGCAGATGGCTCTGGCCCTCTACGCGGAGAAACTCCAGAAGTTCTCTATGAGTGAGTCGGACAGAAACGATGCAATTATCGAATCGGTGAAGATGAGAGCCAAGGAATCCATAGAACGCACGGAGAAGGCTTGCGTCAAACTGATTGACCTGCTGAAGACGTGCGAGTACCATATAGGCACTCTGAATGATGCTGTCAAAGAGAAGAAGGTGATATTCTTCAACTACGGAAAAGACAAGACGCAGAAGAGGACGTTCAAACTCATCCAAGAGAACAGCGACCTCGAAATGGACTTCAATGTCAAGAGGAACGATTACTATGAGATAATAGAGACACTCCCGAAGGGTACGTATTTCTACTATATCAGCAATAGTCCGTATCTGCGGAATATGTATAAACTGGCAATGTGGAACACCTCGAACGGAGACAGATGGTCTGCTGGCCGTTTCCTCTACTGCAACAAGCCTAGCAATACGAACCAAGTCACCACATCGTACAAGTCGAATCACGTTGAGGTGAACGAGATAGTACCGCCGGATGATTTGGAGATAACCAACCCCACCAGTCTGAGGATAGCAAGGGTAAGTTCGGACTATCTGTATGCCCTTCAGAAGAAGTATATCAGAAAGGTCGATATGTGCAGTCGCTGTACCTATGCCTTTGTTGTGATGTATGAGAAGTACACTCTGGGAGGATTCGGATTCACGCTTCCACAGCACAAGGGTTATGACCTATTCCAGTTGACTGACTTCTGCACGAACAATAACATCCCTCGTCTGGCCAAGTTGATTCTCTACTGCATACAGACGGAAGACGTACAGATGGAACTCAGCCGTAGGATGCACAAGTTATGCGAGAAGGTCATATCGTGCGCCTATACCCATAAGCCAGTCAGTATGAAGTATCGGGGTGTCTATACGAAAGTGAAGGAACACTGCACGTCATCGTATCTGGCCTATGAGGGAGAACTGGGCAAGTTCAAGGATAACAAGGTAGTAATAGAGAAATATCAAACATTGTTGAAGAATGGAAATTGAAGATAGGTGGAAGTATGACATCGTTGACATAAACCTCATTGACGAGGCTGAACTCAATGCCAACGAGATGACTGGAGAGGATTTTGCCACGTTGGTAGACAACATCGGCAAGTCCGGCCTCAGTAGTGTTCCGTGCTGTTACAAGAAGGCAAACGGAAGGTATGGTATGATAAGCGGTCACCACCGCTTGCGTGCCTGCAAGAAGAATCACTTCAAGAAGATAGGCATACTCTGGTGTGACGAGAGTGAACTGAGCAAGGATGAGATAATCGCCATCCAGTTGTCGCACAACTCCCTGCACGGCCAAGACAACCAGAGCATACTGAAGAAGTTGTTTGAGCAGATAAAGAGCATAGATTTCAAGAAGTTCGCCCACATCAATATTGATGAGGTGGCACCTACGAATATGGACGGATTGAGCATCTTCGCACTCAAGGAGAACTTCGTGTTCACGATAATGCTGTACCCAAACTCCTTCGCGGACGTAGACGGCATATTCGGAGACATAAGGGAACAAGCGAAGAAATGCGATGCACTCATTCTGGCCTCGCAGGAAGAGAACGAAAAGTTCCTTCTGAAGTTACAGCAGGAGATTGGTACGGAGTACAATATCAAGTCCCCTGCAATCACGTTTGCCAAACTGCTTGAGTTGGCCAACGAACGTCTAACACAGATAAGGGAAGGAAAATGATTTGGACTATAGTAAGCAAGGCTGAAATGGCCGGATATGTCATACCGCCAGTCTTTCAGTACTACAGAGAGGTGGTCGGCAAAGACCAAATCCAACTCAAGGTCATAGACGAGGATGACCCGATGACATTCGTGAAGGGCGATGACATCATACTGCTTCGTACGGCCAGCGAGAAGATAGTGTCCACGATAAAGTCCAGAGGTCTTAAGAGCACGGCAGAGAACTTCTCCGTCTATCAGCAGTCTAGCGACAAGGAGACACTGGCCCAGACACTCTTTGACAACGGCATAGTAGTACCCAAGCAGTATAGACTGGATGAGGTGGAGGAAGGCAAGACATACTTCGTCAAACCCAGATACGGAAGCGAGAGTTTCGGCATCTCATCCCAGTGCATCTGCCATACACCCAAAGAGGTGAAAACGCAGGTGAACAGAATCTATGAGGAACTGCTGCAGCCGGTAGTCATAGAGGATTTCATCGAAGGGGTGGATTGCACAACTGCCGTGTATAGAAACAGAGGCATACTCCGCGCACACACCATAAAGGTAGAGTGCAGTGAGATAGGAGGAATACAGACGCACAGAGGAAAATTCGCATACGATGAATATTGTTCCGCTATGAAAGACCTTCACGGACTTCTAATGGATGACGTGGCAAAGAGAGTGTTTTCCATACTGAAAATAAGACATCACGCAAGAATTGACTACAGATTGAGCAAAGAAGGAGTACCATATCTGATAGATGTCAATCTGCTGCCCGGACTTGGGCCGTCAGCGCACTTCTCGAAATGCCTCCTTCTGACAGAGAATATTTCCTATCGAGACGCTATCTGGGCCATCATTGACTCGGCCTCGGTGTAGACACAGAAATCAACAAATTCATCATAAAAAAAGACAGACGATGAAACGGTACAAGAAAATGCCTTTCGGCAAGATAGCCGAAGTGTACGAACGCAAGGCGGGTAACGTGTCAGCGACCTGCATCGCTTTGAATATTGACAGAAATACGTTCAACTCTTGGAGGAAGGAATATCCAGAACTTGCCGAGAAGTTAGACGCTATTGACGAGAGTCTCATTGACTTCTCGGAGAGCAAACTGCTTGAGCAAATCAATGACGGAAATCTGACCGCAATCATTTTCCACTTGAAGACGAAAGGAAAGTCCAGAGGATATACGGAGTCATCAGAGGTGAACACGAACGTGAACGCTTTCAATCTGAGGCCTCTGACCAAGGAAGAACTCGAAGAACTGAGGAAATTGAATGGCTAGTGTCAGTGACTCCCTTCTCCTAGCACACAGAAGGCTGATGCTTCTGTCATATAGGTTCTTTGTGTCTGAAATGTTCTTTCAAGTACACAAGACCAAGTTCGTGTTCGGACAGCACCACGAACAGATTATAAAAGCGTTGGAGAAAGTGATAAGGGGAGACACTCGCAAACTCATCATCAATATAGCACCCAGATACGGCAAGACGGAGATAGCGGTCAAGCAGTTCATATCCTACGGACTGGCGATAAACCCTCGCTCGAAGTTTCTGCATCTGTCTTACTCGGCTTCACTGGCAGCGGACAACTCTCTGTCGGTGAAGAACAATATTATGAACGAGTATTACCAGTATCTGTTCAACGTAAGGTTCGGCCCCAAGAGTACCCAGTCTTGGTGGCAGACTTCTGAAGGTGGCGGTGTCTATGCTACATCCACTCTGGGACAGGTGACGGGTTTTGGTGCAGGTCTCACGGAAAGCGAGGAAGACCTACTCGATGAATATACCATATCCTACAACCCAGACAGATTCTCTGGTGCGATTATCATTGATGACCCGATTAAGCCAGAAGACGCATTGTCGGACAATGCCAGAGAATCTGTAAACAGACGATTCGAGACCACAATCCGTAACCGCGTCAATTCGAGAAAGACTCCCATAGTGATTATTATGCAGAGGCTTCACGAGCACGACCTCTGCGGTTACCTGCAGGAGATTGAGCCGGATGAATGGGAGGTTGTCTCCATACCTGCCATACGGACGGATGAGTTCGGTAACGAACAAGCGCTCTGGCCGTTCAAGCACACCATAGAGGAACTGCACGCTATCGAGCACGCAAACGAGTTCGTGTTCCAGACCCAGTATATGCAGAATCCTACTCCTATGGAGGGTCTGATGTATAGGCCGTTCAGAACGTACGATGAACTCCCAGTCAGAAAGAAGGCTGTAAGGTTCAACTACACGGACAGCGCGGACACTGGTTCGGACTGGTTATGCTCTATCTGCTGTGATGTTCATCCCTACGGCTATTATGTGACGGACGTGCTCTACTCCAAAAAGCCAGTCGAGTACACAGAGCAGGCTATGGCACAGATGTTGTCTAAGCAGGAAACGGAGAGGTGCTATGTCGAGAGCAACAATGGAGGCAGGATATTTATGCGTAACGTGGAGAGGATATGCAGGGAATACGAAAATCGGAAAACCCAGTTCATCCCCTTCGCGCAGACGAAGAATAAGGCGGTCAGAATCTTCACCAGAGCCAACGAAGTGAACAATATGATATATATGCCAGCAGACTGGGAAAGACGTTGGCCGGAGTTCGCACACGATGTCAAATCATATCGCAAGGAAGGCAAAAATGCCCACGATGACGCACCAGATGCACTCACTGGAGTCATCGAAAAATGCGAGAATCTGCTAAATTCCGTATCAGACGAGCAACTGAATAATGATTTTCTGTAATTTTGTATTTGATGAACTACTCTCACAAAGAGTTTTTCATTGCTCTATCGGTCATCCCTGCTTGAGAAAGTGGGGATGATTTTTTTTACTCAAAAATGATGATTTTTCCTCCTTTTTATTTTCATATATAAAAATAAATTGTTAGATTTGGATATACAAAAACCAACCTAGAGAATAAGAGCAATGAAAGATTCAGAGAGTAACAAGATTATTGACGAAACGATATTCCGTTTCGCCTACAAAGCGGACGTTAAGAAGTTCGCTATCGGTATGAGGAAGGCTGGTGTTCTGATTGTACCGATTGGAGAGAAGAAGGTTCAGATATACGCAGTGAACCAGATGAAGCCGGAATCAAGAGAGAACGCAATCAAACTGGGCCGTAAGGTCTTCCAAGAGGTTGTGGGCCAGAGTAAGTAACCTAGACGGATAGAGCGATGATTACAGACAAATTGATTGAGAGGGCTGTCAAGTTCATCAGAGTCTACAAAGACTGGACAGCAGAACAAGAGAAGGGTGCACTGAATAAGATTATGCTTACTAGGTGCTGCATAGAGTACGCAAGCCACGAGATTTCCTCGAACATACTGGCCTTGCTTTCGGAGTTTCAAGATGCACAAGGACTGCCAGAGAACTGGTGGTCTGAGCAGGGTACGTTGGACGATTGGTTTATGATGATATGAATCTGTTTACCTATGCCAAGTGTGATGGGATGAAGACCTTCAAGGCCTTCGACATCAATGAAGGATATGCTGTCGGCAATCTGATATACGCGACCTTGGTGGATGACACTCAAGAGAACAGAGAGAAACTGCAGAAGTTGGCAGATATGAACAAGGAGATTCATCTGGTCATCCAGTTGAGGGACAGAAACAAGGTAGTATTCGAGACGAAATGAATCCGTTAGCGCAGTTTACCACAGCAGAACTGAAGGCAGAGTTGCAACGTAGGGCCGATGAGTATCACAATACGAAGCCGACCTGCAAGAACTGCAAGCACAGATATGTCGCAAGGTGTGTGGACTGGAATCAGAGTTACTGCGATTGTAGGAAGGTAAAGGGCAATAACGGATATGTGTCAGACCTCCCAGTTCACAGCAACTGCAAGGCCTGCGAGTTATATGAACGTAAAGAAGTAGAGCAATGATACAAGAATTTGAAGCAGCCAAGTACGAAGGCAAATGGGCCGTATTTGCAAAGAGAAGCCGTACCTTCAGTTGGGTCGGCAAAGGCAAGAGGTTTTGTCAGAAAATGGCAAAAGTGTTAAATGAGATAGTTGACGAAAGAAATTCAAGAAACTAGAGTATATATGAGAGAACCAGACAACGTAAACGAAATGAGCATTAGAGAAATCAATGCCTATTTCAGAAAGCACGATGAATCCCACCTATGGCCAGTCTGCGGTAAGTTCAACGTAACAGAGAGAGCCATACGGAAGGTCAGACGAATGAGACAGCAGGGGTTGTGTCTGAACCCCGGACTTGAGTATTATTACACGTTAGAGAGTGTTGTTAGTAGAATAGTTAATAGTATTGTTTAACCTAAAAAGTTTTAGAGCAATGGAAAATCAGATTGACGAGACGAAGTTTATGGACTTCGAGCAGAACAAGGTTCAGGTGCTGACATTGGATCAGCTTAAGAAGACTCACGAAGAGAATGGCTATGACGGATTGCCTCTCAAGGGCATCTATCACTGGCAGTTGATTCAGCAGATTAAGGAACTGGCAGAGGCCAACCACTTTGACGTGGAGATTTATGACCTCTTCGCTGCCCACAACAGAGACCGCGCGATGCCCGGAGTCACCAGACTGCCGAAGGTTGAAGAGACTTACGGAGAGCACGCTGTTGAGGCCCACATCCTCAGACGAGTCTATGCGAACATCCGTCTGACGAACTACGATGATGACCAGTACACCACGAACCTAGCGGTTGCCTTCCACCAGAAGGGAATCCAAGTCGGTTTCGGCAATATGGTCAAGATTTGCCACAACCAGTGTATGCTTGGTGCCGACAACTATTGCGCCACCTATTCAGACAAGGGTCAAGGCCGTAGCGGAGAGAAGAGCACAATCGAAGAGATTATGCAGATTGTTGGCGGTTGGCTGACCAACGCTGAACAGAAGGTGCTGGCCGAGAGGGAGAAGATTGAGCAGATGAAGAAGATTAACATCGAGGCCCAAGAGATGTTCACGATAATCGGTATGCTGACCACCTTGAGAGTCAAGTGCGACTCCCAGTTCAAGGAGATACGCGAGAACGTGACCTATCCGCTGAACAATACGCAGATAAACCAGTTGACGGAGGATATGCTTCTGCGCTACAACCGCAATAACAAGGTGACCGTATGGGACTTGTATGACGGTGCAACCCAGTGCTATAAAGCCACGTCAATGGACATCCCTGCACTCCTTCCGCAGAACAGAGCGATGAGCCAGTTCATAGACGAACGCTGGTTCTGATTCAGTTTCAGACTGATAGTAAGGTATTTGGTGAACAAATAGGAGAGATTTTATTTGTTCATCAAATACTTTTGTCTATCTTTGCTGAAAATGTACTCAAATGTTGACTATTGAAGAGATATTCAAGGAAGGCAGAAATATTGATGAAATCATCAAAGACCTGCGTAAAAAATCGGTTATCGTGCCAAGTTGGTCAGAACTAGTAAAGGACTATGACCCGAAGCAGCACAAGATAGTAACAGACACCAATGGCCGTAAGGACAAGACGGTGGATGGACGATTGGAAAAGGCCTCAAGAATCTACATCGGCCTAGAGAAACTCCTTTGCAACCGAATCAACGAGTTCACGTTCGGAATACCGCCCAAGCGCGTTTACTCCAATCTGGGAGACAATCAGACAAGAAAAGACATAGCCAAGGCAATCGAGGCAATATATAAGAATGCTCACGTAGACGCAGAAAACAAGAAGAGAGGCTTGGCCTACTATGCGTCTTGTGAGTTCTTTACTATCTGGTACACCATAAAGAAGGAGAACACCCTCTATGGTTTCAAGAGTGCGTACAAACTGAAATGCTTCACATACTCTCCTATGGACGGAGTGCTTCTGTGGCCTCTGTTCGATGAGAGGAATGACCTTATAGCGATGTCATTCGA
>Ga0310786_10005007_pt1 | contig 18162 bp, 12 predicted proteins | sample AusTroGonzalo_MG_FD_203881 | JGI IMG/M metagenome (GOLD analysis project Ga0310786, IMG submission 203881) | Bovine rumen microbial communities from tropical cattle in Woodstock, Queensland, Australia - Gonzalo_03 (v2) (version 2) | ecosystem: Host-associated > Mammals > Digestive system >... | reverse complement strand
TGACAGACGACGAAAAGTCCAACATAAAGCCGAGTGTCAGGAAGATATCGGACAAGGGAATCCACGAGCTTGTGAATGTTCTCGGCATACGCAGCGATCTTGACCTACGCTCTCCGCACGAATGCTTTGGGATGAAAGGCTCTCCGCTCGGCGATGGCGTAAAATGGTTCCATTGTCCGCAGCTGGCCTACGGCCGTCTCGGGGATGAGGACGCCCGACGCGCATTCGCCGCCGCGTTCAGGGTCTTTCTCGACAGGTCCAACTACCCGATTGTGTTCCATTGCGCGGGTGGCGCTGACCGCACGGGCGCTGTCGCGTTCATGGTCAATGGAATCCTCGGCGTGTCGCTGGACGACCTGCGCAAGGACTGGGAGCTCACTGCGTTTGGAACGAGCCACGCCGTGAACCCCGGCTTCACGCACAAGGCCAGGTTCGACCGCATGGTCGCCGTCGTCGATCGCCAGCCTGGTGCGACGCAGACCGAAAGGATCGTCTCCTATGTGAAGTCCTGCGGCTTTACCGACGCCGACATATCCCGCGTCCGCGAGATCATGCTTGAACCTATACGCGACATGGAAACTAGCGTGCGCAGCCAGGCACCCCAGAAGGCACGATGAAGCGGATTTCATTCATCTTGCTTTCCCTGCTTGCGCTCTGCGGATTCATCTCCGCAGAAGCGAACACTGCCATCCACAACGTCGCAGAGCTTCGGGACGCTCTCTGCCGCAAAAGTTCCCTTGGAACGGAATTTGAGCTGAAGGCGACTGCTCTTTCCGCGCCACCCGACAGGAGAACCGCTTTTATAGTCATGGATGAAAGCGGCAGGGCTCCTATAATCAACATGCGCGATACGGGCGATCCAAGTTTCGAACCTGGCGACCTGCTTCTGATAACAGGCCGGATAGAACGACGCAAGGCGAAGCACCCCAACGATCCGGCCCTTAACGCAAACTGCTGGAACGTCATCGTCCTTTCGCACGGGAAGCCTCCAGAGCCGGTCCAGATCGCTGCGGACGACATCTACCGCGACGACCTGTTGTATCTCCCGGTCTGCATCAACGGAATCCTGATCGACGTTCGCAAAGACGAAATCGACTCGGAGTTCCTTCAGTTCGTGATAGACTGCTCGAACAGCACGATATACGCAGCAGCCTACGCCAGGCTTTTCACAAACTCCCTTGAATCCATCAAAAAGCTCATCGGCGCAACCGTTACCTTCAACGGAATCCTCACCAGCGGTGGCGGACTGCGCACCCACTTTATCCGATACATCATGCTCCATGACGAGAATTCCCTTGTAATGATCAAGCCCCCTTCTGACGACCTCTTCCGCGCGCCGCCAATCGGCGACACGACAAGGATTTCCCCAGAGGCGGTCGTCGCGCTTGGGCGCCGCCGCGCCGTCGGGCGTGTCCTCGCCGTGTGGAACGGCAACACCGTGCTCATGCGAACGGAATCCGGGAAAGCGATGAAGGTCGCCCTTCTCACGGCTCCGCCATCCGTCGGCGATTGCATCGAAGCGGCGGGATACGTCGAAACCGACCTTTTCAACATAAACCTCGCCTCCGCCATCTGGCGTCCGGCGACGTTGCCGACGCAACTGGCGGAAGAAACAATAGACATCTCGCCGCGAGAATTGCTTGTCGGAAAAATCGGGAGCCTGGAATACAGGGCGGAATATCACGGAAGGACAATACGGCTTAAAGGCACCGTGCAGGACGTTTATTCTGGCGAACGCTCCGAAAAAAGAATAGTCATTTCATCCGACGGATACGCCATCCCGGTGAACTGCAGCGCCGTGCCCGACGCAATTTCCAAAATATCCATAGGAAGCCGCATTTCCGCAACAGGCGTATGCATAATGGACACCGAGAACTGGAGCAAGCACTCCACCCTTCCGCAGACACGCGGGCTTTTCGTCGTAGTGCGCTCGCCAGACGACATCTCCGTCCTCGCCCGGCCGCCGTGGTGGACGCCCTTCAAGTTGATGGTGGTCATCGGCGTGTTGGCGATGCTGCTTGTCGCAATCCTCATCTGGAACGCATCTCTCCGCATTCTCTCCGAGCGGCGCGGCCGCGAAATGTACCGCAGCCAGATTGCGAGGGCGAAGTCTGAGCTGAGGATCGACGAGCGCACGCGCCTCGCAGCGGAACTCCACGACCACCTCGCCCAGAACCTCACCGCGATCTCCTACCAGATCGGTTCCGCCGAGCGCTCGCGCGCAGTCGATCCGGAAGCCTCCGCCCGCCACCTTGAGACCGCAGGCCGCATGCTCGGGTCGTGCCGGACGGAACTCAGGCGTTGCCTCTGGGACCTCAAGAGCGACGCGCTGGACGAGGCGGACGTCGGCCGGGCGATCAGGAAGTCGGTCGAGCCGATAGCGGGCGACGCGAACGTGCACATCGATTTCCGCGTTCCCCGCGCAAAGCTCTCTGACTCGGCCCTTCATGCCACGCTTAGCATTTTAAGAGAGCTTGCGTCAAACGCCGTCAACCACGGGCACGCCAAGAACATCAGGATCTCGGGCGAGCTCGCGCAGGGGACGCTGCGCTTCTCGCTGGCTGACGACGGCGAAGGATTCAGCACTGCAAACGCGCCCGGGCTGGACGAAGGCCACTTCGGCCTCGACGGAGTGCGGGAGCGCATCCGCCGCCACAACGGCGAAATGTCGATCGAATCCTCTCCCGGCAATGGCACCACGGTATCCATGACTATGAAATCAAGAGACAACGCGAACGCATCATGAAAACATCCAAGACAAGAATCCTGATTGTCGACGACCACGCCCTGATACGACGGGGGCTTGCAGATCTCATCCGCTACGAAAAAGACCTCGTGGTAGTTGGCGAAGCAAGCGACGGAGAGGCAGCCGTCTCCGCCGCAGCGGAGAAAAAGCCCGACGTTGTCATAATGGACCTCATGATGCCTGTCATGGACGGCGTAGAGGCGACGCGGCGCATCAGGGAATCAGTACCAGACGCGAAGATACTCATCCTTACCACGTTCGGCACCTCGGCGGACGTCTCCCGCGCGATTGCAGCCGGTGCCTCCGGGGCAATCATGAAGGACGCGTCGATGGAAGACCAGCTCGCCGCAATCAGGACTGTCGCCGCAGGCGGAACGGTGTTCCCGCCGGAGATAGCGCGGATCGCGCAGGAGGACCCTCCGCCAGAGTTCACTCAGCGCCAGATGGTGATACTTGAATCTACCGCGCGCGGTCTCACCAACAAGGACATCGCCGTCATGCTCGGCATATCCGCCGACGCCGTCAAGCAACACCTTCAGGCCATCTGCGCCAAGCTTGGCGCGGCGAACCGCGCGGAAGCCGTCGCCATCGCGCTTAAAAAGCATCTTCTTAAGGCATAGAGTCCGGCAGCCTTGCCGCGAGGCAGGGGACGCGCGAGAGCAGCTTTGCGACTCCGACGTGTCTGGCGAGGCATCAGGCCAGGGCGGCCTTTACTTCGCGCAGGACGCGGGGCGCAGTGCCGATGGCGAACCTGTCAGCGACGACAAGAAGGTCGTCGTCGGTGATTTTCGACTGCTTGCCGTTGACCTTTATCGCATGAAAGTCGTGCCATCCGCACCAGGGATCAAGCACTTCCTCCGCCTCTTCTGGAGCACCGCCATTGATGTCGTATGCGGGCGCCAGCTCCCACCGTCCGTTCTCGCGCATCATGAACGAAAAGTTCTTCGTGTGATCGTCGCTCTCGTCCGCCAGGACGTTGAACGCCATGCGCCTGAACATCTGCTCCTTGGTCTCGTAACCAAGCGCAAGGTCGTCGATCACCGAGAAGATGTTGTCATAGGAACAGACATCAGAACCCATGCCAGTCGGAAGATGCGCGATTGCGGCAAGTGTCTGGACATGGTATCTTGTCTGCCCATTGCGGTCAAAGCGCTTCGTCATGAAGTGCTCAATGCCGTCCAACTCGAAAAGGCGACACTCGCTGGTCTCTATTCCGGCGGCTCGAGCCTTCTGCATTATGTCATATTCGCATCTTCCGCGGTATGGGTATTCCGGCGGCGTAAACTTGATTATCCAGTGCTCGAACCCGTCGGGCAATCCTCGGTCACCGGCGAGAAACTGGTCTGTCTCGCGATTCCATCCAACAACCGCCTTCGCCTTCCCGCCGCCGGCGGAAACGCCGACACGGAGGATTCGCCGAAGCGCGTCTTTGCCGGACATTTTCTCAAGCGAACCGTTGAGCACATTTCTTGCCTCTTCAGTCAGCTCGCGCATGTCGATGGCGAAGGGCTTTCCCCCATGAGGATTGCGCTCCGGCTCGTAGCAAAGCGCCCCCATGCCGCGTGCGCCGATATACGCAAGCCTGTCGAGAGCAGTAATCGAATCGGCGGGAACGCCCTGCCTGCGCAGGTATTCGTTTATGAGCGTGTTTCCGAAACCGTCCGGCAGCGAATCCGCGAAAACGCCAGGCAGCCCCATGAACACGCCTGGGCCAAAGTCATTGAAGACATACGGTCCCGCGCCGTTCGAAAGAGGCATCTTAAGCGGAGCAATGTCGAGTCCGCTGGAAAGAAACTCCGGATCGTACTCGAAAGCGCAGTATCCAGCCGAATAGGGGACGATTGCGCCCACGGTCCTGTTCCACAGCGAGACCTTGATTGCCCTTACCGGAATATATCTCGAAGTCCTATGCATTGCCAGCCCCCTTCCTGACAGCGGACGCCCTCTGGCGCATAGGACGATTTTCATGCCTTAGGATTTCCATCGGACTGATCATCGGCGGCGGCAAAGTGCGCATCCAATCAGTTTTGCCCAGTGTGCGACACACCGCAAGAAACGACCTGAGAGAGGTTCCCTGCCCCGACTCAAGATTACGATAAGCACCAAATGAGATGCCGCTGCGCTCTGCTACGACACCCTGAGACAAATTGCGCTGTAGCCGAAGTTTGCGAACTGAATCGCCAACTTCTGCTAACATCTGATCTATTACCGCACTCTCCACAATTTACCTTTTTATGACAATTGATGTGCAATATTATACTCAATTGCTATAATTATGTCAATAGCAAGCAATGGACAAGCATCTTAAACCGCCGCGTTCGCCACGCGGGCTTTGGCGACGCCGTGCCCGAACAGGGCGAAATCGCCTTTGAGAGGGTCGTCGGGAAAGACCTCGGCCATCGCGGCGGTTAGGCGAATCGCCGTCCGCATCGACGACTGGCCGGGAGTGACGAGCCCAAGCGCGGCCGACTCCTTGAGGACGTGCGTGTCGAGCGGCATTATCAACGTGCGGCGGTCGATGAAATCCGACCACAGCCCGAGATCAACGGGCGAGTTGCTTCTCGTCATCCACCTAAGAAACATGCAAAGCCGCTTGCAGGCGGATGTCGCGTCCACCGGAACGAGGCTCCCGGAGCCAGAGTCTGCAAACGCGGCGCATATGGCCTTCACGGCGCCAAGACCTGTGCCGTCGCAATTCTCCTTCACGTAGTTACCGAGAGTCCCCCACTTGCGCATCAGCCGCGAATACGTCTTGAAAAACGCCAGTAGATTGCCATACGACACAAAGCGGTAGAACTTGCATTTTGAATCGGCGGGAATGTCACGCACGAAGGCGCCGCTACAAATCCACTCCGCCATGTCGCCGCGGGCGAACTCCACGAGCGAGCGTATCTTGGGGACAAACTGCGATATTGAGCCGAAGCTCAGGCAAGAGGCGACGAAGGCGGTGGCCTCCTTGTTTGCGTCGCTTCCGCCACGTTCGAACACCTCGCGCATGAAAGCCGAGGGATCGCGGCCGCCTGCGAAGAAATCGCGCGTCTCGTATTCCGCCGCGAGATTCCGCAGCCTCTTCTTTAGGGAACTATCCAACACGCCGCCCTCAGGGTTCAGTCGAGTATCTTCGCCGTGGGACCCGCGCCCGAATAGGAGTCGAGCCCGCCGAGGGACGACCCGTCGTCGTCGGCCGGCCTTGACGCGGCCTTGGCCTTCGGACGCTCCCCAAAAAGAACAGTCCCGAGCCTCACCCAAGTGGCCCCTTCCTCGACGGCCACCTCGTAGTCGCCGCTCATGCCCATCGAAAGCCTCGGAAGCCCTATTCCAAGGCTCTTCTCGCACTCGTCGCGCAACTCGCGCAGACGTCTGAAATACGGACGAGAGTCCTCGGGGTTCTCCGAGAACGGCGCCATCGTCATAAGCCCCTCGACGGTGATCCTCGGGCAGGACGACATTATGTGCTCCAGGGCAGGCCTTACGTCCGCCGGAGCCATGCCGGACTTCGACTTCTCGCCGGAGACGTTCACTTCAAGAAGCACATGCGGCTGCGCGCCGATTTCGTCGGCTATGAAGTCGATGCGGTCAGCAAGCTTCACGGTGTCAACAGAATGGATGAAGTCAAAGAGCTCAAGCGCGTGGCGAACCTTGTTCGACTGGAGATGCCCGATCAAGTGCCACATCGGGCCGTTTACGCTCGCAGGCTTCTTCCAGGCCGCCTCCTGCACCTTGTTTTCCCCGACAATCGAAAGCCCCGCCTCCCAGGCCTCCTTCACGACTTCCGCCCCGTGGGTCTTCGTGACGGCGACGATCTCGACCTCTGCGGGATCCCTCCCCGCGCGGCGGCAGGCGTTGTCTATCCTGCCGCGCACGGCGGAAAGTATTTCGTCAAGCGGCCTCATGCCTACACGCGGGCGAGAAGGACGTCCTTCTCGTACTTCCGCACTGCCGACAGCCACTCCTCGCCAGCGACGACTCCGTTGCGGCGGCAGAACTCCGCCCATACCTCGTCGGCGGGATAGTTCTTGTATTCCTCCTGCAGGACGAGCTGCGCAGTGAAGTCGCCCTTCGTCTGCAGAGCCGCAAGGTCCTTCCACGGAACGAGCATCGCCTTAAGGAGCTCCTTCTGCATGTTGCGCATTCCGAGCACCCACGCCGCAATGCGGTTTATGGAGGCGTCGAAGTAGTCGAGCGCGACGATGAAGTTCTCAGGCCCCATCTTCACGATTTCCTGCGCACACGCCCTGAGGTCGTCGTTCTGGCGGATGACGTGGTCGGAATCCCAGCGGACTGGGCGGGAGATGTGGAAGGCGACCTTGCCGAACGCCATGAGGAACGAGCTTATCTTGTCCGCGACGGACTCGGTCAGGTGGAAGTGGCCCATGTCAAGGAGCGCGAGAAGGCCCTTCTTCATCGCATACGCCATGACGAACTCGTGGGAGTTCACGGTGTAGCTTTCAAGGCCTATTCCGAAGAGCTTCGACTCGAACGTCGGCACCACGGCCTTGCGGTCGTACTTGCAGGCGAATATCTTGTCGAGTGAATCTGCCATGCGGCGGCGCGGGCCAAGCCTGTCGGAGGGCTCGTCCTTGTAGCCGTCGGGGCACCAGAAGTTGACGCAGCACGGGCTCTTGAGCTCCTTGGCGAAGTATTCCGCTATCTTGAGGCAGGCAATGCCGTGGTCGATCCAGAACTTGCGGATCTTCGGATCGGGATTGGAAAGCGTGAGCGAATCGGCCGCCTTGGGATGCGAGAAGAAAGTCGGGTTAAAGTCGAGCTTGACGCCCGTCTTCTTCGCCCACTTTACCCACGGCTCGAACTGGGCCTTGGAAAGCCTGTCGCGGTCGACGACCTTGTCCTTGTGGACGCCGTAGCACGCATGAAGGTTCACGCGGTGGCGACCGGGTATGAGACCAAGCGCAAACTCGAGATCCGCCATCAGCTCCCCTGGCGTGCGGGCCTTGCCGGGATAGTTGCCGGTCGTCTGGATTCCGCCAGAGGCTCCGCCCGTCGTCTCGAAGCCGCCTACGTCGTCGCCCTGCCAGCAGTGGAGGGAAATCGGGATCTTCGCAAGGCCGTTAATGACCTTCTCCGTGTCGATGCCGATCTTTGCGTATTTTGCCTTTGCCGATGAGTAGCTCATATCGTCTTTCTCCTTGTTGTTGTGTTGTCGTCTGGTTCAAAAAGCCATTCCTGCCCGGTCGCGTCCATGACGCACCGCCAAAGGTCGCGGGAGAGGTTGAGCCTCTGGCGCTCAATCGTCGCAAGCGCCATCGGGACGAGCGTGTAGAGCTCCCCCGCCTCGCCGACCACGCAGTCGGTGCGCCCCGCCATTGCGGCGTGGACGGCGTTTCTCGCAAGCATATAGCAGCGTATCGCGTCGGTGCCCCTCGCCGGGACGGACCGTATGGTGTAGCTCGGGTCGAAATACTTAACAGAGAAATCCACGCCCTTCGATGAGAAGTGCTGCGATATCCTGTCGCGCAGATGGCGGCCGATGTCCTTCTTTAGGACGTTCCCGGAGGCGTCTTTCTCGCTGTTCTCGTCGAAGAACTTCTGCCCTGCGCCCTCCGCCACCACTATGACCGCGTGGTCCTTGCCGGAGGCAAAGCGGCGCTCGATCGCGGCAAGCAGGCCCGTAGGCCCGTCGATCATGAAGTCAGTCTCGGGGACGAGGCAGAAATTGACCACGGGGTTCGCCATCGCCGCATACGCCGCGATGAAGCCGGAGTCGCGCCCCATCAGCTTCACGAGCCCGATGCCGTTGTGAGCCCCCTTCGCCTCTATGTGCGCACTGCGTATCACCGGGGCGGCCTCGGCCACGGCCGTCTCGAAGCCGAACGAACGCCCTACGAAGTAGAGGTCGTTGTCGATGGTCTTTGGAATGCCAATTACAGAAATCTTGAGGTTCCTCGCGAGCGCGGCGGTCGCCACCTCGTGCGCACACCTGAGCGACCCGTCGCCGCCGATGCAGAAGAGGACGTTGATGTTCATCCTCACGAGAGTATCGACTATCGTGTCGGTCGGCTGCTGGCCGCGCGACGAGCCGAGGATCGTGCCGCCGCGCTCGTGGATCGTGTCAACGGAATCGACGTCGAGGGGAATCGGCGCATAGCCGAACTCCGGGTTGAGGCCCGCGTAGCCGTAGCGGATGCCGAAGATGCTCTTTATGCCGTAGTCGGCGGAGAGTATCTCGACGAGGCCCTTTATGACGTTGTTGAGGCCCGGGCAGAGCCCTCCCGCCGTAACGATGCCGACCCGCGTCCAGGAGGGGTCGTGGAAAATCTTCTCGTGCGCGCCCGCTCGCTCGAACGAAGGCTTGTGCCCAAGACGCGCCTCCCACTCGTCGAGGAGGCCGATGTCGCAAGTGAGCAGGACCCTCTGGCCGTCCTTTATGAAGTCGTGCCGGCGCACGGGCGAGACGATGGTGCATTCGCCAAGCGTCTTGACAGCACAGCTGTACTTGACCCTGTCGCCGGCGATCTTGTCAAGAACCGAATCCATGCCGCTGCCTTTCTCCGTCATGTGTAGCGCAGAACTTCGTCAACGGTGGTGTAGCCGTCGAGAATCGAGCGTATGCCGTCCTCGCGCATCGTGCGCATGCCGAGCTCGCGGGCCTTCTCGCGTATCACGAGCGTCGGGGCCTTGTTGTTCACGAGCTCCCTGAGCGGGTTCGACATCCGGAGGTATTCGAACACGCCCTTGCGGCCCTTGTAGCCCGTGCCGTTGCACGTCTTGCAGCCGCGGCCGAAGTAGAACGGCCTCCCGCCGATCTGGTCGCGCGTCATCTCTATGCGCTCGAGCGTTTCGTCGTCCGGCTCGTAGCTCTGCTTGCACTCCTTGCAGCAGGTGCGCACGAGACGCTGCCCGAGGACGCCCTCAAGCGTGGAGGAAAGAAGATAGGGAGCGACGTTCATGTCGACAAGTCGCATCACCGCGCCTGCGGCGTCGTTGGTGTGCAGGGTGGAGAAGACGAAGTGGCCCGTAAGCGCGGCCTGCACGGCGATTTCCGCCGTTTCGAGGTCGCGGATCTCTCCAATCATCATTACGTCCGGGTCCTGGCGGAGGAAGGCCCTAAGCACCTTTGCGAAGGTATTCCCCGCGCGGGCGTCGATAGGAACCTGGACGATGCCGTCGACGTTGTATTCGACAGGTTCCTCGGCAGTGAGGAGCTTCGTGTCGATCTGGTTGATGCGCCGGAGGACGGAATAGAGCGTAGTCGTCTTGCCGGAGCCAGTCGGGCCCGTCACGATGAAGATGCCGTTCGGCTTTTCGATGTCCATCGTGATCTGCTCGTATACGTCCTCCGGGAGGCCGACGTTCTCGAGGTCGAGCGACGTCGTCGTCTGGTCGAGGATTCGCATTACGACCGACTCGCCGTGCGCCGTCGGCAGGCAGCTCACGCGCAAATCGACCGGCCGCCCGGCGACGGTGAGGGCGATTCGCCCGTCCTGCGGGACGCGCCGCTCGGCGATGTTCAGGTTCGCGAGGATCTTGACGCGCGAGATGATCGCGGGCGCCATCTTCACGTCCGGCGCCTTCATCTCGTAGAGCGCGCCGTCGACGCGGTAGCGGATCTTGAAGTCGTTTTCGAAAGGCTCGATGTGGATGTCGGCCGCGTGGTCGACTACGCCCTGGTAGAGGACGAGGTTCACGAACCGTATGATCGCGGACGAGTTCGCCGCGTTCTCCATCGAGGCGATGTCGTTCGCATTCGCCGACGCAGCGAGGTCCTCGTCGTCCGTCATTCCCTCGCCGAGGGACTTTATCATGTCCGCCACGGAATCGTTCGAATCGCCGTAATACTGGGCGATGCGGTCCATGACGTCCTTCTCGCGGGCGAAGACGAAGCGCACTTCCTTGGAGAGCGTGAAGAGCATCTCGTCGGAGATGCGGGGATCGACGATGTCGAACGTGGCGAGAGTCACGGAAGAGTCGTCGGCCGCGACAGGAAACACGTTGTACATCCTCGCGGTCGAAGCCGGGATGGCCTCGGTCACGTCGGAGTCGATCGTCATGGAGCCGAGGTCTATAGACTCGGTGTCCTGGTAGGCCGCCATCGCCGCGAGGAGAGAGTCCTCGTCGAGGATGCCCTGGTCGATGACAAGCTGCCGCGTCGTCTTGGACTCGGTCTGCGCGAGATCGGCGAGATCCTTCGCGCCGGCCTCGTCGATGTAGCCGTTCTGAACGAGTATCTGTAGAATCTGATCCATCACGAACCGTAGCCTTCTTCCTTGAGTTTCGCGACGACGGAATCCGGGTCCTGCGACTTGGTGATGAGCTCCTCGTACGCGATGAGGCCCTGCTTGAAGAGGTTCGTGAGGTGCGAGTCCAGGGTCTGCATGCCGAACTTCGCGCCGGTCTGCAGGTCGGACTTGATCATGTTCGTCTTGTTGTCGCGGATGCGCGAGCGGATGGCGTCCGTAGTCGTCATGATCTCGAACGCTGCGACGCGGCCGTGCACCTGGCCGTCGGGGCCGAGCTTCGGAAGGAGTATCTGCGAGATGACCGCCTGAAGGCCAGCCGCGAGCTGCGTGCGGATCTGCGCCTGCTGGTTCATCGGGAATGCGTCGACGATTCGGTCGATGGTCTCCGCCGCGCCCGTCGTGTGCAGGGTGCCGAAGACGAGGTGGCCGGTTTCAGCGGCGGTGATCGCCGCGGCAATCGTCTCGAGGTCGCGCATTTCGCCGACGAGTATGACGTCCGGGTCCTGGCGGAGCGCGCGGCGGATCGCCTCGGCGAAGCTCGGCACGTCGTCGCCTACCTCGCGCTGCGTGACGAGGGAGTTCTGCGAGTTGTGGTAGAACTCTATCGGGTCCTCGATCGTGATGATGTGGACGTTTCGCTCCTGGTTGATGACGTTTATCATCGAGGCGAGCGTCGTAGACTTACCGGACCCCGTAGGACCGGTCACGAGTATGAGCCCGCGCGGCCTGAAGAGGAGCTCCTTGACGACCGGCGGCAACCCCAGCTGCTCCATCGTGAGCAGGGTGTTGGGAATCTGGCGGAGGACGGCTCCGTAGCGCTTCCTCTCCTTGAAGATCGAGACACGGAAGCGCGTTCCGTCGGGATGCGCGAGCGCGAAGTCGGCGCCGCCGTTCTTCTCGACCTCGTCCATCTTGTCCGGGTCGCTGGAGTTGGCGACCATCTCCTTGCAGAGGTTGTAGGAATCCTCCTCCGTAAGCTCCTCTTCCGCTATCGGCAGAAGTTCGCCGTGCACGCGCAGCTTCGGCGGCATGTGGGCGCGGATGTGGAGGTCCGACGCGCCCTCGTCGATTGTCGCCTGAAGAAGGTCTTCGATGTGAATGTCCATTTTCTACTCTCCTTGCAATTTGCTAATCCGCGTCGCCCATTGTCACCCTGAGGACCTCGGCAAGGCTCGTCATGCCGGAGGCCACCTTCAGCATCCCGTCCTCGCGGAGGGTGCGCATGCCCATCTCCCTCGCCCTCTGGCGGAGAAGAGTGGCCGGCGCATGGTCGAAGATGAGGCGCTGGATAGTGTCATCGACCTTGAATATCTCGAAGATGCCCTTTCGCCCCTTGTAGCCGGTCTTGCCGCACCTGTCGCAGCCGGTTCCGTGGTACATCTTGTCGGGGACCTGAGCGTTCATCGACCCCTGCGCAAGGCCGGTGAGCATCTTTATCTCGCGGTCGGTCGGGGTGTAGGCCTCCTTGCACTTCTCGCAGATGGCGCGAACGAGTCGCTGGGCCATCGCCGCGCGCAGCGCGGACGCGACGAGGAACGGCTTGACGCCGATGTCGAGAAGTCGCGTCACCGCCGACGGCGCGTCGTTTGTGTGGAGGGTCGAGAAGACGAGGTGGCCCGTGAGAGCCGCTTCCATCGCTATGTCTGCGGTCTCGGCGTCGCGGATTTCTCCGATCATCACGATGTTCGGCGCCTGACGCAGGATCGAGCGCAGCGCCGCCGAGAAGTCGAGGCCGACGTCCTTGTTGACCTGCACCTGGTTGATGCCGCTCATCTGGTATTCGACAGGGTCTTCGACGGTGATGAGCTTCTTGTCGGGCGTGTTGATCTGGCCAAGGCAGGCGTAGAGGGTCGTCGTCTTGCCGGAGCCCGTCGGGCCCGTGACGAGCACTACGCCGTCAGGGAGCTTGATGAGGCGCTCGAACGTCGTCTGGTCGTCGGATAGGAAGCCAAGCTGCGGAAGGCCGAGAGAAAGGTTGGACTTGTCGAGAATACGCATGACGATCGACTCGCCGTGGTTCGTCGGCACCGACGACACGCGAAGGTCAAGGTCCTTCCCGCCTACCGTGATCTGGATGCGCCCGTCCTGCGGGATGCGCTTTTCCGAGATCTTCATCTTCGACATGATCTTGAAGCGCGAGAGGATCGCGCCCTGGAGGCGCTTCGGCGGCGAGTCCATCTTCCTCAGCGCGCCGTCGATGCGGTACCTGACGCGGAACTCCTTCTCCATCGGCTCGATGTGGATATCCGACGCCTTCATCTTGATGGCCGTCGTGATGATCATGTTCGCGAGCTTGATGACGGCGGAGTCGTCGCCGGCGGCGACGTTGTCGTCAAGGCCCTCCTCGTCGCGTGTCGAGACGTCCGCGGCGTCTTCGCCGGAGTAGAGCTTCGCCTGCGCGGCCTTGACCTCCGCGATAGGGCAGAGGACGGCTTCGACGTCCTTGCCGTGGAGGACGTATCTCAGCGAGTCGATCGCGTCGTAGCCCATCGGGTCGATCAGCGCGACCGTCACCGACTCCTCGCTTGCGACTATCGGCACCACGCCGTACTTCTTGGATATCTCGGAGGGTATCTCGCCGACGACTGCGGAATCTATTGCGTCGGCGTCCACATGGCAGTACTTGAGCCCGAACTGGTCGGCAATCGTCCCGAGGACGGTGTCCTCGTCGAGGGTTCCGCCCGAGACGAGCACGTCAAGCGTGGTCTCGTTCTCGGCCTTCATCGATTCAGCGGCGGCGGCAACCTGATCCGCCGTCAGGTAGCCGCGCTCAGTAAGGAGCTGAAGTACGTATTCGTCGTTGCTTGTCATCTCTTGGAACGTATTATATCATACTTTTCGCGCTTCGGCTAACACAAGCTCCTTTTTTGGAGATGCTACATTTTTCTTGATGTAGGCGGCTTGTCCGTGTTGGATGCCTTGTCAGCGTACGGGCAATTTCGTCGGGTTGCCTCCGTGTGCGCTGACCGCCCAACCCGTTTTTCGATGGTCCCAATGCCATTGCCGCTCGCCCGGTAACGCCCGACCCGCACTTTGCGCCATACCCGACATGTCATACGCGAGGTGAATCTGCCGCGTTTCTTTTGCTTCCGACCCCGACCCCTTCTGCGGTAGCGTTTGCCTGTTCGCAGCCTTTGCGCGAAGTTGAGAGTGTAGAATGGAAAGTGTAAAGTTATTGGTGTTGTTGCAGTGCATTGCTTTATGGAGCAGGGCTTGAACTGCAGGCGGCGGAGCGGAGGGATGTCGCGAGTGAGGCAGTGACTGCAACTGCATGCGCAGTTGCGAAATTGATAGTTGAGAATTGAGAATGTAGAATGGTAGAACGTCCGCAATTCTACACTCTCCATTCTACACTCTCAATTTACACGGCAGGCTAAGGTAGGCTTATTGTCTAAGCGCGAAAGGCGCAACGAGGTCCGAAGTGGACGAGATCGAGCGAGCATCCCGCCGCGACGCCGCACAGCCAATTACAACAGATTCACAACACGGCCATTGCGAAGGCGACGACGAGCGGTATGGTGACGACGCTTACGAGGGTAGTTGCGCTGACGACAGCCACCGACACGTCGACATCGCGCTTGAACTTTACCGCGAACATGGAGACCATCGCCGCAACAGGCGCTGCGCCCGCAATCGCAAGCGCAAGCATCATCTCCCTGTCGAGATGCGCACGGAAAGGATACATCGCGGCTATAAGGACGACGGGATAGGCGACGAGCCGCACGAACGCGGCGGCGTAGGCACTCGGCATCCTGGCCACGCGGCCGAGCTTCGCGCCTGCGAGAGAATAGCCTACCACTATCATCGCAAGAGGCGTGTTGAGGTTCGCCATGTGCCGGACTGGAAGCGCCACCGCCGAGGGAAGACTCGTTGACGAAAGAAAGAGCGGGAGCCCAAGCGCAAGGCCGATTGTGCCGGGGTTCACGATTATCTTGCGCAGGCCGGCGCTGCCGCCGGCGCCGTCGTTTCTCATGGTCTTAAGCCCCCAGCTCCACATGAAGAGGTTGAAGACGACCACATACACCACGCCGTAAAAGACGCCCTCGTCGCCGAGGATGGACTGCTCCAGCGGAATGCCCATGAAGCCCGCATTCGAGAAAACTGCCGCTATGAGTAGCGTCCGGCGCGTGTCGTCGTTGCGGTGGCGCACGACAAAAGGCACCGCCGCAATCGCGGCGATATGCCCAATAGACGCTATCAGGAAAGCAAGGGCGAGGCCGCCGAGCATCGCCTGGTCGAACGGCCGCTGGAAGCAGTCAATGATGACGCACGGCGTCACCAGCATCATCAGGAGGTTGGCGCAACCTTCCACGGCGGCGTCGCCAAGGAGCTTCATCCGACGGGCGGCGAAGCCTGCGCCCATAAGGACGAACAGCACCGCCACCTGGCGAAAGACCGTAAGAAGGTTTTCCATCGCCCCTACAGGTTCGCAAACGGATTGCAGCTAAAGCCGCCTGGGTCGCGCCGAGGCGCAAACACCCTCTCGCGGCTCGCGGAGCGCGACACCGAGGAGGACGCCGACGACGCCATCGCCGACGGCTTGGACTTCGCGGAAAGCGATATCCTGCCGCGGGCGAGATCAACTCCTATCACCGTCACCTTAAGGCGGTCGCCGGCCTTCACGACCGAGGCCGGGTCCGAGACGTAGGAGTCGGAAAGCTCGGAGAGGTGGACGAGGCCGTCCTGGTGGACGCCGATATCGACGAACGCCCCAAACGCCGTGACGTTCGTGACGACGCCCTCAAGCTTCATGCCCTCCTTGACGTCCTCGATCTTCGTGACGTCGTCGCGGAACTTCGGCGGCTCGAACGTGCTGCGCGGGTCACGCCCCGGCCTTGCGAGCTCTGCGACGATGTCCTTGAGAGTGGGCTCGCCCACGCCCGGGCATACGTAGCGCTTGATGTCGATGCGCTTCGCGGCCTGCTGGTTTCCGACGAGCTCCCCTACGCTCGTGCCGAGGTCCTTCGCCATGAGCTCCACAATCCCGTATCTCTCGGGATGCACCGCCGACGAGTCAAGGGGGTTCTTGGCGCCGCGTATCCTGAGGAAGCCCGCGCACTGCTCGAACGCCTTGGGTCCAAGGCCCTTCACCTTCTTCAGGTCTTCGCGGCTCGAGAACTTGCCGTTGGCGTCGCGCCATTCCACAATCGCCTTCGCAAGCGGCGCGGAAAGTCCCGACACCCTCTCAAGAAGCGGAGCGGAGGCCGTGTTAAGCTCCACCCCGACGCCGTTCACGCAGCTCACCACTACTTCATCGAGCTTCGCGGCAAGAAGCGGCTGATAGACGTCGTGCTGGTACTGGCCTACGCCTATCGCCTTGGGATCTACCTTTACAAGCTCCGCCAGCGGATCCTGAAGGCGCCGCCCGATGGATATCGCGCCGCGCACGGTGAGGTCGAGGTCGGGAAACTCCTGCCTTGCGATCTCGCTCGCTGAATACACCGAAGCCCCGGCCTCAGAGACGCTGACGACGATTGGCGTCGGAATCTCAGGATGCTGCGCGTGCAAGGTCTTCAGCGTCTCGCGGACGAACGCCTCCGTCTCGCGCCCGGCCGTTCCGTTGCCGACGGCGACGGCCTCCGCGTGGTATTTCGCCACGATCATCGCGATTGCCTTCGCGCTCTCCTGCGGCTTCTGCATCGGGAAGATCACGGTCTTGCCGAGATACTTGCCCGTGGCGTCCATCATCGCCACCTTGCAGCCGGTGCGTATGCCGGGGTCGATGGCAAGCACCGCCTTCTCGCCCAGCGGGCTCGCAAGAAGAAGGTGGCGCAGGTTCTCGGCGAACACCTCGACTGCCGCGCGGTCGGCCTCCATCTTCTTGTCGGCGGAGACCTCCATTTCACAGCTCGGCGCAAGAAGCCTCTTGTATGCGTCGTCCGCGGCGGTCTTGAGCTGGCCGAGCGCGACGGGATTAGACCAGCCGAGGCGCGAGTGGAGTATCTCCATGATGCGCTCGACGACAGGCTCCCTGTCGAGCTCAAGCCGCGCCCAGAGCACTTTCTCCGCCTGCCCGCGGCGTATCGCGAGAAACCGATGCGACGGGATCGTCGCGATCGGCTCGGAAAAGTCGTAGTATTGCTCGAATTTCGTTGGCTCAGTGGGGCGCGGCGAGACGACTTCGCTCTTCACCACGGCCTTGGTGGCGAACGCCTGCCTGACTGCGCCGCGCACGTCGGCGATGTCCGCGATGCGCTCGGCCACGATGTCGCGGGCGAACTGCAAGTCCTCCTCGTTGGGCGCGCCGCCGCTGGGCGCCTCCGCCCCGTCCGGGAACCTGCCCTCCCATATCGAGTCGGCCAGCGGCTCGTAGCCCTTCTCCTTCGCCACCTGCGCGCGCGTGCGGCGCTTCGGCTTGTAAGGCTGGTAGAGGTCTTCGAGGCGCGACTTTACAAAGCACTCCTCGATTTTGCCGCGCAGATCGTCAGTCAGCTTGCCCTGCTCGTCGATGGACTTCAGTATCGCCTTCTTGCGCTCTTCAAGCTCGCCGTAATAACCAAGCCTGTCGCGGATCTTCCCGATCTGGACCTCGTCGAGGTTCCCGTGCATTTCCTTGCGATAGCGCGCCATGAAGGGAACGGTGCAGCCATCCGCCAGCAACTTGCCCACGGCCGCGACCTGCGCCTGGCCGACGCCCACTTCTCCTGCAATTCTTTCGTTAATAGTCATTCGTGATATTATACCAAAATACTCCTGGCATTCCCTAGAAAAACATGCGGCAGAAGGTTCCGCATTTCGACTAATCAAAGCGCGGCTTATGGCCTCGGCTCTTCAGCCGCCATTCTCCTGTCTTCTCCTGTTCTTTGTGGCCAACATCATCCCCAACAGCAACGCGCAAACAGGCCTTTTACAAGGGTTCTGCGGGGTCTGTCCCCAAAGGTTCGGCTCTTCAGCCGCCATTCTCCTGTCTTCTCCTGTTCTTTGTGGCCAACATCACCCCCAACAGCAACGCGCAAACAGGCCTTTTACAACGGTTCTGCGGGGTCTGTCCCCAAAGTTTTTTTCAGCCGCCATTCTCCTGTCTTCTCCTGTTCTTTGTGGCCAACATCACCCCCAACAACAACACGCAAACAGGCCTTTTACAACGGTTCTGCGGGGTGTAGAGTAGAGCGGGACGCCCCTCGTCGGGCACGCCCGCCCCCTCATCGAACCGTACGTGCAGTTTTCCCGCATACGGCTCTCCGTGTGGAACCTACAACATGTCACTTCCGCCTCCAT
>Ga0310786_10005003_pt1 | contig 18164 bp, 25 predicted proteins | sample AusTroGonzalo_MG_FD_203881 | JGI IMG/M metagenome (GOLD analysis project Ga0310786, IMG submission 203881) | Bovine rumen microbial communities from tropical cattle in Woodstock, Queensland, Australia - Gonzalo_03 (v2) (version 2) | ecosystem: Host-associated > Mammals > Digestive system >... | reverse complement strand
TTATCAAGGCGCTGCTTGAGAACATTCCAAGCATTATCGACACCGGCCTGACGCTGGTTGAAAATCTCTTGAACGGGATCACCGAAGGCGGCGCAGAAGGTGCTTTTAAGACAATCGGGGAAGTTGTCGGAAAACTGCTTGACGTTCTGGCAGATCATTTTCCGAAGCTTGTAGCTGCTGGTATTGAGGCGTGCGTCAATATTTTTGATGGATTCATAGAAGCATTGACCGGACATTCTACTGCGGAATTGTGGCAAGCTTTTACTAAATTCATCGGGCAGATAGGCGAGAAGTTCAAACAGCTTATAACTGACGCAATGCAATGGGGAAAAGATTTTATTGCATCGCTTAAAGATGGGGTGACGGATTCAACCACTGAATTATTGGAATCCGTTTCTGAATTTCTCGGGCAGATTGGCGAAAAGCTGGATCAACTTGTTTCTGACGGTTTGCAATGGGGGAAAGACTTTATTGCAAAAATTAAAGATGGAATTACGGAGACGATGGCTGACCTTGTGCAAACTGGTAGTGACATTGTAGAGAACGTAAAAACAGGCTTTATGAATGCTGTAGAGGGCGCTTTTAGTTGGGGCTGGGATTTAATAAATAATTTCATCGAAGGAATTAAAAACGGCTGGAATGACCTAAAAGGAACGTTAGGCGAATTTGCGCAGAAAATCGCCGACTGGATAGGTTTTTCAGAGCCAAAAGAGGGACCTCTTTCAAATTTCCATACTTTTGCCCCAGACATGATGGCACTATACGCAAGCGGAATTAAGAACAGTAAAAAGCTTGTACTTGAACAGCTCGGCAAACTCGCCATAGATGCAAAGGAAACTTTGACAACTGATGTTATAGCGCCGGATTTCAGCAGTGTCGGCCTTGCGCGGGCCGTCAGCTATGACATGAGCAATTCCCGCACGGCGTACAACGTCGGCGGCGCGGTCTACAATATCAGCGTGAATGGAATTGAAGAATTGCAGGACGTTTTGAACTGGTATAATAGCCGTGAGATTGTAAGGAGGATGGCATAATATGGCAAATTCGACAATTACAAAATTGCCAGGAAGATATGCGATTTATCCGGAATGGGAGATTTATAGCGGCGAATTTCTCACAATTGAATCATATTGGGATATATCCTTTGAAGTAGATTTACCGGCACAATTTAGTGTTTCAAGGTTTGATGTATCTGCCAACTTAAAGCAACCCGGTTCAAGCGTGACTTGGCGATGCAGGCTATATAGCGATATTGACCGCACAATAGTTATACAGGAAAAAACATATACACAATCCACTGCGTCTGCGACACATAGTTTTAGTTTTACAGGGCTTTCTTTAAACGTAGACGCCGTATATTTTAATATTGACATAATAGATTCTGATTTAACATCAGGTTACCAAGTTAAAATTGATTCTACAAGCACAACAATTGATATTCCGTCTTTATCAGTCGGCGCAACGCCCGCAAGCCTATATACAGGTGAAAACGTTACACTTACCTTCACAAATCGTATTAGTCAGGATTTAACAGTACAATTACTTTACAACAATACGCCGATTTATACCACGACCGCGACAACCGATACAAAGGTTATAACGTGTGATAGCAATTTATTCACAACGGCTGGTGTAACAGGCAATAGTATGAGCATAAAGGCTCGCGCTTTTGACCAGCTCGGCAGAACGTCAAATGATGCTACATTTACACTCAATAAACCGGCCGGAGGCTCTGTTTCTTTAATCGCGCCAAAAAATACAACTGCAAGCGGCGATAATACAATAGCATTTTCGTGGTCGTATTCTGGTGATGGTACACTGACAACAACAGAATTGCAATGGTCAACAGATAATGCGACGTGGCAAGCACTTACAACGGTTACAGGAGGAAACACAGGCTGGCCAGCGCCAGCATATAAATTTCCCTCAGGTACTATATATTGGCGTGCAAGAGCAACAAACAGCTACGGAAAAACCGGCAATTATAGCAGTGGCGCAAGTTTTACCGTATCTTTTCCGGCTCTTTCTATAGGCGTGACCCCCGCGAGCCTCTTTGCCGGTAATTCCGTTTTGCTTTCATTTACAAACAGGCTCAACCAGAGTTTGACGGTTAAATTCCTATATAATACAACGCTTCTTTATACAACAACCGCAAATTCTGATACATTAAATGTGGCCTGCCCTGAATCGTGGTTTACAACTGCCGGGATACAGGGCAACAGCATGAATGTAAAAGTCATAGCAAGCGATTCTTTAGGCCGCACGTCAAGCGATGTTTCATTCTCCCTGCAACGCCCGACAAGCGGCACAGTCACAACGATTGCGCCGAAAAACATAAGCAAAGACGGAGCAGGAGAGATCCCTTTTTCATGGTCATATTCCGGCGACGGAACATTGACAAAGACAGAGCTGCAATGGTCAACGGATAATGCGACGTGGCAAGCGCTGAGAACAATCAATAATAGCGGTACAACGTGGAAAGCGCCCGCTATTAAATTCCCATCTGGTACAATTTATTGGCGCGCCAGTTGTACAAACAGTTATGGAAAAACGAGCGAATACCCAGCAAGCGGAACGAGCTTCACGGTTTACTATGACGCTGTTTCACAAGTAGTCCCGACCGGAAGCCCTACAAGCGGTATTATCAACGCGGCAAATAACCGCCAATTTTCCGCAACTCTGGAAGCAAGCGGCCCTGTTTATTCACCGTTTACGGTGAATTCCGCTACATTCTATTGGCGTTCCGGCCAATCCGGAGACTTTACGCCTGTCGCCATGACTCCGAACGGGCAGACCGCAAGTGTCACAATTGCGGGAGGTACGTTCCCGAGCGGCATTATACAATGGTACGCAGAAGCTACAGACAATACCGGCAGGACAACTGAAACAAGTGTATTTACTCTTACAGCTCTAAACGCAGAAATTGAAGCAACTCCGATTTCTCCGGTTAATACGGTAGAAAGCGGAAGCGGGCCTATTACTTTCCGTTGGAGTTATGGAAGCATCGATGGAACGCCGCAAAGCGCGGCTGACCTCCGCTTTTCAACAGACGATGAAACGTGGGGAAGCCCGCTGCATATTGTCGGTAGCGATGCCTTTTATACTGCGCCCGCTGGAACAATTTCCGGCGGCACTGTTTATTGGCAAGTCCGTGCGTATAACGGCTCTGGTAATGACGGCCCGTGGTCGGCAAGTGCAAGCTTTATTTGCTATGCCGCGCCGATTATAACAAGCGTGTCAGGCAATAACGCGCCGTTTTGCACCGTGTCATGGCAAGTAGAAGATCAGGTTACATATAAAGTTGAGATTGACGGTAAACTTTACGGCCCGTATTTTGGGGAGGACGCGCGAAGCTTTGTTGCAAAAGAGCCGCTTTCTGATGGCTTGCATACAGTTCGCGTTGCCGCTCAAAATGAATACGGCCTATGGTCGGAATGGGCCTCCGCTCAAATATTCGTCAGCAATCAAAGCAGCGGGAGCGTTGCAATTTCCGTTGACGCTGGCACGGGCGCAAATACAATTGAAATCACCGCGTCAACACATACCGGCGTTTTTCTCATTTACCGAAACGGAAAATTGATAGCAAAAACCACAGCAAGCGTGTTTGTTGATCGCACTTTCACCGGCACGGCGGAATATTACTGCATCCAGACGCTTTCTGGCGGTAATTACAGAAAAAGCAACACCGTTGCAATCAACAATACCGTTGACTGCCCGATAATCGCGCTATTGGGAGGCGGCGAATTTATCCCTCTTGGCCTGTCGGACAATTCCGAACAAGAAATCACAATCACACGTCGGCGGCAGACGGTCAAGACGTATTATTCCGGAGCGAAATATCCGGCGGTCGAATCTGGCGAACAGCAGGAACTTTCCACAAGTTTCGGAACATTCTGGATTGATTGTAACGCGGAAGGCGCTGACGCACTGGAAGCGCTTTTAGGTTTTCCGGTTATTTTGAAGCTCCCTTATGGTCATGTCATCATCGGCGTTCTTGACACTCTTCCCGGCGTTGATTCATCGTGGCGGCGGGCGTACACAATCAGCGTTGAGCAAATGGAATGGAGTGATTTTATAGATGTTTCGTAAAATCGCTTTCAAATATTGTTTACTCAGAAACGGTGCTTTTTATGCGCTGTTAAAAGCGGACATGAGCAAAACACCGACAATACGCATGGATGATTCCGGGGAAATTAAAACGTCCTTTTCCGGGACGTTTTCCCCGGAAGCCGTTGACGTAGACGGGAACATGATGGCTATAGACTGGCTGACTGATGAGATTCAGCCGGTTATGGTAATTGATGGCGTAGATTATCCGCTCGGTGTGTTCATGACGGCAAAGCCAAAGCTAACGCAAAAGATGAATACAAGCCGCGTTGATGTGCAGTGCTTTGATCGCGGATGGCGTGTGCGTGATACACGCAGCGCCACGCTTCTTTATTGGCCTTCCGGCACTTTGTATCTTGACGCCATAAAACAGCTTTTGGCAGCGGCTGGGATTAAAACGGTATTTTCCACGCCGACAGACGCGACGTTTTCGGAAGCGCGTGAAGACTGGAAGATCGGCGAATCCTATTTGACCGTTATCAATGATCTTTTGCGGGAGATCAACTATAAGCCGCTCTGGTTTGACGCAACCGGGGCGGCTGTCCTTGAGCCTGTTAGCGTTCCGACAGCTGGAAACATCAAACAGATTTTCGACAGCAAGGACCCTGCCACGATGGTAACACCGGAACTTTCACGCGAATCAGATTATTATGAAGCGCCGAATGTGTTCATTGTCTGTTGTGCAAATCCAGACAAGAACGGGAACATGGTTGCCGTGGCAAAAAATGAAAATCCACAAAGCCCGCTTTCTGTACAGCGACGTGGGCGGGAAATTGTTTCCGTCCAGAACGTGAACAATATAGCATCGCAAACGGCTTTACAAGCGCATGCGGACTGGCTGAGAAATAAGTCATTAATGACAGGAGAAAAGTTGACAATTACAACCGGCTTGCGGCACGGTTTCGGGGTGGCTGAGACTGTCGGCGTTGTCTACGATGACTTGACGGCAATAGGGCTTGAACATAAATATTCTATGGAACTTCAAGTAGGCGGGCGAATGACGCATACGATCGAAAGGGTGATTTATAACCTTGAATGATGATGTTTTTATTGCTTATGTTCAATCCGCCAGCGCAAGCGGCGCGGCGCTGGTTCTTCCCGGTATGACTACAGCAACACAAAAGCTGTATCAAATGCTTTCCGGCGTGTCCGTCGCTGCCGGTGATCGCGTTTTGTGTATGCGCGTTTCCGGTACAATTATTATAACAGGCAAATTGTAATAGGGAAGGAGGGAAGCTATGCAGATTATAGCAGAAGCAGACGGGCGCAACCTAAATACAAGCACAGGCGGGCAACCGGTAACATCCGGAAGCGTTGGTATTGATGCTGTTTTTTCATTGTCTTCTGATTATGACGGGTTGGCGGTATTTGCCGTTTTTCGCTGCGGGGAAAAAAGCATTGATGTTGCGCTTGATGATTCTTTGCGTTGCGTCGTTCCGTGGGAAGTCCTGCAAGTTGCCGGATACCCGTTATATATGGGCGTTGTTGGTAAAGACGGAAATGGCGATATTGTAATCCCTACAGTATGGGCGCATGCCGCTTGCATTGAGCAGGGCGCGGTTGTTTCCGGCATTGATCCGTCAGACCCCACGCCGGATATAGCGGCGCAGATTTTACAGCTTGCACAGCAAACAGCAGCGCGGGCCGAAACAGCAGAATCGGAAGCGGAAGCGGCACGGGATGCAATTATTAATATGGGCGTAGAAGCCCATGAAGACCCGCAAGGCGCGAGTGTAACGAAACATGTTGACCCTGTTACAGGGACAATAACGCTTGATTTTGGCATTCCGTCGCCGCCCGTCACAAGCGTTAACAACAAAACGGGCGCGGTTATGCTTAACCTTGATAATATTCCGAACGGTGAAACATACGCCCGCGCAACGCCCGAACAGCTTGAAAAAATTGTTGAAATAACAGACGCGCAAATTGATGCGTTGTTTGAATGAAAGGAGATTAAACAATGGCATTTCTCGATTATCCCGGATTGCAGCGTTTCAAGAACTGGATGGACAACACCTACATGAAAATCACGGCTGGAAACTGGCTGCAAATCCAGCGTGATATTCGCCTCGGTTATGGTCCTACGCTTTACCCTATCGGCTCACAGCTCACATTACAGCATGAAGACTATGGCGATATTTTGCTTGATGTTGTGGCGCATGACGTTGTAAAAAAATACGGCGATGCAAGTGCGCATACAATGACGTTAATGACCCATGCCTGTTTGCAAAATCTGCAATTTGACGCGCCCGAAGCTTTTTATTTCTGCGAGTCAGAACTTGCAGCCGGAACTTATAACATTACCGCAAATTCTGATTTTAGTTCCTGGACGGCTGGAACATATCAGTTTACCTTAACGCAAGCTGTCCCCGCTGGCGGTCAACTTTGCATTAACGGAAACTATTCCACGGCGCTCACATCTCTAAAAGTTGTTAGTTACGCAAGCCGCACGACAACAACCGCGCTTGAAACTGTTGATATTTCCGCAGGAAGCGGCAGCACTTCACTTGGCGCTTTCACTGTTGAATTGAACCATCCGCAGCGGATTTCCTACGGCTCCAACAACTATAAAGAATCCGCCGCGCGGCAGATGATTAACAGCGATGCCGCCGCTGGCTCTGTATGGACCCCGCAGACTGAATTTGACCGCCCGCCTTCTTGGCTTACTACACAGAAAGGTTTCTTGAACGGTTGCCCCGCTGATTTCCTTTCTACGCTTGGCACGGCAGTAGTTAAATGCTCCGCAAATAATACTTATGAAGCGCCTGACAGCACCGTTACCAAAAATACAGCTTATGAACTTAATGACAAAATCTTTCTTGCAAGCCGCGTTGAAGTTGGATTTGGTGCCGGTGATGTTGCCGACGGCTCTACATTGTTCCAGTATTATGATGGCGCTACAAACGACGATCGCATAAAAATGCTTGGCAACGCCGCAAGATACTGGTGGCTTCGGACCCCGTACTCCGGTATTGCCCACAGTGTGCGCTATGTGTATACTGACGGGAGCTTGGACTACTACTACGCCAGCAATGACTACGGCCTCGTCCCCGCTTGTATAATCGCATAATCATTCAATCTGCCCCGTTAGGGGCAGATCAAAGAAAGGCAAAGGAAAAATGAGCGTCAGAAAAGGAGAAAGAGGCGAAACAAAGCTTGAAGTGTTAGACTGGTGCAGGATTCTATCCTCCTATACCGTTCAAGCTTGCCGGAATGAAAAAATCTTTCCTAAATCCTCACGCTGGATAATGGCAAAGCCGATTATTGACGAATGTATATCTGCTATGACATGTATCCGCAGAGCAAACGCCGCAGATTTATATGAACAGGCAGAATATAGACGCAATCAGCAATCACAGGCTTATTGTCATCTTGAGGCTTTGCTTTCGCTCATTAACCTTGCTTATGATTCGTTCAGTATAGACGGAGGAAAAATAGAAACATGGACATGCCATGTTATACATACAGAGAACACCCTCCGCGCTTGGATGAAATCTGACAAACAAAGACAAAATAATAAATCAGGGTAACGACTATTCATTCCTTTTCCCGATGGTTCTCTGGTGGCTTCGGACCCCGAACTCCGGTAATGCCAACAATGTGCGCAATGTGAATACTGACGGGAGCTTGAACAACAACAACGCCAACAATGACAACGGCCTCGTCCCCGATTGTGAGATTGCCAGATTCAAGTAGCCGAAAGGCCAAAGCCGTGCGCTCACACAAGGAGTTGTTATCCTGACTCCGAAAGGAGTGAAAAGATCAAAGACGCAAGCACCTTGCGGGGTGGCCTTGCTATCAGCTTTGATAAATCCGTGACGGAAAACTATTATAATGATGCAATATCATTCAATAACCTGTATAAGGGTTTAAAAAAGTGCTGCCGCAATGTACGGTGGAAAGATAGTGTTATAGGCTATGAGTCTAACGCGCTTAAAAACACATACAAGCTCAGGCAGGACCTATTAAACGGCAAATATAAAATAAGCCCTTATCAGGTATTTACAATTTACGAACCGAAAAAACGCGAGATTGTAGCTACAAGGATAAAAGACAGACAATTTCAAAGAGCTTTATGTGATAACGGTTTTACGCGAGATATGACAGAGCATTTTATTTCTGATAATCCTGCATGTCAAAAAGGAAAGGGGACAGATTACACATTAAACCGTATGACCACGCACTTGCGGCGCTATTACAACGAATATGGGCGCGATGGCTGGGTGTTGAAGTGCGATATACACAAATTTTTCCCATCAACGCCACACGATGTAGCAAAAGAAGCCGTTAAGAAGCGCGTGAAAGATGAAAAAGCAAAACAAGCTATTTTTAATGTAATTGATAGTTTTGAGTGCGGCCTTGGCCTCGGCTCCCAGATTTCGCAGCTTGTGGAGCTTTCCGTGCTTGATAGTCTGGACCATTTCATAAAAGAACGCTTGCACATAAAGCATTATCTCCGGTATATGGATGATTTTATTCTTGTGCATCCAGATCGCGAATATCTCAAGTATTGCCGGGAGGAAATAGAAAAACGCCTTAATGCAACAGGATTGCAGTTGAACAATAAAACCAAAATTTATCCATTGCGTCAAGGCGTTCAGCTTATGAAATGGCGCTTTATTATAACTGAAACCGGAAAAATAAAACGTTTTATAAGCAAGAAAAAACTCGGTAGACAGCGGCGCAAAATAAAAAGGATTATTGAAAAAGAAGCGCGTGGCGAATTGCGCAATGGGACGGCACTTGAAAGCGCAAAAAGCTGGTGCGCCAATGCAAAACGCGGCGATACGTATTTCCAGCGAAAACGCATGTTACAATATTACTATCAAATGAAAGGAAGATCAAACTATGAACATGATAACCGAAGCCCTGAGACTTGCCCGCAGCGAAGCAAAAGCACTTGCGGCGAGATTGCAGACCGAAGACACGAAAGCAATCACTGACTATAATATCATGATGGGTAATATTGAAGACCCGTCAGAATTAGAGGAGGAGGAATAAAACATGGAACATTCCCCGAAGTTTGAGCTTGTCAAGGGCTATTATGATTCCGGCAAATGGAGCAAAAAGGCCGTAAAAAATGCCGTTGTAAAAGGCTGGATTACTGCCGATGAATATGAAGAAATCACCGGCGAAGTTTACGCTTAATGGATAAACGGGTTGTTATAAATAGCCCGGATGATGACGAAAAAGATTTATCCGGGTTATTGACGGAGGATTAAAAAACTTACATGCGTGAATATTTGGTATTACATTGCAGCAGAGTTTAAAGCGCTTGGATTGCGGTGTGTGGCGTTCGGCCCTGAGTTTTGGCTTTGCGTAACAGCGTTAGCAGGTGCTGCTATTGTAGCCGTATTGGTTGCGGTTATGATTTTTAAGGAGAACAAATGAGCAACAAAACTATATATAACGCGCTTGTCGCTGCCGGCCTGACGCAAGAGGGCGCGTGTGGCTTGATGGGTAACATGATGGCAGAAAGTACCATGAAAAGCAACATTGCACAGCGTGGGATGACAAGTATGACCGATGAACAATATACCGCAGCGGCAGATAACGGTATGATTGACTTTGCATCCGATTCAGTTGGCTATGGTCTATGTCAGTGGACAAGTTCTGACCGCAAGGCAAAACTGTTAGCATTTGCAAAAAATCGCGGCGTGTCAGTCGGTGATGAAGCTATGCAAATACAATTCTGCCTTTTGGAGATGATGCAATCCCCATATCAGAGTGTGGCGATGACTCTACGCAGTTCACACGACATTGACGAATGCGCGGACAGAGTGTGCGACAAGTATGAGCGCCCAGCAAATAACAATTATCAGGCGCGTCGGCAATATGCGAGACAGTTTTTTAATGAGTTTGCGGGGAGCGGTGCGCTTTCGCAAGAACATGTGGAGCTGATCGGTACAGGCGATAATGCCTGTTTCAATGACGGCGGCGCAAATGTTGGTATTTCCGCCCTTGTTATCATACTACAAATGTTCATGCGCGACGCTGGTTATTGGAACAACGTAACGGGTGATAGAAGCCCTGAGTTTTTTGCAGCGCTTCGGATATTCATTGACGATTTAGAGAAGTTGGGCGGGTGATTCCGATGCAGAACTTTGATAAATGGCTGGCGTTGATAACGGTCTGCATTCCATTGCTTGTGCAGCTTGTGACCGTCATCCCGTCTATTGTCAGCAACCGAAAGAAGACAGAGGCAAATATCAAAGACACGGAAAGCAAGCTTTCAAAGGAAATCAATTCGACAAAGGCCGAGATTGAAAGTGTCCAGAAAGATTTTAATAACCATGTTGACGAATATCAGGCAAGCAAAGCAAAACAGGCGCGGTATAGAATCATCCGCTTTTATGATGAGGTATGCGATAATGTAGACCACTCTGAAAGCCATTGGGAAGATATTCTCGACGAAATCGATTTTTATGAAACCTATTGCGAAACTCACAAGGAATTCAAAAACAATCGCGGCGGGATCGCCATGGAATACTTGAAAGAGACATACAAGCGCATAAAAGCAAAGGGCGCTTTCTTGACACATAAGGAGGAATAGGGTGGACATTCTAAACAACTATTTTAATCAATTTCTGCTGGTTATCTTTCTTGCCGTGGCCGCTTTTCTCGGCGTTCAGGTTCGGACACTGTACTGCAAATATGTAACGACTGAAATCAAGCAAAACGTGTGCAAGACGGTCGTGCGCTTTGTGGAGCAGGTCTATAAAGACATTCACGGCCCTGAAAAGCTGCGCGAGGCAGTAAAGAAAGCTTCTGAAATGCTTGACGGCTACGGGATCAAGATAAGCGAGGATGAGCTTATAACCATGATCGAAGCCGCCGTGAACGAATTCAACAACGCCTTTAATAAAGGATAGCTATTACAGAGCCGTTACAGATTAAAACGCTGAAAGCGTTGAAAATCAAGGCGTAAAATTGTATGGGGTTCAAGAGGCCGGAAGTTCGAATCTTCTCACTCGGACCAGACAAAAAGCCGGAAACCGTTGAAAAATCAATGGTTTCCGGCTTTTTCTTTTTCTCTCATGCTTTCGCAAAATCGAGTAGTGACGAATAAAAACGGGTGCTATTACATAGTTTATTACATAGTCAAATCGCGTCCGTTATCCGCCGAAGGTCCTGCAAATCCACATCTTGATAGTAGCGCAGCATTTCGGCGGTTGCGTGGCCTATCAGCTCCTGCTTATCCTTGTCGGCACCGTCTACGCGCTTCATGAGTGTTGCGAAGGTATGACGGCAAGTGTGCGGGGTGATCCGGTGGCGCTTTACGCCGCCCGCAATTTCAACAATCGGGTTTTCAATGCCGATTGCCTCAAGAGCAGGATAAAAAGCCTTTTCTGTAAACTCCTGCAATTTCCACGCGCTGCCGGACGGGTTAGGGAATAACGGCCCGCCTTGCGCCGCTGCTTGCGCTATAAGCGCTTTTATCTTCGGGGAGAGTGTAACAACACGGTTTTTCCCTGCGTCCGTTTTAGCGCCGCCTGTGAGCGTTTGACGCTGTGCGTCATAGTCGGATGATTGCAGAGCGAGAAACTCGGCGGGGCGGAATCCTGTATAGATCATGCAGTAAATCGTTTCTGCGTTTGGGACCGTTCCGCATGCTTTACGGATTTTTGCAATCTCAATCTCTGTAAAGCTTTCCCGGTGCGCGGCTTCCTCGCCCTCGGCTACAAGAAACTGCGCGAGGTTGCGGTCCTTCGGGATGCAGTCGCGCGGGATACCGTACTTGTAGACAAGGCCACAGACGGCTTTCATGTTCACGCGGGTGCGCTTTCCGCGCGGGCAATCGTCAAGGCATTCTTGCAGATCGTCAATGTCAATATCTTCAATCCGCATGTACCAGACCGGCGAAAAATATTTGAAAGCCGCTGTATAACACCCGATTGTCGATTCTCCGGCCCGGTGCGTTGGGAGCCACTTGTCATAAAGTTCCTTGAAGGTGATGCTTTTCTTTTCCTGCTTCTTCGGGTCAGCCAGCAGAGCCGGGACGGCTGCAAGCGCGTCTTTCTTCTTCTCAAATACTTTTGAGCGCGTTCTCCGGTGCCGCTTGCCGTCCGCGTCGGTGTAGTAACCGAGCGTCACGGTTGTCATGTATTTCCCGGATGACAGTGTTTTGATCGTTCCTTGCCCGTTTCCCCTGCGCTTCGGCGCATGTTTGACTACGACGGCCCGCCCGCACATCGGGCAATAGTTCGCGCCCGGCGGCAGGACAAAGCCGCATTTTTTACAGTTTGTCATTCTTTTGGTCCTTCTTCCCTTCTTGCGTTTGATGTACTAAATTTTAATATACGATGAAATCCGCAAAAAGGCAAGAGGAAGCCCCGGCTATTTTCAACCGGGGCTTTTTTTATTTGCCGAGCGTGTCAGCGATTAGCTCCATCATCTTTACTCGTGTTTCGTAGTCTTCTGTACTTGTGAGCTTGTTCTTGATCGGCTCCGGCAGCGCCAGCACGGAGAGCGGCCCGCCGATTCTTGCGATTGCTCGGTCCATTCTTGCGATCAGTGTTTTATCCATTGCGTTCGTCTCCTTATTTAATAATCATATAACCGTACTGCTTGACCGTGCGCTGTAGCGCGTCAAAGCCGTGTATAAACGTTTTTTCTTGCGGATGTCAAATAATACCGCCTCGCCGCCCTCTATGCGTACAAGCCTGAGCAATTGCCCGCAAAGGCTGAAATCCTCGCCTAGTCTGACTTCAATATATTTCACTTGCGTTCCCTCCTTGCCCGCGTACAATGCAAACGGGCGGGCGTTTGTCTTAAATTGCTTCTGCAAATCCCTCAGATATAAGCTCTTGTGCCATGTCCAAGCCGACCTTTATGACCTTACCGCTTTTCTTTACCCGGATTTCCGTTTTCGGCTCAAGCTCATGCGCCTCCCATGCGTTCATTATGTCAACAAGGCCGTTTGCAAGGTCAATCAGATAAAACTTGGAATCTTTCGTGCATTTGCTATAGTCGCGCATGTTGCGGGTTATCTCTGCAACTGTCATCTTGACATTGGGCCACGGCGTAACCGTTCTATCCTGCCATCCATAGCGTTCAACCATGCTGTCCATTTCGTCCGCCAGCGTTTCAACGTCCTGCGTCGTTACTCTGATGTAAGTATATCCGCTCTTGAGCTTTTCCATTGTTTTTTCCTTTCTCCCGGTGTATTGCCCCGCCGGGTGGGCTGATATTCAAACCGCGTCCGCGTACCCTTCGCTGATAAGTTCGCGGGCGATCTCCGCTTATCGGTGGGGCGGTGTTGCCCGCCCCGTTATTAACTTGCCGCTCAAAGTGCCTTGTTGATAAACTCAACCGCCGCCTTGATCGTGCGGAATGTGTGAAACTCGCGGAAGCCCTTGCCCTCGTGGACTGTGACGTGATACGCGCCCTTGCTGCCTACCAGGCGGCGGATTTCGTAGCCCTTAACTACTTTAACTGTTTCGAACATGTTTTTGACCTCCTGTTTTTTGTTTTCTTGATGGCACTAATATACCATATCTACTTGCAGATAGCAATTGACAGAACCGACAAATATCTACTTGTAGAATTGTTTATTTTGTATCTACAAATAGATTGTGTGCTATGTTATAATCTCCGCAAAGGGGTGTTACCAATGACACAGAAGACAGAAGCGCAAAAACGGGCGCAAAAAGCCTATATCAGCAAAGCGGCGTTGATTCAGCTACGGACAACGCCGGAAATCAAAGAGCAGATCAAGGCCCACGCCGAAGCGCACGGCGAAAGTGTTAACAGCTTTATCATCCGGGCAATCGCGGAAGCTATGCAGCGCGAATAACAGAAACCGCCTCGACCGTAACAGGCCGGGGCGGTTTTCAACTGTTGCAAAATTTGCAACAACTGAAAAAGCATACCTATAAGCATTTCTGTTTATAGGTATGCTTTTTTCATTTGTTCCACGCCGGGAGTCGCAAGCGCAGCCTATACGCCATTATACTGCGGATTTTCCCGCCTCCCCTTTTTCAAGCTCAATTTGCCGGTCAAGCTCTGCATGGAGCGCGTCGGCGCTGTCCGGCCTGTCCTGTTCGGGCGCGTTCAGGTCCGGGACGGGCGCGGCGGGCATTTTGGCGCGGACGCTTTCGAAGATTTCCTCCACAACGCGCCATTGCGGGCCGTCCGGCTCGAACTGCAAGAGTGTGGAAATCAGCGCCTGCTGAAATTCCGCGTTCTTATGTTGGAACAGCTTTTCAACACGGGCTTTCACTTCTTCGGCCCGGTCGCCGTCCGCTTTCGGCTCCCCGTCGCCGGTTCTCAGCCATTCCTCACGATAGCCAAATTTTGAGGCTATGTTCATAATTGCCGCGTCACTTGGGACAGATATACCGAGTTCCCACTTTTGTTCGGCTGAAAGAGTAACGCCAACGGCCTTACCAAAATCCGTTTGATTCATATTAACGGATTTGCGAACGGCCTTGATTCTATCTTTCACTTTATCACCTCCATGCGAATATTAACACAGAAAATTTCTTACGTCAATTATAAATGCGCAATGATTGAGTAAAATTTTTCTTGACATAACGCAATAATTGAGTTATATTATGCTCAAGCATTGAGCAAAGGGGGTGAGCAAATGGCAGAAAAAGAAAAGAAGTTGCTTGATGATCTGGCGGCGCTGCCGGATGCACTGCAAAATGATTTTGTCGCACAGCTCCACGGCGCGGCGGCTGCCGTCCGCGTCCTGGCGGGCGATAACACGAAGGAGGTCAAAGACAATGGCGACAGCAGCGGTTAAGACGCTGGAAGACCTGGAGGCGCTGCCGGTTGAGATTTTGACCGCCGAAGAAGTTGCGCCGCTCTGTCGGAGGGTGACAGGCGATGCCGCGAGAAAAACAGGGATTCAGGGACACCATGGCATCCCTCAATGAGATGTTCCCCGAACAGGGGATGCTCGGCAAAAGCGAGGTCGCACGGTTCGCCGGAGTCGCCCCGAAAACGGTGGAGCGCTGGATCAAGGCCGGGAAGCTCAACATGAGCACCCCGACCGGTCGCATCCCCAAAGCCGACCTCGCTCGGCAAATCTGCATTTGAAAACAGGAGGGAAGGAATTGAAAGTCTATAAAGCGACAGACAAAAACATGCAGTGCCACGGCTATCAGTTTAAGCAGGGAGTCGAGGCGGTGGAGGAAGAAGCCAAGCTCTGTGAATGCGGTTTTCACGCCTGCGAGAGGCCGCTGGACGTGATGGCCTATTACCCGCCTGGAAACGGCTCCCGCTATTTTGAAGCGGAGCTGGAAGACGTGAACGATGAGCGCGGTGAAGATTCAAAAGTGTGCGGGAAAAAGATTACACTCGGCGCGGAAATCGGCATTCCCGGTCTTGTTAAGGCACATATTGAGTATGTGAAAGAGCACACGACATCAGAGTACACCGACCCGAAAAGGGCAACCGCAGGCGATAGAGGGGCGGCAACCGCAGGCGATAGAGGGGCGGCAACCGCAGGCGATAGAGGGGCGGCAACCGCAGGCTTTTGCGGGGCGGCAACCGCAGGCTTTTGCGGGGCGGCAACCGCAGGCTTTAGCGGGGCGGCAACCGCAGGCTTTAGCGGTGCGGCAACCGCAGGCTCATACGGGGCGGCAACCGCAGGCGATAACGGGGCGGCAACCGCAGGCTTTTGCGGGGCGGCAACCGCAGGCGATAGAGGGGCGGCAACCGCAGGCTCATACGGGGCGGCAACCGCAGGCGATAACGGGGCGGCAACCGCAGGCTTTTGCGGGGCGGCAACCGCAGGCGATAGAGGGGCGGCAACCGCAGGCTTTTGCGGGGCGGCAACCGCAGGCGATAGAGGGGCGGCAACCGCAGGCTCATACGGGGCGGCAACCGCAGGCGATAACGGGGCGGCAACCGCAGGCTTTTGCGGGGCGGCAACCGCAGGCGATAGAGGGGCGGCAACCGCAGGCTTATGCGGGGCGGCAACCGCAGGCGATAGAGGGGCGGCAACCGCAGGCTCATACGGGGCGGCAACCGCAGGCTCATACGGGGCGGCAACTTCTCGCGGAGCCTCAGCAGTTGGAAAAAACGGCATCGCTTCCGTGCGTGGAAATGGCGTAAAGGCAAAGGGTGGCCTCGGTGCAATCATTGTTATTGCTATTGAAAATGACAGCAACTTTGACATCAAAGAGTGGAAAGCCGGAGTCATTGACGGCAAAACGCTCAAGCCTGATACATGGTATGCAATCAAAAACGGAGAATTTAAGGAGGTGGCGGAAAACAGTGGCTAAAGCGCTCAGTCTCGACGAACTTGCAGCTTTGCCGGTTGAGGTTTTGACCGCCGAAGAAGTTGCACCGCTTTGTCGGATGGATGGTGAAACCATCCGGGGACAGGCGCGGGAATGCCCTGACCTTTTGGGCTTCCCCGTGATCGTCGCAAAACGTCAAGTGCGCATACCGAAGCGCCCATTTATCCGATTTATGCGGGAGGGAATTGCAGAATGGTAAACATTCCTGATGATCCTATCATCTCCCGCATGATGCGCACGGGCTATCCGTGGATTGACGCGGATTATGAAGAAACCGAAGGAAAGGAGGACGAAGATTGAACGAAGAAACCGAAAGCAGCGGCTTTATGATCGACAGCGACGAAAAGGCCGAATGGGCTATAAGGAAGATTAAGGAAGCTCAGGACGAACACGACCGGCTTATTGACCTGATCGACCGGGAGCTTGAAAAGTTGGACAGCCGCCGTGAAGAAATCGAAAAGCGGCTTGAATCTGACACCGCTTTTCTCAAAGGCCAGCTTATGTCCTATATGCGCGGCGTAAAGTGCAAGGAAAGCAAGACACAAGACAGCTATCAGCTTTTGAGCGGGAAGCTGATCCGCAAGAAACCGGCAGTTGATTACGAAGTGGACGCGGAAGCGCTCACAAAGTGGCTTAATGACAACGGACGTGAGGATCTTGTGCAGATCGTAGCAAAGCCAAAATGGGGCGATTTCAAGAAACTGCTGGCCGGGGACGCTGAAAGCGGCGCGGTCGTGATCGCGGGGACCGGTGAAGCGGTTGACGGTGTGAAAGCCGTTGAGACACCTGAAAAATTCAACATCAAATTCAATTAAGGAGGCAAACATGGGACTTGTAGTCAACGGAAGCAGCGCAAGCACAATAGACCCCATTGAGGAAGGGACGTATTTGGGCGTTTGCTCGATGCTCATTGATTTGGGCATGCAGTACAGTGAGCAGTATAAGAACAAAAGTAAAAAGGTCCTCATCGGCTGGGAGATCCCGGAGGAAACCATCGAACTGGATGACGGACCGCACCCGCGTACTATCAGCAAGACTTACACGGCAAGCCTTAATGAACGGGCAAGCCTCCGCGCAGACCTTGCGGCATGGCGCGGGCGTGACTTCACCGACGCAGAGCTTGCGGCGTTCGACCTTCACAATATTATCGGCGCTTCCTGCTTAATCAATATCATCCACAGCACCCGCGACGGAAAGACATACGCGAATATCAGCTCAATTATGGCCCTGCCGAAAGGCATGGCGAAAGGCAAGCTTTCCGAACCTGCGATTGTGTTTGACCTTGACACTGATCCGCTGGAAGCTCTCGACAAAATGCCGAAGTGGATCGCTGAAAGAATCAAGAAGTCAGAAACCTATCAGGAGCGAATCACAGCACCGGTAACCGGCGCAGAGCTTCACGAACTGAGCGACGAAGTTGGATACGTCGAACTCCCGTTTTAAGGATGGCACAAAATGGGAAACAAGAAAAGCAAGGTGCAGGATTTAATCAAAGCTTTGGCTGATTGTCTGCACGATGACCTTGTAAGCGAGGATATGTGCCTCGGCGTATATACGGCGCTGGATGCCGTTCCGGTAAATTATCATTGGAAAGCATTCGCGGCCCTGCTCGGCATGGAGGTCAAAGAAGAAGCGCCGGACAATTTCTAAAGGCGGTGCTTGCATGGAAACTGATTACTGGCCTTTTTATCACCGTTACATTAAAAAATGCGAAAAGCTGACAGATCAAGAGTTAGGGCGGCTTGTAAGGGCACTGACACAGTTCAGTATTACCGGAGAGCGGCAGGAGCTTGCGGGACGGGA
>Ga0310786_10005002_pt1 | contig 18164 bp, 27 predicted proteins | sample AusTroGonzalo_MG_FD_203881 | JGI IMG/M metagenome (GOLD analysis project Ga0310786, IMG submission 203881) | Bovine rumen microbial communities from tropical cattle in Woodstock, Queensland, Australia - Gonzalo_03 (v2) (version 2) | ecosystem: Host-associated > Mammals > Digestive system >... | reverse complement strand
GGCATTATCTCCGTCGTTGTCTCCGGCATTGTCTCCGGCGTTGTCTCCGGCGTTGTCTCCGGCATTGTCTCCGGCATTGTCTCCGGCATTGTCTCCGGCGTTGTCTCCGGCGTTGTCTCCGGCATTATCTCCCGCATTATCTCCCGCATTATCTCCGGCTGTATTTTGTGGTTAATTTAATGCGGGGTTTTATACAAGTGGTTATGCTGGTTTCGGATCCGGGTCTTTAGTTTGAAGAGGAGAACCGGTGAGAGTCTTGTTTAAATCCTCCGTTTTAGTGTCGGTTTTAGTCTCGTATTTAGTCTTGTTTGTATCCCCAAATATATCGTGTTTTGGTTTTTACTCGGTTTTTGTTTCATTCTTCTCCATTTGTGTTTCGTGCTCTTCCGTCTCCTCTCCGGACACACCAGAGAGGAAATAATAGCACACACCTATTCCCACGACTATTACGATAAGTATTATATAAGTGGGTTCCATTTTTCTCTAGAAAAAAGCAGTACAAATCTCATTTCACGATGAACCTTCGGTTCATTTCAAATAGCAACTCGAATTGTTCGCAAACTCGTAGTAGTCGTGATATGTTTTATCGGTTTAAGCACTGTCTACATACAAGGTGTCGAAATCAAGTGAAATCGTCGCGATTGTCTTCTTCGCACTTTACTTCGTTTCAGAGTATTTCTTTACCCATTCTTCAAGCGTGGATATTTCCACGTCTTTTTCAAGGTCAGAAAGTATGCCTCGAATCTCTTTGTATAAACTCTGGTTGAAAACTTGTGTATATGCGTGGAACGTAAGATACGTCATTAAACACCCTTTTACATCGTCCTAGAAATTCACACTATCGACGAAGGAACAATTCTATAAAATATCCACCATTTGTGCCCACATTGAGCGCATGACTTCTGCGGAGGTTTTGAACGAAGGCACCGACGTGTATTATTCAATGTATTCAAACATGTCGTTCACATCGTAATATGTCTAGTAGAAACTATTCCCTCTATACGCGTCTTTTTCCCCCGAGAAGGACTTCAGTTCTACAAGGGTTTTTAATCCTCCGTATTCATACGTGGAAGGTACGGGGTCTCCTTCACCGGGATGACAAACGACGTATAAAGCAACGTCGTCTCCATCTTTTTTGAAATCGGATAAACTCCGGACTGCGGACCGGAGTTAAATCCAATTTGTGAGAATGTCTTCTTTATCGTCGCATTCGAGAGTTTATATGAGTTTCAATACTTTGCTGTCCTGGCCTTAGAAGAGAGTGTTGTTCCATACAAGGAGATTGTCTCCTTCCGTAGAACTGTACCGTTGTATGTACAAGGCGATTTCGAGTCTATCTTCTAGAGTTTGTACTTCGGTGTAGTCCTGGACGATTGTATTATACGCATCTTTCGTGTCTGCACCTTTTAATAAATACATCGAATAAAGCATCGCTTTACTCGCGATTTCTTTCATGATGTCTATTTTCGGGAATGTAAGCACGGTGTATACTTCTTGTTTTATATTGTAGTATTAAATCCCTTCGAGAGCACAACGGAGAACGTTCCATGCGAGAGTTTGTAGTGCCTGGAAATCTGCGTTGGCACAATCTTCACGGAAACCACACGCGTCTTAAAACATGGTGTTTATTTCATCAACGAGCTTCTTGTCCTCGTCTTTGTACTTGTTCTTCTTTACAGCAAGGTACGTGTCTTCTACTTCTTGTATTTTCGCGGCGTCGAATTATTCCTTTACAGTTGGTTAGTGTGAAGCCAAGTACGCTGCGATTTCATCATCAGAGTATTTCTTGAATATGCCCATAATTTATACCAAGGTTTTATACCCCGCATAAAACTTGGTGTAGTCCATCGCATCTCCCATGTATTAATACGCGGTTTTAATCGCGGATTAAAACTCGTCGGAGAACGAAGCAATGTTCTGTTGTGTGGTTTCGGTTTAATCGGCGTCTTTCTGCTTGGTTTAGAGATCGTTCAATATCTCCGTATATTCCTACTGTGTCTTTATGTCGATTGTCGCATCGGATAAAATCTGGTTTACAATCTCGATTTGAGATGAGTAGTCTGTCCCTGTTTTAAGCGAGTCGTATTATGCCTTGAGAGTGTTCGTGTCTATATTCACGTCTGTAGAGAGAGAATTAAGCTTTTTCTACCACTCGATTTTGTCCTCCGTGGATAAATCGAGTTCTAGAATTTGTTTTAACACCGTGATTTAATCCTGCTTTTCTGTCGCGGAATTATACATGTTTTCCGCCTTGACTTATGCGAGTTCCTTTTTCATTGTTTTAAGCGTGTCTTCATCCACGTCGTCTTTCAAGTCTGAATAAAGCGAGGATAGAGTCTCGTATTTCAACTGTGTAGAAGCGTAGTCTGTCGCAAGTGCAGTACTCCACTTTCTTTTCGCTTTCTATGCCGGTGTCATTAAAAACCACGCACAAATGCCGACGATAACGACAATTATTAAAATTAATGCGGAAGCTTACATTTTTTTCTTTAAAAAATGTTCATGTCTGCTCCGGCGCCTGCTGCAGGCGGGGGAATGATTCCGAAGGTTATTATCGTCGTGGTTTTAATCGTCGGATTTATCGTTTGGTATACTTCCTCGTATGGTGTTTCGCCTTTCGCCTCGGGAGAAGAGAAGGCAAAAGCCGCGGCGGAGAGAAAGTATAAAACCATGAATACAAATACATCGAACGACACACGCGTCTCTACTCTCACCGCAATAATTGCGATTAAAAACCTCCCGGCTACAGATAAAGAGAAGTATGAAAAAGAATTAAATGAATTGAAGGCGAAGATAGCCTCCGGAGAAGCCGAAACTGCATATGAAGCAATAAAGCCTTCTGCAAAAACAGAGGAAAAGATTGAAGCGATAAAGAAAATCTTGAAAACAGAGAACCTTTCCGAAGATGACAAAAAGACGTATGAAGACACACTTGAAACACTCGAAGTACTACTCGCTTCTGAAACAGCAGAAGATGAGTGGTCAAAACACGAAGATGATGAAGATATTTAAGACCGGATTGATGCCTTGAAAGAAATCCTTGAAATAGAAAACCTTTCCGACGAGGATAAAAAGAAGTATTAAGGATTGCTTTAAACCGAGGAAGACACCAAGGCCGATATGGAGTCTACAAGCTTGTCCGCAGTCAAGAGTACTTACGATATTTATGCCAAGGATGAAAAGAAGTTTTTGGAAACGAATAAAGCGTGGTTTGGAAAGTATCTTCAACTTCCGGATGCTGCATACGCGTTTTAAAACCTCTCGGCACCTGGCGCAGATTGGGCGAAATCTGGCTTGAATGGACAGCATGAGTTCCCATCAGGCAAAGCTGCTTCTTCTTTGAATTGGCCGACGAATGTATCGCAGTATGTAGAGATCGATCTTCCGACTCCAGATACGATTAAAGCGAGGTATTCAGGCGTGACTGAAGACATTGTAGAAGCCTCGGCAATTTGGGCCTTGATTTATTGGTACAATTTATTCCAGATTAATCCAGCCGCAGTGAACGGAGAGACAGTGACAGACTCGACACCTACATTTTGGTGTATGCCGTCGATTTAGAAGACGAATCCATCCCGAATTTGGCCCGGAAAAGGAAAAGCCGCAGTCGGTGGTGCAGACTTCGAGGAATGGGCGAAGACTACGGGAAACAAAGCACCTTCGGACCCTGGCTACTATGAAGGCAAGTATGAAAACCCGATGTTGGCCGCCGCGATTTGGTGTGTGTGCTATCCAAAGGAGTGGGCAAAGGCGTGTATGGCCCCGGTTTCAGACACGAGTAAGAAATCGGCCTTTGAAACCCAATATAAAAACATGAAGAATAACGGTCCTCCCAAAGCCCCGTGGACGGTGTGTAAAGAAAACAACTTGAAATGGCCGGGGAAGGGAGACGCGTCCCTAGAGAACTGTATAACGCTTTTCGGAACCGAGACGTATATTCCGATATGGAAGTTTTTGCGGTAGTGAAGTTCACGTATATTTTTTTCTTCTTTTTATATGCAGTCGCACTGTTTCTTGCGCGAATTTCAAACCTTTTAACAATGGCACAAATTCGTGTAAGATTCAGGACTTTAACCGAGGGCTACATACTTCAACAAATACATTCAATAAACACCATCTCTCTTTTCCCGTGTTTCTACAGAAAATGCTACAACAGGGTTCAAAAGCAATTTTAAATTCAAAGCAGAAAAACAGCTTGGGGAATACACTTCCGGAAGATTAATACGAGATAAATTCAAGGTTCTTGTTCCGGAAAATATACTTCGATATTTTATCGAGAAGGAAGTCGTTTTCGTACACGACAGAGTATAAATACAAGGTTCTCTTCTTTATAAAGTTGTTCCCGGCGAGAGTTTCAAAAACGTGGAAATACACGTGAAATAAAACGAGGGATTAAGACCCGATTTAATTCGTATGTATGTTTTGTCTGCTTCTCTTCAAAAATTAATGGATTTCACATAATCCGATGACGTGAAGAACCAATTTATCTCTGAATTTGCTCGTTTCTTAAAAATACAGAACACGCGCATTTCACACTTTGGTTAAATAGGCGCCCGTGTAAATGGCCTGAACAAAAGCATCTTACTTCGCCTTAAACTAGAAGACTTCTGCTGGACGATTAAGATCGACGGACAGAGAGCGTTTTTGGTGGTGGATGAAAAGGGGAAGCAGTATGTTTTGAAGTAAGACTCGCAATAGACCTTTGATTTAGACGGGAAGTATACAATCTTTGACTGCGAGGAGTATGAAGACAAGTTTTACATCTTTGACATACTTCATGATAAGGGGAAGGATGTAATGAACTTGACATATGTCCAGCGCCTTGAACTACTTAAACGCACCACTCTTCCGAAGAACGCCATGTTGAAGACTTTTCACCCGATTTAAACCTTGGCCGATTTAGCTGGCTTTACAAAAGACGTGGTAGATGGCGTTCACACAGACGGAATAGTCATCTCGAACATGACAAAGACATATCTTTAAACCGAGTCTTACAAACTAAAAGACAAGAAGTATCTTACAAACGATTATCTTCTGAAGTATATCTCCCTTCCTACAAAGCGACAGAAACAGCTCACAGGATTTGAGCCTGGAGATGCTTTGTATGAACTTTATGTAGGAAGCAAGTAAGAAAACTTCAAAGTAGTCAATGGAGGAAACCCTTCATAGAGGCCATATCAAGAGATGTTATTCTCCCTTCCTTATTTCAAGACGATGCCGACAGAATTTATGCTGGTGAAGAAGACGACGCTTTAACACGCGAATAAATACAGCAAAGCTGACGAGGTGTCTGCCGTGATTAAAACCGCGTTGAAAGGCGGGTTGAACGACATGATTGTAGAGTGTGCCTTTGACGAGGATATGTGCCCGTATCCTATCCGTGTGAGAGAGGATAAAACACACACGTATAAAAACGAGCATAGTATCTTTGGAAATGACTTCAGAGTCGCTCGAGCGAATTTAGAGAGTGCTATGGACCCGATTACACCCGAGTATTTATCCCTGCCCATAGCCCAGCATTATTTCAATGTATAGAACGTGTCTTCAGAGTATGACGCATTCAGGCTCTTTGGAAGGAAGTGTAGACAGGTTTCATTTGACACGCTTCTACACTACGTTCACGGCCTGAAGTATGCCTTGGATATAGGCGCGGGAAGAAATGCCGTGTATTATTTGTATTTGAAACACGCCTTTGAAAGTGTGATTGCTTACGAGCCAGATACACAGGCTAATCTCACTTATTATAGTCGCATGTGTGAAAACCTGAAATACAGCCAAGACAAAATGCCGTTGACTTACATCGTGAACTAATACTGCCATTCTCCCGTGAGAGAGAGACTGAGTTTTATGAAGGTGAACTTCTTCACGTGTGATTATGCTTTTCATTATCTTTGTGATAGTGAGAATACAATTCGAGATTTAAAACACTTCATTCTTCTCTTCGCTCGCGAGGGGGGACACTTCAAGATTTTAGACTACGATGGAGTCGCTGTGTATAATCTTTTGAAAGACCAGCCGGATAGAACGTGGGACAACGGTCGATACCACTGGGCTCTCTGCGACAAGGGTGAACTGCTTCCTTTTGGACAGAAGGTTAGAGTCTTGCTTCCTACCATTCATAATGAAATGACTGAAGAGTATTTGTTTAATATTGACGCTGTATGCCGGGTTTTTGAACCGGAGATACATCTCTTGAAAAAAGAGAAGATGATGGACGTGGTTTAAATGGAGTTGCCTGATGAGGATAGAGTCTAGTGTGGACTCGTGTTTTAATACATCTTTGAAGTGAGGATATGAAGAGGATGTGTATATGTTTTTTTCTGCCGGGATAAAATGCTGAAGCTTAAAACCAATGGTCTTCTCGGAAAAGTGAACATACCGCCAAATGGACATCCTCCCAATGAATACAAGTGGGAGAACTTTGACTAAATCATCAAGATATTTGCCTATTGTTTAATCTATGAATCGGACAAGGCTTCAGAGTTTATACATCTTCTCGACTAAAAACGGTTTTCATCCGACTCTCTGGCCTTGCTTACAGAGAAGATTGTAATCCGGATGTAAAAGGAGTGTAATAATCCCGACGCTTTCCGGTGTATGTAATACTTCTTCTATCCCTTTAATGCGCCGCTTCCTGACATGGCGGGACAGAGGATACTTTACACGAGCTTCATAGGAATGGTGGTGTAATATCTCGTGACAGAAAACCAGTTCTGCGACTACATACAATACAGAAGTGTGTTCTGTCAAGAGAGCCTTTTAGACCTCAATTCATTCGACCTGTGGGAGCGGTTTTTAAAGACGAGTGATAAAGACATGATTAAAAACATCCACTTCGCCCTCGGTGAAATATGCCCGACAATGTACAAGTTTATATGCGAGAATTATAACATCGCACAGTAGCAAGCACAGCTCAACTACTATACGCTGATAAATGGAAAGTATGCCTTCAACATCCTTCTTCACCCGACAAATGACCCGGGTCTAGCCCTGGAAGAGAACAACGTCTGAAGACGGGGCTGAAGACCGAAGTGTGAGAGCGTGAATGAAGACACCGCAAACGTCCGTACAACCAATTTTTTTTGAAATGATGTAGTTTTCTAAAACCTTAAATGATGCTCGCAAAACTTTCCGGACTTGGTTTTTACGGCCGTTGGAAAACCATATTTGCACTATCCCTTTCGCGGAGAGGCTTAGGGTCAAGTGGTCCATATTTTCGGATTCGTCCTCGGATTCGTCCTCGGATTCATCCTCGGATTCGTCTTCGTCTCGGTCTTCGTCTCGGTCTTCGTCTCGGTCTTCGTCTCGGTCTTCGTTCTCGGACTCGGATCCTCTTTGGGGACGTACTCTTGAGCCTCCATCGTCTGCGGACACGTTTTGGGACGACCCCTACAGCCCGTCCGAAATCGCCGCATTGGAAGCCGAGTACCCGTTTTAGGGCTACACCGCGTCTGAAATTGCCGAATGGGAGGCCGAGTGCGAAGGCGAGGATGAATGCGAGGACGATGATCCTGCCTGACGTTCGGGTCCCGGTGTCCTGCCGGGGCTTGTGCGATGCAGGCTTTCCTTTGGATTGCGGGGAGTACAGCAATCTTCTTTGTATCGCGGGAATGCGCGTACCTCTGTTCTTGTCGAGTGTCAGGGAACAAAACAACTCGTCCGGAAATTCTGTATTTTTTTCAAAACGCTTTTGAACGAATACGACATAACAAGTGTGAATACGTATCTCTCGCAAACACCCGTGTATTGTATTTTTTGAAAACGATGTGGCTCTCTGAAACATTCGGGAGTGCCTTTGCAACTTTCCAGACTTGGCTTTTACGACCTCTGTTGAACCATGAGTGGAGTAATCATCTCGCGGAGAGGATTATGATGGGGTCTATGGCCTCGTTTTCATCCTCGCCTTCGGAGTCGTCTCTGGACTCGGAGTCGGACTTATCTCGGGACTATACCGCGTCTGAAGCCGAGTATTCATTTTAGTGCTACACCGAGTGCGAAGGCGAGGATGAAGAGTGCTGAACTTCCCTCTTTCAAGAGGGAAATTACGTACACAGGACAAAAGGCTCGTTTCTTGTATATTTTACAAACCGGGAAGAAATTGTATTTCTTGTGTTTGTTCACATGTCTCAAGTGGCGTCTTACGACACCATGTTCAACCCGTTCAGTGTGATGGGCGACTACCCAACCACGTTTGAGAGCATAAGAACGGCTCTCGACGCAATTTCTCACACCGACTACTTGGATGGCGGCAACCGCGGATACAGCGGAAAAGATCTACTGTCTTTGTGGGACAGTATGACACCGGAGGAGCGGAAAGAGCGCATGAAGCTCTTCACCATATTCATACTCCGGTACAAGGCCGACCTTCTGTCGGATTGTATTGGCGATGATGTGGATTGGGACACGATCGAATCTTTCGCTGACTGGCCCGAGTTCTCCCTCGCGTCCGAGAGATGGTAGGAGATCTTGAAGCCTGCCCGCGATAACTGAGTTTTACTCTTTCAAGCGGGAAGGTGTGTAGATTACGCAGGGTTTCTAGCGTAAAACCTGCAAAATACATGAAAAATAATTTTCTTTAACATGTTCATGGAAACCATTCTCGCTTCCATCCTTACCTTCACCACCGCTTTATGCGTTGTTGTGTACATCTTCGCTCGCCCAGCTCTACGCAGAGCAAAAGCGAAGAAATGGCTCGATACCATGCCATTTTACGAAGTCGAGTCCACTGCGAAGAGGACTAAGAGAGCACCGACCTCCGTGCGATATAAATGGGAGCCGTTAATCAGCCCCTATCTATTCTTCGACACCTTCGCCACGGTGCCCGAGTTCCGATGGAGACAGCACTACAGGAACATCCTCGGAGTTCTTCGTGCGATAGAGCTTCGACACTGGTCGTAGGCTCGGCGCGGCTAGGCGCGCAACTTCTTGTTGAAGATCCACACTCTCAGAGACAAGTCGAGAGAGGCCGAGTGGACCGGGGTCGGCGTCATGGAGGCGCATCGACTGGAGCGGAACGTTCTGCTCCATAGTCGCAACTTCGTTCATCAGATCATGCGTGAAATGATCGAGAACGAGCGCGGCCGCTACAACCCGGGGACACAGGTCAGTGAAGAACAGATTCTTCAAGGCGCAGCGACGCTCTGGTTTGATGTGACCGGAACGTACGGCTAGTGAGGAGTCCCCTTTTCAAGCGGGAAATTCCGTACTACACACGAAAACAATGAGAAATAGTTTTTTGTAAAATGCCATGCAGTCTGCTATCGACAGCTACAACCAGCTTTTGGAGTCATTCTACGACGTTCACATCGAGAGCTACAACAACAAGCTCTTGGACTTGTTCTACGACGATGCCATAAAGAACCCTTCATTCAAATATCTTCAAGGCTTCATCGAAGAACAATACAACCGCGCCAAATTCGGAGACGAATCCGCGACCAGGTTCATCCTCTCTCTCACAGACGAGAGCACCATGAACAAGCTTTTGGACGAGTCCTTCGAATTCGGTGTCAAGAGCCCACTGTACAAGCATCTTCGTACCTAGATCGAAGAGTAGCTTAAACGTGCCAAATCCGGAGACATAGCCGGAATCAGGTTCATTCTCTATCTCAGAGACAAGCGCATCCAAGGGTAGTTTTTGGACAAATTCTTCATGCGAGAGATGGGAAGGTAGCCCACATACGAAGTTCTTCGCGATCGCATCAACAAGCAACTCCAAAAGGCCAAATCCGGAGACGAATCCGCGGTCAGGTTCATCGTCTCTCTCAGAAACGAGATTCCGTGGATCTACAGGGACATCTTCGGCAGAGAAGGTGCGCGGAACAAGGATGCCGTCGACAACTTCTACGGCTATCTTTCGGAGCACGTGCAGGCCGAGGACTCCGACATGTTCAACGTCTTCTCGCCTGTGCGCGGAGACTTGAAGCATTTCGAGAACATCGGCACATGTCTCGAATGCATCGCCAAGGAAGCGACCAGGTGCGAGTAGGGAGCCAAGGCGTAAGAGCTCCTCGAAGGCTTCCGCACCAATCCGGATGAAGTGCGATACGAATGCGTTGAATTTATCAACGACTTCAAGCAAGAGCTTTGTGGTGGCCATCATCCGGAAGAGGTCTATCGCACGCCAGCCTTCGCAAATGCTGCGAAGGTATGGGCGCTCTTGCCCGGGATCAAGACGGAAGATCCCTCGGAAGGCAGACCGTAGATCTCCCGCTAGGTGAAATAGGACGATACCGTCTGAAGTTCATCTATTTAAGCGGGAAATTCTGTAAAATCCGCAGGATTTTAGGAGTGTAAAACACACAGTGTAAAATAGTTTTCATTCTTTTTGTACTCCCGAGACTCTCTACACACAGCGGAAAATTCCGTACTACATGCGAAAGTCCGGAAAATGAGTTTTCTGAAAAATGTCATGTCAGACGCAAACGCGATCTTTGCTGTATCCTGTGCGGCTCTGAAGCCCACGATTGAGGATCTCTATTTTAAGAGCGACTGCAACAAGGTGTAGTACGTGGAGAATCTCGCATGCCTCCTTCAAAAAATGCATGGAGATCTTTACAAGGCCCTCTGCAAACGTGCAAGAAAGGGGGATAAAGCGGCCTAGGAAAAGGTCGCTGCGGAGTATGACAAGCTCTGTAAGGAGAAGGTGGATGCTCCGTGGAACCACGAGGAGGAGCTACAGCTTAGGTTCCAGGAACTAACTGGACTACACTCCTGCTATGCGAAGTGTATGGGGGACAATAATTCACTGATTATCCTGGAATACCTTTACCTGGATCTCCTCGGGGGTATTGGCTACAACCCTGTATCCTAGGGTCCATACACGGTGCAGGACCTTTGCAGCTACACCGACTCGCCCAGGATTGTGGAGCTGCCCATCAAACAGATTCGTGCAGTGGTCGCGAACAAGGAGGACTACCTCTGGTGTCTTCGGTGTGTTTGTGCCACCATGCTAGGCGACGCGACGAAACAAGTCGTCAAGCAAGCGAAGGACGGCGACGAGAAGTCGCTAGAGGCCGCCCACAAGGCGTGGGGGTACGAACTCAAGGTGAACGCAACCATCGGCTGCTTCCCAAAGCTCCCGCAGGAACACGAATACCTCGAGAGTGTACTGGTGGCTCGCAATGAGCGGGTGGTCGACGCGTTTTATCGAGACGCCTTGCTCGGGAAGTCCGAGGCGTGGAACCACCTTCACAATCTCCACGCGTTGTATTTGTAGAAGCGTCCAGACTTCTACACGGACCACAGCGTCCAGGGCTTCCTCGCGATGAAGCCAAAACTGCGCAAGGAAGCGCAGGAGCAGAGTGCCACGGAGCATTCTGAAGGGAAGGTAATCCCACGGCACAAGGTCGAAAATCTCCCTCTTGGTGAACAACCAGTGAAACAAGTCGTTCCTGAAGTTCCCGAGACCAACACCGCTGATGCGTCAAAACATCTAGCGAGTGGTCTTTGGAACCGTAAGGAAGACGAGTTCTACTGAACTTTCACCATTCAAGAGGGAAATTCTGTAGAGACAGCAATGTAGAAGTAGGAATATAGAAGTAGCAATACAAAACGTAAAACACACAAAGACCATGAAAAATGGTTTTCTTTTCTATGCTATGCAGTGTACTACAATCGTGGTATCTATCCTCTGCTTCATCCTTGGCCTTCGGGCCCTGCCCTTCGGCATTGCTTTATGCGTGGTTCTGCGCCAGGTCGCTTTCAAGTCTGCGATACTCCGCCGCGTCCCCAACAACGAGTACGGCACGAGCGACTACAACACCAAGCTCTTGAACTCGTTCTACAAAGATGCTATGAAGAACCCCTTCTTCCGACATCTTCGTCGTCGCATCACAGAACAACTCTTCCGCGCCAAGTCCGGAGATGAGTCCGCGATTGGGTTCATCATCTCTCTCTGCGACGAGATCCCCGGTATCTACAAGAAGATCATCGGCAAGTTCGGTCCAAGAAGCAAGCGTGTCGTTGACGACTTCTACGCCTATCTTCTCGAGCGCTCACATGCTGGTACGGACACCATGTTCGATGTCTTCTCGCCTCTGCGTCGAGACGGAAAGCACTTCGAGAGCATCATCGACTGTCTCAAGTGTATCGCTAAAGAAGCGTACGAGCTTCAGCGCGAAGGTGTAGACCACATATGGAAGCTCATCGAAGACTTCCGCAGTAAGCCGGGTGAAGTGCGGGATGAATGTGTCGACTTCATCAACGACTTCAAGCAGGAGCTCTGGGTCAGCTACTTGGACCTGCGCAAGGGTCTTCTTCCGGAAGATGTCTACCGCACGTCCAACTTCATGGGCGCTGCGAAGATATGGGCTCTACTCATGTGTGGAGTTCCGTATGGGAGCATTATGAAAGGCTCCATTGGTGGGTCGGCGAGAGGCCCAGCGGAAGGTAGACCGATGTACAAAGATCTCCCGCTGGATGAAATAGGACGATCGTACAGAGGCCCGTGCATGTGCTACGCCTACGATCCCGTCCTCGACGAACCTACGGGTGCCGTCTGAGGTTCATCCATTCAAGCGACAAATTCTGTAGAAACACCAAAATGGTTTCTAGGAGTGTAGATGAAGCAGTTCATACGTGGTGTGAAATTTTTCTTTCTATACAAAATGACAACTATCTCTAAAAACTATGGTTTCCCCACAGGATACTTTTCCTTGATTTACAACTACCTTTGCGACACGGGGCAACTAAACCGGGAGAAAGACGAGGATTTAATCGATCTCTTTGTCTCGTTTGGATACCCGGATTATATCGTCCCATATTTGGCCTTGGAATATCGCGGGTATGTATTCAACAACTTGGATGCGGAGATAGATTGGACGAAGGGATTAACAGGGAAAAGCGATGCAGAAAAGCGGAGTGAGAACGACGCGGTGAAGGGGAGTGGGAAGAGGAGCAGAAGCGACTCTAGGAAGAGGGGTGAGAACGACTCTGTAAAGGAGAGCGATAGCGACTCTGAAAAAGAAGCGTCGGAACAACCGGATCTTTCCTCGTCGGACTGACGTCCTCCGATTGACACAGCAGGATTTTCTTCCTTGTAAAATGAAGCAACAAACATATTCATACAGTGAAGTACACGGTGAAACGTACGGCGGAAAGAAACACACGGTTTCTAGCGACTCTGACCACGCGGATCTTGACCCGTATTAATACAGGCTCTCTACCAGGTGAAATTTCACTTTTTTCTTTGAAGAATGAACACACATTTGGAACGTATCTCTCGACGACGTTCTGAAACCACGTTCGCAACCCCGGAATATGACATCGCTCGAATCCGATACAGAAACTCCGTCGATATCGAGTCTGAAGGCTTCGAACGATTCGTGTTTCAAATCTATCTTCGATAGAAACAAGAGAAGAAGATCGATCTTCAACACTTGCTTTCGGACATCGCTTCATTCGAGGTTTTGGACCAGTTGAAAATCGTCCTGAAATATTTCACACATGCGACCAAGAAATCATGCGGGCTTTTAAACAACACTGCACACAGATAATTGCGCCGGTTCATTTTCCAGATCTATCCAGAAACAGAAGAAGAGAAGAAATTACTTTATAAATGCTTTTACAAAATCGTTTTACAAAAGCCTTGTGACCAGGAGCTTTTGAACGCCTACACTGAAGTCTTCGGAAAGAAACGAATACAAGAGCTTTCACTACGGAACAGTTCGCGACATTCATACTAGGACATTATCGTCTACCTTTTACGACACCCGGAACTACGGCGTGAGAGTGAGGTGTATGAATATGCCTGCGCACAGAAGCTTCATGCACAGCATTATCTCGACTTCGCAAAAAAGCATGGATCCTATCCGCAGACTGATATAGGAATTGATTTAATCGACGTGAAGAAACGACGTCTCTATTAATGCAAATGGAAATGGAATAAAACCATGTTTTCATATGGCGATTTTGCTACGTTTCTTGCGATGGCACTACGCTTCTTCCCAGACTACGAAAGATACGTGGTTTGCACAGAGGAGAGGCCGTTTGATAGTATCTTGGTGAAATACTTTGATATGAAGTTGATTGTAATGCAGAGTTATACACCGGAATGAGAGGGGGGTGAATATAGAGTAAATTTTTTTCTTCCGAACACATAATGCCAAAGCTTTTATGCGTTCACGGAAACATCGGTGCAGGAAAGAGCACGTACATCGCCCAGAAAGAGGGGTTTATACAAAAGCAAGAACCCGTGGAAGATTGGGATGAGTATTTTACAAAGTACTATGCCGCGATTTAAGCCGACACTTCTACCTGCACTCTTTCACAACAATGCGACATAATTGAATTTCAGGTTTTAACAACGCTCTCTCGCCTTGAATAATACTCGCATTTAGATCCCGATTGGAACTATGTTTTTGAACGAAGTATTTAAGAAAGTTATGAATGCTTTTGTCCCGTGTTGAAGAAATACTTGACGACAGAGTAGTATAAAATCTTGAAAGATTTCATGAAAGAAGCCATGAAATTAGAACCAGTGTTCGACGAAAATGTATATCTTCGTGCTTCTACTGATGTTCTTCTTCGGAGGATAAGAGAACGTTCTAGACCCGGGGAAGAAAACATCGACCAAAAGTTCTTGGATGAATTGTAGAAATACTACAGCACTTTTCAACAACGAAACAACTCGCACAACACCCCGGTGTAAAACACGGTGTATGTCATCGGCCCAGTGTCGAGTGGAAAGACGACATTCATACGGAAGTTTAGTGCGGTGTGTAAAACGTAGACGGAGCCCATTACATATTGGGAGCCGTATTTGTCGATGCATCTTGCGAATGTAGAAAACCCGGTTCGTTCAGAAGCGGATATGAACACGTTTCTATTTCAATTGAAATGTCTCGTTTCTAGATTGAAGTTTAGAAAGCCGAGATAAATTCACGAACGCATCATTCTTGAAGAACCGTATGTATTCATGGAATAATACAAGCATCTTTTCACCCCGACATAATACAAGCTTCTTCGTCGGCTCTATACCTTCTTCGCCGACAGGGTTTTCGACGTGAAGAATGCCACCATTCTTTACATCAAGACTTCAGAAGAGAGACAGATTCAAAATGTCATTGAAAGAAGCCGAATGAATGAAGACAAGATTTACACCCCGGAGTATATTCACGATATGAACCGGTTGTATGAAAACATGTTATAAAGCCCGGAGTTTAAAGCGATAAAAGAAAAAGGGAATTTATACACCGTGGAATATGAAGTGAAGTGAATGTAAATTTATTTTTTTCGAGTCCGAATGAAGTTTCTCGTCGAAGAAGGAGAACACTTTAGTATCGTGAATGGAGTCCGTATTCACAACTACGTTTTAAAACGGGCGTTTAGTTCGTGTTTCTATCATACGGAAGGCTCTATTGGAGTCTATGAAACAAACGAGTCTTGGGGCAGGTTTTTAAAGAAGGTTCTTCTCTTCGGTGCTATCGTGTACATAGACGGGTGGATGTGGAGTCTAGATGGAGAACGAGTTTAAATGAACGAAGATTAGTTTGGGTTTATGAAAAAACACATGGTCGGAGCATTTGAAAATGGCATTGGATACATCTTTCCGAATAGAGATTGGAGAGAGCCTTGTACGAAGTTTCCGTATAGTGGTTTATGAAGAGCTCATGTGCGGAGATGTAGATTTTTTTTTCTACGAGCAATGGACCCACGCATCGGAAATGCTTACTTCGACAACAAGAACCTTCGCTTTTTGGAAACGTTTAAACAAATGTGTTTTGCAAAGATGGTTTAACAAGAAGAACGATACAATGTCGAACACGAGTTTATGCGGGGATAAATAAAACAGGTTTTAAACAACGCACAAGAAGCGATTAAATACAACCCACAATAAAGCTTGGTGGACATCTTTGAACAACAGATGAGCACCATACTTCATATGCAGGTATTAACATAGAAATTGGACGGGCTTTAACACTCCGCACAGAACGAGATAGAGACACTGATTAAAGACGCGGAGAAGACATATGAAAAATACCAGAAGGTGAACTATTTGTGAATACGTGGAAATTTTCTATGGAAAATTTTCTTTTTTCTTTAATACAATGTATATCTTCTTTGCTTAACACCATGAAGACTATCATGTGTATGGGCAATTTGAAGAGAACTATCTCTGGGGCCCATACGATGTTTCAGCACACGCCTATGAAAAGCTCAAGGACGTGATGTATTCTGTAGACAAGTAATGTGGCTATTTGAATTCACTCTATTCACACGTCTTCGCATATGTCGTGAACAGAGACATCTTCCATTGGTTTATTCGCTTCAGATGTGCCGCCTCGTTTGATGGCGAGTTGTGCGCTGCGATAGGAAGCGTGTCAGGAGCCTCGACTCCATGCGGGGAGAGAGACATGGTTTAGTGCCGTGGAAGAGAGGTGGTGTTGTATCACCCCGCTTCACCATGACACACTTCGAGCATCGACCTGCGAGGTCTCTCGCGGAGATTTTTTTTAAAACAAATACATGGCCCAGTTCAGCAACATCGTTGTTGAAGCAATGGACTCAGACCAGATTCGTGCCAAGTGTGTAATGGAGATTAAAACCCTTGACGACCTACAGAGTGAAAAACTCGGCTCTCTTGAAGGAGCGTGTAAGACTTGTGGAAAGTTTATAAAAGAGTGTTTAGGACACTACGCATACATCGATTTAGGCGACGTGTATATTTTCAACCCTCTTCTCTTCCAGACAACCCAGGCTTTACTCAAGACTATATGCCTCAACTGTCTTCACAGTTCTTCAGACGACAAGAAATGCTCGCACTGTGGACACGTGTTTGAACACTTGTAAATTTCATGGTTGAAAAGAGAGTAGAAGAAGATATTTACAAACATCCCGCTTTATGCCTGTGTTTCAGGACCCCAGGCTTCACACATACAATCTCTTCTTGATAATGTGCCTGTGAAGTAAGGAAGTAAAAGCGACAGAGTAATACTTCATCCAAAATACATTTACAAAATGCTTTAATACCAGCTCTTTCACAAGAGTGAGATACGAGGGATAGTTCCCAACATTCGTGTGCTCGAGTGTATGATGATAAATGCACTTCCTGTTCCTCCCACGTTTGTAAGACTCTTGAATACACCCGACAATTAAAACCACGCTATGAACATGGTTTATCGCGCGATTGTATAAGAGAACGACTACATGAAGAAAATCCAGTGGTAAGACGGGCTTTACTTCGAGTTTTCAGAAGACAATAGAACCGCGTTAATACACATGGAGAAATTCTTCGTCGCGTGCCGGTGTGTAATGTATAAGGACACTTCAAGGAATTCAAAACCATAAACACGTCAGTTGATAATGCAGCTGCTTCGTGTGTCGTCTTTAGAACCGGCTTCATGCCTCGCTCAGGCCCTCGCCAAAAAAGGATGGAACAGATAATGTGTATCTTCCGTGCGTGTAAACATGTCTGGAAGAACTGTCATCACCGGGAATCCAAGACTATGCGCTAACGAGTGTGTAATACCAAAATTCTTTGCCGAGACTTTATTCGTGCCTATTCCTGTGAACAACTACAACATTGATTATCTCAAGGGAATGATAAACCGTTTTCCAGAGTATCCTTGTGCCTTGCGTGTCATCCCCAGGAATGAACACATTAGATACAAGTATATAAACGAGTAGACTAAAAGGATGTTTGCTGCCCAGGTTTAACTCGGGGACTTTGTCTGTGTGTAAATCATGGACGGGATGATTGGCATGGTCAACCGGTATCCATCTCTGCGTGAAGAGTCGTTTGGGTGTCTTCGTGTGCGTGTCGATATGGAAGGGAAGAGTCTTCAATTCCCTCTTTCCACGATTGTAAAAATGACAGCAGACTTCGATGGAGACGAGATGTAATTCTTCTGTCTATCTTCGCTTGAAGATCAGCTTGAAGCGGCAGCGCTGTATTCAATTCCTCGTCAATTTATACAATACTCTGATGGCCAGCCTTGTTGCGGGAACAAAGGATGGGACCTTCCTGTGGGGATAGTCGCCCTGTAGGAAAACAAGGCACCACTTATGGACAAGCGCTCCGGTTTGTAGTTAATGTAAGAAACCATGGACTAAATCTACAAATAGAGACCCGCTCTATAGAAGTCTTTAAACTACGACGACGGCAAGGTGGTTGTGAAGGATGGAAGGATAGAGAAATACAGCGACGCTTTTGCTGCGCTTGGTTC
>Ga0310786_10005001_pt1 | contig 18169 bp, 14 predicted proteins | sample AusTroGonzalo_MG_FD_203881 | JGI IMG/M metagenome (GOLD analysis project Ga0310786, IMG submission 203881) | Bovine rumen microbial communities from tropical cattle in Woodstock, Queensland, Australia - Gonzalo_03 (v2) (version 2) | ecosystem: Host-associated > Mammals > Digestive system >... | reverse complement strand
TGCATCGTGAAGCTCTGCGGTTCGACGGCGGCCGACACGCAATGGCAAGAAAGGCCGGAATTCGTCACAACCTCCGGCAGGGGTGTGGCGTCCGCAGTCAGCACAGGCAACTGTACGTCATAGTCTGTGGGATAGATGTATTCCACCACGTGCTTGGCGACGGCTTCGTTGCTCGGACTTGTGACGACGCGCAGCGATTCGAGGAGCCTGACGTCGGCGCGGGCCAGCAGACGTTCCTGCAAAACCGCCGCGTCGACGCGGTTCGTGTCGAAATAGCCGACGGCCTCAAGCGCCGCGCGGCCGGCCTCGACAAAACGCGTGTCGATTTCGATATTCACGGGCTCCATCGCGAACTCGGCGAGCACCTTTTCGACTTTTGCGAGATTCTCCGGCGTGTTCCGCACGTTCAAAGCGCCCACAGTCTTTACATAGGCAATGCTGGAGCCTTCCGGCCAGTCGACTCCCAGAAGTCCGAACACACATTCAATGGAATCGTCGAACCCCTCCTTTCTCATCCAGCCCTCATCCTCGGAAGGCAAAGACATGCGACTGACAGCTTCGGGCGCGATCAGATACGTCCGGAACTCCATCGGCTCGGCGGCCGACACTTCGCCAAGGCAGGTCATCCCCGCCACAAGCAGAAACGACAAATATGATTCTCCCCGTTGAGCAGCACTCATATTACCTCCAAGCACTTCCCTATTCTACAGTGACATCAACCGACCCGACCTTCTTGACCGTGGCCGTGCCGTAGCCCTTGCCGTTAACCATGACGCCGGTGACGTTGACGGTCGTCGCCTTGAGTCTGCCGTTGCGGCGTTTCGTTTGCCGTGACCGCGTAGGTGCATTCGGCGGCCCGCCATGTTGCCGGAACCGTGTACCAGCTGTAGCTCTCCGAGCCGCCCGTGGCGGTGAAGAACTGCGAGTAGCCCACGCCCTCCATGCCGTCCGGCAATGTAGTCGGCGTGATGGCGAGCTCATCCGCCCGCAATGTCGCTCCTATCGCAACCGCCACAACCATGGCACTAATATAACTAAGGGTTTTCATACCCCTCCCCGCAATTCCAGCAGTTATGCCTCTCATGTGTCATTTCCTCCTGTAACTATGACGTTCCACTCCTATGGACAATGCGATTATACCAAAAAACGTCCCCCCTGTGCGAAAAACTTGGACAAAAAACGGGAAACTCCAAGCAGAAATCGTGCGGTCGCCACAGGCTCAGAGATGACGGACACCGCAGGCGTCAAACCCGGAGGAAAATGCCCTTCTTGTACATGTAGTGGAGAAGCATCCAGCCGAGCGCGATGAGGCCGGCCTGGGCTACGAACTCTGCGACGGCAGGCGAAAGGAACTTCGAGACGCCGCCGAAGAAATAGGCCTTCTCGTACTCGTACGGCAAAACAGTCCGCACGAGAACGTATATCGTAATCGCGTTCATTCCGATCACCTTGAAGAAGAAACCCCAGCGTCGCCAGCCCTTCACGTCGACGATCCAGTAGAAAAGCGCCAGAAGCGCAGCGGAAATACCGCCCGAGACGAGCGCAAACGAGCTGGACCAGACAGGCTTGTTGACTGGCATCGACCAACGTCCGAAGGCGGTGGCGACAATCACCCCCGCGACGACAAGGCCCGCTCCGTAGGCGAGCAGCTGAAGAGCCTTGCGCGTCGGCGCCGCCTTGAGCCCGCGCAGTATCTCGCCCGCAAAGACGCCGAACATCGCCGTCGCCACCATCGTGACGGTCGCGACCGCGCCCTCCCCGCCGACATGCCGCGTCGTCAAGTAGGTCTTCCCGAACCAACTCGCCCACATCCACTGCGGCTCGGCCACAGGATCAACCCCGGCCGGAGCGCCGGGCGCGACCGCGAACCGCATGACGAGCCACATTGCCAGCAGGATCGCCGCCGCAACGCCGACGCGCGCCCTGATTCCGAGGAAGATCGACAGGAACGCGGCCGCGCCCCACGCGAGCCCGATGCGCCCGATGACGCTCCAGACGCGGAAATGATCCCACTCGAAGGACAGTATGCCGAACTCCTGGACGCCGTCGATCTTCGTCTGCACCATTGCGCCAAGCAGGAAAAGCAGGAAGGCACGGCGGACGATCTTCCACGAAATCGCCGCGGTCGACGCGCCGCGCGCGCGCTGCGCCGCAAGCGAGAAAGGCCACGTCACCCCGGAGATGAAAAGGAACAACGGGAAAATGAGGTCGTAGAAGCGAAGCCCGTTCCACGCGCAATGCTCGAACTGCCTCGCCACGGCGCAGTCCCCGAGCCCAAACATCGCGAGGAACGCGATGACGACGCACGGCGCCGGATCCGGCAGGAAGATGAAGAACATGTCGAACCCACGCAGGATGTCAAGCGACTCGAGGCGGTTTTTCATCATTGCACCCTCTTGGCGGACTTGACCTTGCGGTACTTGACGCCCTCGGGGATGTTCATGATCGGCTGCGTCAGGTTGTCCGGGTACGGGTCCGCCCCGGCGAAGTCCTGCGGGAACATCCGCTGGCGGAGCTCGAAAAGCTGGTCGACCGTCTCGGTGACGAGCTTCAGGGTGCCGCGGCTGCGGAAGCTCTGCTTCAGCGGCTCATAGCCGCCCGCGACCATGAAATTGGCCGGAGACATGTAACCGCAGAACCCAGTGGACAGGCTCGCGATCCACGTGCGGCGGAACGGACTGTGCCACTTGATCTCAAGCCCCGGCTCGGCCAGCAGCTCTCCGGGCATGCCGGCGAACGCGCAGTCTCCGATCGAGATGCACTGCAGCTCGAGGTTCATGTCGTCCGAATTGTCGTATTCCGGCTGGATGCGTCCGCGAAGGTCGCTGCGGAGCGGATACGCGAACGGGCGGATCGAGTGCCCGAGCTTCGGGTCGACGATCGTGAAGCGCTCCCGGTTGCGGCCGGCGTCGACGATGGCGTCGATCGCAGCGCGCGCGAGGTTGACGCCGGTCTGCCGCGCCGCGTCCATTCCCTCCTCGTCTCCATACGGGCAGACGTCGCCGCACGCGCCCTGTATGAACATCGAGTCGGCGCCGATCTCCTCCTTGAGGTACGCGCGGAAGAACCCCGGGAAATCCGCCGAAATTCGGATGCCGCCGAGCCCTGGCGCGTGCGTCGAAAGCACATGGGCCGCATAGTTGCCGATCACGAAGACCGGCCCGTCGCGCCCCGCGACGCGCTTCACGTCGTAGAACAGCAGAAGCCCGAGCTCCTGGTCCGTGTGCTCCCTGCAGAGCGGCTTGTATTCGCGGCGGAGCGGCACAAACGTCGCGCAGTTGTCGCTCGTCACGTAGCGGCGGTTGTAGTTCTCGTCCGGGAAGGACGAATTGAACCGCACGATGCACGTCGTCCTCTCCGCCGCAGCGAGCGAACCGACGCCCTTCAGCAGCTGCCGCTCAAGGTAGTCGAGATACTCGCGGTTGATGTACTGCGGCATGTTGAATCGGCGCACCGATTCCGGTCCGGAGTGGTTGTGCGTGCAAGAGAAGAACACCGCGCTCTCGGGGAGCCCCGCCTTTTTCGCGCACTTCGCGCGCAGGTCGCGAACCGTTTCGCCGTCCAGGCCCAGGATGTCGAGTGCGATGACGAGGAGCCTGTCCTCCCCGTTCTCCACCGAGAGGCCGATTGCATAGAGGTCGTCGTGCTTCGCGACGCTGACCTGGTCGGCGTCGTATCCGCATATCTTCGCGCCCACCTCCGGCGAGATGACCTCGCTGAAGTGCGCTATCTTCACCGTTCCTGGCTCAGCCGCAAGCGCGGTCGCCGCGGCGAGCGCCGCCACAAGGGGCATAATCTTTCTGCAAGGCAGCATCGACACGGCAAGCCGTCCTTTCTTATTGCACCTTTGCGCCAAACGCAAGGGCTACTTCAGGGCCCTGTCCGCAAAGTCGAGCATCCAGAGCCAGTCGTATCCCGAAATGCCATGGTCCCCGCCACGGCGGACGTAGCCGAACGACGGCCCGATGCGCGACGTGTCGTAGTTTTCCGGGAAGTCCCCTTTCGGCAGGCCCTCCTTGCCGAGGAACTCCCAGGCTGGCGATGCCGCGCGGCAGGAAAGCCATTCGCCCTTAGCGTCGAACCACCCTTTGTTGAATCCCTGGACGAGCAGCGCACGCGGCGCGATCGAGGCGACGAGAAGGTGCTGGTCGAAGTTCATCGCCTGCTCGTTGTCTATGTATTTCGCATAAGCCTTGCAGTACCAGTGCGGAAAGCTCGCCATCTCCGTGGAGACGTTCTCGCCGAAGTCGCGCTTCGCGAGGGGAACGCCGCCTCCGCCGGTCTGGTTCGGGGCGCACACCGCGAAGCGCTCGTCGCGCGCCGCCGCAAGCAGCGCCGCCTTGCCGAGCCTCGACGAACCCGTCACCACGCACCGCCTGGCGTCGATTTCGGGGATGCGCTCCGCGAGGTCAAGCCCGCGGGAAAGCGACCACGCCCATGCGCCAAGCGCCGTAATGTTGTCGGTGCGGGATTCGTCGCGTTTCCCCCACAGCTCGAAGATGCGCGTGTACGCCAGTGCTTCCGGATTGCCCTTCCTCACCTCGACGTCGGGCGAAACCTGCGCATAGCACGCGGTGAGAAGCGCGTATCCACGAGAGACGATGAAGTCCGCGGGGATTGTCGAGCGCGACCGGGAGTCGCGGAGGACATGGCGGTTCGTCTCCCTCGGGCCATGGCCGTCGAAAGTGTCGTCGGAGCGGAACCATCCGCCCTCGGTAAGCGGGACCTCAGGGTCGTCCAGCACCGCATGGTTGCCCTGGAAGTTCATCATGAGGACCACGGGGACCTTTGAGCGGTTCTCGCAGACCACGCGTCCGTCCTTAGTCGCCGGTACGATTCCATCCAGCCGATTGGGCAGGACAAGCAGCCAGTCGACGAACGGGCCGGACTTGTCGGGCCTGAACCACATCCTGTACTGGCGCCGTATCGCAAGCCCCGCGAGCGTCCGGCCTTCTTCCATCAGCTCCGTCACGACGGCTTCCGGAGCCGGCGGAGGCTGCCCGTACATCTCGCGGGCGAAGATGTCGAGTATCTCCTTCCTGCGCGCGGGCCATTCCGACGGGTCCTTAAGCCGGCGACCGTCGGCGAACGTAAGTGGATCCTCTAGCGAGAACGGGGCGACCTTGGACTCGTCGTAGTTCGGCTCGCGCGCATCCGCCGTCACCGCGCAGAGCGCCGCCGCCAAGCACATCATACCCTTCTTCATGGAAAACCCTCCTTCTGTTTCGAATGCCGACATTGGTCTTATCCTCCTTTTGGCAACATTATACCAAATCCCGGCCCGCTTCGCCACCCCGCAAACACGCGCAAAAACGAGGGGAAGGATTTCCGGCCGGCGGCGGATGGAATATGGTATAATGGGGGCATGAACGTCTTGATAACTGGGGCGAGCTCCGGGATAGGCAGGGCCCTGGCCGTAGAATGCGCAAGGCGCGGCGACACGCTGTTCCTGTGCGGACGGGACGCCGCGCGCCTCGAAGAGGTCGTCGGCGAATGCCGCGCGCTCGGCGCCAAGGCCGAGGGCCGGGTAGTCGACGTCGCCGACGCCGACGCCGTCCGCACATGGATGCTGGAGGCGGACGCCGCCGCTCCGCTTGACCGCGTGTTCTCAAACGCAGGCGTCGCGACCGGGGTGGAGAGCGAGGTGAACGTGCGCAAGACGTTCGCGGTCAACGTCGGCGGGAACGTAAACGTCGTGCTGACGGCAATCGGGATATTCCGGGAGCGAAAGGCCGAGGGCCGCGCCGCGCGCAACGCCAAGCCGCAGATTCTCGTCACCGCTTCCGTGGCCGGGTACGGCCCGCTGAAGAGCTGTCCGTCGTACTCCGCGACCAAGAGCTGCGTCAAGACATGGGCGCTCGCCCTGCGCGGCGCGCTCAGGCCGGAGGGCATACGGGTCTCGGCAATATGCCCGGGATTCGTGCGCTCGCGGATCACCGACGTGAACACGTGCCCGATGCCCTTCTTCATGGAGGCGGACAAGGCCGCGCGCATCATCCTTGCGCGGGCCGACAGGGACGTCGGGCTCATCGCGTTCCCGTGGCCGATGCGCCTTGCGACCTGGGTCCTTTCGATCCTGCCGTTCCGGGCGAACGAGCTGATCAACCGCCTCCTGCCAAAGAAGACGAAGTAACGAGCCGCGCGCCTGCCGGACCGTCGGCCCCTACTAGACGCAAGGGCCCTCTTTTGCTATAATTGCACTGACTTCGCCATAAAACAAGGACAACAACGATGAAAAAACTGCTTCTCGCGGCATCCGGCATGGCGGCCGCTCTTATGCTGGCGTCAGGGTGCGCCACGGTAACGTATTCCTCCCCGAGAATCCTGGACGAGGTCTCGATAAAGGGGACGGACAACAAACTAGGCCAGCTCGTGTTCGTCGACACGACTGGATTCTACCTGCTGTGGTCGCTCCCGATTTTTTCCGGCGACCTCAGGTGGGACGCGCAGAAGCGTTCAATCGTCGGCGGCACAAGGATCTTCACCGACATGGTCGACGTGGAATCCGTCCAGGGCGCCTTGCTCAACATCGCGGAGAGCCTGAACTGCGACCTTGTCGACGTGACCTTCCACGATTCTGACGTCTCGTTCGCCGAGCCCAGCTACTTTGGCTTAGTCGGCGCGTTCCTCGGCCTGTCGCGCATCAGCGCGTCCGCCGTGCTCGTCCCGCGCGCAGAACCTAAATAAGGAGATCCGCAAATGAAGAAACTGATTTATCCCATTCTCGCCATCGCCCTTGCGGGCTGCAGCTCCTACAGCGAAGTCGCCCGCTGGAAGTCCGACGTGACAATCAACGACGGCGTGGTTCCGCTCGCGACTTTCGTGACGCAGAACTTCTCCTACCAGCTCCTGGGCTTCATACCGCTATGCACGGGCAGGCCGTGGACGGAGGGCGACGACGACATAATGGACGACTTCAACGTGCGCCCGTTCGCCGACGAGGCAACGATCGACAACAACCTCGTCTCACTCAAATACGCGCTCAACAAGGTCGGCTCACACCGCATAACCCAACTGCGCACCACCATCGACGACGACTCGATGTGGAGCCTGTTCCTCGTCAACAGGCACGAGGTCCGGACGCAGTGCCTGATTCTCCGGGAGGACCCTGCGGCCCAGGCGCCCGCCGGCAAAGCTACTCCTTGAATATCCGCTTGAAGCGGATGCCCTCCGCGGCGAGGGCGAACACGGCGCACGGGATGGCCGCCGTTGCATCCCGCATCCTCGCGAAATAGTCGGCGTAGGCCCTTGAATCCTCGCCGGGAAGCGGCGGCCTGAGCCCGACGAACGCGAACTCGGCGTCCGCGGAGGCCTTGGTAATGACGTCGACAGGCGGCGTCGCCCTGTCGTACGCCCGCACGAACGTCTCGGCCTCCAAGCGGGCGTCCGCGATGAACTTCTCAAGGGCCTTCTTCGCGTCCCCGGGGTCCTCGCCCTCCTCCGTTATCTGGCAGAGGCGTATCACGAGCCTGCTGTCCGCGGACCTCGCCATCAGCCGCGCGAGCGCGAGCATGAACGACCCGTTCTGGTTCTGGCCCCGCCACCAGACGTCTATCCGCGGGGGCGCGTCCGGCGCCTTGGCCTGCACCTCGCCGTCCGCCGGCCGGGCTGGCTCCAAGCGCTCCCTGACCAGCACAGCGTTGCGGCGGCGCGAGAAAAGGAAGGACGTCAGCTCGCTTATCGGCCCGATCTGCGCGTCGTCCGACGGAACGCCGGCGAGGATAGTGTCCGGGACGAACGGCCCGAAGCCGTAGCAGCGCACCAGATCGCGCATTCCGCTCCACTGGTCGGGGGCCGAATGGATGCGCGCAAGCGCGTCGCATCCGCGCCGCCGCGCCGCCGTGCGCAGTATCGCGGCGAAGTCGGCCTCTCGCTCCGGGGATCCGGCGGCCTCCGGGACGACAGACGCGAGCGTCACCATGCCGCGCCCGCCGGATATGGCCTTGGCCAAGTCTATGACCTCCACGGACCTGACCGGCAGCTCCACGAACGCCAGCACGTCGGGCCTCCAGTTCCTGAGGTCGGGCGCCATCCCCTCGAGCTTGCTCATCGCGAAGCGCGCCGCGGAGACGTAGAGGCCCGTACGCATGTCGCCCCACCTCGCCCGCATGGCGCGGCGCTTCGCGAACCACCATATCGCGAACTCGCACGCAAGCGCGGCGAAAGACCATCCGGGGCTTATCATGAACATCGCGCCGACGCAGAGAGCGAAGCCGAGGAACGGGAAGAACGCCTTGACGCGGAACGTAGGGCGCCACGACGGATTGTCCATCGCGGACTCGAGCCCCGCGGACAGGTTCAGCAACGCGTAGGTGGAGAGGTTGAACATCGTGAGGATCGGGGCTATGGCGTTTATGTCGCCGAACCAGAGCCCGGCCGCAGCGATCGCGAAGCAGCAGAAGGCGGAGAAGCGCGGGTCGTCGGTCCTGCCCCAGCCACGTCCGAAGACGCGCGGCATCATCCTGTCGCGCGAAAGCGCCTGGAACACGCGCGGAGCGCAGAGGAAGCTCCCCACCGCGCTCGAAAGGGTCGCCGCCCACACTCCGACGAGGATAGCGAGCGGCCACCTCGCGCACTTGGCGAGCACCATCGAGTCCGCACGCAGCACCTCCGCGTCCGGCACGAACTTCGCGAGCGCTATCGGAACCGCCATGTACACCACGTAGCCCGTAAGCACGGCCGCGATCGTGCCAAGCGGAATGGACCTCCCGGGGTCCTTCAGGTCGCCCGACATGCCGACGCCGGAGAGTATTCCCGTCACCGCCGGGAAGAACACCGCGAAGACGGCCCAGGACCCGCCTGGCTCGAGGGGCGCGCCTCCTGGCGGCGCGGACAGCCCCTGCGGAGCGGAGCCGAAGAAGAAGGACACGAGCGAGACCGCGATCGCCGCCATGATGAAGTACTGGCTCTTGAGGGCGACGTTGGCGGAGATCGTCGCGACGACCGCCAGCACGAAGAGCGTGGCGAAGCCCACGAGGCGAGGGTCCCATCCGCCGACTACGGGCAGCCCGGACTTCACGAGCGCCTCCGCGAAGCCGGCGACGTAGAACGACACGCCTATTGCCTGTGAGAGCGCCAGCGGTATCCCCATCGCGGCGCCCGCCTCGGCGCCAAACGAGCGGGAGAGCATGAAGTACGCGCCGCCGCCCTTCATGCGCATGTTCGTGGCCAGCGCCGATATGGAAAGCCCCGTCAGGAAGGTTATCGCGCTGCCGGCAGTGACGATCGCGAGCGAGACGGCCAGCCCGACGTTGCCGAGCATCCACCCGAAGCGCAGGTACATCACGACGCCGATTATCGTGAGTATGCTCGGAGTGTAGACGCCCTGGAACGTCCCGAAGCCGTATCCCCTCGACTCGCCCTTCCTCATCCGGCGGCCCCTCCCGTCCGCTACTCCACCGTGACGGACTTGGCCAGGTTGCGCGGCTGGTCGATTTCGCAGCCGCGGAGCCGCGCGACGTGGTACGCGAAGAGCTGAAGCGCTACGGCGGAGACGACAGGGGCCGCGAATTCGCTCGTCCTCGGCAGCCATATCACGTCGTTGCAGTGCGCCGCGGCCTCGGTGTCGCCGCGCGTGGCGAGGCCGACCACCGGGGCCTTCCGCGCGCGGCACTCCTGAACGTTGCCTACCGTCTTGTCCTTGCCGGGTATGTCGTTCAGCAGCGCGACGACCGGCGTGTCCTCGCAGAGGAGCGCGATCGGCCCGTGCTTCAGCTCGGCCGCCTGGTAACCCTCGGCGTGCAGGTAGCTGATCTCCTTCATCTTGAGCGCGCCCTCCAGCGCCGTCGGATACAGCACGCCGCGCCCTATGAAGAACATGTCGTCGGCCTTCGCGTACTTCCCGGCGAGGCCCGCGATGGCGTCGTTCTCCTTGAGGACCTCGGCAACCTTGTCCGGCAGGGACGCTATCTCCTCGCAGAGCCGGATGCCGCGCTCCCGCGAGAGGCGGCGCGTCCTGCCGAGCTTGAGCGCGATCATCAGGAGCGCCGTCACCTGCGCCGTGAAGGCCTTGGTGGACGCGACGGATATCTCCGGTCCGGCGTGCAGGTACACCCCGCGCCCGGTCTCGCGGGCTATCGTCGAGCCGACGACGTTGCAGAGCCCGGCCACCAGGGCGCCCTTCCTCACCGACTCGCGCACCGCCGCGAGGGTGTCCGCCGTCTCGCCGGACTGCGAGATCGCGATGACGAGGTCGTCCGGTCCGATTATCGGGTTGCAGTACCTGAACTCAGCGGCCTGCTCCGGCGACGACGGGATGTCCGCAAGCGACTCGAAGAGGTACTTGGCCGCCATTCCGGCGTGGAGAGACGTGCCGCAGGCGATCACAACGGCGCGGCGTATGGCCGCGAGCTCGCGGGGCGGGAGGTTCAGTCCCGAAAGGATGGCCGTCCCGTTGGTGAAGTCCAGGCGTCCTCGTATCGTGTTCCTCAGCGCGTCGGGCTGCTCGAATATCTCCTTGAGCATGAAATGCTCGTACCCGCCCTTCTCCACAGACGCGAGGTCCCATTCGACTTCGCGGATCTCGCGCGACACGGGCGCGTTGTCGAGGGTGTAGACGCTGACGCCGCCGGGCGTCACGCGCGCCACGTCTCCGTCGCTGAGGTAGATGACCTGGCGCGTGTGCTCGACTATGGCGGAGACGTCGCTGGCCACGACGGTCGCGTCCTCGCCGACGCCGACCACAAGAGGGCTGCCGCAGCGCGCGACCACCATCTCGCCGGGATGCCGCCTGGATATGACCGCGATGCCGTACGTGCCCTGCACCTGCTTGAGCGCGTGGGAGACGGCGGAGAGCAGGTCGCCCTTGTCGAATGTCGCGATCAGGTGCGCGAGGACCTCCGTGTCGGTCTGGGACTTGAAGACGCACCCCCGCTTCTCGAGCTGCGAGCGGAGCGCAGCGTAGTTCTCTATGATGCCGTTGTGGACGAGGGCGAGGTTCCCTCCGTCCGCGACGTGGGGGTGAGCGTTCGCCTCCGTCGGCAGTCCGTGCGTCGCCCAGCGCGTGTGCGCTATGCCGACGGTGAACCTGGCGCGCTCCTCGCGCGGAAGCTCCGAGGCAAGCATCCTCTCCAGCTCCGAGACCTTGCCGGTCCGCTTGTACACCCTCAGCTCGTCGCCGGACTCCAGCGCGACGCCCGCCGAGTCGTACCCCCTGTACTCAAGACGCCTCAGCCCGTTCACCAGAGGCGAGACGGCGCTCTTCGCATTGCTCGAGAAACCAACTATTCCGCACATGTTCAGCTCCTTTCGACAGCCTCTGACGCAGATATCTCACGCCCGGCACGCTACTCCCACTCGATGGTGGCGGGCGGCTTGGACGATATGTCGTACACAACGCGGTTGATCCCGCGCACCTCGTTGATGATCCTGCTGGAGATCGTCGCGAGCGTGTCGTACGGCAGGCGCGTCCAGTCCGCGGTCATCGCGTCGATGGAGTTGACCGACCTTATCGCGCACGTGTACTCGTAGGTGCGCTGGTCGCCCATGACCCCGACGGACTTGACGGGCAGGAGCACCGCGAACGTCTGCCAGATCGACTTGTAGTCCGGGAGCTTGCGAACCTCCTCCTGCACGCGCAGGTCAGCCTGCTGCAGGAGCTTCACCTTCTCCTCGGTCACCTCGCCGAGGACGCGCACGCCGAGGCCCGGCCCCGGGAACGGCTGGCGGTCGAGGAGCTCCGAGTCCATCCCGAGCACGCGCCCCACCGCGCGCACCTCGTCCTTGAAGAGGTCCCGTATGGGCTCGACGAGCTCGAACTTGAGGTCGGGCGGGAGCCCGCCTACGTTGTGGTGGCTCTTGATCGTCTGCGACGGCCCCTTAGTGGAGCTGGAGCTCTCTATGACGTCGGGGTATATGGTGCCCTGCGCGAGGTACTTGCAGTCCCGGAACTTGCGGGCCTCCTCGGCGAACACGTTGATGAACTCGCGTCCGATGATCTTGCGCTTGGCCTCCGGGTCCTCGACGCCCCTGAGCGCGTCGTAGAAGCGGCGGGCCGCGTGCGCGACGTGCAGGTCAAGCCCGAGCTTCGCCTTGAACATCTCCTCGACCTGGACGTCCTCGCCGTGGCGCAGGAGCCCGTTGTCCACGAATATGCAGTGCAGACGCCTGCCGATCGCCCTGTGCAGCAGCACGGCGACCACGGACGAGTCCACGCCGCCGGAGAGCCCCAGCACGACCTCCTCGTCGCCGATCCTCTCGCGGAGCTTCCCGACCGTGTCGTCTATCCACGTCGAGATCTTCCAGTCCGCGCGGCATCCGCACACCTTGAAGAGGAAGTTCCCGAGTATCTGCGAACCGTGCTGCGTGTGCACTACCTCGGGATGGAACTGGAACGCGTAGAACCTGCGCTTCTCGTCGCGGATGGCGGCGTACGGGCAGTTGGCGCTCGTCGCGGACACCTTGAAGCCCTCCGGGATCTCCGCCACCCTGTCGCCGTGGCTCATCCACACGATGAACTTCTCGGGGAGCCCCGCGAACAGCTCGTTGTCCGGGACGGTCGTCATCTCCGTCTTGCCGTACTCGCGGGATTCGCCCGGCTCCACCCTTCCGCCCAGTGACTGGCTCATGAGCTGCATGCCGTAGCACACGCCGAGGACGGGGACGCCGAGGTCGAATATCGCGGGGTCGATTCCAGGCGCCCCCTGCTCGAAGACGCTGTTCGGCCCTCCGGAGAGGATGACGCCCTTCGGCATGTTCTCGCGGAGCTTCTCCGCCGTCGTGTCGAAGGGAAGGATTTCGGAGAACACCTGCTGTTCGCGGATTCTCCTGGCGATAAGCTGGGTATACTGCGATCCGTAGTCTAGGATCGCTATGCGCTGGTATTTGGTGCCTTCTTTTGACATCTGTGGTGTGCTCCTGCGTTGAAAACGGCGCATATTATACCAAAACGCCGCAGCGATGCGCATGAGATTTGCATGATTGCCATTCGCCGTGCCGCATCCACGTCCGCTTTCGAGCTCTAGGGTCAGGCGCTCGTGCTCGCACGCGCTTTGTCGGAGATGCGGTCTACGACGAGAGCTATCGCGCCGTCGCCGGTGAGGTTGCAGGCCGTGCCCATCCCGTCGAGCGCCATGTAGATGGCGATCATGATTGCATAGCGCTCCGGGGAGAAGCCGAGCGTGGTCTCGGCGACGGTCGCGGACGCGAGCACGACGCCTCCGGGAACGCCGGGCGAGGCGACGGCGATGACGCTGATCATGAAGATGTACTCGGTGAAGGCGGCAAGCGACACCGGCTCCCCCGCGAGGACGATCAGCCCGATGGCATAGGCCACCATGTTGCTCATCGACCCCGTCATGTGGATGTTCGCGCAAAGCGGGATGACGAGATTCGCCGTGTCCTCCGAAACGCCGTTCTTCATCGTCTGGCGCAGCGTCACCGGCAGAGTCGCCGCGGACGAGCAGCTGCCGAAGCCCATTAGGTACGCCGGAAGCATGTTCCACAGCGCCCTAAGCGGATTCCGCCGCGCGACGACGCCTGCGATGACGTACTGGACCAGCAGCAGGACGAGCGTGATCGCAAAACACGAGACCATCAGCTTCACGCAGGAGCCGGCGATGGCGGAGAGGCGTCCGCACGCCGCGGTGTCGGCGATCACCGACATTACGTAGAACGGCAGCAACGGCACGAAGAACTTAGCGATCGCCCAGATCACGATGTCGCGGAACTGCAAGGCGACCTTCATCACGTCGTCGGCCTTGCACGCCGTGATCCCGAGTCCGACGAGGAACGAGAACACGAGGCAAGTCATGATGTCGGCGAGCGGCGGGATCGCAATCTTGAAATAGGCCGGGAACGACGCGGCGGCGCCCGCCGTCTCGGCAAGTCCGCCGCCGATGTAGAGCGGAAAGAGCGACTTGCAGACGGCGAACGAGAAGAAGCCCGCGAAGACGGTCGAAACGTAGGCGATGCCGACGGTGGCGAGGAGAAGCCGTCCGGCGGCGCGCCCCGTGTCGGCTATGGCGGGCGTGACGAGCCCTATGATGATGAGAGGCACCAGGAACCTCACCAGCTGGGCGAATATGCCCTTGAACGTATTGAGCGCGCGGATCACCGGCGCCGGCATGAAGTTGCCGATCAGCGCGCCTAGCGCAATCGCAATCAAAATCTGGGCGATAAGGCCTGGTTTCTTGAGTTTCATTTTGAAATCATTTTGAAGTCAATTATACCATAATTCTCATGCACCTGTACACCCCGCAGCGGCGAGGAACATCCCGCCGGGCAGCGGTCTTCACCAGTCCGTCATTCCGCCCTCGCCGCCTAAAGGTCGAGGACGAGAGGAAGGACGCTCGGGGCCGTCAGCCCGTCGCCGGCGTCGGTGACCAGCACGACGCTCATGGACTTGTCCGAAAGACGCGGCCCAAGGCACATTCCCTCGTAGTTGTTCAGCCCGGCGCTGAACTCTAAAAGGACCGTCTTCCCCACGCTCTGGCACCTATCGGCGCAGAGCGACGGAACGTCCTTCACGTCGCGGACCCCGCAGGGCTCCTGGACCAGGCACACCGTGCACCAGAAGTTCCCGGAAAGCTTCGCCCAGATGTCAGTCCCGTCCTTCGCGAAGCTACACTCGCGCTCGAGCACAAGGAGCGCGCCGCCCGGCAGGGCGCACAGATCCACCACGCCGCGCCGCGCCGCGCCGCCGCCCCTGTACCTGTTGTGCCAGCGGCCGGTCGTGTACGGATACATGGCGGCGAGGCGGAACTTGTCGCGGGCGGACTTCCGCACGAACTTGGCCAGCCGTACCGTCGTCCCGCCGTCATTGGACGACTTGTCTCCGTCGAGAGGCAGCGCCTCCTCGTTCGCAGTCCAAAGCGTCAGCCCGTTCCTGCTTATCGCCAGCGACTCAATGCCGTAGTTGAGGCGCGGCTTCGCAAACACCTTCGGGATATCCAGGGACTGAACCACAGCCCCCGTCTTCGGATTGTACTCCCTTATCGTCTTGCCCGCCTCGTCCGCCGCCCACACGTTTCGGGAAAGCGGGTCGTAGGCCACCGCCTCGAGGTCGGCCGCGCCCTTCAGCCGCACGAAGGCGTTTGTGTCGACGGAGAACGAGGCTACCGACCTGCCGCCCGAGCCCAGCCGCAGCCTGCAAGGATAAAGCCCGCACTCAGGGCCGTTGTCCGCCACGGCGTAGTACTCGTCTCCGCCGACGAAGGCGATGCCGCTGAGGCCCCGCGGGGAGAGCGGCCTCACGGCCTGCTCCCCTGGCGTCAGCGTGACGGCCTGCGAGGCAAGCGCCGCGCATAGCGCGAAAGCCGCTGCAGCGGACGCCTTCACGCCCCGGCCCTCCGCACAGGCAGGGCGCCGACGTAGTCCTCGCATCCGCCAAATCGGTCGAATGCGCAGTCTATCGCGTCCGCCGCATGCGCGTCCGAGCTCAGCACGAACCTGACGCCGCGTTCGCGCAGCATGGCCCTGAACTCCGCTGATGGATATGCGTCGTCGAGCCATCCCCGTGAAATGGCGCCGGTGTTCACTTCCGCAAGCTTCCCGCTTTCCGCCACGGCGTCGGCTGTCTTCTCGAGCTCCTCGCGGTACCATGCCGCGGACTCGTCGAAATACGGGCGCCTGACATTGAACTTGCGGACGAGGTCAAGGTGCCCTACGACGTCGAAGTCGAAAAGCCGGACCATGTCGCGCTGCTGGCGGAAGTACGCGCGGACGTACTCCTCGGCGCTGCCGCCGAAATGGTCGCGGATGCCGTCCGCAAGGTCCTGCGGCGTCTTGTCCACGCATACCTGCGCGCCGTCGGGGGCCGTGACGAAGTGTATGGACCCGATGATGTAGTCGGGGGCCGCCGCCGCATACGTCGCGCGATCCGGGTTCGCGCCGCCTGGCACGTAGTCGGCCTCGACCCCGCAGAGGACGCGGATCCGCCCGGCGTACTTCTCGGCGAGCGATCGTATCTCGGCGGCGTAGCGCGGCGCCCGCTCCTCCGTCAGCACCCAGTCGAGGAGCGGCGAAGGCAGCATCGCGTGGGAAGAGAACCCTATCTCGTCGAAGCCCCTGGCGATCGCCGCCTGCACGACCGTCTCGGGCGTGTCCTTTCCGTCGCACCATGTCGTGTGCGTGTGGTAGTTCGCCTTGACTCTCATCTCTTGACCAAGCATGTGCCGGGATCGGCGGAGATGCCGTGCATGAGGGCTATCGCCACGCCGTAGTTTACGATTGGAACGCCAGCGGCGGAGCATCGCGCGATGCGGTCCAGTACCGCTCGCCGCGTGAGCATGCAGCCTCCGCAGTGCACGACAAGCCTCGGGAGCCTAGCGGGGTCCAGGGCGAAGGTCCCGCCGGACGAGAACTCGAACCGGAGCTTCCGCCCCGTGTACGACTCCAGCCACTTCGGTATCTTAACCGTCCCGATGTCCCCGCATTGGCGGCGGTGCGTGCAGCCCTCCGACACGAGGACTGTGTCGCCGTCCTTCAGGGCCTTGATGGCATCTGCACCGGCGCAGAGCGCGTGCAGGTCGCCCTTCTGCCGCGCAAAGAGTATCGAGAAGGACGTCAGGCGCGGCCTTTGCGCGCCGGGGTTGGCATGCTCGAACCGGGCAAGCGCGTCCCGCACCGCGGCGAATGCCTGGGAGTCCGTGACGACAAGCGTCCCGCGGGCGCAGTCCCGCGCAAGTACGTCATCCAGCTCCTCCGGCTGGCAGACCGTCGCCGCGACGTGCCTGTCGAGGCAGTCGCGGACGAGCTGGACCTGAGGCAGTATTAGACGGCCCTTCGGCGCGGACCCGTCGATCGGGCAGACGCAGACAACGCGGTCGCCCTTCTCCACAAGCCCGTCGAGGAGCCCCGGCGCGGCGTCGGCCAGGTCGACGGAGGCGATTTTCCTCTTCAGTTCTTCGACGGAATCGCCCCGCCGGAATTCGACGACGGGGACCGTGAACCTGCCGCGCCACTTCTCGAATCCCTCGCCGACCCATACTGCAATGTCCGTTGTCGAGAGGACTCCCAGCGTCTTCTCAACGCGCTTTGCGCCGAGTTCGCCCTCGTCGTCTAGCCCGGCAGTGTCCGTAACCAGGCACGGGCCAAGCGGCAGTATCTCCATAGCCTTCGACACCGGGTCGGTGGTGGTGCCGGGCGTGTCCGAGACGATGGCGATCTCCTGTCCGGTGAAGTCGTTGACAAGGGTCGACTTCCCGGCGTTGCGGAGTCCGAAAAACGCGATGTGTATCCGGTTCGCGCTCGGTGTTTCGTTCAATGACGCCATGCGGATGTCCTGAGCCCCGTCATGGAGCCATGTTGTCCGCCACTACGCCGGAGCGCTCGCCGCTGCCGAAGTAGTACTCCTGGCCGGTCGCGTCCATGACGCTGCGCCAGAGGTCGCTCTTGAGCGAGACGGTCTGCCTCTCGATAGTCGCGAGCTTTATGGGCACCAGGCAGTAGCTCTCGCCCAGGTTGCCGACGACGCAGTTGGTGCGCCCCGCCATCGCCGCGTGGACGGCGTTCCGGGCCAGCATGTAGCAGCGGATCGCGTCCGTGCCGCGCGCCGGAACCGAGCGGATCATGTAGCTCGGGTCGAAGTACTTGACCGAACTCTTGACGCCACGGCTCTTCATGTGGCACTCGATGGCGCGCTTGAGGAACTCGCCGATGTCCTTCTTGAGGATGTTGCCGGAAGCATCGCGCACATCTGGCATGTCCCGGAACATCTCCTGTCCGGCGCCCTCCGCAACCACGATGACAGCGTGGGTCTTGCCGGCGCGGAACCGGTTCTCCAGCGCGGCGAAGAGCCCGTTGGGCCCGTCAAGCTTGAACTGATCCTCCGGGACAAGGCAGAAGTTCACGACCGGGTTCGCGATCGAAGCATACGCGGCGATGAAGCCGGAGTCGCGCCCCATGAGCTTGACCAGGCCGATTCCGCCGGCGGTGCCCTTCGCCTCGACATGGGCGTTGCGGATGACATCCGCGGCCTCCGCGACAGCCGTCTCGAAGCCGAACGACCGCCCTACGAAGTTCAGGTCGTTGTCTATCGTCTTGGGGATGCCGACGACGGATATCTTGAGCCCGCGCCTCAGGCACTCCTCCGCCACGTCGCGAGCGCACCTGAGCGACCCGTCGCCGCCGATGCAGAAGAGGACGTTGATGTTCATCCTGACGAGCGTGTCGACGATCACGTCGGTCGGCTGCTGCCCGCGGCTCGAGCCGAGGATCGTGCCGCCGAGTT
>Ga0310786_10005000_pt1 | contig 18172 bp, 26 predicted proteins | sample AusTroGonzalo_MG_FD_203881 | JGI IMG/M metagenome (GOLD analysis project Ga0310786, IMG submission 203881) | Bovine rumen microbial communities from tropical cattle in Woodstock, Queensland, Australia - Gonzalo_03 (v2) (version 2) | ecosystem: Host-associated > Mammals > Digestive system >... | reverse complement strand
AATTCTCTTCTCTATGAAAGCCAAATCCGACAACGTATCAAAATATTTCTCGATAGTCGCTTTGTCAATCTTCATCCTCTGATCAACAATATGACCTTTCAACAGCCCTTTCTCAACCCAGTTGGAAATGGTCTGAGGATTAACATCTAACAGCATAGCTGCTTCGTCTCGTGATATAAGCCTTGCCATAATAATACCTTTTATTTAACGCCCATCGGCATGAAACAACTTCTTTCTTCCTCGGGACATGCTGTCATCCAGCCGTAACCAGGAGTATTCTCACTAATCTGCTGACCATCAACATAGCGATGACAACGCTCACGCAAAGCGCAACCGATACCTTTACAGAAAAGGTATAAATCGCTTTTATTTTTATTCAAATCACCCATATAACTGTTATATTATAATTTTGTTCCAGATAACTTTAATGCAAGAGCCTCACAGAGAACTCTTGACATATTCACTTCAACGGCATTGCCGATGAATTTCTTCTGCTCTGCCTGAGTGCCTATAAGGGTATAATCTTCAGGGAAACCCATAATACGCTTCAACTCCTGAATATTCAACATACGCATCTTGATATCAATGATTCCATACATAGCCATGAACTCCTTGATCTTACGGGTCATAGGACTGTCATTCTCAAAGATAGCGATACATATCTCACCATGCTCTGCAGTCACTAACCAAAGTGGTGCCTTATCCATGTGTGCAATAAGCGTACAACATGGCTTTTCAATAGTTCCTCCGTTACTCTTGAAGGAATACGGGTTCGCTAAGAAACGTTCAGCAGAAACAATACTCTGCTTTGGATTGTTGACAATAGTAGGTGATGCAGTCTCAATAGACGATGCACCGCCATTACCATACTGACTATCTATAAAATGCTTGGAAGTAATAGTTACTTTATCCAAGGGAACATCCGGCATCGGCTCGTTCAGATCAACGCTGACCAAGGCGTGACGCTCCTTTGTAGTAACAGTCGGATTGGGTTCTTCAATAGAACTGTTATAGCCGTTACCAAAGTAGGCAGTCACAAAGGCATGGTGATCCACGCAGGTAACTGCTCCTGCAGGACGCTCAACGCTCTGATTCTTACTCATGGGGTCACCACTGAACTGCTTACTAAGAAAATTCAGCTTGACAAGACCTAACCGATTCTGGACGGTAACAGTAGGACATGGCTCGTCGATGGACGGCGCATTGTGGTGGTTCTGCTGATTCATGGAGTTATATTTCAATATCCATGCTTCATATTCTTTCTTACCACCAGCAACAAACTTGATAAGTCCGGCATAGATACGCTCTAAAGTCTTCTCACAGAGTGGCTTTTTCTTGGTGAAGATACTCGTACCTTCATCGTTCAGGTCCAGAACGTCTCGGACTGCCTTCCATCTCTTGTATTGGTGGAACATACCTCCTTCATCACCATTCTTGGCATATGTCTGGTGAGGAAATACCAGGGGAAGGCCTTGTTTGGCGAACTGACCGAAGAAACGCTTGCGAGAGGTGTAAGCTCCAAAGTCGGCAGCGTTTAAAATTCTGTAGTCATAGTCATAACCATAGCTCTGAACATGATGCACCCACTTCAAGTAAGAACGTCCCTGGTCTTTGCTGACTGGCTTGCCGTTGGCATCCAAGTCACCCCAGCACATAAATTCCTCGACATTCTCAATCTGAATAAAATTGGGATTGATGGCCTCGATATAGCGGAACAAGTGTTCTGCAAGTGTACGGCTGTCAGCATCGCGTGGCTGACCACCCTTTGCCTTACTGAAATTGGTACATTCCAAACTGGCCCACAATACCGTATAGGCATCGGGGTATTTTTCCTTCATCTTCTGAAGATGCTGCACCAACGGACTCAGCTCCAAGGTTCTGATGTCCTCGGTGAAATGTAGAGTGTCAGGATGATTGGCCTGATGGGACTTGATTGCATTCGCATCATGATTGACACAAGCTACCACCTTGGCACACTTCTTGCCATTCAGACGTGCTTTCGCAACGCCTGTAGAAGTGCCACCGGCACCACAAAATAAATCGATATATAACAATTTAATATTACTCATTTTTGTCTTTGATATAATCTGGCTTAAAAGAATAAGCATGCAATGTTCCTCCGTCTTTTCGCCAGGAGAAACCACCATTCCATAGGTGCACCACTTCTGCATCGTCAGGAATCTTCGCTATCAGTTCCTTTAACTTCTTGCCGTTCATTTCTTTTATTTTATCCCTTACAGAATATTTTTTTCTTGATTTAACTCTTTGCTATATCTTCCCTACATTTTAATGCTCCTTAAAGGCTTAATTTGAGACACCAGCCGATTTGCATAGCTGCATGTACCTTGCATCTTAATGCTCCTTACAGAAAGTACTTCATAAGTGATTGATAATCCTTACGCTAAGGCGAAACAGCTCGCCCATTTATTTTTCTATTCTTTTACTTTTGCTAACTCCTTGGCAGCTTTCATTATTTGTACAACCTGTTTATCTTGTTCAGGGAACAATCCTAACATGGTCTTCCCAATAGCACGCTGAATCTTGTCAGACTTCCGCACCATATCAGAAGTGATATTATACTTTGTCTGGATTTCTTCAAGTGTCAGGCGACGTTCTTCTAAAGCTACACGTTGCTGTTCTAACTGTAACTTCATGAAATCTAACTTGGCCTTTTCTAAATTAGCCAAAGCATTGATCTTCTTAATATTCAATTCCCCTCGACGAATATCAATATCCGTTTCGGCTTTTTCTAACAACACTTGCTTTAACTGTTCTTCAAGTGTTTCTAATACATTGTTTGTAAGTTCCATAATTCTTATATTTTTTATAAATGTTATAATTTCCAGTGCTGGTACACCAGACGACTTCTGCACAAATGGGAATACTTCGTTGTATGTCGCTCACATTTTCGGTGCTGGTACACCTGCTAAATCTGTTCCTGTTCGACCTGTCGAGTTGTATGTCGCTCACATTTTCGGTGCTGGTACACCTGAAATCACCATCAGGATTCTGACATTTTTGTTGTATGTCGCTCACATTTTCGGTGCTGGTACACCGTTTTTCCATAATCACCTCTAATGTTGTAGTCGCTTGGACACAGAAAGAGAAAGAGCGACTTCGTGAGTGGATAACACCCTCACGTTAGGGCTGTACAACCAGCCTAAATTATTTTTCTTATTCAGTATTCAACTCTTCATTTGAAATTTCTTTTCCTACTTCTACCATCTTGATACCGGCCATTTTAGCCTTGTATTCAATCATGGTTTTCAAACCATAGTAAGACCAGTTGCGGAGTACAAACGGCTCACCTTTCTGGTTGTCCTCTTTAGCTTGAAGCTCACGGGACTCTTGATTAACCAAAACTATCGTTGCACAGCGATACTTGATGGCTTCATTGACCAACATGCGGGAATAGGTGTGGAGCTTGGTATGAACGTAGTTCTTCTCCAACTCAGCATAACGATCGAGGGCTTGTAACTTGCGATTGCGGCCATTGCCTCCCTTGTTATACTTGCAGGCAATCTGACAGCGGTGCATGGCAGCTTGAATCTGTGTCCGGCGATACAGAAATTCCTCGGCATCTCCAATGTGTGACCACTTAACACCACTATCATAGATATTCTTGGCCTGCACCTCGTAGTTATATTCTATGGGATGTGTCAATCCTAAATAGCAGAACATCATCTTTTTCTCATTGAGCTTAATCTCCTGCTTGTGCATATCGACACAAAGGTAAAGAAAAAGTTTTTGCTTCTTCTTTCCCGTCTCTCGGTTTACGACCTTCTCAAAAGCAATAGAAGAAGATTTTATCTTATACTCACCACTAATGCAACGCTGAATAATTGCCTCGTTATTACTTCGATCTCTCCCTAACCAACATACGAACGGAATACCAAACAAAGTAAAATGGTAGCGATTTACTTTCTTTTCCTTCCCGTCCTGTTGAACGATATACATTTCTTCTACTTTGTGAAGATTATTTAATGCACTGGCAGAAAAAGGCATGGGGATGTTATTTTTATAATTTCGTAAGGTGCTCTCTCCTTTATAAACATCAGACATGATTTCCTTACTACATGTCTTAGCGATTGCCTGATTCAAGCATGAATACATGTCTGCATGCACTTTTCCTTTCAGTAAGCCCGCAATAAGACGATATGTGGTATTCTGTTCAGACATTCCTTTTTCCTTCTTTAAGGTGTCTGAAATATTATATTTAATTGTCTCTTTACCTGTCTTTGAATTGACTGTTTTGCGAGAAGGATCTTCTATAAGCAAACGTTCGATAACATCATCCTGTAAATACATAAAGTCTCTTACGTTCTCCTGGATGAATTTATGCGACACAATGAGATTTGCTGCCTTACGGATTGCATCACGCCATTCAAAAATGGTGTGCATAAAGTTCTTTTTCATTTCCTTATCCTCTTCGTGGATGCGGATTTCAATTTTACGAGTAATAATCATAATTCTTTCTTTTTTTATTGTGTATGAAAAAACAAGGCTGTAAGGGTTCTGGAGTGATAAATCCTCCAGCTAAGGTGGTACAGCCCACCCTTTATATATATTTATGGCACATCATCGTTTTCAAATGAGGATAAACGCTGCTGAAGGGTGTCAAGATGGGCAGTCATAGTTATTATTTCTTTTCTACAAAGGTGATACTTACATTAAGAATATCTACTGGCAGTAATGACTCACCAGAGAGACTATCAACAATATTTTTTGCGATTGCTGTCAGCTCTTTATCTAACTTAACATGACGGGCATTATATTTTAAGTCGTTATAGCTCAGACCTTGACACAGAATGTATGCTTTTGCTTCTTTCTCGAAAGGCTCTGTAAAGACAGTATAGAACCAGTTTCCACCATAGTTCTGCATCAGTAGTTTGGCATAACCGTCACGGATCTGTGACGTGATACCTGTCTGAAGGGTGACCATCATACTGTCGGAGGTCTGGACTCCCTTGATAATATAGTTCCATGTATAAGGGCTTGTAATAACTCGTGCGGTAATCGTCTCTTCCCTGACACCGTTATGATAGGTAATAGGGGATATCGGATTATAAGAGTCTGGGAGAGTAACAGCCATACGGGTCTGTTTGATTTCTTGCTGTTGAACAGGCTGCTCACAGGGTGTTACCTCTGATGTTTCAATTTTATAAATATAAAGAGCACTGTATACCATAATAAACATCGTAGCGAGGATGCAGAAAAACTCTCTCCTGGTAATACCAGAATCCTTTTTCTCCTTTGTCTTCTTTGGTTCAGGATTGTTATATATTCCTAAGTCTCTCATAGATAGGGTCGTAATTACATTGTTTTGTTATAAGAGTGGGAATGCGTCCGATGGGGCGCATCCCACATTGTTTATTATGCGTCTGGATGTTCGATAATAGAGTCAACAACATCACCGGCACGGCTGCCTACAGGACCTCCCAAATTGATATTACGGGTGGTCTTGGCATCGAAGGTGCCAGCCTTCATAATCTCAGCCATATCGACACCAGTTGCAGACTGGATGACATCGAAAGCCTGCTTGATAGCCACAGGAACATTACCGCTGATTGAGGCAATACCACCACCGTCTGAACCGCCACTATAGACGCGAACATCCTTGATGGAGCTGATAGGCTCAGCAACATTCTTGACAACATCGGGTAATACACCAACGAGCATCTGGATGACGGCAGCATTGTTATACTTCTTATAAGCTTCTGCTTTCTTATCCATGGCCAGAGCTTCTGCCTCTCCTTTCTTCTGGATGGCGTAGGCCTCGGCTTCACCCTTGGCACGAATACCAGCAGCTTCCTGCTCCATGGCATACTTCTTTGCCTCGGCTTCACGCTTTTTTTGCTCCAGTTCAGCAAGGGCGTTCTTCTCAACCTTATACTTATCGGCATCAGCCTGCTTCTCAATCTTAGCCTTCAGCTCATTGGCCTTGATTTCAACCTGCTCCTGGGTAAGGATCTTCTCTTGCTTGGTCTTCTCTATCTCAGCTTCTACGGTCTTGATATTGATCGTCTTCTGCTGCTCTTGCTTCTGGATCTCATAAGCGGCATCAGCATCAGCCTGGGCAGTGTCAGCCTGTTTCTTTAGCGCAGCCTGCTTCAGAGCCAGGTCATTCTTCTTGACTGCAATCGCCGTGTCTGCATCGACACGGGCATCATTGGACTCTTTCTCTGCCTTGGCAACCTCAATCTTTACGTCACGCTCTGCAGTGGCACGGTTGATGGCAGCATCCTTCTTAATGCGAGCAAGGTTGTCAGCACCAAGGTCCTTGATGGCTCCTTCTTCATCAGTGACATTCTGAATATTACAGGAGATAATCTCAATACCCAGCTTGGCCATATCCGGAGAGGCTTTCTTCATGACCTGGTCAGAGAAACCGTCACGGTCGTTGTTCAGAGGCTTCAGCTCCAGGGTACCGATAATCTCACGCATGTTACCTTGCAGGGATTCTTTCAGCTGCTCAGTAATCTGTAGAGGTGTCATATTTAGGAAGTTCTTAGCGGCAAGACGTGTTCCTTCACTGGTAGGTGTGACACGAACCTTGGCAATGGCATCAACGTCAACATTGATAAAATCCTTGGTGGGTACGCTGACATCGGTCTTGATATCTACGGAAATCTGACCAAGATACACTACGTCAAGGCGCTCAAAGAACGGAATACGGAAACCGCCTGAACCAATGAGGACACGAGGCTCCTTGGAGAGTCCGGAAATAATATAGGCATTCGAGGGTGGTGCCTTAACATAAGACACGAAGATACCTACACACAGCAATACAAGAATTGCTATACAGCTCCAGAAAATGGGACTTGACAATAAACTATTCATAATGACTTGTTATTTGGTTGTTACAAAATATCTTTTACTACGTCGAGGGCCTGATTGATATCATCACGACGCTGCATAATCTCGTGCTTCAAACTCTGTCTGGCAGCTTCCTCTGACGGCATAGGTTCACCGGTCATCACCTTTTCCTTGCCATCGGGACGTATAACGGTGATAAAACCTTGGTACTTCGTTACAATCTCACCAGCCCATGCAACGGGCTTTACTTCTAACTTTGCGGGATTCTTCTTAGACATAATAGATATATTTAATGTGAATAAAAACTATTTTACTATTCCCTGACATACCTTTTCTGCGTATGCAATGATGTCGTTCAACAACAAGAACTGCTTCTTACTCAGACGGGCGTATTTCAAACGCTCCAGAAGCTCCTTGAAAGAGTTCTTATTATCGTTGTATTCTCTCAGTATGAAATACCTGAGCCACTGGGGAGTAATATTGGATGGCAGAGGGAGATCCAAAAAACGGATAATCAATACCGAGAGGTTCATCTGATAGGTAGTAAACAAGTAGAAACATTTGTTCTCTTTGTAGTCGTACCAGTCAAACAACATCCTTGCCTGATTCAGATGGCGGTTGATGCTAATCTGAAAACAGTCGATGACACACTCTTCCTTGATACGCTCAGCAAGACGGCGAAGCTGCTCCATCGTAGTGGTCTTCTTAATACGGAAGATACCTTCACGGATATATTTCATATTCGGTGAGGGTGGGAACTCCGTATTTTCCTCGATGAACGACACTATCTTGTCGCGTCTGGAGGCGTAGGACTCACCAACCCATATCTCTGACGAGTTAGCGAGGTCTGTCTTTCTGGGTGAGAACTTGATAACATTGTCAATCATTGTTCTACCTCCTTTCCTGGATTACTGAAAGCTATAGACAGACAGATCCACGTTACTACAACGAGAACTAAAGCTATCCATGTAAGGATAAAGGCTAACAGTGCGTAAATATAAGTCAGTAACATATCTTCTAAAGTTTATCTTTGTCCGGGGTATGGGTAATCTCATAGATGTACGAGATAACCAAAGCCAAAAGGACGATGGAACATATAATTGCTATTGTGGTCATTATTTCTCGTTATTGATAAGGGGCTGCTCACAGGGTGCTGGAACGTCTTCCTTTGTGTCTAACACAACTTCGAGATAACCACAGAAATGGTTGACACCATAACGGGTACAAGCAGCACAGGTCTTACATTTGATATTCATAGCTTCTAATTTTTTAATGTGCGTACATACTCGTTGATGGACTGGTTACCGGCATAGATGGAAGAGAGGTCAACAACACTTGACTTACGTCTGGTTTTGAGCGTCTGGAACATCGTATTTCCTACTGTCGTATTCGGAAAAACACAAAACACTCGCTCGTAGTTCTCGCTGTCAACAACAACTGTGGGGAAGTTACGAACATTGTTCATGACAATACAGTCACAGTCAACCATCAGGGGATGGGGAGTTGTACGCATAATGGACAAATAAGACAGATAGTCAAGGAAATCGGCAAAGAGACAACACTGCTTGGTGGTTGTACCCTTGCGCTTGTGAAAATAGAGCACACCAGGAGCCTTTAAGGTCACGGTAGCCAAAGAGGGTATGGCATCTGTGTCAATAGAGGATGAAGAGCTGGAAGAAAGTCTTTTCTCTACTTCCTTGCGGTGAGGCAAGCGGAAGTTTTTGAGATTCTTTCTCAGATAGTCCTGTTCTCTGGCTGCCCTAAACTCAGCATCCTTCTTATACTTCTCGGAAAGAAGATCGTTGAACTGAGGACTATAAAACTCTATGCCACCATTGGTGTTACGGAAACCTACTCCCTTGACGGCTCTGTTGTAGATATACAGCTGAATGGTATTCATGCTGTCAGGTATTGCCGACGGCACGATACCGACGGTCTTCAGGTTCTCCTTGACGGAAGAGTCTAAGAAACTCTCACACAGAAGACCTTGCTCGCTTGGGCTGATTGGGATAATAGTAGATAAGCTCATAATGTTATATTGTTTTGGTTATAATCGTTTCGTTAATAAGTTCCTGGTATTCATCTGAAGAGTGACCCAAGGCAAAGAAATCGCTGACATCCTTATCTTTTTTCTTGCCACTTAAAGGGAGATACAGACAGTTGACGGAGTAACGGTCTTGATATTCAGAAACACGCTGCTTGGACTCTCTTTTGCCTGTCTCGTCACAGTCATAAGCAAAAATAATATGCTGGTAACGCTGACTGAGTGTCTGCATCATATCCTCGGTAAGACGGGCGCTTTCGCTATTCAGGGCAATAGCGGTAAATCCGTGAGCTGCCAGCGTCATCACGTCCTTCTCACCACCGGTCAGAAGAATATGCTTCTGGTCTGGAGTGGGAGAGAGATTGTCCCATCCAAAAACATACGGCTTGGGTAAATTACCAGCGTACATAAAGCGAAGCTTTGAGAAAGGTCTGTAAACCTTAATGCCAGTACCATTATTGAAAAGGTAACCATACATAGGTTCCATATAGGTTCCATGAATAGTAAAGGAACTGCCGTCAGGACGAATAAAGGTACAAGCCTTGATACTCTTGACTTGGTACTTTTCCAACACCTCTTTGGTAATTCCATAACGCTGCCAATATTTCAACTCCCATTCATGAAAGTCCTGGTAGGTGGCACGGAATTTGAGAGGCATAGACGATGGGAGATGCTGGATATTATTCTTTGCAATGGCCTTGTGCTCTCTGATAGGAGAATCATCGGTTAGGGCCAAATCGAGATCTTTATTGATTAATTTCAGCAGCTCTGGGAAATCATTATAGATATCGAGGTGATTGATCTTAGCGGCAATACTGAAACAATCGCCACACCAGTCTGAATCACCATAGTCAACCATATAATAGATGCTGGTACCATTCTTTTTGCGATAGTAAAGCTTACATGACGGAGAGGTGTCCCCTCTGAACGGATTACAGAAGGACTTCTTCTTAACATCTTCACCAACATAATGGGTGAAAATCTTAAGACCGTCATTGGTCTTTTCTAAAATTCTATCGCGCATGGTCATATTATACTTTAACTATCTTGAATGTTATACAGGGCTTCCGTCTGTTGTTGCAGAGCGTCACGCTGTCCTTTTCTTCAGTGACATAGACCTTATCGGCTGTCCTGTGATGGAAGAGTTTATAAACGCAGTGGCGAACATACCTCAGAACCATAACACATGAAGCATGAGACTGGTTTTTGTCGAAAAGCGATGGCTTCATACTTATCAGTAGGGTAATGAGCCATAAAGGACGCTTTCTGGTATGCTCTATCTTGACAACCTTATACATCGTTATTCTCTTCTTCTATGAACTCCTGCTGATATACGGTAAGTCCGTCTTGGGAAACATGAATGTGTCCTGCCAAACGGAAATAGTGCAGACGAATATAGTCGTTACCATCAACATCTGAACGACGTATATTGAGAGATCCACCTTCATCAAACCGAGTGTGAAAAACGGACAGCGGTACAGAACGACGAAGATTGAGGGTCTTAACAGATGTCTCTATTCCACCAATAAACCTATTAAGAGAGATTTCGTCTTCAAAGGCGTGGTGGATAGTTTTCCTTACCTCACCAGCAAGAACTTCTACAGCCTTGGGTGAGTTTGAGGCAATAAATCTGCTATCGACAACAAGTACCATAAAATGTAAGTTATTAGTAAATGAATATTTTCTTTTAGAGATAGTCTTGAACGCGCTGCTGACATTGCTGGAGGTCAGTATAGCGATATTCAATCTTTCCTGGACGCTTGGCTACTGGAACGAGACGCTTCTGGCGTACCCATCGATTTACGTTGCACTTTCCAAACAGACGGTAGGCTTCATTCTGCGAAACGATACCTCCTGGGTGTGACAAAGCATCAACGAGTTTTGGTAACAGCGCACACGACAAGTCGTTGATGAATGTTTCGTAGGAAACACACTTGTCTGGAAAGAAGAGCTGCAGCATAGGTCAAAGATTAAAATTGTTCACAATGCGATTAGTAGCCTGTCGCCATGCTAAAGGCGACTTGAAATTCGATAAGACAGTAGCTGACTTGTACTTAGGACCGGCCATAGCCAAATAGGCGGTGGCCTGCTGCTGAGCGGCTTCGACATCGGCGCAGTTGGCCTCCCACATCATAGCCAGCTCTTCGTCGTCCTTTGGGGTTAGTAATATCATGAACTTTTGCATATATCTGAAGTTTAGAATGTTTCGTTGATAGTAGTTGTAACATCAATGCGAACGGAACCGTGCCAGTTGCTACGACGACGGATCTCTTCGAGAAGGATTTCATCAGAAACCTTTGACAGGAAGTCGCGCTGCTTATCGGTGAGGGTTTTAGGAGTATCATCCTTCTTAACAGAAGACTTGTTAGCAGTGTAATTCTTGTGACTGTTGATAACAGTCTGGGGAATAACACGGCGGTAGCCTTTTTCACGCTTGACAGGCTTCCAGTCAGGCGTAAACTCGTCAGCAAAGGCCCAATAGAAACCACCAGCAACGCCACAGCGGTCAATAGCACGAAGTACATTTCTGATACCAAGGGTTTTCTCGGCAGCCTTGGCGGTGTCAAAACGGGCTATCTCCAGATGGGTGATAGCGTCAATCTGAACAACAGGGCGACGGAGATACTTACCTTCACCAACATTCCTCTTGACAGTCTTGACTGCCTGGGAGTTGGGATTTGGCTGGAAGTTCTCAACGTCTTCTGGATTACACCAGAAGAAGCCGGCTGACATACGCTTTCGACTGATAGCTCTGTCAAGATTACAGGCGCCTAACTCACGTTCTGCCTGACTGCGGGATTCCCATATCTTAATAACCTCATAGGTCTTCGGATCAAGCTGGGCCACTGGAATAGGCTGTTTGCCTCTTACTTTGATTTCTTTCATATCGGATATGTTATTATGATTTTTGTCTTCAGAAATAGTTGTGGTTTCCAATGGTTCAGCAGACTCTACGGTTTCTTGTTCAGAAACTTCTGGCTGTTCTACTACGGGCTGAGCCTTTACAAGTCTCTTAGCCTTACTCTTAGCAACCTTGACAGGTTGCTGAGCAGAACTGACAGAAGCAATATTGTAGTCGAAGTCAGGTGCAGGATATGTCTTTGGGTCTTTCTCGTGAAGCCAATTCATAACATGGCAAAGAACAGAACAGGCGTTGACTTGACTACGATGGTCTGCCTTGCAGTCCTTCAATACAAGATCCATAAAATGACGGTCAATGAGCGTAACATCCATAGAGGCATACTCCTTGAAAAGAACCTGCTGCATGTTGTTGCGGTTCTTAGCTGCCAATACCTTATTCTCTGAAAGGTTGGACCACTGGATGAATGCTTCCTTTAACGTCAACATATACCTTATTATTTATTATAGATTAACCTCAGTATTGGTGGTGCCACTTACAAATGGTAAGGTGGCCTGATGGGCAGTAGTCTTCTTAATGAACACAGGCTGTTCGGCGCTCTTATAAACGCCACGACGCTTCAGAATGGTCTTGATGCCTTCGCCAGACATACTGAAACGGTCAGCAAGATACTTGATGATGCGATTAGGAGATACCTTATGGCCCAGGATCTCAGTGGCGTAATTCAAGTATTCACGCTCGACATTTTCAGCTCTTTCACGAAGAAAACGCTCATATTCTGTTTCAAAAGCGTTAAATTTTGTCATATTACTTGGGTTTTTACATTGTTTTAAGTAACTTTGCATCCGAATTTGCATATCCACTTGTATGTAGAATTGCATTGGATTTTGTGCAAAGTTAGGGAAAAAAGTTGATATTACATCAAGTTTCGTCAAAAAATACTTGATATTTTAGAAATTTTAACCCTTTTCATTGATTTAACGTCAATAAGACGTCAACCTATATAACCGAATATTGTATGGAAAAAGAGCAAAAGTTAAGATATAAAAGGTTTACTGAAGCCTTTGAATATTTAAAAGAAATAGGAAGAATTGACAACCAAAAAGATTTGGCTGAAATTCTACGTAAAACACCAGAAACAATCAGTCGGGTTGTAAAAGGAAGCGGAAACAACCCAACAGAGAAATTTATGTTCGATTTCGCTAAGGCATTTGCACGGGAAATCAACGAAGAATACCTCATAGAAGGAATAGGGGAACTCGTAAGAACTATTCCTGAGAACGAACAGTATAAACTGGGTGACCAACATTATATCGAGCAACTGGAAAAGGAACTGAAAAAGGCTGAAGCTGAAATTCAATTTTACAAACAGCAGATAGAACTTAAAGACGAACAGTACAGAGATGCAAAAAATGCCATAGAACGCCTTAATAGAATTATTGACCGGCTGGTTCCTCCTCAAGAAAATAAAAAAGACCTGGCAAATGTAGGATAATCAGGTACAACTTCAGAAGGTTTTTTATGGAATGCACCGAACAAGTGCTTCTGACGAAGCGGTTAATTGAACAGGGATTATCTTCTAATGGTGGTTTTAATAAGAAACAACTGGCTATCCTTGGGGTGGGCTGGCCACCTCAAAAGGGATGGAAGAATAAACTTGTTGGAACGGTGATATCCCAAAAACAATACCAGGAATTTTTGAATGCGAAGAAATAAATAGAACTCCCTTTCATGAATACATATACCGTAGATAAAGCCAAAGAGCTTATCATCACAAGTAACCCTCTATGGAACAAATATGTTTCATTATGTGGAGTCGTTACCAGTGATGAATGTGGTAATATGTACTTGGCAAATGAACAGGGTAATACAATGATCCGTATCGAAGACTACTTTAAAGAACAGCTCAGGGAATACAACATCAAAGACGGAGATACTATCAAACTGGAAGGGTTCCTGAATTATGCAGGGAAAAATCAAAAATCGAACGATGACAAAATTATCAAAGCAAACAACGTAAACCTTTCACATAGTTCTCTCTATCTGATGATGGCTCCTAAGAGAATAGAAAAGATTGAAGAGGAGGAAGAATCTCCTTCTGACGAACCACTGGCTGTTTCCCAACAACAAGGTCTAAACGATTACAAATGGGTCTTTGGCATCCTCTTATTAATGTTATTAGTATTATGCGCGTACCTATTATTAAAATAGCTGCCTATGACATAGAAAAGTATCGAAAAATTGACAAAGGCAAAATTGCCCGATTTTGTTTAGAGATTGTTTAGAGTTATGCACCGAAATTGCTATATACAAAGGAAACATTGCTGCTGCCCAGGCTGCTGTAGAGGAATAATCCAAAATCTTTGATTATCAAGGAGTTGGGTGTAACCTCTTTAAAAACAAGGGGTTGCACCCACTTTCTTTTGATAGTGGATAGCACGATAAACGTGCCGTTTGTGACACAATGTTTAGAAATAGTGTAGAGTAATTTAAGGGTGTGTTTAGAGTAAGTTTAGAGCATGTTTAGAAATATTTATGGCTACATTTAAAATTTCTGTCCAGAAACAAAGAACCGACGGTCTCTGGCCCGTCTACATCAGAGTTACTCATAATAGAAAGTCTGCCTTTATCAAAACATCTAAGATGGTTGACAATAAAGGCCTGGTTAAAAGTACAAAAGAAATCAAGGATCCTTTTGTCCGTAAACATTGTGATATCATTATAACCGACTATCTGGAACGCCTGAACAAGGTTGATATTACCTTCTGGGGAGTACATGACATCGTGCGTTTCCTCGAAGAAGGAACATCAGACATCTGCTTTTCTGACTATGCCAGGAGATATAAGGATGATCTATACAATAACGGCCAGCAACGAAATGCCAAAAATTACGAGTTGGCACTCCAGCATATGGAACGGTTCGCAGGAACCACCAAGGTGATGTTCTCACAAATGACATCAACATTTATCAATAAATGGATAAATTCGTTGATGATCACTTCCAGGGCAAAGGAAATGTACCCTGTCTGCATGAGACAGGTGTTTCGTCAGGCGTTACTTGAATATAACGACTATGATAAAGGTATCATACACATCACTACTAATCCCTGGCTTAAAGTCAAAATACCCAAGGCTGACACGCCAGACAAAAGGGCTATTTCAATGCAAGACTGCAGGGCTTTCTTTGCTGCTCCGATACCAGAAAGCGATAGAAAATACCCCCTTTCGGAACTTGGACGTGACGTGGCTATGATGGTGTTATGTCTTGCCGGTATAAACACGGCAGACATCTATAACCTTGAAAAGGCACGGTTCAAAGATGGCATTATAGCCTATAATCGTGCTAAGACCCGAAAGGTAAGAGCTGATGATGCTTACTTCGAGATAAGGGTTCCTGGCATGTTGATGCCTGTCATCAATAAATATCTCGATAAAACAGACTCACCCTTCCTCTTTGACTTCCATCAGAGGCTATCTGGTATAGATAGCTTCAACGCCAATGTAAATATTGGCATACGTCAGATATGCGACAAGGTCTTGAACCTACCAAAGGAAAACTGGTATTGTGTCTATACCTTCCGTCATACATGGTCAACAGTTGCCCAGAATGAATGTGGGGCAACGTTGGGTGATATTGATTTTGCCCTGAACCATGCGAGCAAAACCAAACTGGCAAGAACATACGTCAAGATAGACTACTCACCAGCTTGGGAACTGAACGAAAAGGTGGTTGAAAAGATCTTCTTTACAGAAGAAAAATCGAATGAACGGAAGCCCAAGGTTGATGAACAGTTTGAGCGTTTTTCGTTCAAACAGCTTATAAAGGGAACACTCTACTTTAAAGGCCGAATCATCAATAAAGTTGAAGACGTCGGCTTTAACAACGTAGAACAGGTGATTACAAGGCTGATGAAAGAACTTCCTGAAGACATACCACCACGCTCATTGGTACAGATAAGGATAGAGAACGTGGATAAACAACAGACGCAAGACTACACCAGGATGGTAAAGTAAGAAATAGCGGAGCCTAATGGTTCCGCTTATTCTTACCTTGTAAGAAGCTCAGATAACTAAGCTTCACTCGCAGCGACGATATCCTGCCTGTTCAGCTTCCACAGACGGTCGTATTCATCTACGCCGTTCTTACCGTCTTCCTGACCTTGACGGTAGAAGAGTTGAGCCATGTCACAGACCTGACGGACTGAGAAGCGAGGCTCAAACTCGAAGACGTGATACTGTCGGTCGTTACCGTGTTCCATGTTCCACTTGGTAACAGCTTCACACCAGCCTGCAAAAAGCATAGTCCGGTGGGTACTCTCTTCTATCGTACAACCCCACATCTTCTGAAAGTCTTCATCCGTCACACTGTTGACAGCTTCCTCAATCTCTGCCTCCAGCTTGGCATCCTGTTCAGCATCAATCTTTGCCATCAGGTCCGGGAACCTCTGGCGCAGACGCCCAACGTCTGCCTCGGTGACTTCACTCAGTGGCTTGCCATAAATGGCACACATCAACTTGTCCTCTGGGGACATCATACTCTTCTTACTCATAGTAATAACCTCCATAAAATTAAAAATGAAACAAATAAATTACTTTTGATGGAATATTATTGTTATTAAACTGGCACAACAGTCTTAATAACATTATACCCTCTCTACTTGTATTATATCCTACTTTTTGCCCCTTTTAGCCACTTTTGGCGGGCAATAACTTTATTTTAACATTTTTCGTTCATTATTTTACATTATTTTACACTCTATACCCTAAAAGTGTGCATTTTCCTGATGTCACACGTTTACATAAAAACCTGAAGAAAAATAGCCAAAAATCTTCAGGGAAATTATAAACATCGGGGAAGGAAAAGGAACATCCTAACATATGACAGCAAAGGCAATGACCGTCTGAAGGTGAAAACCACAAGTCACAGAAAAAGACTTTACCCAACAGCCTATGAGCTACATATCTTCCGCGCTGTCTTGCACTACTCCGAGGGGTGCCAGGTTCCTGACACCTCACGGCGTTTTTCGTCGGCTTCACTGACGAAAACCATTTAGCCACTCCGGAAGATATGTAACTCATAAACGGCACTGCTATCTTTTTCTATGATTGGATTTTAACTTTCATCCTTTTATGGTCAATACTCTTCGCAGTCCTCTGAATATCGTCGTCACGATATACTCCTTCCCCTTGACAATCACACACCTACAACATCATCACACTTCAACCATAAGCCAACAGTAACTTTTCAGATAAAGGAACAATATACGGCATCATTACATATTCTGGAGTATGTTCTCTACCTTTAGCCGTAGAGTCTTCATGTCATCCTGTTCTGAATGGCATTTGCTTATGGGTAATAAGTATAAATACACATTCCCCATTACTGCAGAATTTCTGCAGCACCAGTAAATAAGCTATTCAGGGATGAAATAAAGACACTCCTTGCTTTTGTTAGGGAACAACTCTGTCAATAAAGAGGTATATGCTGTATGTTGTTCTTTTATCGGCTACTGCTATAGACAATAAGGTTGAACTCTGATGCTGTCTCACTATCTCCCGCACCAAAAACACATCTTGACATCTTGACACAGATTCCTAATTTTCTCCTCCATAGACATGGAGAGAAAGCCGAAAACAGCATCAAGAAAATGGATGCGACCAATAATCCCTTTAACTGCAAATCTGGGACATGGAGTTTCGACAGGCTCCACAACCCATTGCTCCAGATTCTTTGTTAAAGGTTTGTCCGTCGCTTTATATCCATTCGGTGTTCAAGATGGTTTTTACCCACCCCTTTTACTTGTTATAAGATGAGAGCGCTTGATAATGACCTTATCATTGATATAAGTACTGCCATCATAAGGTAACTGATGACGAAGATGATCCTCAGTACATCCAATCTCTTCCTCAGTAAACTTTCTGAAGATAACACGGACACTACCCATATAGAAATTCTTGTGTCCGTGAATGAAATGCACATGAATAACCTTAATAGTGCGTTCTTTAAATTTTGACTCCATAAACATAAATTTCTTGCAAATATACCAAATAACCGTTATATTGGAAAATTTTCAAGAAATTATTAAGAATATTAAACAATTCTATTTCACACTTTAGAGTGAAAAATAGTGAGAACTATGACATTTTTAATACTCAGTATGACTAAAATGCCTACAGCCATTTCTTTCCTTACGGATTTCCTTTCTTACCACACACAGGAAGAAACTCTCCGGCGTACACTGTTTCTTCACACCATTTTTCCTTGCAAAGGTATGAAGAGGCAGTCCAACACCAATGACAAACTGAAGTATCGGCATAAAAAAGTCAGGCAGCCTTCCACAGATTGCTCACCACAATCTGGGTATTCCTGATTTTTTACTTGATATTCCTTGGCTTATGTCCTTCGTACCTCTTCCTGATATACCAGCAAGAAAAATGGCTAAAACAGTGTA
>Ga0310786_10004999_pt1 | contig 18180 bp, 14 predicted proteins | sample AusTroGonzalo_MG_FD_203881 | JGI IMG/M metagenome (GOLD analysis project Ga0310786, IMG submission 203881) | Bovine rumen microbial communities from tropical cattle in Woodstock, Queensland, Australia - Gonzalo_03 (v2) (version 2) | ecosystem: Host-associated > Mammals > Digestive system >... | reverse complement strand
CTCTTTCAGGTCCCTCACCTCTCTGAGTATGCTGTCCACATCTCTGCTCCGCTCCCTTCCACGGGTGTACGGCACGATGCAGTAATGGCAAAAATTATTGCATCCTCGCATGATACTCACGAATCCACCAATCTTATGTCCTAATCCTATTCTCTGAGGCACCACGTCACGGTAAGTCTCTGTGGTGGAGAGCTCAATGTTCATGGCCTTATGTCCCAATTCAGCCTGGGCAATCAGATCCGGCAAACTCAGATACGCATCAGGCCCCGCCACAAGGTCACAATGGTGTTTCTCCATCAGTTCCTCTTTCACCCTTTCCGCCATGCATCCCAACACGCCTATAATCAGCGGATTCGAGGTATTCTCTTCCCCTCCTGAGTAGGAGGGGTGCCCGAAGGGCGGGGTGGTCTGATCCGCCTTCTCAATCCGTTTATCTCGTTTTATCCTTTGCCTTCTCTCGGCCTCCAGCGCCTCCAAACGATGATAGATCTTCTGCTCCGCATTATCCCTCACACTACAGGTATTTAAAAACACGGCATCAGCCTCGTTAAGTTCTTCTGTCGTCTCATACCCAGCCATGCGCATCACGCTGGCCACTACCTCTGAGTCTGCCACATTCATCTGGCAGCCATATGTTTCTATATATAACTTCTTCATTTCGGTACAAAGGTACAACATATTCTTGGATGCTGCAAGTTTTTATTGGATATTGCAAGTTTTTTTTGCGATTATTGTCATAACCGCCCCAAAAGTAATCTCTTCCCCTCCTAACTCAGGAGGGGAAGAAGTTACCCATTACCGCCTCCGCATTCAGGTAGTACTCTCGTTGTTGTTGTTCTGAATTTTCTTATATTCCTGACTCACAATATTTCCCCTTCTTTTTCGTAGTATTATACTTCTGGACAATCTGCATCGGGCCGCCGCCTTCCGCTTGTCGGACATCTACTCCCCTCCTAAATATGATATATATGAGTGATTCGATCTGGCGCCATTATCACTTTTACCCTCTCTCCTGATTTCGAGTGCAAAGGTACGAATATATTCTGAAACCACCAAATTTTCTGGCAAATATTTTCAATATTTTTTTCGATTTATTTCTTGTATTTTATTCCGATGCCTTCTATGCCTCGTGCTGATGCCTTGCGTCGTTCGTGCCGATACCTTCCACCATATAGAAGGAGGCATCGGCACGAGCCATAGGAACTATCAGGACAAGCCGTGCAAGGTATCGGAACGACATAGAGATTCCAAGAGTGTGTCTTAAACAGAGGGGCGCGGCACCGCGGCAGCGCGGCAGCGCGGCATTACGTAAAATCGAATGCGCGGCATCCCAATCTATTATATTATATATAACTATTATATATTATAATATATAATAATTTAAAATAGACATATATACTCCTCTTCTCACCCCTCTTCACCACCCACCAGTCATGCTACTGCATATTCAAAGTAAAAATGAAAAATCCTAATGCCGCGCTGCCGCGGTGCCGCGGTGCCGCGCATGACACTTTTTGCCCTGATTACACAATATGCAATCGAAATAAATCCACAAAATTCTCCTGAATTTATTTGGTGTTTTCAAAAATTATTTGTACCTTTGTACCAGATTTCACTCCTGATCCCCTCGGTATAAAAATGGCTCACGTTGGACTGTGCGCGACGCATATTCCTAATAATTGTACGCGAGAACATATTATCTATGATGAAGAAAATATATTTGTTGGCTTTGTTGATGCTGATGGCGACGGGTGCCAGGGCTCAGCAGAGGTATTCTGACGGCCTTGACGATGTCATGCAGTATGTACCCTATGCCTCGGTGTTTGCACTGAAGGCTTGTGGGGTAGAGAGTCGTGACGACTGGAAGAAACTGGCCATCACGACAGCTGCTTCCTGGGTGGTTACGGCGGGAACAGGGTGGGTGATCAAGCACACTGTCAAAGAGTGGAGACCAGACGAGAGTGACCAGAAGTCGTTTCCGTCAGGACATACGATGATCGCCTTTGCTGGTGCAACGGCGCTTCATAAGGAATTTGGGAAGGTGTCGCCATGGATCAGTGTGGCGGGCTATGGTGTGGCCACGTTTGTGGCGGTAGACCGTGTGGCCAGGGATCGTCATCATTGGTATGATGCCGTGGCTGGGGCAGGACTTGGGTTCGCTCTCACAGAAGCGACATGGTGGGTTTCTGATAAGCTCTTCCCCAGGCAGAAGGGCAACATTGCCATTGGCTTCTCTGGTAACACGCTTGACGTCGCTGTGGCTTTGTGATTATACGACAGGAAGGGAGATACCGCTGATCTTCTGGTACTCATCCAGGGCATAGACATCCGTCATACCACTGATATAATCGATGACCGCCATGAGACGCGTCTTAAGGTCGGGCGCAGAGATATGGTACTGGCTACTGACACGTCCGATGAGTTGGCGGGAGTAGAAACGTTCCGGATGAACCGCTGCCTCGACAAACTGTTCCATGAGCGTCTGGATAATCTGATAACCGGAGAGTTCCACGTCGAGCACAGGTTTGCTGCGATAGATCCGTTCGACAGACATCTGGCTACACTGGCGGTATGCCTCGTGAGGCAAAGTGCTGATATGGTCGATGAGGCTGCCCTCGAACGTGCCAGAGAGGATCTCGTCCTCGTGGTCGACAAACACCCGGACACACTCGTTCTCAAGCAGACCGATGACACAGGCGCGGAGGTAGACAACCTTCTCGTTCGGGTCGGTGACACCTTCTTCCAGGATCCGTTGTTGGATGCTCCGACGTGTCTCTTCGTCAAAGAAACTGAGTAGTATGCGTGACGCGTCTTCGTATGAAATTATTTTAAGTTTGTGGGCATCTTCGAGGTCCATGATCTCGTAGCAGATGTCATCTGCTGCCTCGACGAGCCACACCAACGGATGACGGGCATAGCGGAGAGGCTCTCCTTCCGCAGAACGGCGTAACAGGCCGAGTTCTTCGGCTACACGGATATAGAGCGCTTTCTCTGTTTCAAAGAAGCCAAACTTCCCTTTTTTACCCGCTGCCAAGGAGGAGAAGGGGTATTTGACGATGCTGGCAAGGGTGGAATAAGTCATGACAAATCCACCTGGTCTTCGCCCCTCAAACTGATGGGTCAACAGGCGGAACGCATTGGCGTTGCCTTCGAAGTGGGTGATGTCGCTCCAGAAAACGGGACTGACCTCGGTCTGCAGGTACTGGCCAGGTCCTTCGGCAAAGAATGACTGGATGGCTTTCTCGCCGCTGTGTCCGAAGGGTGGGTTGCCCATGTCGTGGGCCAGACAGGCCGTGGCCACAATCTGTCCGATCTCGGAAAAGAGACTGTCGGAGAGTTGCGGGTGACGTCGGATGAGTTGCTGGGCCACATCGTTGCCTAAAGACATGCCGACACTGGCCACTTCGAGAGAGTGGGTCAGGCGGTTGTGTACGAAGATACTGCCCGGGAGAGGAAATACCTGGGTCTTGTTCTGAAGGCGACGGAAAGGGGCCGAAAAGATCAGACGATCATAGTCACGCTTGAACTCCGTCCGGTCGTCGTGGCGCTTTGGATGGCGGTGCTCCTGACCAAGGCGTTTATTGGATATGAGTTGTTGCCAGTTCATCATAATTATCTGCAAAGGTAATCATTTTATACCACAGATTCGGCAGATTTCGCAGAAATTAACGTAAAAATGAAAAATAATTGCCGATAACTTTCGAAATGTGCCGTAAAAACATTACCTTTGCACATTGATTAAAATGAAATTTTAAAAGTATGCTACAGATCAAAGTCGTGAACAAAGGTCACCAGCCCCTGCCACAGTATGCTACGGAGCAGAGTGCAGGCATGGATCTGAGGGCCAATCTTGATGCGCCGATTACGCTGAAGCCCATGGAGCGCAGACTCATTCCAACGGGACTGCATATTGCCTTACCCAAAGGTTATGAGGCTCAGGTGAGACCGCGCAGTGGACTGGCCCTGAAGAAAGGTATCACCGTGCTGAACTCTCCAGGGACGGTCGATGCAGACTATCGTGGGGAGGTGGGCGTGCTGCTCATCAACTTGTCTCAGGAGGATTTTGTTGTGAACGACGGAGAACGTATCGCCCAGATGGTCATCGCCCGACATGAGCAGGGCGTCTTCGAGGCTGTAGAGGTGCTCGACGAGACAGAACGTGGCGAAGGAGGATATGGACATACGGGAGTGAAGTGAGAATTAAGAATTAAGAGTTTAGAGTTTATAGTTTAGGAGTTTATTGTTTATAGTTTACAGTTTATAGTATATAGATGATTACCTTGAGAGGATTGATATTGGCGGTGATGTTGATACAGGCTTGCAGCATTCAAGTCTGCGCTCAAGACCTGTCATCACAGGACACTCTGCCTACAAGCAAATCATCTATAAACAATAAACTTTCAACTATAAACAATAATTATGATAAGTTCTTCCTCGAGGCGATGGTGCAGCGGCAGAAGGGAAACCATGATGCTGCCTTTGACTTGCTGAGACACTGTAGGGACTTGAATCCAGAAGCACCTGAGGTGTACTATTACTTGGGACAATATTATGGAGCGATAAAGGACTCGGAACGCTCGATGGCCTGTGTGAAAAAGGCTGCAGAGCTTGATCCTGACAACGTTACTTATATGGAAACCCTCGCACAGGCTTATATCAGTCAGCGTGACTATGCCAGTGCTATTCCGGTGATCGAGGGTATCTATGAGCGTGACAAGAATCAGGAGGAGATGCTTGAGATGCTGTTCCAGTTGTATCAGCAGGTGGAGGACTATGACCATGCCATCGGTGTGTTGAACCAGCTGGAACTGAACGACGGCAAGAACGAGCGTCTCTCCATGGCGAAGATCGCTCTTTACAACCGTTTGGGTAAGAAGAAAGAGGCTGTGGCGGAGATGGCAGCCTTGGCAAAACAGTATCCCAACGATCTGAACTATAAGGCCATGTATGGTGAGACGCTGATCATGAACGACCAGACGAAGAAAGGGTTGGCTGTTTATGATGAGGTGTTGCGTGAGGATCCTGAGAATACCAGAGTGCTCCTGTCGTTGAGGAACTATTATTTGGGTGAGGGGCAGACTATAGAGGCCGACTCCATCACAGAACGGGTACTCTTGGGCAGTCATGCCACCACCGAGGAGAAGATCCGTCTGATGCGTCAGGAGATTTCTGCCTCAGAGTCAGCTGACGGCGATAGTACCCGTGTGCTGTACCTGTTCCGGCGTGTGCTCAACCTGTCGCAGCCTGATGCAGACATGGCCCTGCTCTGTGCCTCGTATATGAATGCGAAGAATATGTCGAGAGACAGTATCGCACCCGTACTCGAACAGGCCGTCGCCCTCTCTCCAGACTATGCCCCAGCACGAATGCAGCTCGTGGCTTATGCCTGGGAGGCAGACGAGATGGACCGTGTGATCGCCCTCTGTCAGGAGGCCAGACAATACACCCCCGACGAGATGCTCTTCTATTATTATCAAGGTATCGCCTACTACCGTCGTGACTCCCTTGACAGGGCCCTCAGCGCCTTCCAGAACGGCATCGGCGTCATCACCAACGAGAGTGATCCTGCCATCGTGTCGGATTTCTATGCTGTCATGGGTGATATCCTGCACCAGAAGGGTTTGGCCCTGGAAGCCTTCGCCGCATACGACTCTTGTCTGGTGTGGAAGGCCGACAATATTGGATGCCTGAATAATTATGCCTACTATCTCAGTGAACGAGGCGAACGCCTGTCGCAGGCCGAGGAGATGAGTTTTAAGACCGTCAAGGCAGAACCTAAGAACGCCACCTATTTGGATACCTATGCGTGGATCCTCTTTATGCAGGGGCGTTATGCCGAGGCGAAGATCTATATTGACCAGGCCCTGCAACACATGGATGACGAACAGCAGAATGCTGTTATCATTGAGCATGCAGGCGACATCTATGCTCAGAACAAAGATATCACACGGGCGCTCTCCTTCTGGCAGGATGCCAGTGAGAAGCTGCCCGATAATACATTACTTGCAAAAAAAATTAAACTCAAAAAATATCTGAAAGAATGAAAACGACCAGTATCCTGAAAATTGCCGTTCTGGCTTTACCGTTAGTGTTCACCGCTTGTAAAAGCAAGAAAGTCGCTGAACCTACAGTCATGACCGAGGAGATGATAAACAAGGCAAATTTCATCTCCAGCGTGAAAGACAATGCCCAGTCCACGAAGTTCCTTACCTCAAAGGTGAAGTTCTCTGTCGAGGTGGGTCCTCAGAAAATTACTTTGACGGGTAACCTGAAGATGAAACGTGACGATGTCATCCGTCTCCAGCTGATGGCCTTCGGATTCGTGGAGGCTGGACGTATCGAGATGACCAAGGACTACGTGCTCATCATGGACCGTATCAACAAGCAGTATCTGAAGGCCCCGTGGATGTCTGTTGACTTCCTCCGCAACAGTGGCATGAATTTCCAGACGATACAGGCCCTCTTCTGGAACGAGCTCTTCCGTCCGAACCAGACAGCGTTAGTCAAGACGAACGACAAGCAGATCATCGACTCCATCGGCAACTACAACCTCATCGAGAGTGGTGACGACATGATTATCAGTTTGGAAGAAGGCAAGATGGACTACAGCTGGCTGGCCAGTCGTAAGGATGCCATCCTCCGTATGGCGAACATCCTCTATAAGGACCGCTTCAACGGCAACACCCAGTTGAACTGGGACTACGACCAGTTTAAGATGCTGAACAAGCGTGCGTTCCCGCACAAGTCGGCTATTACACTAACCACTCCTGAGAAGGAAGTGAAACTCGGTATGACCCTGAACTATATCGGTCAGGACACGGAGTGGGAACCTCGTACGGAGATCTCGAACAAGTATCGTGAGGTTAGTGTCGATGAGATCCTGCGCCGTTTCATGTCACTCTAAGTAAACGCTTTAGTAAGCGACGTGAAGCGACTCCTCCTGCTACTCTGGCTCATGGTCAGTATGGTGGTGGTTGTCCCCGCCCAGCAGTCTAAGAAGAAGACTGTGCAGAAGCGGACAACCACTACCCGTGTTTCTACGCCTAAGAAAAAGACTGCAGTCAAGAAAACCCAGACAAAGAAGACGCCGGCAAAACAGACGGCAACCAAGAAGGCTCCCGCCCCTACGGTGAAGTCTTTGAAGTCTGAGCAGGCTCAGGTGCGTAAACAGATCCAGGAACAGGAACGTAAGTTGCAGGCCAACGAGCGCGACGTCAAGAAACGTCTGCAGAACCTGATGGTTATCAACAACGAGATAGCCGACAAACGCAAGACCATCGATACGATCCGTCAGGACATTACCCGCCTCGACGGGGATATCCATGTGTTGGAAAACCAGTTGGTGACACTCCGAAAGGAACTGGAGGAGCGTAAGCAACGTTTCCAGAAGTCGATGCGGTATATGCATCGAAACAGGAATGTTCAGAGTCGTATGATGTTCATCTTCAGTGCTGACCACTTCTCACAGATGTACCGTCGCCTGCGTTTTGTCCGTGATTATGCCACTTATCAGCAGGCACAGGGTGAGGCCGTGCAGTCGATGCAGGCTCAGGTGAAGGAAGCCTTCGATGAACTGAAGAGTACGAAGAAGTTGAAGGATGACCTGCTCTATCGTGGTGAACAGGAGAAGAAGTCGTTGGAATCGAAGCAGGTGGAACAGCAGCAGGTGGTCAGTTCTTTGAAGAAGCAACAAAAGGCTATTCAAGGTATCATTGACCAGCAGAAGAAGCGTGATGCTGAGCTCAATGCCCGTATCGACAAACTCATTGCAGAGGAGATTGCCCGTGCCAAGGCGAAGGCTGAAGCTGAAGCTAAGAAGAAGGCTGAGGCTGAGGCAGCCAAGAAACGTGCTGAGGAACTTGCCAGGAAGAAAGCTGCTGCTGAGGCTGCTGCCAAGGAGAATGCCCGTCGCATCGCTGAGGCCAAGGCCAAGGAAGAGAAAGCCAAGGCTGAGGCTCGTGCTGCTGCCAAGAAAAGTGCTGAGGAGAAGGCCAGAGCCGAACGTGCAGCCAAGGAGGCAGAACGTGCCAGAAAAGATGCTGAACGTAGGGCTGCAGAGGAGGCCAAGGCAAGGAAGAGGGAGGTGGCAGAGGCCAGCAAACCTGCAGAGACTGGTTATGTGATGCCTGCCGAAGACCAGCGACTCAGTGGCAGTTTTGAGGGTAACCGTGGCCGTCTGCCTATGCCCATCGTTGGCAGTTATAAGATTGTGCACCGTTTTGGTACTAATACTGTGACGGATGTGAAAGGACATGTGACCCTCGATAAGAAGGGTATCGACATCAAGGGACAGTCTGGGGCACAGGTCCGGAGTATCTTCGACGGTGTTGTCAGTGCAGTGTTTGGCTATGGTGGTACGTCGGTGGTCATCATCAAACACGGCAGCTATCTGTCTGTGTATTGTGATCTGGCCTCAGTGAGCGTCAGCAGGGGGCAGAAGGTCAGTGCCCGCCAGACCATCGGACGAGTAGGCTCAGAGGGCACCATGCAGTTCCAACTTCGTAAAGGCACCGCCAAGCTCAACCCTGAGCAGTGGCTGGCCAGGTAATCATCTATAAACTATAAACTCTCAACTATAAACTAAATAATTAGTCCTTCGAGCAGACCGACGTAGGTCTCGATGGCCTGCTCAATCTCAGAAATCTTGATAAACTCATTGGCGGCATGCGAACGGGCAGAGTCGCCAGGACCCAGTTTTAGCGAGGGGAACGGCATCAGTGCCTGATCGCTCAACGTGGGTGAGCCGAAGGGTTTCATGCCCCATTCCAGACACCGCCTGACCAAAGGATGATCCTCGGCAATAGCAGAAGAGTGCAATCGGAACGAACGTGCCTTGAGTTGGCACTTCTTCATTTTCTTCTTCAGGAACTCGAAGAGGAACTCGTTCTGATAGAACTCGTTCGTGCGAACATCAATGATAAAGTGCAGGGTATCTGGGATAACATTATGCTGGGTACCACTCTCCACAACCGTTACCGTCATCTTCGTCTGTCCTAACAGCGGACTAACCTTCCGGAACTTATAGTCGCGCAACCACATCAGGTCTTCGAGAGCCTCATAGATGGCGTTGACTCCTTCCTCTCTTGCGGCATGTCCTGATTTTCCATAGGCATAACCATCGATTACCATCAGACCTTTCTCGGCGGTGGCGGGCTGCATGCCTGTAGGCTCTCCTACGATGGCTACGTCGATGGGAGGTAGCAAGGGCATCACACGACTGAAGCCGTTTTCGCCTGATACTTCCTCCTCAGCCGTTGCCAGCCACAGGATATTGAAGTTCCTTGGTCTGTTAAGCAGGATACGATAAGCCTGTAGCGTCGCCACCAGACCACCACCACAGTCGTTGGCTCCCAAGCCAAAGATTTGTTCACCGTCCTGTGTTGGGGTAAAGGGATCGCGGGTCCATGTGTTGACAGGCCTCACCGTGTCGATGTGAGCATTGAGCATTACCGTCTTACGGTTGTTGTCCCAGTCCTGACATCCCACCCAGAGGTTGTTACCCTCACGACCATAGGGAAGTCCCCATTTCTCTAAATACTCAGCCAGTTTGTCGGCTGCGGCTGTCTCATTCCTGCTGACAGATGGAATGGCAATCAGTTCCTTCAGCAGCGTAATGGCATCGTTCGTGTAGTTTCCAGTTTCCATATCTTAATTGTTTATTGTTTACGGTTTAAAGTTCTCCCACCTGCAAGCATGGAGATGACCAGCACTCCGAAGATGATGGCCAGGGAGAGGGGTGTTGATACCTCGTAGTCCCATATCACCTCGAGTAGCATCTTTATGCCTACGAAACTGAGAATGATGCCAAGGCCATACTTCAGATAGGTGAAGTACTTGGCAATGGCGGCGAGTGCAAAGTAAAGGGCTCGCAGGCCGAGGATGGCGAAGATGTTTGAGGTAAGCACGATGAAAGGATCTCTTGATACAGAGAACACTGCTGGGATGGAGTCGACGGCAAAAGCCACGTCGGTAGTCTCAATCACAATCAGGGCAATGAACAGTGGCGTCGCCAACCATTTCTTGTTGTTGGGAACAACTAATTCCTGACCTCTGACAAAGAACTTATCCTCATACATCCTGTCAGTCACAGGGAAGAAACGCTTGAATACCTTCACGAAGATGTTCTTTGAGGGATCCACATGCTCGTCCATCTCGTGCCAGAACATCTTGATGCCGGTATAGATAAGAAAGAGTCCGAAGATTCCCAATACCCACTCAAAGCGCGCAATCACGGCAGTGCCAGCGAAGATGAAGATGCTTCGCAGCACCAGAGCGCCGATGATACCCCAGAAGAGCACCTCATGCTGATACTTGCGCTGAACACCGAAGAAGGAGAAGAGCATGAGAAACACAAAGAGATTGTCCATCGACAGCGACTTCTCGATCAGATAGCCCGCCAGGAATTCCATCGCCTTCTCGTGAGAATCGCCAGGATAGAAAAGATAAATGCCTGCACAGAACACCAGTGATACGACTATCCATACAGCCGTCATCTTCAGTGCTTCAGAGACACCAACCTCGTGCTGGCCCTTCTTGCCGAATGACTTCAGGTCGATCATCAGCATGACCAGCACCAGTACATAAAACAATATCCACGCCCAGAGGGGCATCACCATCATTTCCATTTCGTCTGCAAAGATACGAATAAGAATGCAGAAATCAAAGGAAATACCCCAAATTGTTTGGTTATATGCATGATTATTTGTAACTTTGCAGCGTTAACATTGAATGATATGAGAAGCAAACTATTTGGAGAAGCTCCGTTACTACGTCTGACCATCTGTCTGATGGCTGGGATTGTTATAGGCGATATCATGGGTGGTGGCTATTGGCTGCTGTTGTTTTTGGCGATGGCTGTCATGTTGGCGTTGCTGTTGTGGCGGCATGCGTTTCTGCAGTCGCTGGCCATCGCCGTATGCTTCGTGCTGTTAGGCTGGCTGTTGGTACAACGACAGGAGGCCTCGCTGCGGGTACAGTGGCCTGAAGGGGAGGTATGCTACGAGGCGGTGGTGCTCTCGGAACCTGTGGAGAAGTCGAAAACGATGGCAGTGGATATCATGCTGGTGAAGAGCAGTCAGAAGCTGAAGTGTTATCTCTATAAGGACGAACGAAGTAGGAAGATCAGGATTGGCGACGGTCTACGTATTCAGTCACGGATCAAGGAGAACAGCGATTGGCGCAGGGGCACCTTCGACTATCGCCGCTATCTGGAGATACATGGTTTTGTGGGGAGCACTTTCGTTGCCAGTTGGAAGTGGCGTAAGGCCGTTGTGTCGCTGGATGGACTCTCAAGGCAGGAACGGACCAAGCTCTTTTTCCTGAAACAAAGGAGTCGTCTCCTGCAGCGTTTTGCCGAGGAGGAAGGGAACAGTGCGCAGTATGCCGTACTGGCGGCAATGGCCTTAGGCGACAAGTCGGCCCTGACGAAAGAACTCAAAGAAGTGTATGCCGTGACTGGTGCTTCCCATGTGTTGGCATTGAGTGGCCTGCACCTTGGTATTATCTACACCCTGCTCTCCTTGTTGATAGTAGGGAGAAGGTGGCAGATGGTCTCGCAACTGCTCATCGTACTCTGCATCTGGGCCTTCGTCTTCCTCGTAGGGATGTCCACCAGTGTTGTCCGTTCTGCCACGATGCTCACCGTCTATGCCCTGTTGTCACTGGGCCATCGCGACAAGATGACTGTCAATACCCTAGCCTTCACAGCCATCGTGATGCTAATCGTCAATCCGTTGTCGCTCTATGATGTGGGCTTTCAGATGTCGTTCATGGCGGTATTTGCTATCCTTGTGTTGATGCCGTTACTCGAAGGCATCTTCCCAAGAGAGTATCTGCTCTCCCATCAGACCGTACGATGGCTATGGTCTATGGTCGCCGTATCTGTCTCTGCGCAGATTGGTGTCGCCCCGCTGATAGCCTATTACTTCGGACGTTTCTCTACTTACTTCCTGCTGACGAACTTCATCGTCATCCCAGCAGCCACGTTGATACTATGGCTCTCGCCTGTGGTACTGCTGTTTCCTTCCCTCGCGTACCTATTATTATATATAGTGAAGTGCCTCAATACCGTTCTGGAGCAGATCGCTGCATGGCCAGGAGCGAGTATTGAGGCACTTCATCCTTCAGTCCTTCAGACTGCGATGATCTATGTGGTCATCCTCTGCATCACATATATCCTAACCATCGCAGGATATCGTTCAGGTTCGCCACAACCATAAGTAGTATCAGGATGCCAAAGCCTACATACTCGGCTCGGATCATGAACGTCTCAGAGGGTTTGCGACGCGTAATCATCTCGTAGATAAGGAACAGCACATGACCACCGTCGAGGGCAGGGATGGGCAGGATGTTCATGAAGGCGAGAATGATCGAGAGGAAGGCTGTCATCTTCCAGAATAGGTACCAGTCCCATATCGGGGGGAACAGACTGCCGATAGCGCCAAAGCCTCCTAAGGACTTCGCTCCATCAGCTGTGAACACGTATTTCATGTCGTTCACATAGCCTGCCAGCACGTTCCAACCGTATTTGATACCTGCGGGGATGCTCTCGAAGAAGCCGTATTCACGGGTATAAGGCTCGTAGATGCCTGTGATGGTCTTCACAAAGAAGCCTACCTTCAGTTCTGGAGTTAACACAACGGACAAAGTATCCTCCTTACTCATTCCTCCTTCCTCCTTCCTCGAAACCACAAGGGTGGCTGTGCGTATCTTCAGACTGTCGGCCTGGGTCTTGGCTCCCGTCATCATGTCCTCGAGGATACCTATCTGATCCGTGAACTCATTATACGAGTCTACGGGCTTATCGTTGATAGCGATGATCTCGTCGCCCTGCTGGAGACCACACTCGGAGGCAGGACTATCAGCCATCACACTGTCGATGACGGCAGGGATGAGCGGACGGACGAACGAGGGTTCTGCCTTAAGCATCCCCAAGAGGTTCAGGTCGCCAGGCAGTGTGAGACTCATCTCCTTGCCGTCGCGGATCAGATCGACGCGAGTAGCCTCAGAGAGGTCGCGATAGAGGTCGGCAGAGAACTCCTTGAATGTGCCTTTGTCTGTGCCAAGGAGGATATCGCCGTCCTGGAATCCGAGGGCTTTGGCCTCGGCGTTGAACTTCATACCCAGCGTCATATCCTTCACGGGGATATAGGTGTCGCCCCAGTAGAAGAGGATCATTGAGTAGATGAACAGGGCCAGGAGGAAGTTCACGAGCACACCGCCAATCATAATCAGCAGTCGCTGCCAGGCGGGCTTCGCACGGAACTCCCATGGTTGCTCGGGCTGTTTCATCTGTTCTGTATCGAAGCTCTCGTCGATCATTCCGGCTATCTTACAGTAGCCTCCGAGGGGCAACCAGCCCACGCCATACTGCGTATCACTGCCCTTGGGCTTCCATTTGAACAGGCTACCGTCCCATTTCCAGATGGAGGGATCGAAGAACAGGTAGAACTTGTCGACGCGTACACCAAAGAGTTTGGCAAAGAAGAAGTGGCCACCCTCATGGAGCAGCACCAGCAGGCCAATGGCCAGCATGAATTGCAATAGTCTTATCAGAAATATTTCCATATTTTTTGGTTTATAGTTTAAAGTTTATAGTTTATAGATGATATGTTCTATAGGCGGATTATAGGCCAGCACAGAAGGGCTTGCCATGTAATCAACTATAAACCATAAACTATAAACCATAAACAATACTGTATTTTATTTTTCCATCAGTTCTGTTGCGATGCGACGGGCCTCATGGTCTGTTTGGATGAGATCGTCGTACGACGGGGTGGCGATGTATGGGGTGCGCTCCATCGTCTTCTCGATGATGTCGCCCATCTGCAGGAATCCACACTGGTCCTCGAGGAATCCACGGTTCACGATCTCGTTGGCCGCATTGATGATACACGGCATGTTACCGCCACGCTTGATGGCCTCGAAGGCGAGGGCCAGGCAACGGAACTTATTCAGATCGGGCTCGAAGAACTCCAACGGATGGCGGAACAGGTCGAGCCGTTCGCCAGAGAGCGTCAGACGCTTGGGGTAGGAGAAGGCGTACTGGATGGGCAGACGCATATCAGGCACGCCGAGCTGGGCCTTCACGGAGCCGTCCTCGAACTGTACGGCACTGTGGACGACACTCTGCGGATGCACCAGCACCTGTATCTGACTGGCCTCGACGCCGAAGAGCCACTTGGCCTCGATCACCTCGAAGCCTTTGTTCATCATCGATGCCGAGTCGATGGTGATCTTGGCACCCATATTCCAGGTGGGGTGCTTCAGGGCGTCGGCCTTCGTCACATGGGCTATCTCCTCCATCGACTTCAGGCGGAAGGGCCCGCCAGAGGCCGTCAGCAGGATCTTCTCGATGCGGTTCTGGTCCTCGCCGACAAGACTCTGGAAGATGGCAGAGTGCTCGCTGTCGACGGGCAGGATCTGGGAGCGATGGCTGAGGGCGAGGTCGCAGATCAGCTGTCCTGCCACCACGAGCGTCTCTTTGTTGGCCAGACAGATGGTCTTATGGGCCTTGATGGCGTGGATGGTAGGCGACAGTCCTGCGAAGCCCACCATAGCCGTCAGCACCATGTTGATGGGTCCTGCCTCGACAATCTCGTCGAGCGCCTTGGCACCAGCATAGACCTTCACATCGGGCATGTCGCTCATCAGACGCTTCAGCTCGTCGTATCTCGCCTCGTTGGCTATGACCACAGCGGCAGGCTTGAACTCATGGGCCTGCTTGGCCAGCAGCTCCACCTGGTTGTTGGCTGTCAGACAATAGACCTCATAGAGGTCTGAGTGCTCCTTGATGACCTCCAGGGCCTGTGTACCGATGGATCCTGTCGATCCCAGAATGGCTATTTGTCTCTTCATATCATTCCTTTTATACAATTCGGGCACAAAGGTACGAATAATTATTGAATTAACGGAATATTAAATGCAAAAGTATGTTTTCATCGCTGGAACAGGGGCTTTTACGGGTCGCTCAACGGCCCTTTTTCAGTCGTTCTATAGGAGTCATTTTATAATTACACTGAATTTGCTTCATAAATTCACTGAAATTACTCGATAAATTCACTGAATTTACACAGCAAATTCATTGAATTTACTGAGCAAATTCACCGAATTTATGAACACACCCCCTAAGTCCTTGATAATCAGCAGGCTTTACCAAGGGAAAAAGCAATGGGGATTTGCGCTCTTTTTTCAGTACAAATGCGGTTTTTACGAAAATATTGTTTATCTTTGCAGACGAATAATCGTATGAGTATGGGAAAGAGATATCTGACAGCAATCCTATTGATGATGGCGATCCTCGGCTCCCTCTGGGCACAGGAACAGGTGGTGTACACTCCCACGTGGACTGCCCAGGCCCAGTTTGCTGGCTTCTACGTGGCCGACGCCATGGGCTTCTATAAGGAGGCGGGCCTGAATGTGGTCATCAAGCATCCCACGACTTCGAGTTCTGGCATTAACAGACTGAAGAAGGGCGAGAGCCAGTTTGTGACCCTGCAGTTGGTTTCTGCGATGGAGATGGTCAATGACGGCGACCAGCTGGTGAATGTGATGCAATACTTCCAACAGAGCGGTCTGATGGTTGTTTCCCATGAGCCACTGAGGGGCTTTGAGAGTCTGAACGGCAAACGAGTAGGGCGCTTCAGGGTGGGAGTATCCCAGTTGCCCATCGCCCTGGGCCGTAAGCTCAACCTCGACATCGACTGGATCCCCTTTATCTCGCATACCAATCTGTATGTCTCTGGAGCCATCGATGCGACGCTGGCTATGAACTACAATGAACTGTATCAGTTGAGGATGGCAGGCCAGCGCCTGAAGAAGGATCAGATGCTGTATTTGCGCGATGTTGGCTATAATGTGCCAGAGGATGGCCTCTATGTGACAAAGGACTATTTCAGGACGCATCGCGACGTAGTGGATAAGTTCGTCAAGGCCTCGATCAAAGGCTGGGAGTGGGTGGCAGAGCATCCTAAGGAGACGCTTGATATCGTGATGCTCTATATGCGACAGACTGGTACCCCCTCGAACCTGTCCGCCCAGCAGTGGATGCTTGACGAGTGCCTCAAGCTGCTGGTACATCCGAAGACGGGCAAGCGCTCTTATCAGTTGGATCCTGATGGGTTCGAACTGACCAACAAGATACTCTGTGAGGGTGGTGTGCTGAAGAAACCGATTACTTACAAGCAAATGACACAGCCATGAAGTTACCTGATTTCTTTATCCCGTTCCGTACGCTTTATGCCAGGCTGACCCTCTGGGTGATGCTGACGGTGATTGTCGTCTTCTTCATCATCACGATGATCGTCACCTATCTGAGTTCGACAGCCGTATTGGAAGGCTCGACGGAGAATGCCCAGAGCCGTATGGAGATTGCCAACCAGCATATCAACAGTGTGCTTGTGGCCGTCGAGGTGGCTGTGGAGAACAGTGTCCCTGAGGTGGAGTCGAAGCTCGGCAATCCTGATGACATGTATCGCGTCGTGAGTCGTCTGCTCGAACTGAATCCGAACATCATAGGCTCCACGGTGGCCTTCGAGCCATATTACTATCCCTCAAAGGGGGAGCAGTTCTCGCCCTACGCCTATCGCGACATCGACTCAACGGTTCAGACCAAACAGTTGGGTACCTCTGACTATGAGTACCACTATATGGACTGGTATCTGATACCTAAGCTGTTGAAGAAGAACTACTGGAGCGAACCGTATTTCGACCATGGCGGAGGTGAGCAGATGATGACCACTTACTCTCGTCCCCTCTATGATGCCAATGGTAAGATCTATGCCATCATGACGGCTGATGTATCGCTGGAATGGTTGACAGAACTGCTGAGGAACAGTGATATAGACTTCAATATGAAAGCCCTGGACAGTCATCAAGGGGATGATGCGGCTGTGGGGACAGAAACGGAGGTAGACAGTGCGTTCCTCTACAACCATGCCTACACTTATATAATAGGTAAGGGTGGAACCTATATCACCCATCCGCTGCGTGAACGAATCCTGAATGATACCTATTTCACTTACTCGATGGAGTCGGAGGACAGCCTCGACAACCAGATCGGCTATGAGATGATCGATGGTAAGTCGGGCATGAAAGTCATTAACCGTGACGGTACGAAGTTCATCATCAACTATGCGCCGATAGAACGAACGGGCTGGTCGATGGCTACTGTCATACCTTACAAACTGATCATCTTCCGTTCCATATTGTTTGGTGGCATCATCATCGTCGTCATGCTCCTCGGACTGATCGTGCTGTTCTTCGTCTGCCGTCGTGTCTTGAAGCGCATCACAAAGCCTTTGGCCCTGTTTGCCCAGTCTGCCGACAGCATCGCACAGGGTAATCTGAATGCCTCTCTGCCTCAGATCAAGACGCGTGACGAGATGAAGCGACTGCATGACTCGTTCGCCTTGATGCAGACCTCACTCACAGAACAGATGGAGGAGCTGAAGCGCGTCAACGAGCAGAAAGGACGTATCGAGGGTGAGTTGAAGGTGGCCAGCGACATTCAGATGTCGATGCTTCCTAAGATCTTCCCACCTTATCCGGAGCGTAAGGACATTGATATCTATGGCTGTCTGACACCAGCCAAGGCCGTTGGAGGTGATCTCTATGATTTCTATATCCGTAACGATCGGCTCTTCTTCTGTATCGGCGACGTGTCTGGCAAGGGCGTCCCTGCCTCCTTGGTGATGGCAGTGTCGCGTAGTTTGTTCCGTATCGTCTCTACTCATGTGGATGAACCAAATCGTATCATGAGTCAGATGAACGAGGCTCTGGCTGATCAGAACGACTCTAACATGTTTGTCACGCTGTTTATCGGATCGTATGACTTGAAGACAGGCCATCTGGAATACTGCAATGGCGGTCATGATGCGCCCCTGCTGGTCAATGTCAAGGAGAAGCGTGCAGAGCTGCTGCCTTGTGTTTCCAACCTTCCTGTTGGTGTGATGTCAGGATGGGAGTTTGAGATGCAGAAGGCAACCATCACTTCCGACACCCTCATCTTCCTGTATACCGACGGACTGACAGAGGCTGAGAATGTCAATCATGAGCAGTTTATGGAGTCTCGCATATTCGAGGTGGCTGGTCAGTTGCTTGAGGAAAAAGAGGTGTCGTCGGAGCTTTTGATAGAGCGGATGTCCGCTGCTGTGCATCAGTTCGTAGGCGACGCTGAACAGA
>Ga0310786_10004997_pt1 | contig 18183 bp, 4 predicted proteins | sample AusTroGonzalo_MG_FD_203881 | JGI IMG/M metagenome (GOLD analysis project Ga0310786, IMG submission 203881) | Bovine rumen microbial communities from tropical cattle in Woodstock, Queensland, Australia - Gonzalo_03 (v2) (version 2) | ecosystem: Host-associated > Mammals > Digestive system >... | reverse complement strand
ATGTCACAATGTTGTAAACCAAGAGGGCTGTTTCGTATTCAATGTCGATTGCTTTTGCTGCAAATTTTGCATAAATGTGCAATTCTTCTGTGATCGTAAATTCAATTGAAGCTTCAGAAACGTCAAGCCCAGAATAACTCAAGTTTTCAACGCTGTATCCTGTTAAACTTGTCACATTATCTTCGCCAATGAACCAACCAACGAATTTATATCCGCTTGCTGCTCTTGCGTAGAATGTCACTGTTTCGTTGTAAAGTGGCGACAATGTTGAAACAACTTCTACAGTGTTTACGTCATAAACTTTTCCACCATTTGTGTTTTCTGTTGTGTCGTTTGTTTTTACAGTGAAAGTCAAGTCAACGTTTGTGATTTGGAAGATTGCATATCTTGTTATATCATTGTTTGGCATTGTTATTGTCAAACTATTTCCAAGAGTGTCAAGCTTGTTGGAGTATGTTACAACTCCATTTTCAATTTCTGCTTGCGTGTACCAGCCAATAAACTTGTATCCTGTCGCTTCGGTTGTTGCAGTAACCGTTATGTCTTCTCCATAAACCACTGTTCCTGCAAACAATGGATCTGAGTATTGAATATTAATTTCAACACTAGGAACATTTTCGTCGTCTGTGTTAAGAGCATAAGCTGTTATTGTCAAATCATAAGTGTTTACAGATGTCAAAAGTTCAATTGTGAAAGCATCTGTATATCCAGAAATTGTAACTTGTCCAACTGCACTAACTTCTATTATAACACTTGGAACATTGTAAGGATCGTAATTTGTTTCCCCAAGTCCAATTGTGTCAAGCCCATATTTAACACCGTCAAAGGCATATCCTGAAGCAATGTTAGGAGTGAAGATAAGTGTAGTTCCCGTCGCAACAATTCTTGACCATCCTGTTGCCTCTTGAGTGAATTGCACTGCTGATGAAAGCGATGTGATTCCTTCTAGTTCATCTTTTGTGATTGTTGCATTAAATTCATTTGCTTGCAAACTGAATGTCACACTAGCATTTGATGTAAATCCGCTAATTGTGAATTGTGAACCATTTCTAACTACTGTGCATCCGGATTGAGTTGTGTCGTTAAGTGTGTATCCACTTGCGGCTGTCACTGTCACAACAACATCACTGTCTGTTGGAGCTTGAAGCACGTGTTCTACAATCGCCGCTGCAGATCCGTTAACTGTAGCAGCAAAACTCAATAAATCATAATCTGCTACACTTGCATACAATGTTATGTTGTTTACATTTGCAGTTGCTGAAAGCACTATTGTTCTGTTGTCTGTAAATGAAATTGTGGCATTTGTTGTCAATCCCGTTTGTCCTTCACAACTCCACGCATTGATTGAATATCCAGCATTTGGAGTTACTGTGAATACATAGTTTTGTCCACCGACTGCAGAGAACGAGTATCCTGCATTTCCTGAAAGTGGACAGAGCACAACAGCATTTCCTCCCACTTGAACTGCAACTGAAAGATTTGCCGTTGTTGGATTGAATGAAAGTGTCACGGTGTAAGATCCAGTTACATATGTTGCTTTAAGCACAACATCTTCAATGAAGTCGAATGTGGATCCTTGCGCAACACCTGTTGAAGCTGACCTTGAAACAACTTCACCACCTACGAAAGCATTTGCTGCGGTCTTCAATGACCAGCCAGAGAATGAGTATCCTCCCAAACTTGGTGATGGGAGATCAAGCACATCAGCAAAATTAACTTCTTTATAATAATATCCAGTTGTTCCATCAAGTGTCAATGTTGCTTTGATTGCATTTGAGAAATCTGCATTTTCGCTTGTTGCTGGGTTTGTAAAGCTTGGATCAAAGTAAATTTTGTAAACATCTGCTGTCCAAGAAGCCTCAAGTGCAATGTCTGCTGTGTAAGCAGTTGCACCAAGCGTCAAATCTTTTTGAGGTTCACCTGCTCCATTTATGATCCATCCATTGAATGTGAAACCAGTTTTTGTAAGGTTTGGAATCACTGTTGAGGTTCCGTAAGTGTGGGTCGTTGGATTTAATGAAACGAATGTTCCACCATTTGTTGTGTAAGAAATGTTATAAACATCTGCTTCTGTTGAAGTTGTGATCGTCACATTTCCTGCTGGCATAGTGAATGTATAAGTTCCGTCTCCATTGTTTGTGATTGGAACTGATATGTTGCTTTCACCATTGAAATATGTTGCACCAACAACAACCGTAAATCCTGTAACCGTTGAAGCAGAGAATGTCACTGAATTATAGTAATCAGCACCAGCCGCAACAGTAAGTGTTGTGTCTGCACCTTGTGTCTTTGTGATTGTGTAAGAATTCTTTGACCACTTTGCAGTAAGAACAGGATTTGTTCCGTTTGCAAGGGCTGTGTTGATGATTGTTATAACATTGTCACTTCCAACACTTGCATATCCGTCAGCTGACCAACCATTAAATGTGTAACCAGATTTGGTTGCGTCTGGGATTGCAGCCATAACTTCAAGGCCTGTTGTTGTGCTTGTGTATGTTCCAATGTCATATGTGTAGTTGTTTCCATCTTTTGTTCCACCTTCAACCAATGCGTGATTTCCATCGACAAATGCTGAAGGTTCAGTGATAAGTGAAAGAATGGTTGAAGTTCTTTCTGTGATTGTTCCTGTAACTGCGGTTGCATTATGAGTGTAGTTCGCAGCATCTGTTCCTGAAAGACTAAAACTAATCGCTTTACCTGTTCCAACACTTGCATTATCATAAGTTGCAGTTGCTGTGACTGCGACATCGCCTGCACACACACCTGTCACCGTGATTGTTTGAACAACATTTACTGAGTTGTCAAATGCTTTTGTGATTGTTGAATATGAAAGCTCTAATGTTTTTGTTGTGATCGTAAGTTGAAGAACAAGAGGTGATCCCACCGTGTAATTTGCATCTGAAAGTGAGTCAGATGACAACACAACGTTAACGTCATATGTTCCAGCTTTCAACCATCCACCTGTTGAATATTGAGGGTCAACAATTGTTAAACTTGTCACGTTGAAGAGTTCTGCATTTAACGCTCCAAGGCTGTTTCCAACAAAATTCAAGTTGAGTGAAACTGTGTTCTTGACAATTCCATATTCTTTTGAATTGTCTGTCGCCGTTATTGTAACTGTATCAGCTGAAGCAGTGATTGCACCAGCGTTGTAAGTTGTTGGGAATGAGTAGTTTGCAACAACTGCACCACTTATTCCTGCAAATGAAATGTCTGTAACAGAAATTCCTGTTCCCGCTTTGTAATCTGCATAAGTTCCTGTTGCAGAGAAGTTTTCTGAACCAACAAGTCCTGAAAGAGTCATCGTGTCTGTTGTTGAATCAAAAGTATAATCGTTGTCAAACACTTTGCTCATAGCAGTGATTGTAACAGCTTTTTGACCGATAACAAATGAGTCGCCTGTTTGAGCCGTTGAAACATTTCCGTAAGCAGCATGTCCTGGGGTCAAAACTGGGCTTATGCTGAATATTGCTTGACCATATGTTCCAGCATTCTTAACCGTTGAAACAACTGTGAATGGATAATCCGCAGGGTCAATATCCGATCCAGTCATAATTGTTTGTGTGTTTTGGTCGATATAGAGATAAACTGTAACGTCCCAAATTGCTCTTACTCTTGAACTTGAATCAATGAGACTCAATTTCCAGATTGAGTTTCCACTGTCATAAGCAAGTGTTGCTGTTGTCAATGCAACACCGTTGTATGTGTAGCCAGTGTCTGGATTTCCTGATTCGTCTTTATATGCAATTGAACCAAGTGAGAAGTAAAGCGTGTCTTGTGTGTTTGCATTAACTTGCAAATATAATGCGTTTTCGCCAGTTGCAAGTGTGAATGCATAGTTGTCATTTGCAGATGAAACGCCACTGATTGCATATGTTCCAAGTTGATTTGCCGTTCCTGTCACAGAGAATGTGATGTCGAATGGGATTTCTTTTCCTTGGTCTTGTGTGTTGTCGAAAAGCACGCTTGATGATTGTGTCAAAACAGCATTGCTTTCGCCAATTGTCTTTTCAAACGCTTCGTCTGTGAAGCCAAGTTTTGTCTTAACATATGTTTTTGTAAATTCATAAGTTTGTTTTGCAACAACAACATTGAACGATTGTGTTGATTGAACTGTGTAAATTGTGCTGTCATAGCAAAGTGTCACTGTGTAAGTTCCAGCATCAACAATTTGATTTACTGAAACTGGCGTGATGTTGTTTCCGTCTGCATCTTTAACTTTTTCAATTGTGAAGTAAACAGGGTTCGAACTTGACAAGCTGTTTGAAAGTGTGAAGCTTGTTCCGTGAACTGAATCTGGCACACCGATTGTCACATTTGTTGCTTGGTTAACACCATATGCATATGTGAAGTTTCTTGTTGCCTCGTTAAGTTCAAGTTCAACTGTGTTTACTGTGATTGTGAATGGAACATAAGTGTATTGTCCATCATACCCAATTCTGAGAGTATAGGTTCCGCTCGCCGCTGTTGTTGATAAGATTGTGAGATAAGAATTTTCTGCACCAGCAATCTCGGTTCTCATAGCACCTGAACCAGTATACCATTTGAATGTGTAATCTGTAACAGATTTTCCAGAAACGAAGTTCGAAAGAATTGATTGAAGTTTTTCTGTTTCTGTTGTTCCTGTCACCCCGCTAAAGATTGAATAGAAGTTGATCACAGAATCTGATCCAGTTGCGCTTTCTGTGTGTCCAACAACTGTTGCTGTAACATTTGGAGCTTCTGCACCCCATGTTGCTCTGCAAGCAAGACCACTTGTGTTTCCCGCCCACGATGGAGATGCTGGAATTGAAGCTGTCACTTCGCTTGAGTTTGCAACAGAAATGAAATCTGCTCCTGTTGTAACAACCCATCCGGAGAATGTGTAACCACTTGCTGATGGAGCATAATCAAGTGTTGAACCAAGTTTGAGATATTTTGTTTCTGTGTTTGCGGTTCCTGTTCCTGCAACTTCTGTGAATGTCACTGGAACAAGATCTGTATAGCCAATATAATATGTTGCATCTCTTTCACTGATTGCCACTGCACCCATTGAAATCAAGCCGTTCGCTGCCAATGTGCCCAATGCAGCATCTTGTTCTGTTCCCGATGAAACGTAAGTTCCAAAGTAATAATATGTTCCAAGGTTGTAAGTTGTTGTGTCATGACCCGTCTCAAATGTTATGGAGCTTAACTCTGGGGCGCCAGAGTAATTACTTTCATAATAAACATTAAACGTTGTTGAATTGTTGTTGAATTGGAACACTAAGTTTCCGTTGTCAAAGATATAAGTCTCTCCGTTGTCAACAACCGCGCTGACTCCTGAAGCGAGATTTGAAAGGTTGTATGTTGTTGAACTCGTGCTCAAACTGCTTACAACAATGTAATCTCCGTTTGCTGAAATCGTGTAAGTGCTTGCACCGCTTGATGCTTTTGTGATCACGTGTGTTGCAAATGTGTTGTATGAAACATCCTGTCCTTCAACTTGAACGGATCCGCCAAGAGAAACACTAAAGTTTGCAAGAATGTCACCAGAGATTGTGTCTCCTGACTTTGTGAATGTTGAACCAGCAACATTAGTCGATGCGCCAGACCCACCAATGTTTCCAGCACTCATTGTTCCTATTGCTGAAATTGTCACTGGGCTTCCGTTAACTTGAATGGTATTTGTGAATGTGATGATTTGTTGCAATCCCGTGTAGAAAACTTTTGGCACAACTGGTTCCAGTTCCACTGCAAGAGGACTGATTGTCACAGTGTGTGCTTGGTCAAAGAAGTAAAGTCCACCATCTTCTTGAATGTTTTCAAAGTTTCCTGAAGTGTAAGTAAATCCATTTATGAATTCAACATAGAATCTCACTGTGTTATAAGTTCCAGCGTTTGATCCCGCTGTAAACACGCTTCCCGCCTTGTTTCCAATCGCATAACCTGTCACATAAAGTTTGTTAATGTTGAGCAAGCTTGCTCCTGTTGAATTGTTTCCAAAGAGGGTTGAAAGTGTAACATTGTCTTGCCCATCATTGTCCACAATTGATGGGTGATTTGTTCCATCATACGTTGCTGTCCAAGTGTGGCTTGCGTATGTGCTTGCCGTAGCAACTGTAAGTGGGTTAATTGTCAAATGGAATGTTTTCTCGATTGTAAATGTTTCTTCATCAATCATCGTTTGATTTACTAATTCGCTTTCATTGACAAATGAGAACGTATACTTATAGTATCCACTTGCAACAACATCTCTCGCGAAGAGATCTCCATACTTACCGATGCTTACGGATGTTGGCAAAGTGCTACTATATGTTCCATTTTCTGTCGAGGAATAAGCAATTTCGCGTAAACAATAATCATAAGCGTCAAACGAAATTTCACCATTAACCATAGTGTCATATATGTCGCCAAACCATACATCTAAGACATTATTAACCTTCAGATTACTTCCTGTGTAGTCGTAGGTAGCTGTTGAAATAAAGTTGTCAACGTCCATAGATTCTGCCACTCTTGCCCAAGCCGCATAAACTATGATGTCATTGTAAGTTTCACTTGTTGAAGTCAAGCCTGTGATTGTGTCAAATGAACCAATTGTTTTGTTCATAGTTGTTGAAGTTGTGATTGCCTCATATGTGCTTTCACCAACAACTGTCAGATACCAACCATCAAATGTGTAACCATCTCTTGTTGGGTTTGCTGACACATCAGAAAGAAGTGCTGCGCCATATGTCACTGTTGAGTCAATTACTTCATCACTGTTTGCAAATTTTCCTCCATTTGAATCAATTGTCACTGCATAAGTTCTTGCTGTGAATGATGGCGTCAAGTGAAGGTCATCTGCTGTTTGATAAAGCGCTGTGTGTGTTCCAACTGTGTAAAGGTCACGTGGGATTGATGTGTAATCTGTCCACCCATTGAAAGAGTAGCCCGCTCTTCCAAGGTTTGGAAGTGCAAACCAAGTGCCATAAGCGATTTGCATATAGTATTTTCCGTAGTCAGCACCGGCAACTTCGTATTGTGTGATTGATCTTGAATCAACAGGTACACCACCGTCTGATTTTGTGATTGTTGACGAAATCACGTCACCAGCTTGTGTTTCAAAGAAAATCTTGTAAGTGTTTGCTGTGTAAGTTCTTGAAAGTGTGAATGCAGAGTTGTAATAACTTGCTCCACTGAGTGCAGATCCGCTCAAAACCGTGCTGATTGAATCTGTCATTGTGATTGCTGGTGTTGTCGAAGTCCAACCTATTGCTGTGTATCCAGTTTTTGTAAAACCACTGCCATAAGATGAAAGGTTAAGTCCTGCTCCACCTGCATAGTATGTCACGTTTTGTGACGAGCCAGTTCCTTCTCCCGCATTCAATGTGATTGTCACTGATCTTTGAACAACAATTGGAATGATTTGATATTTTGTTGCTCCTCTGAATGCCTCTCTTAAGATGCTTATGTTTGCTGAGAAGTATGATGGGTATGTCGCTGCTGTATCTTGTCCTGAAACAGTGTAAGTTGTGTTATATTCTTTTGTCAAAACAACATATCCCAAATTTGTATCGAAAATCGCCCAACCTTTGAGATAGAAGTCAGGGTTGTTTGGAATCACATAGTCGATTATTTTCGCTGTGTTGTCACCATAAGCAATTCCGCTTCCGCCGAATGTGTTGTTTGAGCCCATTGTCACTGCAGTTATATTTGCAGTGTAAGCACCAAGCCCCCCATCATAATTCAAAATATATGTTTTGTTTGTGTTGATGGCAATGCTTGCTGTGTTTGGTTCAAATGTTGCATAGAAATCAACATCGTCTGGTTCAGCTTTATCCAAAAGCACTGTGAGATAAATTGTTCCACCAATGTTTTCAAATTGAGCAGTTCCGTATCTTGTTTGAGTTGCGCCAACAAAGTTTGGACCAACACCAGTTGTTCCTGTCACCATTGTTGATGGAATGTCTGCAATTTTGTAGATTCCACCTTTGTAACCCATATAGATTGCCGTGCAAGTGTAGATTTGGGCATCTGTTATTGTTGTTCTGAAAACAATCTTGTCGCCAAACGCAATTGTGCCAACTTCTGAAGTTGAGAAGTTTGCAGCCGAGTCACGACTGATTTCCAACAAGTTTCCATCAAGGTTTTGAGTTCCATATATATTAACAAGATCTGTGAATGTTCCTGCGCTGTATGCACGTTTTGTGTTCGCCGTTGCATCATATTTCTCAACAGCCAACACGTTTTTCACAAGAATAACCTTGTTTCTTCCAATTCCTTCAATTGTTGTTCCTGAAAGAACTGTTTCTGCGCCCTTTGTGTAAAGTGTTGCGCCGTTCATTGCTCCCGTTGAGCTGTTGAAGTTTGCATCAGTCAAAAGGATGTAATATGTTGCTGGCGAAGCGTCAAGTGTGAAAGTTACCGTTGCAAAAGTTGTTCCAACGCTGTTTACAGTTGCTGTTCCCGAAACGTTTGTTGCAGCAACGCTGTAAATTTCATAAGATGTTGTTGAAACTGAGTAATATGCATTGCTTGTTATTGCAACGTGTGCCTTTCCTGCATAGTTGTAGAATTCATATCCACTTGATGAGAATGTTTGTGTTCCGTAGAGTGTCACGTCTGCATCTTTCAAAGAAGCAACTTCAAGAAGTGGAAGCACTGAACCTGAAATGTATGATGAACCAGATGCGTAAGTGTATTCTGTGAACACTTTGAATTTGTCATATGTCAATCTAACTGTGAATGTTGGGTTCGATGAAATTGTGTCCACCGTTCCGGTGAAAGTTGCAATGCCATTGACAAATGTCACCCCAAAAGTTGTGATGTTTGAAACCAATGGATCATTTGTTGATTCAACCAAGTAAGCATCACTCTTTGGTGTAACAATGAGAGTGTATGATGAACTGTATTTGAAGTGCAATGTTTGTGATGTTGTTGTCACATCTCCAGAGTCAATTGTTTCACCATCTTGGATGAGTTCATAGGTAACTTTGTCTGCAACACTGTCTGTGAACCCTGTTGCAGCAGTGATGTTAAGTGTGGCTTCATAAGCTTTTCTTGTTATATCAAAGAAAATTGTGAAACCAGCATCGTATGCTGTGTAAGATTTGTAAGTATAGTTGTTTCCGCTGATTGTGAGCATTGGAACTTCTGTGAATGTTGAAGAGTAGATATAATATCTTCCGCCAACAACGTAAATCGCTCCTGCTTCTGGTGAAGCAATGCTTGCCGTGTCTGCATATGTTCCGCCAGCAACGAAAGCAACTGTTTTAAGTTCTGTGTCGTTTGTATCATAATATCTGTGATAATATGTATTACCATCATAATAATAGTAATCAACCGATGTCAATGAAAGTGAGCCTGCGGTTGGGTAGATGTAATTTATTTCAAATCCAGAAGCAATTGTGAATTGCACTTGAGTGAAATCGTCTGTCAATGATGTTTGGAAGAAGTATTTTGTTGGGTCAATGAAATCTGGAGATAATCCTTTTCTTGCATTGACATTAATGTTTGTCACCTTTCCATCAAGGAACAATCTAGATGCTTCATAGTAAGTTCCAATGTTTGCAACTGTTGGAGAAGCAACAACTGTGTAAGTTGTTCCTGACTTTGTGTAATATGTCTTGCTTGCATCAATTGCTGTGTCTGTTGTTTTTACATAAGCATCAGTTGTGTTTGTGAATTGAAGTTTTCCAAACACTGGACGTTTTGCCCATTCTGTGTAAACATAAACCGCTTCTGGGGTTGTTGCGTTTTCTGCAAATGCAACGAAATAGTCATATCCAAGAGTGTTTGCTCCAAGCATTGAACCGTATGAAGCATTTGTCACTCTTTCATAATATGTTGCGATGTTTCCAACCGTTGGAGTTTCAACTTCTGCGAAATCTGTGCCATTAAATGTGTAATATGTCTTGTTTGCATCAAGTGCAACGTCAAGAGTTTTGATATATGAGAATGTTGAAAGGTTTCCGTAGTTGTCATATTCATATTGAAGTGAGTATGCATAAACCTTGTCCCCGCTTGTTGAATTGTTTGTTCCGTAACCTAATGTGTAATAATAAATTCCTGTAAGGTCATAGCCTGTTCTTGTTCTTCCTGCAGCATATGTATCCCATTTTGTTCCATAACCAACAGTTGAGTTTGTTTTTGTTCCCGCAATGTCAACATAAACTGTGTAATTCTTTGTTGTCCAAACAGCGTTAACTTCATAGTTGTTTGCATAAATGTTTGTCATCGTGTCATTTTGAGAAATCTTCTCATAGTATGACGATGTCGATGGATTTCCTGTTGGAGAAGCAACTTGCGTGAACACTCCGTTTGCGAATGTGTAATACGTTTTTCCTCCGTCAACAGTTGTGTCCGCTGACAAAATGTATGAGTGAATTCCTGTCACTGCATCTGAATAAACAATCGTGCTCTTTCCTGTTGCGACATCAGGAACTGTCCAATTTTTGAATCTGTTGCCCGCAGTTGTGTTCATAACATAATAGTTTCCTGCAGTTGCATTTTCAAAAGCTGTTGGAAGCACTGTTTGCAAACCTTTGAATGTTGAAGAATAGTCAATTTCTGAAATTCCAGTGCCATCAACATAAAGCAAATTGTATGATGCAAGGGTTGTTGGGGCTCCTTTCACATAGAAAAGTCCAGCGTTGTTTACATTTTCCATTGCTGTGTTGAAGGCAATGATTCTTCCTTTTGTGAGATCTTCAAGTTGTAACGATCCGCCAATAGTTTTAATTGTGTAAGGGGTTTGTGTTGAATAGCTTGAAAGTCCTGAAAGTTCAAGGTCCTTTGTCACTGATTTGTATGCAAAGATGTAATCAGTGCTTGAAATTGAAATTGTTCCAACTCCACCCGCGTTTCCTCTTCCCGTGAATCTTGGGAAAGATGTTGATGCACTTGTGTAGAAGAATAATTCGCCAGTCTCTTGGTTGAACTTATAGTAATATGTTGTTCCTGAAATGTTGATTGTTCCGTCATAAGCGGCTTCTTCAACCGTTCCAATCCCAATAAATTGAAGAGAGTTCAATCTGTAATATTGTCCTTTGTAGAACTCGCAGTGTGAATCAGCAAAACCAACCGTGAAGTTTTCTTTGTTGCTTACAATTCGAAGTTGATAGTCATCATTTTCGTCCCAAACATATTCATGGAGTATACCAGCAACAGTGATTTCTCCCCAACCAGTTCTTTCGCTCATTCCATGATACCAATCATATAAAATCTCGCCAGATGTGCAGGCGGAATTTGTGTATAGCCCTTTAAATTCATGCCCGACTTTTGCGTAATAATATGTTGTTCCATCGACAACGATTGAATGGTCTTCATTGTTTCCAACAATATATCTTTCATCCAAGACAAAAGTGATTTCTTTTGTTGTTGAATCAATTTCATAATTGAATTTTTTGTCACCTATCGTTACTTCGCCTTTTTTTGAACTTACACTAACTAATCCGTCTTTGTAAACCGAGTCTGACAAAGTTCCAACAGAATCAACAACTGTGATCGTTGTGTAGAGGGTAACTGTTCCCGCTGCATAATAATATGTAACTGCTCCTGTATTTAACTTATATATTTTTACATAAGATGAGGCGTAGTTTGTTGAATTGTTGCTTGGGATCAAAACGAAATCCCCATTGTCATAATAATAATGAATTCCATCGCCCGCAGTTGAATAAGCACCCGCAGCAGCATAATATCCTGTGTCTTCACTGTAATATGCGTTGCGTTCTGCTGATGAATCATAGACATTATAGAACTTTGTGTATTCTGCACGCGCCACCAAAGTACCGGAACATCTAGCATCATAGCCTGAAAGACACCAATCCTCCGGTTCTGTCGTCTCAAGCTCTTCTTCTGCATAATAATTATCTATTGCAACATAAGCATTCCTGCCTATGACAACGTCAGTGATTTCAGCGTTCTTTACGCTTGTTCCTTTGACATAACCAAAAAGTCCATAATATGTGGAATCGTAAACATATATCTCGTTTGCTGTTCCAACAACATCATTTTCATCAATCAGTTGATATCCGTGAACGTCGTCATAAACATAATAATTGCCAACATATTCGCCGGCATGCTTAATTGAGTATGAGTCCGAAGCAACGTGATAATAATCATTGTTTGTAGGGGTAATTGGTGCTGGCTTTGACTCATCGTTTGTCCCAAAGTCAACAGCACTGAAGTAAACGTCTTGTGTTGAACTTTCTGTTACATTCAATCCGTTGATTGTGTAACCTTTTCCGTTGAAGATACCAGTGAAAGGGTTGTCGTATGTTCCAATAGGGGTCCATGCGGCATTTTGAAGATCAATGTCGTTTGTGAGTTCAAAGTTTGCTCCAGCCCAAGTTGTGTTCTTCGCGACTGAAACCATATACGACAAAAGGGACAATTCTTCTGCAGATGTGATCTGATAGAACGTCTTTGCGCTTCCGCCTGTTCCGTATTCAACTCCTTTAAGGGTATAAGTCACTCCGTTGGTTGTCACCGACAAAGAACTTACATCTGCCACCACAGGTTGCTCGGTTTTGAGCTTTGTGTAAGCAAGTAGCCCTGCACCTCCCATAAGCATTGCGAGTGATGTCGAGAATAAAACTTTTGATATCTTCTTGAACATAATTTTTACCCCTTTAATTAATCTCGAAAATATTATACCATTATTCCAAAAAAAATCCAAACGATTTTCGATTATTTGTTTATATTATTTATATAAAAAACTTTTTTATGTTTTTTTTCGGAAATATTTTTCTGCACTTATTTTTCGGGCTAAAAAGCATCTTGAACAATAATTATTCAAAAATCACATTAAATTCAAAAAAAAATATCAAAAAATTGATCAAAATATGCTAAATTATCACTTTTTGACACCCAAAATGTGCAAATATTTTGCGTCGAAGTTTTCGCTTTTGAGCAGTTTTTTGACTTCAAAATTTTTGTCTTTGACAACAAAAAAAATCTCGTCGCCATCCATTTTTGTGACAATGCCGACGCTTTTTTGCATTTCACTTGTCAAAAACACCAAATCACCAACCATCAAATTCCCCTCACTGACAACTCTTCCAAAAGGTCCTTTTTGTGCAATAAGCAGATGTTGAAAAAGTTCAGTCTGATCAATCCACGACGAAGAAAAACTTTTCTCATTTTCATAGAACCAACCGTCTTTTCTTTTGTCAAAAACATTTTCACTCCCAGCCAAAAGACACTGCGAAACAAAGTTGCAATCTTCTCCGCAAGAAAATTTTTTGAAAAAAGGATTGCCTTTTTCAGCATAGTTGTTCGCATATGAAACTGCTTTCACCAGATTGAATTTGAATACCATAAACAAATTATATGAATTTTTGCCAAAAAAGATACCTGCAAAAAAAGAAGCAAACCGCTTCTCTTATTTGACAAATATTTCGACCCCTGGGTTCAGTATTTCAAAATCAAACTCTTTCCCTTTGAATTTTTCCCCATCGACATTCAAATATCTTTCGTCTTTTAATTCAAGTTTAAATTTGTCGGTTTCAAAAATTTCATATTGATTTGTGCTTTTTTTCATTCCAAACGTGAAAAATTGCACGATTTTGATTATATTTCCAAGTTTTATCTTCTCACTCTTGTTGTTAAATACAATAAGTCTTGCCTTTCCATCGTTTAGAACATTTTGCTTGTCAACACGTCTTCCTGCCACACTTTTTGAATTTAAAAAGAGCATCAAAGAAAATCTTTTGTCATATTCCTTCCCATTGATTTTAAACTTCCCATCAATTGAACTTCGCCTGAAAAGGAATTTCGGTATGCTGAAATAGTATGCAAATTTCCCAAACCTACTCTTTGGACTTGCGGAAACTTTGTAGCTTATGTCTGTCAAAAGCCCCATTGCCGAAGCGTATATTCCATATTCTTTGTTGATTTTGAACAAATCATGACTAATCGTGTTCCCCTTGACTATGACTTCGAGCGCTTTTTTTATATTTTGAGGAATTTTCAACGACTTTGAAACATCATTTATCGTGCCTGATGGGATTATTCCTATTTTGGGTCTCTTTTCCATTGGAGCAATTCCACAAATAACCTCGTGCAATGTTCCATCACCCCCAGCAACAACAATTGTGTCATATTTCCCGCAGGCATCCCTCGCCATATCTCTCGTTTCCCCATCAAAAATTGATGCCTTTTTGTCAATAACCTCATATTTGGTTTTTAACGTAGAAACAATGACATCAAGTCTTTTGACGATATCTTGTTTTCCACATTTTTGATTGTAAATAACCAAACATTTCACGTTTTTTCCTCAATTTTTTAATTATTTTTAAATTTTATACCGTAGTTGCCATACTTTCGAGCGTTTTTAATTGATCAGAATCTGCTTCAATCATTGTGTAGGTGAGCACCATCTGAACTGAATCTCTAGAAACCGTTATTTCGATTTCATCACCAACAGCATTCGCGAACAGCAGAATGTCGTTCACCATAAAATCTCTTGTTATGTCCATTTCAATTTCTTCGCCACCAGCTTTTGTGACTTTTATCTTTTTGATCAAATCCTCACTTGCAAGACCAACCTTTTCGGCAAGCCCACCTGCTGTTACGCTCGTGATCGCAACATCTTCAACTATCTTCGTCCTATGCTCTGTTGTATCATAATATGCATACGAATTTTCCCCCGCGTATTCCATTCCAAAATCATATGACTTGATTGTTTTGTTTGGATTTGAAACAGTTGCTCGAACATATTTATATATGCAATCAATATTTACAACAGGAACACCATAACACATTCCTTCAACCACTTCGACAGAGGAAAACTCCACCGTCGAGATGTGCCTTGCACACACAATTCCAATCATCTTTCCGTCGCTATTATAAAGGCCTCCACCACTGTTCCCGCTGTTAATCTGGGCGTCGAATTGTAAAACCCTGTGATAATATGCAAGATTTTTTGAAATGTAATACGCAATATACCTGCTTTCAACACTCACAATTCCCGAAACAACAGTGATTCCTTCCCCCTCTGCATTTCCAACTGCAAGCATTGTTTGCCCAGGAGTCAAATTGTTGTATTCTTCAATTTCAACAGCCTCATAATGATTGTTTATGATGGTTTGTGCTCCAACACTTGACGTTTTTAAAACAGCAACATCATATGCTTCACTTCCGCCTAAATATTCACAAGAAATTGCATCATTTGTGCTCTCTTTCCCATACAAATTGATTGTTATATTGTTTGCAATTGTTTTGGGCGTTTCCATATAAACAACATGGTAATTTGTCACAATGTAAACGTCTTGGTTTGCCTCGTCAATTTCATAAATAACACCTGACCCTGCCGCACCATACATCCCATATGTTGCTCGAACACTTACTGTTGACAAGAGCGCGTGGTTCGCAACCAAATCCATTCTGCCAACATCGTAAACTTTTATATAATCTTTTATAAAATCCAAAAACGAGCCAGAATATTCTCCGTTATCAATCAAATCATCATACAAATCTCTTATGTCTTGATAACTGATCCCGTTTTCACCATTTTGTCCGTTTTTGCCTTTCAAACTTTCAAGCCATTGACTTTCAGTCCCCGTGTAGCCATTTCTAACCGCGAGTTGATAAGCACTCTCTCCACACCCTACGAAAGCAAATGCTGCAACCAAAACAATAAAACATATTCCGATCACTCTAAAAATTTTTTTCATTTTTACCTCGTATATATTATAGTATACACTTTAATTGTCAAAATACAAAACGAATTGTCAAAATTCGACCAAATATTTTTTTTCTTACAAAATCATTTTTGGTACAGGAGATGGGACTTGAACCCACACGGTGTTGCCACCACAGGCACCTGAAGCCTGCGCGTCTGCCATTTCGCCACTCCTGTAAAAAAATCTCTTGAATAAGTGTATTTTAACACACTTCAAGAGATTATGCAATTATTTACCCGACTTTATTTCAATTCTAAATGCAGTGTTTTCCCCAGTCAATTTCACTTTGTCAGAAATCTCAATCCCTGCAATCGCCAAAATGTCATTTCCATCTGCAAGAACCGGAAGAAAATCTCTAAGTCTTTGTGGGACTTTTTTGTCAACAAGGAAACTGTTAAGTTTCTTTGTCCCTCCTCCAAACTTTGTGAAGACATCTCCGTCTTGTCTAAGCCTCCATTTTGCATTCTTTGGCACTTTTCGGTAATCCACATATAGAACGCCATTTTCTTGTTCGAAATTTTTAACTCTTTTCACAATAAGCTTTCCAAGTTTTGGTATGTCAAATTCCCCACACTTGAACTCTGCATCAAACTTCACAACTTCCTTTTGAGAATTCAAGATTGTGACATAATCATATTCTTTTATTGCCACAATGCTGTATGGAAGGGAAATCTTTTGTCCATTGTCCGAAAGAGCCAAATCCTTTATCATTTGGATATGCTTTTTTTCAAAATCTTTAACTAGTCCAATCTTTTTCAATGCCTTTATGATCATTCTTGAACTTATGGCATTTGGATAAAGCAAATAACTCACAGGGATCATCGCCCTTTTACCCTCGTAAATCACAGCATCATCGTGAATTTGACTGTTTATATAATCATCATCTTCAGAAACAGCCTTCCCAAAATTGATGATGGCTTGTTCTGCTCCTGGCCACCTTTCCAAAATCTCTGGCAAAAGTTTCCCACGAATATAATTTCTGTTGTATGTTTGATCAAAGTTGGATTTATCTTCAACGTAGTCAATTGAATTGAAATTCACATAATCCATAATTTCTTGTTTTGTTGTTGTCAGCATAGGTCGAATGTAAATTTTGTCGCGGATCGGTTCCATCCCTCTTGCTCCACTGACGCCACTTCCTCTGAAAATATGCATCAAAATTGTTTCAACTTGATCACTTTGATGATGCGCGAGGGCAATAACGTCCACAATGTCTCTTTGCACCAACGAAGCAAAAACCTCATATCTTCCTTCTCTTGCTGCAGTTTCCAAACTCTCATTTCTCTCTTTTGCAAGGCGCACAGCATCAATCTTAAACTTGTATGACCTAACACCCATCTCTTTGCATTTTCTTATAACAAATTCAGCTTCGTCTCTGCTTTCTTCTCTTATTGAGTGATCGATGTGAATTGCAACAACTTCAAAATCCAACTCTTCTTGTATTGATGCCAAATAGTGTAAAAGTGCCATTGAATCACTTCCACCACTCACACCAACGCCAACAACTTGTCCTCGATTAATTAATTTTTTCTCTTTGATAAAATTTAAAATATTCTGCATTTTTTTCTCCGTATGAGTTGTATTATATATCAACAATAAAAAAATTGCAATATTTTATCAAAAAATTTAAGTTTTTTGTCCAATTTATTAGCTTTTTTTAAACATTAAAGATTTTTATTACCAAAACACTCATATCATCAACTGCTCTGCCACCGTTGTTTTCAAGAGCTTTTTTCAAAATTAAGTCAGAAATTTCTTGTGGATTTGTCGTCTTTATGCGAGAAATAAAATCACACAAAACCTTGCCACTGGCATACCCGTCACTCACTCCGTCACTCATCATAATCAAAAATTCATTTTCCTCAATAACGTATTTTTTTATTATTGGCTTACCCTCTCCAACAATACCAAGAGGCAACGACCCTCCGTCGATTTCCTTTATTTCATTTTTTGATAGCAAATAGCCATTTGGGCCTCCCATTTTGACAACATCTATAATACCGCTTGAAAGATCCACAACACATATATCTATTGCCGAAAAGTTTTCTTCTCTTTGCAAAACCAAAAGTTTGTTAACGCTTGAAAGGATTGTTTCATTGTCAAAGCCCGCCTTGTAAAAATTTTCAATTAGCCCTATCGCTATTGTGCTTGTTTCTCGGGCTTTTTCGCCATTTCCCATTCCATCACAAAGCGCAAAAAGAAACTTGTTTTCGTTCAATCTTATCTCACTATGACAATCCCCACTTTTTTCATTGCCGGCTTTTGCCATAACGCTGATACCAAAAATACAATCATATTTGGGCGAAGTTTTGAGTGTCAAATTTGTCCAACCTGGTTGAACGGCAACATCTCTGTTTGAGATAATCATTTTCATTCCGCAAATCCCGCTTACAACGGAAGGAATAAGTGCGCTATTTTCATCTTCATTTCTAACAACAATGGAAACCTCTTTTGTGTGAATATCTTTGTCATACACAATCGCATCTGTGCAAATTATATTATTGAAACAAAGTTCTTCCTTTATTTTTTCTTCTCGCACGTTGTCAAAAGAAACATT
>Ga0310786_10004996_pt1 | contig 18183 bp, 37 predicted proteins | sample AusTroGonzalo_MG_FD_203881 | JGI IMG/M metagenome (GOLD analysis project Ga0310786, IMG submission 203881) | Bovine rumen microbial communities from tropical cattle in Woodstock, Queensland, Australia - Gonzalo_03 (v2) (version 2) | ecosystem: Host-associated > Mammals > Digestive system >... | reverse complement strand
TGATATTAAAGAAGGCGAACTAATTAAATATGATCCTCTTGATGAAACCATAGAAGTAAAACTAATAGAAGACGAAGAAGCAAGAGAACAAGCACGCACAATAGGCTATTATGCAATGTTTGAATACCAAAACGGCTTCAAGAAAACTCTATATTGGAGCCGTGCAAAAATGGAAAATCACGCACAAAAATATTCACAAGCATATAGAACCGATCTTAAAAAGAATTGGAAGTATAGCTTTTGGTCTAAAGATTTTGACGGTATGGCCTTTAAAACAATGCTTCGTCAGTTAATATCTAAATGGGGTATTATGTCGGTTGATTTTCAAACAGCTATTGCAAACGATATGGCGGTAATTGAAAACGATAAACCTATATTTGTAGATAATAACGAAGAATATATAGAAGCAGAAGCAATAGAAACAAAAGAAGAAGTCAAAGCAGATATGCCCGATCCGCTTGATAACTTCGACGAATGAGCGAAGAAATAGAACAAGTTGAAGACTTTGCAGAACAATTACTACGGGAAGCGGGCGAAATGCAAAAGCTGGCAACAGCTTATAAAAATGCCCGTAGTGAATATGCAAAATGTCTTAACCAAGTAACGGTAATGATTTATAAGGCTGGGCTGCATAGAAGTAGCGCAGCCTTTGAAAATAAAATACCAATGCTTATAGGACACCCGGACTTTAAAGATGAAGCCATAAAAGTTGTTAGCAAATTAAATGAATCACAACAAGAATATAAAGGACTTGAAATGGTTTTAAAAGCCTATCAAGCTAAAATATCAGGGCTTCAATCTATTGTTAAATTTATGCAAATGGGTGAAATAAATGCCGCTTGTGCTGCGAAATATGGACCAAATTACTAGAAGGGAATAAATGTGGATAACGATTATATAAATGGCGGTTTTATTTTGTTATCTCGTCATATTTTATTTTCTGAAATATGGAGGAAACCGCCTGAATATTTAAAAATATTCCTCTACATTCTTTTAAGAGTGAACCACGAAGACGGATTGTTTCCAAGGGGAAGTAATTTTTTTAATTTTTCAGAAGAACGAATACCCGGCGTAACTGCACATCAAATTTACCATTTTTTAAAGTGGGCTAGTACAGAAGCAGATATTTTGGCGAAACAAAAAACGACACGGGGAGTAGTCCTCAAAGTCAATAACTACGATAAATACCAAGCTATGAATAATTATTTTCGGCAAGACACTTTGCGAAATAACTGCGAAACAGATGCGAAACAGATGCGAAATAACTGCGACACTATAAACAAAGAATTAAAAGAATGTAAAGAATTAAATAATACAAATAGTATTTTGCCAAAAGAATTACCAAAAGAATCAAAAAATACTTACGGATCTTATAACAATATTAAATTAACCGATAAAGAATATAACCGTTTTATTGATGAATTTGGCGAAGCTAATACAAAAAAATTGATTGAATATTTATCTGCTTATAAGGAAGAAAAAAATTATAAAACAAAAAGCGATAATCTCACAATTAGACGCTGGGTTATTAAGGCGTGTGGTGTAAATAAAATTGATGATAACTATGGAGGATTTTAAATGAAACAAATAGCACAATGTATAAAATTCCCCATAAACAAAGGGCGCAAATGTCCTGAATGTGGCAAAGAATATGTACCAAAAGAATATGACAAAATCGGCATTGTTTATGTAGCCGCTTGTGATTGCTCAAAGAAAAAAGAAATAGAAGAACAGGAACGCCAAGAAAGAATATATAATTATCAACTTCTTAAACGCAGATTAAAAGATGCTAACTTTCCTTATGACACTTTAGGCAAAAGATTAAAAACAAGAACTTGCGAAAACATAGAAGCTGCAAAAGAATACATAAAAAACTTTAAACCGAGATCAAGACAAGGGCTTTATTTTGTCGGCAAAGTCGGCAACGCAAAGACAACGCTTGCGGTATGTATCGGCAAAGAACTTATATTAAGAGGCTATAAAGTAAAGTTTATGGTATTCTCACAAGCCATAAGAGTTTTACAAAGCACTTACGGAACTAAAAACCCGCTTGATTTTATGGAGCAAGTAAAAGAATTTGCAAAATATGATCTTCTTATTTTTGATGATTTTGGCCGCGAAGCCTATAAGGATAGAACATTAACAGATGTAGCGGACTTTGTTAATTATCTTTATACAAATTTAAACAATGTAATTATTACTTCTAATCCTGAAATGGTAGAAAAAATAAAACAGATACCTGATTTTGAAGCAATGTTTGATAGATTTTTTCAAATGACACAAAGGAAGAATTTTAAACAAACGAGTTATAGGAGGACAAATGGATAATGAATATTTTATCGGGTGCCTTAGAAATTATTTAGAAGATAAATTGCCGCCCGAATTATATAGGGAAGTTCAAAAATATATCACTAATGACGAGGTAAAAGGCAGCATAAAATTTACTCAGTCGGAAAGGGTTTTATATCACTTGTACCAGCACGGCGATATAACAAATATGCAATGCCATTTATTATATGGAATCCGGCATTGTCCGAGTGTAATAAGAGATGCAAAAAAGAGGCTGCTTAAAGAAGGCAGCCCTTTTTATATTGACACCGAACCACAAAAAGGCTGCGATAGATACGGTCATAAAGTAAATTGGCTTAAATATAAATTACTGAGGAAGGAGGATAAATGACACAAGAAAAACACTTTGCTTGTGTAAATACGGCAGTATGCAATAAATACGGCTTTATGCCAAATAAATTATGCGCTCAAAATGAGTGCAAATTTTTAATTGAAAAAGAGATAGAAATAGCACCGGAAGATTTAAAGGGGAATAAAAAAGATGAGAACAAAAAAGGAAATAGAAGAAAAGTTTGAACAAGTCAAAAGAGAATATAAAGAATTGGTTGATAATGCAAAAGATGAGAACGCTTACACCAACGCTAAAGGTATTGCTGCTGCTGCAATTTTAAAAATTTTAGTTTGGGTTTTAGAGCCAAAAAAGAGGGGGCAAGATGTCAACAATAATGAATGAGGACATTAAAAAATATCCTATCTATTATGTCAATAAAGACGGCTCTTTTACAAAGATAGAACATATAAAAAGCACGGCAGATTATAACCACTATACGCATAATCTTCATCATTATATTGGCCGTACTCATTATGAAAAAAATAAAAGCTGGTATCAGGAACGAGGCATAGAACAAAAGCTATTTTTAATTCCTATATCAATGCACGAACAAATACATCAACAAGCCGTACACAATTTATCAGATGATGATTTTGAAGGCTGGTATAAGATCTCACGCTGGGATCTTATTTTTAATAAAAAGTATAGCAAATACTAAGGAGGTAATATGGGGTGCTATATTGATCCAAAAGATGAAACAAAAGAACAATTTTTAGATCGCGAAGGCGAAGAAGTTGAAAGCGATTATATTTCAGAAAATTATAGATATATAAAAAGCAAAGGTAAATTACCTATTGTCTTAGTTGATAACGGGCCTTTTACTGCTGCGGGTATTGCATATACCGAAAGAGAATTTGAACGCTTTGTAAGATATGATAACAGACCAAAACGCTTTTATATTGTGCCGATAGATAAATTAAAAACAGTATCGCCTATTGAAGATTACTTGAAAGAACAAGACGAAGAATGGCGCACGAGGTATGGTGATGCCTAAAAATCAATTTATGGCAAGGCAAAATATTGATGAACACGATTTTTACCCAACGCCTAATTTTGCAACAGAGCAGCTATTAAAGCGTGAAAGGTTTGAGGGGGGGGTAATATGGGAATGTGCTTGCGGTAATGGTGCGATAAGTGAAGTATTAAAAAGCTATGGCCTCTCGGTGTTTTCAACCGATTTAATAGATCGCGGTTATGGCGAAATAAGAAACCTTGATTTTATACAAGAATTACCAAGCATATACAAGGCCCAACACATTATAACAAACCCGCCTTTTAAAATTGCAAAACCTTTTATAGAGCAAGCATTAAAATTAACTACCGGCAAAGTTGCAATGCTTTTAAGATTAGCTTTTTTAGAAAGTGCCGATAGATACAAGTTGTTTCAAACAACGCCATTAAAAACGGTTTATGTATTTTCAAAAAGATTAACAATGTCAAAAAGTGGTGCAAGCGGAATGATACCTTTTGCGTGGTTTGTATGGGAACACGGTTATAAGGGCAAGCCTTATATTGAATGGATAATTTGAGAAGGACATAAATGTCCTTAGCAAAATGCAAGTTTAGTTTAACGGCTAAAATAACGATCTCCAAAATCGTAGATAGAGGTTCAATTCCTTTAACTTGCGAATATTTTGCTACCGAAATATATTTCGTTACCAAAAATATAAACAATTTTTTTGCACATATTTGAGAAAAAATCTCAAAATCAAGCAATTTTTTAATAAAAAAGGAGGAATAATGACAGAAGAAAAAAAATGGAGCGAAGATCTAACAGAAGAACAAACAAAACTTATGGAAATTTTAGGCGGTTTTATTGCAGACGTAACTCTTTTAATGGAGTTTATGACACGAGATATGCCAAAACGTAAAGCGTATATTTGCAAACTTGGCTATCTTGAATCACTTGGAAAGTCTTTAAAACTAGATGAAAAGGAGGAAGAAACAAAATGAAAGAACAAGTAATTATCAATGACATTGATGTAACAGATTGCAGAAAACTTATGCTTTGCAATAACGGAAACATAAAGGACAAAACAGTAAAACAAGAATATCGTTGCAGCATAGATGCAAAACTTTGTGAAGAAAAAACAGATTGCGATTATAAAAAAAGTTAATTCCCTCGATTTCGAGGGTTTTAGAGAAGGAGGGATTATGGAGTATATGAATTATGCGCCATTGTAATAGTGTTTTTTCAGCAAGCGATATTTGGTATTTACTTGATACAGAAGAACAAGACGAAAGAAAATTATATATAGCAAATTGCCCGATCTGCAATAAACGTATGGCTTTATATTACTATCACGACATTAAAGCAAATTGTTATTTTGAAAAATATTATTATTCAGGCGGAGCAGACAAAATAAAAGAACGTCTTAAAAAAGATGTAACCTCGACAATGCTGGGCTTTAGAGATAAATATAAAGCGCCTTCAGGTTTTAAATACGGGAAAAATGTAGAAGTAAAACGCAAGGGCAAAACTGTTGAGATAAGGCAATATGCTTGCGATTTTAACGGCAATAGAATTTTAGTCAAGAGGATAACAAATACAAACGATGCAACCAAGCGACAAAAATAATTGGATTTACAACCATTGGACGCAAAGCTCAATAGAATGTTTTGAAGCAAATTGCAGATGTTCAAAATGCGGTAAGTATGAAATATGTTACAGCAAAACAGAATTTTCAATAAACGAATACGGAATAAAGCCGCTTAAATATACCGTCTTGAAACTATTTGCACGACACGGGAAACCTAGAAAGGAAGAAGAATGAAAATACTAAAAAGCTGGTGGTACACAACTTATGACGGCACCACAATAGGAATTGTAAAAACATTAGATGAAAATACAAACGAAATAAAGTATAGAATCGGTAACGGTTACGGATTAGAAGAAGCAGACGACGCACAAAAAATAGCTGCTGAAGGTGATAAATTTTTCCCGGAGGATATTAAATGAGTAAATGGAAAATAATTAGAAAAACTTTAAAAGGAACTGAAAGAGTTGTAAGAGAATATCCGTTTAAAATGCAAGCTGTTATATGGTGTTATATGCACGGTTACGTAACTTCAGGCGGTTACGGATCAGGCAAATTCCATTCATTAGATCCGAAAATAAAAATTGTGGAGGTCAAAAATGCAAGATAGGTTTAAGTTTAGAGCGTGGCATAAAGAAAAACAAGAAATGCACAATATTGAAGGGTTGTATGCTTACGACAGCGAATATACAGAAGGCGGCGAAGTATTTTTTAAAGAAGACAGTAGTCCAAAAAACTCTTATTATTTCCCGGAAGAAGTAGAACTTATGCAATGCACCGGGCTTAAAGATAAAAACGGTGTGCTGATTTTTGAAGGTGATATTGTTTCAGTTCTGCAAGACGAAAACTCATACGTAATCAATTATTCAGATGATAGAGCTATGTTCACTATTGAAAACAAAGCTATAAAAATTTGTTGCAACTTCGATAACTATTGGGCTTCTGAATTAGAAGTATTAGGTAACATATATCATAACAAGGAGCTGCTAAATGAAGTGGGTAACTGATAGGATCGGCAAAGAGCAAGTGTGGTATTCGGGTGATGTCGTAGCGAATATAAAAAAGATCGCACTTAAAGCCTGTTTAACTTGCGGCGAATGTAAGACGGAGCTTAAACAAAAAACACAATGCGAATGGAACGAAATTTTAGAACTGATAATAAACGAGGATAAAGGCAAAGAATGACAAAATACATCATAAAAAATTGCGGCAATAGATTTTTTTGCGAATGTAAAAGCGTCAGAAATGAAGACTGTTTTTTTAAAAAAATTGTAGATATATGCAAAGACAAATTAAATTTAGTCAATTATAAAACTTATTTTAAAAGAAATAATTACAGTCTAAAACAAGAAGCCATAAGGGGCTTTCAAGATATTTTAGATTTATTTGAAATTGAGGAGTGCGAATGAAAACAGAAGAAGAAATAAAAGAAGAATTACAAAAAGCACGAAGAGATATAGAAACAGAAAACAACTATATGGCAGTAGAAACTTACGGCTATATTCTAGCCTTAAAATGGGTATTAGAAAGCGAGGAAGAATGAGCGAAGAAAAAGAAGTTTTATGGAAAATAAGAAATATTTGCCTTGATGCTTGTGATCCTTGTAATGAAGATTGGGAACGAGGAAAAGAAAATTTTGCAAAAGTTATATTAAAAGAAATGGAATATATATTTGAGGATTATTAAAATGAGCAATTATTGTAAAGAGTGTTTTAAAAAGCAAGAAGAAATTGAACGCTTGAAACAGGAAAATGAAAGATTAAAAGACGAACTTGACAGAGCTGAAAGCGGGGAAAGGGACGAAATTTATATTTCAAATCAATACAAAAAAACTCTTGAATCAATAAGAGATATTGTAGCACAACCACTTGAAATTGCTTATAGAGAGCCATTATCCAATATTGCTTATTTGTGCAAGTTGCTAAATCTTTATACTAACAAATTAAATGAAATATTAAACAAAGCATTGGAGGTAATAGATGTATAAACTTAACTTACCAAAAATGGGCTGCTCTATCAGCTTATCAGATAAGGACTTTGAAAAATTACCGATTAAAAAAATTGTTGATGAAGCAGACGAATTTATGTATAACGCGAAAATTATCACGATTGATAAAAATATAATTTTGTTAGCACGTGAAGATATGTTTGAAAAAATAAAGGAGGACTAATGTATTTTGATTTATCAGAAGAAGGCAACAGCAAATTAAATAAACTAATTGAGCAAGAAGTTTTAAACAATATTGAAATTATTTTAAAAGATAAAAATTATATTGATAAATTAGTTTCAGAAAGTTTAAAAGGTTCTATCAAAGCAATAATAAACGAGATATTACAAAGCAAAAATTATAGAAATATTTTAAGAGATAGAATTATGCAGCAATTAAAATTGGAGGATGAATAATGGAAAGGGTTTTAAAAATAACAGAAGTATTTAAACCTGATAGCAAATTAAAAGATATTAGATTAAATGTGGTAAATGAACGTGGACAAGATCTGCAAGGCACAATTACTGTAAACGACATTGATAAAGTTGAACATAAAATGCAAGAAAATAAATCAGAATTATTTTTTGTTTATAATCCGGCAAAAGAAAAGCCTACATTTATTCATACACGCTATGAAGATGCGCAGCAAGAAGCCGTTAGAATATCACAACAATTTGATGACGGTATTGTTTATGTATTGCAAATTGTAGGCAAGATAGAAAAATCAATACTCGTAAAAGAAAAAAGAACAGACCGCAACGGCAAAGAAGAAGAACAAATATACCCACCAATACCGTTTTAGGAGGATAGATGAAAGAGCGAGTTAATTTTAAAAAGATTATAACAAACCAATTAAATATTGAATTAGTACAAAGACACATAAAAAGATTAGAAGGCTATATTTTAAAAATTGGTGAAGCCTTAAATAAAAAATTGTTAGATAAAAATAAAATAGCTTGCATTGAAGAAATTGTAAAAGAAGCAAAAAAGATTATTTAAGGAGGCAAATGAATTACGAAAATTTGATAAACAAAACTTGCTATATAAAACCTTTTGAATATTTAGACGGTGTTATAATAGCCGTTCATATTTCTTTAAAAGGCATTGAATATCAAGTCAGATATTATTTAAACGGTGAACAAAAAACAGATTACTTTTTTGATTGGGAAGTAATAAGCAAGGAGGAATATGCCGAATTACAAACTTGCAAAAATAAATAAATGGACTTTAAAACCAAGCCCAAATGAAAAAAATAGAGGTAGCGGCTGGCTTCACGATATGACAACAGCTTTTGTAGATAAAGATAGAAATTATTGTATTATGATACGAGAATTTATTTGCGAATGGGGAAAGGTTGAACACGCTTGTATTAGAAACAAAGAGAATACTGATATATCGTGGTCTGAAAAACAAAGAATTAAAAACGAAATTTTTGGTAATGAAGCAGTAGCTATTGAGATCTTTCCGAAAGAAAGCGAACTTGTAGATGAAGCTAATATGTATCATCTATGGATTCTTGACAGTAAAAGTATAAAAATTCCATTTAGTTTGAAATTTTAAATAGCAAAATATCAGAAGCCGTACGCTTCTTCTGATATTCCACCGTTACGTAACAATTTCAAATTCAAGAGAGTTGTCAGTTCTCTTTCGCTTCATCTTGCGCTGTAGCTCATTGTGAGCTGCATAACAATATAACCCTACACTTATTATATCATATTTAGGAGGAAATAAAATGCCATTTTTCATATTATTAGTACCAATAATACCATTATTGGCGACAATACCTATCGAATTAAAAGAACAAGAAAAAGAAAAACAGGTAAATGAAATCTGTATAAAAAATTATAAAAAACCTGAAGAATTAAAGGTTTGCAAAGATATTTTATTAAATAGGAGAATTAGATAATGAATAAAACAGAATATTTTATAACGGAGCTGGATTTTATAGACGATCCAAAAATAAAAGAAATAGCACAAAACTTAATCGGGCAATTACCCGATTATTTTTTTGAAGTTGCAGCAAGCAGCACGGGAAAATATCACCCTAATTATGCACTTGGCAAAGAAGGCTTAATAAGACATACAAAAGCAGCCGTTAGAATTGCAAACGACTTATTAAGACTTGAAATGTTTAAAGGGCTGTCAAAGGATAAAGACTTAATTATAGCTGCATTATTATTGCACGACGGCTGGAAACACGGCCGAGAATACAATAATTATGCTCAATCAAATCACCCACTTATTGCCGCCGAAATGATAGAAGAATTATGCGAAGATAAAGAAATAGCAGCACAGTTAGCAACGCTTATAAAAACGCATATGGGCCAATGGAATACAGACTGGAAAACAGGCGTAGAAATAATGCCAAAGCCTGAAACAAAAATACAATCCTTTGTACACTTATGCGATTACCTTGCAAGCAGGAAGTTTCTTGAATTTAATTTTGAGGTGTAATATGCGCAAAAGATTAAATAAAAAAGTAGCACAAAGCAAGCATTTTGAACGCAGATGTATAGAACGTGTCGGAGTTGCCTTAAACCAAAATGAAATAATACGCCAAATACAAAACAACGAATTAACTGTAATAGGCAAACAAACAAACCGTGTAACTCTGTTTCAGCTTGAACGCTTGGGAAAATTCTTTAAAGTTGCTTACGACAAAAACAGAAAACAAGTAGTAACGATTATGCCGGAGGACGTATGCAAGAATTAGAGGTACAAGATACAAATATAAAATTAGTCTTGCTTCCTCCAAAAGAAGATAAAATACCGTCAAAAGAAGAAATAAAGACGGAGGTTTCAAAGTTTATATTTCTTCTTATTGACAATAATTAGTTTATTTATTCATTCAATTTTATGGTAGAATCAACTTATGAAAAATGCTGTCATATATGCAAGAGTTTCTTCTAAAGGTCAAGAAAAAGAGGGTTTTTCAATACCGGCTCAAATAGAGCTTTTAGAAAACTACGCATCAAAAAATTCATTCAACATCATTAAAAAATTTACAGAATCCGAAACGGCTAAAAAAGCTGGTCGTAAGGCTTTTAATGAAATGCTTGCATATATAAAAGAAAAAAATATAAACATAATTCTTGTAGAAAAAACGGATAGATTATACAGAAATTTTAAAGATTATATTTTGCTTGAAGATATAAAGGGGCTTGAAATTCATCTTGTTAAAGAAGGAACAATATTAAGCGAAAATTCTAAAAGCCACGAAAAACTAATACACGGTTTTAAAGTTCTTATTGCAAAAAATTATATTGATAATTTAAGAGAAGAAATAAATAAGGGCCGTGAAGAAAAAATTAAACAAGGCGGCTATCCTCACAAGGCACCCGTAGGATATAAAAATATTCGCATAAATAGTAAAGCTGAAGTTGTCATAGATAAAGAAAAAGCTGTATTTGTAAAAAGACTTTTTGAATTATACGCGAGCGGTTTCTCGGCAAAAGAAGCACAAAGAAAACTAATCGACGAAGGTTTATATTCTAATGAAAAAGTTTACGCTAAATCAGCCATTCTGAAAATATTACACGATCCTTTTTATATAGGCAAAATGGAAATTAAGGGCGTAATTTATGACGGCAAACACGAGCCTTTAATCAGCATAGATTTATATAACAAAGTTCAAAAAATGTTTAATCAAAGCAAGGCCCGCACTCACGACGTACAATTTGATTATACGGGCCTGATTAAATGCGGACATTGCGGCTGTCAATTAACAGCAGAACTTAAAAAAGGTAAATATATTTATTATCATTGCACCGGCAAACGCGGCGGTAATTGCAAGAAAGATTATATAAGACAAGAAGATATTGAAAAAGTTTTTGCAGCTTTAATAGATAAAATTGCTCATTCAATACCTGACGATCTGTTTGAAGAAATAAAACAAGTTATAAAAGATATGCAACGAACCAAGGCCGATTATGAAGAAATCACGCAAGAAAGTATTTTAAAACAAATTAACACGCTTAAAAAACGAATTGACAGCTTGTATGCTGATAAATTAGACGGAATCATCACCCAAGAATTTTGGGAAGAAAAACATAATAAATGGCAGCAAGAAAAAGATTTACTATATGCAAAATTGCAAAGTATTAGTAAAACTTCAGACAGGTTTTATGAAGGTTCGAACCTTTTACTAAAGTTTGTTAAAGACGCTCCACAACTATATTCTAGGTCATGCCCTGATAAAAAAAGAGCAATTTTAAATTTAATAGGTTCGAACTTTGTTTATAAAGACAAAAAACTAAGCGTAGAGCTTAGTTCAGTCTTTAATTATTTAATTAATAACCCATTTTTGAAAAATGGTGGAACACAGAGGGCTAAGTTAGAACTTTTTGTATCTAATCTGCAAAAATTATTTACTAACGAATTTTTATTTGATTTAGAAAAAGCAGCATAAAAAAATACTGCCGATCACACAACCGGCAGCACTCCTTGTCGAAAGGAATATATGTGTTTTATTAAATGTTACTTAGAAAGGAATAAAACACAAGAAAAGAATTAGTATTACTGTTTAAAATATAGTTCTTGTTCTGCTTTCCTTCTATTAGCCAAGCCTTTTAATACTTTTCCTCCAGCTTTATTGTATAAAGTCAACGCATTACCAATTTGTTTTATATCGCGATTCTTTACTAATGTTTTTAAATTTTTCAGGCCGCAATTATAAGTAAACGAAACAAGGGCGTCAAACTGATTTTGATTTAATTTATGCTCTACATTATGTTCAACGTGCAATTCAAAAACTTTTAGATCATATCTTAAAAATATTTCAGCTTGTGAAGCGCTTATTTTATCACCTTGTTTAACGTGTGCCGTATGTCCGTAGCCAATAGTCCAAACACCAGCCGGGCATTTATAGGCTTCTAATCTACATCCTTCAAATTTTTTAATTAAATCAATTCCCTGTTTTGATATATTCATCTTTCCTCCTTATTGAAAACAGCGGAGCAAGGTAACTCCGCCGCTTAAAAAGTAACCCCTCAAGGCTACAATACCTCTTTCTACACTTGGCAGATGAGCTAAATAAATATTAGCGGGGGTAGGATTTGAACCCACGACCTCTGGCCTATGAAACCAGCAAGCTAACCTGACTGCTCTACCCCGCGACAAAGCCCTAATAAATAGGGCCGTTACTAACGATTGAGGAGTTGTTGAATGACTATTTTTTACCTAAGAAAATAAAGTCATAAATTTTATCTAACTTCATTTTCATATCTTTTATATCTTCTTTTTGGCTTCTATACTCGTCTTTTGTAACAAAGTTTTGCCCCATATATGTCATTAATTCTCGGCGCATAATTTCGTGTTTTTCAGGCGTTACAAATAAATTCCATTGAAATATTAATGCTATAACTACGACCGCAAAAGGGGAATATTTAATTATTGTTTCTTTATCCACTATCCTTCTCCCGTAGATTCAATATCATAATCTGAAGTAATGCCCTTAATTCTTTTTTCGATTAAATCAAAAATTGCTTGTGAAATAACAGGAATGTTTTTAATAACAAATTTTTCAATAATAAATTTTAATGCAAAATTTACGCCGCATTGATCTAATGCTTTAATTGCAAACTTTGTTAGCGCATCATCTAAACGCTCTTTCTTTTCTTCACCTTCAAGCTCTGAAAATCTTTCAACTGCTTCTATTGTTTCAGTAGCTTTCTTAACAAAATTTTTCACAAAAGTTTTAAATTTCATCATTCTTCCTCCTATGTATTTTTATGCACATTCTAAGATAGTCAAAATTGTTGGATTAAACACATCAACAATTTTTATGTAAAGATCATCATCATCTTGTGTAAAACTAAATTTTTCGTTTTTTTCAAGTAAAAATTCTGCATCAGCAAGTTTAATAAATGCTTTGTTTTGTACTTGCATATTGTACTTTTTGCCGCTTGTTAGTGTTATATTTGCCAAGCTGGCTACCGTTTCATAATCCTGATTTGTAATTTCTAGTGTTTTTGATACTGCTGTCATTTCTTCCTCCTATTTTATTTGTCCTTTTATTTCCCATTCTATATATTCCATACTTGCTATTGCAGACGGGCTGACAACATTCATACCCGTAGTTGTTTTTTGAGTAACATAACAAGCATAAAAATTAGCAGACGTATTATAAGAATCAGCGCCAACGTATGTGATCTTCGGGTGATATTCTTTATTTTTCATTTCTCTTAAAAATGCAACGTGCGAAATTCCGGCGGCGGTTCTTACTAATTTGCCTCCTTGTTCACAATGTCCGTTAGACCAAATATTATACCAGCCGTCGGGGCCGTCGTAGCTTTCGACTATAAAAATAATTCCGGCTCTTGCTAAGTTCTGAATAAATGTATTTGAAATATTGCAATTAGTTAAGTCAACATCTGCTTTACTTTGTATATCGCTAATAATGTTGTTTAGCTCAATTTCGGCGCTAGTTTTTGTAGAAGTTGCAACAACAACATATTCATATATTTTGCCTTTTACGTTGTTGTTATATTCGGATATATCAATATAACCTTTTGCGCTCCACCAATACCCGTCAATTTGAGCCGTGCTATAACCGTACATTGTAACATCATTTGCAGTCTTGGAGGAATATCCGCTACTATAAATCGTGTTTAAGTCTGTTGTGCCTTTCCAATGTGCAGTTCTTTTAAAGTCGTAGGAATCACTTAAAAATGGAATCGGCAATGTCAAAGTAAAAATACCGTTAGCCGTAAGAGTGTTTGTGTGATAGCCTCCTTGTTCGCACCAACCGTCTGAATATATACGTTTAAAACCAAGATTGTTAGAACTGTAAGAAATTAAATATCTTTCGTTAGATTTTACTTTAGGAAGTCTTATAGTGTTATTGGTGCTATTGTAAACATATTTATTACAAAATCCATAATTTGAAACAGAGTTTTGCCAAGTTGTTTCGTTTGTAAATAGATCAGGGTTTTCTGTACTTAGCTTTGCCATTTTTTGAACAAAAGCGGCATACAGACCTGATCCATTGATTAATGCACCGTCTTTTAAATGTAATCCCGCATCTGTTAATGGCACATCTGATTTTACGGTTTCCCCTATGCCTCTTGTTTGGAATGTTGATTTATATTCTATTTCATTTAAAGAATTTTCTGTTAATTGCGTTATTGCATTTTTTTCGTTTGTACTTAATTCTTGAACAGAATTATAAATTTGAATAGTATCGGCTTTGTAATTATTTGCCAATTCTGCATAGTGATAAGATCTATTTGCTGATTCGTGAGAATCATCTCTTGCTTGTATTAATTCATTTACAAATTCATCAACCGTACTTGAAGAACCTTCTTGTACCTTTACGCATCTTTCAATTTTTCTATTGAGTATCTGCATAAGTCTGACAATATAATCAAAACTTTTTTCTAATGATTCAAGATCCAATTTAGCAGAATTTGAATACTCTTTATCTTGCTCAATTTCAAGATTAAGCATTAGCGTAATTGTTTCGTTGTTTGATAAAATTTTATATTCAGAATCTTCAAGCGGGAATGTAATATAGCTGCCGTTTGGATTGCCAACTTTGTTTATTGAATAATCTATATCAAGCGTTAATTCAGTTTGTTTACCTGAAGAATTTGTGTGTAATACCAATAATTCTGATTTCTTTTCGATTAAAAAATCAAAATCAAATTTCGTAGTAACACCGTTACCTTTGTAACTGTGAACAATATTATTTTTTGGTACCGTCATTTTTATTCCCCTTATATATATTTTGACAGAGTTTTATATAAAATTCTGCTCTATTCATTTAACTATCTATCTTTTAAGAACCAATTATAGATAAATTTACCAACAATAGGAACGTGAGCAACGGCAATCTTTTTGCCTGATAATACCCTTGTTGTAACGGGTGCTACTGAAGGCGTAAAGAAATTAACTATTGCGCTTCCTAAGCCGCTTTTTCCGGCGTCTTTTATGATAAATCTATTTATAATAAATGTAGGAATTAAATTGTCTATCATACTTTCAAAAATATTTATATCTCTATTTGAAAGTAGATCTTTGAGCATATCAATAGGAACGCCGAAAGTCCATAAAAGCATTTGAAATCTTATGAGATTTTTAAGGCCGTTTATAACTTGACCTTTGTTTTTATTCATAATGCCTTGCTGGATATTCATTGTTACATCATTTCTTGCAATATCAAGAGCTTTTATACCGTACGTTTTAAGTGTGTAAAACAGTTTCATAAAACCGCCGCCGCTTTGGTACAATTCTGTTACTTGATCTTCTGAAATAGGCTGAACATCTGATAATTCGTGAAAAGCAAAAATAATAGTATCGTCTGTTACTTTGCCTTCCGCTAAGTCTTGTTTAGCACTTTCCCAGCCATTACCATAAATTCTTTTTAGCTTTGCTTCAAATTCAGCATTATTGCTTTTTGCTTTTTTCTGTGCGTTTAATAATGAAGCCTGAATTACTGCATTTTTGCCTAATCCGTCAATGGCGTTCAAGCCGATTATTTCAAATTGTTTTTTAAGCCACTTCGAAATTTTTGAAGTATCAGCAAATTCATAAGCTAAATCATTTATGCCTAAGTCTTCCATAGATATATCAAAAGGTTTTTTCAGGCCCTTAAAGGTATCATTGAATCCATATTTATAAACTGAAAAAGCTAAATCGCCAAACTGTGTGATAGCGTTTGTAAAATCGTTTAAGGTTGAGATATAAGTTAAATCTTTCACCATTTTAATAGGTTCACAAATTCTGCTTGCATTAAATCTTGCTACTAGCATTTCTCTTATTAGCTTTTCATCCTTGGCGTATATTTCGCCTTTAGCTGCAAGTGAATTTATTAAAGCTCCTACGCTATCTTCAACATTTTCAGATTTACCAATTATGTTAGTTATTTCTTCGGATGTTTCCCTTATTTCTTTATTAAGCCTTTTGATAACTGTATTTTGAACTTGTTTAGCGTTTGCACCTTCAGTCCATTCAATTTGACTTTGCAAGCGTTCTTTTTGTCCTCTTAATTTATCTCTCAATTCAATTTGTTCAGGTAATAAATCTTTTCTGTTTTCAAGTTCTTCAAGTTTTATTTCAATAGGTGATAATTCATATTTCAGCCTTGTTATTTCTTTTGCTTTTGCAACATTCGGGTATCTATCCTTTACTTCGTCAAGTGTTGCTTTTTTTCGTTTTATTCTTGCTCTTAATTTTCCGACTTCTTTATATTCGCTTCCAAAGAATTTTCTTGCTTCGATAACTTTTCTTGAATTGCCAATATAGTTAATTAAAGCCGGTTCAAAGGTTTCATAGAATTGGTTAAAATCGCCGTCGAGTTCATCAATACGACGTTCAAATTTAAGACTTGCATTTCTTGATAACAAGATATTATTTTTTCCAAAGCCTCTTATATGGTTATTTATAAACTTGGCGCGATCTTCTACGCTCCAAAATTTATTATTATCTGCTTCCGCTAAATCTTTTAAAACCATACTAATTTTGGCATCTTCAAGTTTGATAACTTGGTTTATAACGTCTTGCTGTTCTTGGCGTGCAAGTGCGTCTATATATTCGATAAATTTTTCGGACATATCACGCTTAACAAGACGCGGGAAGTAATTATCTAAATAACCTACATCTATACCTACTTCTAAGGCTTCGCTATATATTTCTTCTAAAATTTCTCTTATGTTGTTAAATTCATCCGTAAAGCCATATTTATTAGCAAGTATTCTTACCATATGTTCATCACGGTTTTTTAAGGCTAAATCAAACATTAAATAATCTGATTTATTTTGCTGTTTCATTGCTTCGGTTTTCTTCAAAAAGTCTGCCGCAGCGTTAAGATCTTTACCCGTTGTAACCGCTAATTGTGCCGTATGGTTTCTTAATTTATCTCTTAATTCAGGTGAAATTTTACCTATACGAGTTTCAAGCGGTACAAACAATTTATCATACCAAGTGCTAATTGAGCGTGATAAATCATAAATACCTTTTTTGAATTTATACATAGGTTTGTTTATGGCGTTTTCAAGCTCAATACATTTTACATAGTTGTATTGATATTTCGGTAAAACTTCTTTTTCGTATTCTTCATCCGTTGTAAATACGCGATCGTAAAGTTTTCTTGCATCATCTGATAAATCAATATCAAGATCTTTTACAGAATTATAAACTTGTCTTAACCAATCTTTGAAGTTTTGAAATACCCTTAAAAGATTTTTAGAAGGTGCTGAACCTTCCATTAAATATGCTTCAAAACCGCGCGCAAATCTTTCGTGAAAATCAACCATTTCATCATAAGTCAATTCCGCGCCTTCTTTAATTCCAAATATTCTATTTACTTCAGCTAATTCTCTTTGAGCGCGCTTATTACCGCCCTTAGCCAAAGTATCTAAAGAATACAAATAATAGTGTCCTAATTCGTGGACTATTGTAGAAGGATCGCCGTCTTTTAAAATATCAATAATCGCGGTGCCGTCTTCGTCAATTCTAAATTTACCGCGTGGGGCTTCTTCATTTTGATTAAAACTTAATCCCTCGTTATTTCCAATTCCTCGCCCGACGGATCGTGTTTCCAATCCCTCGTTCCCTTGAGGGTTGCTTTCTTGTCGAATCTGCCTTGAAACAAGTTGCCTGATTTCCTCGTCTTCAAGGTGTTTGGGTTGTTCCCCTCGTTTAACTTCAGTCGAAACCGCTTCATAAGTTTTAAATAGTCCTTTCTCTTTTAGTATAGCATAATTTTGTAAAGGTTTGTACCCTACTTCATTAACTATATAATCCATAGGTACAAGTCTGCCTGTTTCATTGTATCTTGAATTTGCCCTTTGCAAAGCCTTTTCTATTGGCAAGTAAACCAATTTTAAATGTACATCATATCCAGCATCTTTAAGAGCGTCATATTTTCTCATTATTGATTTTTCGCTTTTACCAACAATAGGTAAAACAACATTGTCGCCCTGTTCTATTGCAACTTTTAAAATTTCGTTTGCAATATCTGAACTTTCTTCGTGGACCT